>FTJL01008556.1_pt1 | contig 10892 bp, 11 predicted proteins | sample 1658551 | NCBI WGS metagenome assembly FTJL01 (sample SAMEA3914835, study PRJEB12502) | metagenome | biome: forest; material: soil | place: Canada | collected 2011-07-03 | depth 0.3 m
GCCGCCATCGCCGCCGCCGGCATCGTCCCACGGGCGCAGCCTGACGGTTCGCGCTGATGGATATCTGGCAGCCCGCATACATCGGGGTGGGCAGTAATCTCAGCGATCCGCAATCGCAGGTACTGGCAGCGTTTGCACGGCTTGCGACGCTGCCGCTGACACGAGTCGTGTTGAGCTCGCCGCGGTATGTGTCGCATCCGATGGGCTCGGTAGCGCAGCCCGAGTACGTCAATGCGGTGGTAGGGCTGCTGACTCAACTGGGTGCCCCCGAGTTGCTGGCTGCACTGCGCGCGCTCGAAAGTGCATTCGGCCGGCCGGAGCAGCGGCAGAAGTGGGGGCCGCGGATCATCGATCTGGACATACTCGTCTATGGGCGTGAACGGCGTACGGAGCCCGGGTTGATCCTGCCGCATCCCGGGATCGCCGAGCGCAATTTCGTTCTCTATCCCCTGGCGGACATTGCCCCGGATCTGGATATACCGGGGCTTGGTCGTGTCGCCGAGCTTACGAGCCGCGTGTCCCGGGAAGGACTGCGGTTGTTGTCGAACTAACGAAAGTTCCGCACAAAGCGCATGACAGATCACCAGTTCATCGTCATCGAAGGGCCCATCGGCGTAGGCAAGACGAGTCTCGCCCGGCGCCTGTGCAGCAGTTTCAGCGCCGCAGGCGTGTTGGAACAGGCGGCGCAAAATCCCTTTCTGGAACGCTTCTACCGTAATCCGCGTGCGGGTGCGTTGCCGGCGCAGTTGTATTTCCTGTTCCAGCGTGCGCAGCAGCTTGCTTCCCTGAAGCAGCAGGACCTGTTCGCGCGAGTGCATGTCGCGGACTACCTGTTGGAAAAAGACCGGTTGTTCGCCCGCGTTACGCTGGACGATGCCGAATACGCCCTGTACGAGCAGGTGTACGCCAAGCTTGATATCCAGAACGCCCAACCGGACCTCGTGGTCTATTTGCAGGCGCCGGTGGACGTCCTGTTGGAGCGTATTGCGCGACGCGGTATCGATTACGAGCAGCAGATCGAGCGCGCTTACCTGGAGCGATTGAACGAGGCCTACGCACGTTTTTTTCACGAATTCGAGGCCGCCCCGCTGCTGATCGTCAATGCCGCATCCATCGACCCGATCAACAACCAGGCGGACTACGACGAACTGCTGGCCGCGATCCGGCGAATGAAGCGCGGCCGACTCTATTACAACCCGCTGCGCAGCCGCGGGATCAGTTAAGATCGCACCGATCGCATGGAAACCGTCACCAAGATTGCGGCTGTCCGGGAGCGGGTGCGTGCGTGGCACCGCGAGGGACTGCGTGTTGCGTTCGTTCCTACCATGGGGAACCTCCACGCGGGACACGTGAGTTTGATCGAGGCGGCGCGACTCCACGGCGATCGTTTTGTAGCCAGCATCTTCGTCAACCCGATGCAGTTCGGCCCGAACGAGGACTTCGCGCACTATCCACGCACTCCCACTCAGGATGAGCGCATGCTGGCGGCCGCCGGCTGCGATCTGATGTTCACGCCCGAAGTCTCGGAGATCTACCCGCATGGTTCGGGCGAGGCCACCCGGGTTGAAGTGCCGGGATTGTCAAAGATGCTGTGCGGAGAGTTTCGTCCCGGTCATTTCGACGGCGTGAGTACCATCGTCGCCACCTTGTTCAATATCGTGGGCGCGGATGTTGCCGTGTTCGGGCTGAAGGATTTCCAGCAGCTGACGATCATCCGTCGCATGGTCGCGGATCTATGTATACCGATTGAGATCGTTGGCGCGCCGACGGTGCGCGATGCAGACGGGCTCGCTATGAGTTCGCGCAATCAGTACCTGAGCAGCGCTGAGCGGGACGTCGCGCCGACAATCTACATGACGCTGCAGGCGGCGGCACAACGCCTGCGAGCGGGCGATAGGGATTTTTCTGGCCTCGAGCGCAACGGCATTCGCGCGCTTAAGACCGCCGGTTTCCGGCCGGACTACTTCGCCGTGCGTCAATCAGCGGACTTGGCGCTCCCTCAGCCTGACGCGACGGAATTGGTCGTGCTCACGGCTGCCCGACTCGGCAAAGCGCGTTTGATCGATAACATTCAGGTTCAAGTCGGCTAGTCCGGGTTGCCGTCAGCTAGCCTGACGGTCGCGATGCTGACTCAGCGCCCACTCCACGTGCTCTCTCACCAGCGGCGATGAGTCTTCGCGCCGCGCGATCAGCGCGGCGAACACCTCCGGCGAGCCTGGCGCATTGCCCAGGGCCACGGCAATGTTGCGCGACCAGGCTTCGTACCCTATGCGGTAGATCGCCGATCCGCGCATGCGCTCCTCGAAGTCCTGACTAGTCCAGGCAAACAAATCGACCAGCCGCAGCCGATCCAGCGCATGCCGCACCTTGAAATCCGGAAGCGCCGCCGTGCGGGCGAATTTATTCCAAGGGCACACCAGCTGACAGTCGTCGCAGCCATAGACCCGGTTACCCAGCGCGGCTCGCATCTCGACGGGGATCGTTCCGCGGTTCTCGATGGTGAGGTACGAAATGCAGCGTCTGGCGTCCAGCCGATAGGGGCCGACGATCGCCTGCGTGGGGCAAGCCGGTATGCAGGCCGTACACGTACCGCAGTGCGCGCTGGCGGGCTCGTCGACGGGCAACGGCAGGTCGGTCAGGATCTCCCCCAGGAAGAACCAGGACCCCGCATCGCGAGCGATCAGGTTCGTGTGCTTGCCGATCCAGCCGAGTCCCGCGTTGCGCGCAAGAGCCTTTTCCAGTACCGGCGCGCTGTCGACGCACACCCGGTATCCGAACTGTCCGATGCGCGTGGTCAGGTCTTCCGCGAGCTTTGCGAGGGCTCGGCGCATGACTTTGTGGTAGTCGCGTCCGAGCGCATAGCGCGACACGTAACCCAACATCCCGTCCGCTAGCGTCAGATGCGCCGACGCGGCTTCGCCGGGCCAATAGTCCATACGAACGCTCACGACCCTCACGGTTCCGGGTGCGAGCTCCTGAGGACGGCTCCGCATTGTGCCGTGCCGCTGCATGTAAGCCATTTCGCCGTGAAAACCGGCCTCGAGCCACCGTAGCAGGTGTCTCTCGTCCTCGGGAATCTCCACGGCCGTAACGCCAAGCTCTCCGAAGCCGCAGGCAAGGGCACGCGCCTTGAGGTCTCTTTTGACCTCTTGAAGGTCGATTGTCACTGTTGCGTCGTGGGATCTCACGCGCGTCAGTATAATCAGCGCATGCCGCTGCCGATCGCTCTGTATTCAACCGCACAGGTCCGCGCCATCGATGCCCATGCGATCGATGTGCTAGGTGTTCCGGGTTACACGCTGATGAAGCGCGCCGGGGAGGCGGCCCTCCGCTATCTTCGCCAGCGTTGGCCGACCGCACATCGGATCGTCATCGTATGCGGAAGCGGCAACAACGGCGGTGACGGTTACGTCCTGGCGCGCTTTGCCCAGGCCGCGGGCCTCACCGTTTCAGTGCTTGCAGCGGTTTCTCCCGAGGCTCTTCGCGGCGATGCGCGACAGGCTTACGACGACCTCAGGGCCAGTGGTGTCACCGTCCGTCCTTTCTCGCCCGAAAGGCTCAAGGACGGCGACGTCATCGTTGATGCGCTACTGGGAACGGGCCTGACCGGAGGAGTCCGGCCGGACATGGCTGCGGTCATTGGCGCCATCAACGCGTCCGACCGGCGCATTTTCGCTCTCGACGTTCCTTCGGGGCTCGACAGCGATACGGGCATGCCGCATGGGGAGGCGGTCCGTGCGGACTGTACCGTGACTTTCGTTGGACTGAAGACGGGTCTGTTTACGGGTGACGGTCCGGAGTTCGCCGGCACGGTGTCGTTCGACGATCTGGAACTGGCGCCGCCGGATTCCGCAGCGTTCCAGCCCCGGCTTGAGCGCATCGTCGAGGCGGACATCCAACAGGCGCTTCCCAGGAGGCGTCGCGCTGCGAACAAGGGTGATTTCGGGCGAGTGCTGATCGTGGGCAGCGGTACGGGAATGCCCGGTGCCGCGCGGTTGGCAGGCGAAGCCTGCCTTCGAGTCGGCGCCGGACTGGTCACGGTTGCGGTGGCTCCGGAGAATGTTGCAGCCATCTCTTCGGGTCGCCCGGAATTGATCTGTCTGCCATTGACCGATCCCAGTGCGCTGGCCGAAGCGGTCGATCGTGCCAACGTATTGGCGATAGGCCCAGGTCTGGGTCGCACCGCCTGGTCGCGCGCCGCGCTCGACATCGTATTGCGTTGCGAGAAGCCACTCGTCCTCGATGCCGACGCATTGAATCTGATCGCCGAAACCAGATGCCGCGCACGGGACAACTGGATACTGACGCCGCATCCGGGCGAAGCCGGCAGACTGCTGGGTGTACCCACGGATGACATACAGAATGATCGGCTCGCAGCGCTCGACCGCCTGACAGAGCGGTATGGCGGAACGGTGGTACTCAAAGGCGCGGGTACCTTGGTGGGCTTCCACGGTCGTACGCCGGGACTCTGCGAGCGTGGCAATCCGGGCATGGCCAGCGCTGGGACGGGCGATGTTCTGACGGGAGCGATCGCCGGTATCCTCGCCCAATGTCATGACACTTGGCTGGCGGCTCGAGTGGGCGTGCTGGTGCACGCGATGGCTGGAGATGCCGCTGCCCGGACCGGAGAGCGCGGCCTCCTGGCCGGCGACGTCGCTCGCGAGCTCCATAACTGCGTCAATCTCTGATCGGCCCTGATGCGCTGGACGGCCCAGACACCCGAAGACACGGAAGCGTTTGGCGCCGAGCTGGCCCGGACTCGTCCGCGAGAGAAAGGCCTCGTGGTCGTGGATCTCGCCGGTGACCTGGGTGCCGGAAAGACGACGCTGGCCCGTGGGTTCCTGCGCGAGTCGGGGGTACCGGGCTCCGTGCGGAGCCCCACCTATACCCTCGTTGAGCCTTATACGGTCGGCGCGACGACCTTCCTCCACCTGGACCTCTATCGCCTGACCGAGCCTTCGGAGCTGGAGAATCTCGGCCTGCGCGATTGGGCGACCGCCGGATACCTGTGGTTGGTGGAATGGCCCGAGCGTGGAGCAGGGCGCCTGCCCCCACCGGATCTTGCCGTGACGCTGACCATGCAGGATCAGGGACATCTCCTGGAGGTGTCGGCTCGAAGTGCCGTGGGTCGGGACTGGATGGTTCGCATCGCCGCAGTTGTAAAGCGGACGCCCCAGTCGTAGATTATGCGGCAGGTTACGCATCGAACTTCATGATAAGAAAGGTCTTTTATCTGGGGGTACTGGCGGCTTTGGGGGCCGGCACCCACGTTTCGCTTGCGGCCGGCGCGCAGCTCAGAAAAATCGAGCTGTTCGCAACGCCGGAGGGAGCGCAGATCGCGCTTGATTTGAGCGCAAACACGACCCAAAAGATTTTCAGGCTGAGTCATCCCGATCGCGCCGTAGTTGATTTGGGCCACACGAGACTTGCCGGCGGAGTACGTGCTCCTGGGGGCGATGGCGTAATCGAGGAGATCCACACGGGCGCGCAACCCGGTGGGACTCTCCGGGTGGTCATTCGGCTGAAGTCACCGGTCAGCATTCGAAGCGCCTGGGCGTCGACGGGGTCGTCAGCCGGCCCCAATGTGCATCGGCTGATCATTTCGATTGGCCAGCAATACGCGCACGCACCCGGTCCGGAGTCGCAGCCAGCGGAACCTGTGGCGCCTGCGATCCTGACGGCTTTGCGGCCGGCCCATGCACCGGGGGACTCCGACCGGGACGTGGTCATCGCCGTCGATGCTGGACACGGGGGGGAGGATCCGGGCGCAACTGGGCGAGGCGGCACTCGAGAGAAGGACGTGACCCTGGCCATTGCACGCGTGCTCGCCGAACGCATCAACGGCGAACCGGGCATGAGGGCGGTGCTGACGCGTAACAAGGACGAGTTCATCGAACTTCGAGATCGGATCGGGCGGGCCCGCGTGGCGCAGGCCGACATGTTCGTTTCGGTGCACGCGGATGCGATCCTGGACCGTACGGTGTCCGGCGCATCGGTTTACGTGCTGTCGGAGAAAGGCGCTACCAACGAGGCCGCCAGATGGCTTGCCGCGCGCGAGAATGCCGCGGACCTCATGGGCGGCGTCAGGCTGAAGAACAAGGACAACACCCTGGCGTCAGTGCTGCTCGACCTGTCTCAGTCGGCAAACATCAGTGCGAGCATAACCGCGGCGCAGGACGTGCTGGCATCACTGGATGGGGTCGGGCAGGTGCGCAAGTCCCAGGTCCAGCAGGCCGCTTTTGTGGTGCTGAAGTCGCCGGATATTCCTTCGATTCTGGTCGAGACGGCCTATATCTCCAATCCCGCGGAAGAGCTTCGGCTGAAGACGGCCAGTCAGCAGGGGAAGCTGGCGGAGGCGATTTTCGTCGGCGTTCACGGGTATTTTGAGCAAAATCCACCTTCCGGCACGCGCTTCGCACAGGCGCGGCACAGCACGGTCGCCAGCGTCGTCGCGAGTCCCGCAGCTACCCGCTGATCGCCTATAGAATCCCTCACCGTGGTGGTTTGCCACGCTGTTGCGGATTGCGCATGCCCATTCAAATATTGCCCAGCGAACTCGTCGACCAGATCGCCGCGGGCGAAGTCATCGAACGTCCCGCGTCGGTCGTCAAAGAGCTGGTCGAAAACAGCTTTGACTCCGGCGCGCGCCGCATCGAGATCGATGTGGAGCGGGGCGGAACTGGCCTGATTCGAGTGCGCGACGACGGCTGCGGCATCCCCGCGGGAGAGCTGGCGATAGCGATTTCCCGGCATGCCACCAGCAAGATCGCTTCGCTGGAGGATCTCGAGTCGGTGGCTACTCTCGGGTTCAGAGGAGAAGCGCTCCCCTCCATCGGGTCGGTATCCCGATTGCGGATTGTTTCGCGCCCCCACGACGCTGAAGCCGCTGCCGAGGTCAGTGTGGACGGGGGAAACGTCGCTGCGGTTCGCCCGGCCGCACATCCTCCGGGCACTACCATCGAAATTCGCGATCTGTTTTTCAACGTGCCCGCGCGACGTAAATTCGTGCGTAGCGAGCCCACCGAGCTGGGGCACATCGCGCGTCTGGTCGAGCGCCTCGCCCTGTCCCGGTTCGACGTGACGCTGCGGATGCGCAATGCGGACCGTCTGCTGCTGGATGCTCCTGCCATTGCCGGCCCCGACGCGGAAGAAGGTCGGTTGGCCGCGATTGTCGGCAAGGATTTCGCCGGGAAAACCATTCGGGTCCAGCACTCCGCCGGCCCGGTTGAGATCACCGGCTGGGTGGGACTGCCCACCGCGGCACGCGCTCAACCTGATCAGCAGTTCTGGTTTGTCAACGGCCGCAGCGTGCGCGACCGCCTGCTGATGAACGCGGTCCGGCTCGCGTACCGTGATGTCTTGTACGGGGGCCGCCACGCCGCCTACGTCTTGTACCTCACTCTGGACCCGAAGCTGGTCGACGTGAACGCCCATCCATCCAAGCTGGAGGTGCGATTCCGAGACAGTCGCCAGATACACGAGTTCGTCTTCCGGGCGCTCGAGCGCGTGTTGGCGGGGACCAAGCCGAATCCGCAGGCCGCCCCGGCCGCGGACACGGCCCTCGTTCTGGGATCTCACCCGGGAGCTCAGGGGCGCGCGGTGGGATTCGACTTCCGGGGTGGGAATACGCCTTTCACTCCTTTCAGCGCATCCCGCAGTCCCTGGGCGCTGGCCGATGCGATTCGAGAGCAGACGCCGATGGAGCAGATAGCTCAGGGCGTGGCGGATGGCGCTTCGGACGAAGAGCATCCTCTCGGTCAGGCCTTGGCGCAGCTGCACGGGATTTACATCGTTGCGCAGAATCGCGAGGGTCTGGTTCTCGTAGACATGCATGCCGGCCATGAGCGGGTGCTCTACGAGAAATTCAAAGCGGAGAATGGCGCTGCCGCGCCGGCGTCCCAACACCTGCTTGAACCCATCGTGGTCGAACTCAAGGAGCACGAGCTAGACGGAGTTATGGAGGGCCGCGAAGAGTGGGAGCGTGCCGGGTTCGAGCTGGACTCGCTGGGTCCCACGCGCCTTGCCTTGCGCAGCGTGCCCGCGATGCTGGCCGGTCAGAATGTCGCGGAGATCATCGGTTCCGTCGTGCGGGACCTTGGAATGGACGCCGGCGGACACCATCTCGAAGGCGCGGCGGACAAGTTTCTGGGAACTCTGGCCTGCCGCACCGCAATTCATGCGCATAGGCGGCTGACTGTTCCGGAAATGAACGCTTTGCTGAGGCAGATGGAAACCACGGATCGCGCCAACCAATGCAACCACGGCCGCCCGACCTGGACGCGCCTGTCTCTTGGAGAACTCGATCAGCTGTTTCTCCGGGGCCGCTGACCGTGGATCTGCCGATCCTGATGCTGGCCGGTCCTACGGGCGCCGGGAAGAGCGATTGGGCGATTCGGCTGGCCGAGGGTCTGGACGAACGTCAGGAAGGAGCCCCTCTCATCGAGATCGTCAGCGTGGATTCGGCGCTCGTGTATCGCGGACTAGACATCGGTGCGGCGAAACCTTCACGGACCGTCCGGGAGCAGATTCCGCACTACCTGATCGACATATGCGAACCGACTGAAAGCTACTCCGCCGGAAGGTTCGTAGCGGATGCCGTGGAGCGCATTCGAGACATCCATGCGCGTGGCCGGGTACCGCTTCTTGTCGGTGGGACGATGCTCTATTTCCGAGCGCTGCTGCACGGGCTGGCGCCGTTACCGCAGGCTTCGGCGGAGCGGAGACATCAGATCGACACGCGTGCGGTGGCGGAGGGCTGGCCGGCTTTGCACGCTGAGCTCGAACGGCTCGACCCGCAGGCGGCGGCACGCATCAGCCGCAACGACTCTCAACGGATTCAGCGTGCGCTGGAGGTTTGTTATGAAACGGGACAAACTTTATCCGCTCTTCAGCAGGGCACTGTCAGCGCTCTGGCGGGCGCGTCCGTGAAGAGCTGGGCGCTCGTTCCCGGCAATCGGGCGGCGCTGCACGAGCGTCTGGAGAAGCGGTTTCATGTAATGCTGGAGCAAGGATTTCTTGAGGAAGTACGTACGCTGCGGGCGCGTGGCGACTTGACAGCCACCCTGCCGGCGGTTCGAGCCGTGGGCTACCGGCAACTTTGGTCTCACCTCGACGGTGAGTTCGGGTTCGACGAAGCGGTGCAGCGCGCTATTGCCGCTACTCGGCAGCTGGCCAAGCGCCAGTTGACCTGGATTCGCGCCGAAAGCCTGTTCCAATGCCTCGATCCAGACGCGGCCGGAGTCGAAGCGTCGTGGAATCGCGACGTGCGTCACGAGCTTCGAGAGCTTGGGCTTTGAGTCAGTCTGCGTGATAAGATGTCCGGCGTGTCGGGCCTCGCTGTCGGCGAGGTACGGAGCTTGCTGGATCGTAAACAGGGAAGGTCGGTTGCGATCCGTGGTCGAACAACTAAAAGCTGTGAAAACAAGGAGAACCCGATGGCCAAAGGCCAGTCGCTGCAAGATCCCTTTCTGAACGCGTTACGCAAGGAGCGCGTGCCCGTTTCGATCTATCTGGTCAACGGCATCAAGCTGCAGGGGCAGATCGACTCGTTCGATCAGTTCGTCGTGCTGCTGAAGAACAGTGTCAGTCAAATGGTGTACAAGCACGCGATCTCCACTGTCGTACCGGCGCGCAATGTGCGTCTGACGGCGGAGGATGGAACTCCAGTGCCGGAGACTCCTGCCGAGTGACTTTCGGATTTACGGAAGGTTTGAGTGTTCGAGCGCCCACGCAGCGGTGAGCGCGCGGTACTCGTTCGCCTGGGCCTTGGTGCGCAGGTCGAACCGGAAGATCTGCAGGAATTCACGCAGCTCGCGGAATCTGCCGGCGCCCGGCCCGTCGTCACCATCACGGGCCGTCGCGAGCGCCCCGATCCACGTTACTTCGTAGGCAGCGGCAAAGCCGACGAGTTGCGCGTCGCCGCGGAAGCTCACGAAGCCGACATCATTCTCATCGACCACGCGTTGTCGCCGAGCCAGGAACGCAACCTGGAAAAGCTCACCGGCCGCCGCGTGCTCGATCGCAACGGTCTCATTCTCGACATCTTCGCGCAGCGCGCGCGCAGCTTCGAAGGCAAACTCGAAGTGGAGCTGGCGCAGTTGAAGCATATGGGCAGTCGCCTCGTACGCGGCTGGACCCATCTGGAGCGGCAGAGCGGCGGCATAGGAATGCGGGGCCCCGGCGAGACTCAGCTTGAGACCGATCGCCGTCTTATCGGCACGCGTGTAAAAGTTCTGACGAAGCGGCTCGAGAAGATCAAACAGCAGCGCGAAACGGGACGCCAGGCGCGCGCTGAGATTCCTGTACCGTCGCTCGCGCTCGTCGGCTACACGAACGCGGGCAAGTCCACTTTGTTTCGCGCGCTGACCGGCGCCGATGCCTACATAGCGAATCAACTTTTCGCGACCCTCGATCCGACGGTGCGGCGCATCTCGCTGCCCGGCGGGACTGCAGTGGTTGTGGCCGACACGGTGGGCTTTATTCGTGAGCTGCCGCACGAGCTGGTGGCCGCGTTCCAGTCCACCCTGACTGAGGCGAGGGAAGCTACTCTCCTGCTGCATGTGGTGGATGCCAGCGATCCGCGCCGTGACGAGCACATTGAGCAGGTGGATTCCGTCCTGAAAGAGATCGGCGCCGAAGAGATTCCGCGGCTCATCCTCTACAACAAGGTTGACCGGCTGGAGACCGCCCCGCATATAGATCGCGATGCCGACGGCCGAGCGGTGGCGGTGTGGATTTCAGCCGAGAAGCGGCTCGGTCTGGAGCTTCTCTCGGATGCCATTGCGGAGCGCCTCTCCCGCTTCGCACGGCGCGCCAGGGTGCGCTTTCCGGCGTCCGCCGGAGCCTTGCGTTCCCGGTTGTACGCGGCCAAGGTGGTGCGCCACGAGGTCCCG
>FTJL01002044.1_pt2 | contig 10872 bp, 8 predicted proteins | sample 1658551 | NCBI WGS metagenome assembly FTJL01 (sample SAMEA3914835, study PRJEB12502) | metagenome | biome: forest; material: soil | place: Canada | collected 2011-07-03 | depth 0.3 m
CGAGCGCTCCGGCCAGCTCGAATGGCTGCGGGCGCGAGGCTGCCAGGAGGTGCAGGGGTTCCTGCTGTCGCGGCCGGTGTCGGCGCTCGAAATCGAGGATCTCTTCCTGCGCCCGCCGCGCTGGGAGCAGCTTATCTATGAAGATGCCGGTTGAAGGCGGTGTCGTCGCGCGCGACTTGACCGTGCGCCAGCCCTTTTTTCACAGGCATTACAACTCGATTCCCTGGGATTTCAGGTACTCGTCGTAGGTGCCGCTGAAGTCGGCCATGCCGCCGCCGGGACGCAGTTCGATGATGCGCGTCGCCAGGCTGCCGACGAATTCGCGGTCGTGCGAGACGAAGATCAGCGTGCCCGGATACTTCTCCAGCCCGATCTGCAGCGACTCGATGGTTTCCATGTCCATGTGGTTGGTGGGCTCGTCCATCAGCATCACGTTGGGCCGGGTGAGGATCAGCTTGCCGTAGATCATGCGGCCTTTCTCCCCGCCGGACAGCACCTTGACCGACTTCTTGGTCTCGTCTCCCGAGAACAGCAGCCTGCCGAGCGTGGCGCGAATGATCTGTTCGTCATCCGCCTTGCCGGTCCAGGTCGACATCCAGGTGAACAGGTCCACTTTTTCGGCGAACTCGGCCTGCGGGTCCTGCGGCATGTAGCCGACCTGGGCGTTTTCGACCCAGGTGATCTGCCCGGAGGTGGGCCTCAGTTCCCCGGCCAGGCAGCGCATCAGCGTCGTCTTGCCGATGCCGTTCGGACCGATGATGGCAATGCGTTCCCCGGCTTCCACGTTGAAGTTGACGTTGCTGAGTACCGGCACGTCGGTGTCGGGGTAGGTGAAGGCCAGCTTCTCGACCGTGACGGCGTTGCGATACAGCTTCTTGGCCTGCTCGAAGCGAATGTAGGGATTCTGCCGCGAGGAGGGCCGGATCTCCTCGATCTTGATCTTCTCGATGGCCCGGCGACGCGAGGTGGCCTGGCGGGCCTTGGAGGCGTTGGCGGAGAAGCGCCTGACGAACTCCTGCAGGTCCGACAGCCGGTCCTTCGCCTTGGCGTTGGCGGCTTCGACCCGCTGCCGCGCCTGCACCGAGGCGAGCATGAAGTCGTCATAATTACCGGGGTAGATCTGCAGTTTCTGGAAATCCAGGTCGGCGATATGCGTGCAGACCTGGTTCAGAAAGTGCCGGTCGTGGCTGATGATGATCATCGTGGCGTCGTAGTTGTTGAGCACGCCCTCCAGCCAGCGGATGGAATTGATGTCCAGGTTGTTGGTGGGCTCGTCCAGTAACAGGACATCGGGCTTGGAGAACAGCGCCTGTGCCAACAGCACGCGCAGCTTCAATCCCGGCGCCACTTCGCGCATCGGTCCGTTGTGCAGGCCTTCCGGAATGCCGGCGTCTGTCAATATGGCGGCGGCGCGCGCTTCCGCGTTGTAGCCGCCGTACTCGGCAAACTTGCCTTCAAGTTCCGCGGCTCTCATGTAGTCCGCGTCGCTCGCCTCTGCGTTGGCGTATATACGGTCGCGCTCGGTCATCGCCTGCCACATCTCGACGTGGCCCTGCATGACGACATCGAGCACGCGCTCGTCTTCGTAACCGAACTGGTTCTGGTTCAACTTCCCCAGGCGCATCCCCGCCTGCAGCATGACGTCGCCGAGGCTTTGCTCCAGCTCGCCTCCCAGAATTTTCATCAGGGTGGATTTACCGCAGCCGTTGGCGCCGATCAGCCCATAGCGGTTGCCATCGGAGAACTTGACGGTGACCTGTTCGAACAACGGCTTGGCGCCGAACTGGATCGCGACGTTGGAAGTAGAAAGCATTTATGTCCCATCAACATGAGGAGTGCAGCCACGGCGGCCGCGCTCGCGTACGCTTCAAAAGGGGTCAGCACCGGTGAGGTGCCGTGCCGCACCGCGGCAGTGCCGCGTTACAGCTGGGATTATTCCCAAGGTGACGAGGGCCACCGCCATTTACGGCGGCGCCATTCTATATAAGCCGGCGCAGCGCTTTTGCTACTTCGTCGTCCGGGCTCTCAACCCATTGATTTTAAAGGGGCGCGCAACGCCCGTCCCGGACGTACGGGCGCCGCCGCATCCTCAGCGGGGCCGCCGTAGCCGTCGCCGGGACGGATGCTGCGCTGCCGCCGCAGACGTTGCGCTGCAGGAGCAAGTCGCGTGGCCGACGCTTCCCGCCTCATGTTAGCTTTCCCACGAGTTGCGAGAGTACTTTGGATTTCGACCTGTTGTCCGTTTCGTGCGCCGGCGGTTGGTGGCATAACTGCAGCAACCTTGAGAGCACAACGCGATATCAGGGAAGCGCCAAGCCATAAGGGGAAGGCCATGAAGAAATCGAAGAGTCTGACCGGGATCGTGTTGTGCGCCGCGTTGACCGCGTGCGCTGCAATGCCGGCGAATCGCACCGCTGATGTAGTACCACAGGAGTTGGTACCGGCGGGATTTGAGGCGAAGGACTGCCACTTCGAGGCGGTTGCGCCACATGACAGTGGCGGGTTGTCGTCGATGGACTCCGCGGGCGGAGGGGTCGCTGCCGTTGCGGCTGCCGACCACGGCGGCGGCGTACGTGGCCAGGTCAAGTGCCACCGGACAACACAACTTCTACCCGAGACGACCCAGTGTCTCGATGACAATGGCCAGGAGCACCCGCTGCAGTGGTGCAAGGATCGTCAAGCGGCGCGCGACGGAACGGCCGCCGGAAAGCCAAGTAGTTGATTCGCGCGCGTCGGCGCGCTTGGCGTCGCGCTTGATACCGTGGGCGACGCCAAGCGCCACGACGCGCGCGACGCCGCATGCAACGACGCGCCCAAGGCCCGACGCCCGACGCACAAGGCCAGACGTCCGGCTAGCGTGCCGCTGCGGCCCAGTCGCCTTCGGCGGCGACGATTTCCCAGCGACGCTGCCACGTGGCTGCATCCGGTGCTCTGTCCGATATGGTCATCGAGCGGCCGTCGAACCGGGGGTCGAGTAGGTCCCCGACGCGGTAGGGCAGGGTGGACGCCGTGATGCGAAATCCGGAAGTCGTCGCCGCGCCGAGGGAGATCTCGCAATTCACCAGTTCGCGCGCCTCTTCCAACGATTGCGCTGCTGAGACACACTCGCTGAGCACGCGGCCCTTCAGAGGAACGGTGCGCTCGCGTGCGTACATGAATACCGGACCGACCCGTAGCAGGGTGGCCTTCGTCTCCCGATCGGCTTCGCGCAGCGTCAGGGCAAAAACAGGCAGCGAGGCAGATGAAGGCTCGCGATGCCAATGCTCGACGTACTCGCTATCACGGCCCTTTTCCACCAGGACGTTGCCATTCCAGGTCAGCGAACCGGCATCGGCCTCAAGCGACCTGGGTTGAAAGTCGATGTGGCGATGCCATTCAAAATAGGTCCCGTCAAAATGCAGCTCCCCGGCAAATCCCTGCTGTCGGGCCAGCCAGATGCAGTCGGACCACGACAGGTCGGCGAGGCTGCGCACGCGGGAGAAATCCGGTCCTTGGGCCGGTTGGCGCAGATCGACATAGCTACGCGAACCCTGCAGCCAATGGACGCTGGTTGTCGTATCGGGCTCCCGATCGGGCCACGAGATCATGGATCGACGCCACAGTCCTTGCAGTTCCAACACGCCGTGAATCGCTTTCATGCGCGCAGGCGTTCTGCAGCATGCCGCGCGTCAAGATGTGCCTGCGTTCGCTTGGTGAACCAGTAGTAAGCAGGGCCGGTGACCGCGAGCCCGACAATCCAGGAAAGGTCGACTCCCCCGAGGGCGCGGGCAACGGGACCTGAATAAAGAGGTGTTGCTACAAACGGCAACTGCACCAGGATCCCTATTACGTAGCACTGAACCGCGACGGTGTTGATTCGCCCGTAGATACCGCCGTCGCGTCGGAAGAACGATGGGACGTCGTAGTGCCCATGGCGAAGCAGGTAGTAGTCGACAAGATTGACGGCGGTCCATGGAACCAGGACGTAGAGCAGTAACAAGATGAAATCCGTATAGCTCTCGACGAATGAACTTTTCGCGAGCAGTGCACCCGCCAGCGAGAGTATGAAGAACACCACCGCTATGGTCGTTCGTGCGCCGGCACCGGGCGACCAACGGGGCAGCAGCGTCTGGCCGAAGGTCAGCACCGATAGGACGCAGCAATACAGATTCATGGCATTGGCGGTGGCGACTCCGACGGTCAACGCTATCATGACTATTGGCGCGATGCCGTGGGTCAGCGTTGCAAGTCCTGCGACCAGGCTGCTGTTCTTCGTCGCCAGGCCCACCATGGCGCCCAGAATCATGGGAAACAGCGAGCCCAGCGAACATCCCCAGTAGCTGGCCCAAAAGGCGGAACGAACGCCGGTATCGGGCGGCATGTAGCGGGAATAATCGGACACGTAAGGGGCGTACGCGATCTGCCACAGCGCGGCTGCTGAAATCGTGCCCAGGAGTCCCGCGGCGCTCGGCGAATTGCGGGTGAGAAAGTCCGCAGGAAGCCCGTGTACCCAGATGATCCAGGCGAAGGTGACCAATAGAACCGTTCCCGACAGATAGGTCATCACGCGTGCGTAGGCGTGTATGAATGCGTAGCCAAAAATAACGGCGACCAGGCTCGGTGCGCCGACTAGCGCTATCCCCAGGAAATCCGTCGCTCCGGGCGCGATGTTGGCGATCGCTTCGCCGCCGATCACAAGGTTGGAGCACAGAAATCCCAGATACATGACGATGACGATCCCCACGACGAGCAGGGAGCCGTAGGATCCGAATTGGCCCCGCGTCTGAATCATCTGCGGCACGCCGAGGGTCGGACCCTGGGCGGCATGCAGGGCCATCAGTACCGCGCCGATCAGGTTACCGATCAGCAATCCGACTACCGCCCAGACGAACGGGAGGGCGAAGGCCGTCACCGCCAGGCCGCCGGTGATCACCGTCAGCAGCATGATGTTCGAACCGAACCAGACGGTGAACAGATCCCACGCGTTGCCATGTCGCCGATCGAGCGCGATCGGCTGGATGGTGTCGATTTCGAGGCGCGTGGGTTGCTCGCGGGAATTCACGGCTGACTCGCGGTATGACTACGGCACCATCATGCATGAACATCCGGCACTTGCAAAAGGTGGGGTGTGACGTGGATATTCATTGCCGGCGATCTCTCGCGCCGCGACAACCCGGAAAAAAAATGCAACTCGCCTTGTGGCAGACGAAGGGAAACCCAAGCAATGTACCGGCGAACCTGGCAGCCCTGGAAGCGACGGCGCAGTCCGCGGCCGCTGCCGGCGCGGCAATTCTGTTATGTCCGGAATGTTGGCTCGGAGGTTACAACATAGGCGCTGCCATACCTGAGGTCGCGGAGGCCCGCAACGGGCCCTCAGCGCAGCGCATCGCACAGATCGCCCGCACACATCAGCTGGCCATAGCGTATGGATACGCTGAGCTCGGTGCACCGGAAGGGCGCATTTACAATTCGCTGCAGGTCATCGCCGCCGATGGGCAGCCGCTGGCCCATTACCGCAAGACGCATCTGTTCGGGCCGCAGGAGCGCGCCGCCTATGTGCCGGGCGCCTGTTTCGAGCCGCCGTTCGAGCTGGCAGGCTTGCGGTTCGGGTTGCTGATCTGTTTCGATGTGGAGTATCCGGAGGCGGTTCGCAGCCTGGCGCTGATGGGCGCCGAGGTCATCCTCGTGTCTACTGCATTGACCGACGAATACGCCGCGGTGCCGGATTTTATCGTGCCGGCACGTTCGCTCGAAAATCAGGTATTCATCGCCTACTGCAATCATGCGGGCGTGGAGAACGGCATGCGATTCCTCGGGCGTTCCTGTCTGACGGGCCTCGATGGAAAAGCGCTTGCAGCCGCGGGCGCCGGCGAAGCTCTGATCGTCGGGGAAATCAACCACGGCACGCGGGAACGTAGCGCTCAGACGTACCCCTATCGCGAAGGCAGAAGACCCGAGCTGTACGGACTCGTGTCGCGTCCAGTGTTAGGGCAATGAAGGGTGTACCTGCTCTGTCGTGGTGCGTCACGCCGTCCGGAGCGTTTTTCCACGGCTGACGACGGCGGCCCACATCAGTTGTAAGGTTTGATTATCTAAGGCGAATGTGGCTGTCGGGCGGCGCCGTGGCGGGTTCGGCACGCCGTTTGCACCAACTTGCTCAAAATGTGCGTCTAGGGTTCCGGCCTGCTTCAAATGTGGGTGTCTGGTCCGAGAGAGGCAGTCCATGCGTGTACTTCAAGCGCGTGGATACACGGCGGGATAAAAGCCCGGGAGATCTGGTTGCGGGGAGGCTGTGGGTCCCCGGGGCGATCTCCCAATGCGGGGAAAATCCCGGATAAAAACGCTCAGGTCGCTCCGCAAGTGCGATGGCTGCATCTTGCTTAAGGAGACCGCGCGCCGTGAAAACGACACGCCTCATTCCGCTCTCTGCCCGTCCGAAGAACTCCCCTTCGTTATCGACTTCGCCCGCGCTGCGTCCCCGGACTCACCATCTCGAAAAAATGTCCGCCCTGACGGCGGCCGTCTTGACCGCTTTGTACGGCGCTCCCGCTTACGCGGACGACGGCGGCCTGCAGGAAGTTATCGTCACGGCCACTCGACGAGCCGCGTCCGTGCAGGATGTGCCTATCAGCATTACCGCCGTCACCGGCGATCAATTGGAACAGGAAGGCATTGACGACATGGCCGGGCTGGCGCACTCGATGGCCGGCGTCAATTTCACTGACAAGGGACCTTTCGGCGGCGTCAACGGCGCCACCCTGATCATTCGCGGTCTGAACAGCGAGGCGACGGCGGGGCAATTGGCTCTCGCGACGCCGATCGTGCCGCCTGTCGCCACCTACGTCGACGATACGCCCCTGTTCGTGAATCTGCGGCTGCAAGACCTGGATCACGTGGAAATTCTACGTGGGCCGCAGGGAACTCTCTACGGCTCCGGTTCCCTCGGCGGCACCATTCGATTTGTGCAGAACGCTCCGGATCCGAGCGGTTTTGACGCCAAGGTCGAAGCCGGAGTCAGCGACACCGACCATACCCACACGACCAACGAGGAAATCAGCGGAATGATCAACATTCCGCTGGCCGAAACCCTGGCCGTGCGTGTGAACGCCGGGTGGAGCGGCGATGCCGGTTTCATCAATCAACCGAATCTGTACGTGCTGGACCCGGCCGGGGCGCCGGTGCTGTCCGACCCGACGAATTTCCAGAGTCCGGCGGTCACACAGTCCGAGAAGGGCACGAATTCCTATATCTACCGCAATGCCCGCGTTGCACTCCTGTGGAAGCCCACCGACGATTTCCACGCACAGTTGTCGTACTACTACCAGGTGTCGACGGCCGGGGGCTTTCCCTATTCGTCACCGGGACTGGGGGTCGGTACCCTGCAATCGACGGATCTGACTCGCGGCGCCACCGACGACAGGGTGAACCTCGTAGCGCTGACGCTCGACTACGATATGGGCTTCGCGACGCTGACTTCAAACAGTTCGTACTCGAAGCACGACAACCACACGGATAGCGACCTGACGGGGCTGTATTCGTCGTTCCCCTTCTATCCGTCGCTGTACGGCGCGAATCCCCGCGTCCTGGTGACAGGTCACGACGAACTGCTGGATAAACCCTGGTCGCAGGAAATCCGGCTGGCCTCCAAGTCCGGCGGAGCACTCGATTGGGTGGCGGGTCTGTTCTACAAGGACGAGAAGACGGACATCCGCGAACACGAGTACTATGAAGGCTATCTCGATTACTTCAACGCCTGTGTGCCGGTCTACGGGGTCAGCATCGGCGACGGCGTCACCCCTTCGCAGTGCGGTATTGGCGAGACCGCCTACACCGCCAATCCGCTGACCTACATCGATGGCATCCCCATCGTCAAGGATCAAGCCTACATCGGCGATTTCGAAACGCAGTTCAAGGACATTGCAGCGTTCGGCGAACTGACCTGGCACCTGACACACGCCTGGAGCATCACGGGCGGCGCCCGGGTGTTCAAGCAGACCGTCTCGCAATCGCAGCAGACCGGCCTGTTGTTCGACGGTCCCACGTCCATCGATAACAATTCGCTCAGCGACTCCTGGCGCCGGGTGCTGTGGAAGGTCAATTCCTCCTTCAAGCTCGACGACACCAACCTGATCTACGCGACCTGGTCGCAGGGCTTCCGCCGCGGCGGCGTCAATGCGCTGCCGCCCGCCGAGCCGGCCGTGAACTACGTGACGGATCCGGCTCTCTACAAAGTGGCTCCCGATACCGCGGACAATTATGAAATCGGTGTGAAGGGAACTATTGCCAACCGCTTGCGCTATTCCGCAGCCGTCTTCGATATCGAATGGCACAACGTCCAGGAGGGCGCCCAGCTGACGCCGCTGGTATTGCCGGGAGGGATCAACGTCGGCAACGCCTACAGCCGCGGATTCGAGTCCGAGCTTTTCGCCAGCATTACGCGGCACTTCAGCGCGCAGCTGGACTACACGTACGACATGACGAAATTGACGTCGTATTCCTCGTATGCACTGGCTGGCCTATCGGTGCCGCCGCCTCCGGTGGGAGCGCCTTTGCCGGGAACGCCTAAATCCAGTGCCGCACTTGCCCTGGAATACGGCGGCGTCGAAGTGGGCAGCGGCGACCTCAACTTCGCGGTCAGCGCCCACTATCAAAGCTCGATCGTGCCCGCGCTGTCGTTCGACATTCCGACGGTCGCCGGTTACGTCATGATGGACACCCGCGTGACCTATACGCTGCCGCACTGGCAGGTGGCCGCATACTGCAATAACGTGACCAACCGGTTGGGCATCAACTCGTATTCCGATCCCTACAACTATGCCCAGTTCTACCAGGCCCTGGTGTCGCAGCCCCGGACCATAGGCATGACCTTCGGTTACTCATTCAAGGAACGCTAGGATTCTCGCCCTCAAGACCTATGAACAGTGTGCAGATTCTGGAACGGCTCAGCGGATTTGCGACCGTGAGCCGGGACTCGAATCTGGAGTTGATCGAATATGTGCGGGACTTCCTGGCCACGTGCGGTGTTGCGGCGAGGTTATATCGCGACCCCGTCGCCGACAAAGCCAATCTCTACGCGTGCGTAGGACCAACGGATCGCGGCGGAGTGCTGCTCTCGGGGCACACCGATGTGGTGCCGGTCGACGGCCAGAGTTGGTCGTCCGATCCGTTTCGATTGAGCGAGCGGGCAGGGCGGCTGTTCGCACGAGGTGCAGCGGACATGAAAGGCTTTCTGGCCTGCGCGCTGCGGGCCGCTCAACGGGCGGCGCAGAGGTCACTGCGCATGCCGCTGCAGTTGGCCTTTTCATACGACGAGGAACTCGGTTGCCTGGGCGTCCGCTCTCTGATCGAGGACATGGCGGGCTGGACTCATCTGCCTCGCTTCTGCATCGTCGGTGAGCCCACGATGCTCAAGGTGGCAGTGGGGCACAAGGGAAAGACCGCTCTCAAAGCGACTTGTCACGGCCGTGCCGCGCATTCGGCCTGCCCGGATCACGGCGTGAATGCCATTCACATCGCCGGTGATCTCGTCGCGAGTATCCGGCAACGACAGGCGGGTATCGCGGCGGCTGGTCATCGCGATGACGCCTATGAGGTTCCGTATACGACGCTTCATGTGGGAGTGATTCAAGGCGGTACTGCGCTCAACATCATCCCGTCGCGCTGCGATCTGGAGTTCGAGGTTCGTAACCTTCCGGCGGACGACGCGGTGGCGTTGGTGGAGGCAATCCGTGCGGACGCAGCTGCTATCTCCCGGTCCATGAGCGATGACGCGGATATTCGCGTCACCATCGAGACCACCCACCAGTATCCAGGCCTCGACACCGCGGCCGACGCCGAAGTGGTGGAACTTGCCGCCTCACTCACGGGCCAGCGCGAGCGGATCAAGGTCGGATTCGGTAGTGAGGCGGGTTTGTTCAGCTCGCGCCTGGGAATTGCGAGCGTCGTGTGCGGCCCCGGGTCGATCGATCAGGCCCACAAGGCGGATGAATTCGTCGACCTCGATCAAATGCGGCGCTGCGACGCCATGCTGGACGCGTTACTGGACAGGTTGGTCTAGATCCGGCAGCGGAGAGCCTTGCACATGATTCGAACCGGCCAGCAATATCTGGACTCGATCCGCGACTCGCGCGAGGTGTATATCGACGGCGAGCGGGTCAAGGATCTCGCGCGGCATCCGATGTTCAAGCCGGTGGTCGACGTGCGGGCCCGTATATATGACATGCAGCATGAGGCGGCTACTCGCACTGCTTTGGCCTATGAGAAGGAAGGCGAGTGGCATGCCATCGCCAACAAGCTGCCCAGAACCCAGCAGGACTGGTGGGACAAGCGTCGGGCTACGGATACTGTGCTTGACGCAATCGGCGGCGTGGTCACGCGGATGGGAGACGAGACCGTCGGCGAGATGTGGTCCCTGTTCGACGGGCAGGACGTACTCAATGAGGTGAATCCGCAGTTCTCGGCGAACATTCGCCGACACATCGACCAGGTTCTCAAGTCGGACCCGTTTCACGTGTCCGCCAATACGGATCCCAAAGGCGACCGTTCCAAGCCCCCGCAGCAGCAGGATCCGGACATGCTGCTCCATGTGGTCAAGGAGACAGATGCCGGAATCGTGGTGCGCGGCGCGAAATACGAGACCGCGGCGGCCTATGCGAATCAGGCCTTCACCAAACCCACCAACGCCAATTGGGGCAACGAGGCACTGTCGGATTACGCCGTCGGCTTCATCTGCGATTTCGGCTCACCGAATCTGAAGTTCATCTGCCGCACCGGCTTTGCGGGCAGGGCTCCGGAGGCCGACTATCCGCTGTCCAACCGATTCGATGAGATCGAGGCGCTCGTCATTTTTGACGACGTGCTGATTCCCTGGGAAAACGTGCTCTTCTACCGCCA
>FTJL01000301.1_pt3 | contig 10757 bp, 10 predicted proteins | sample 1658551 | NCBI WGS metagenome assembly FTJL01 (sample SAMEA3914835, study PRJEB12502) | metagenome | biome: forest; material: soil | place: Canada | collected 2011-07-03 | depth 0.3 m
AGTTCCGCTTCCGGAACATTCACCTGAAACGGCCGAATAGCGGTCTTATCACTGCCCGTCTGCTGTGTAACTTTAGCCATAGTTTTAGCCCTTGTTGCTGACGGTGGAATGAAATGCGATCTGCAACCGGCGATGAAGCCAGGTTTGCCGAAGAGATAACTTTCGCTGACTTGGTTGCCCGCGCTGCCGCGGGGAGCGGACTATGGTCCAAGGCCCAAACCGTGTCGAGCTAGAGCTTCGACGGCGGAGATGCCTACGCAGTCTGAAAGACTGGCCAGCCAATCTCGGTGCGCCACGCGCTCTTCTCCGGCGTGTCGTGGGGTCCCACCAAATAGTATTCACGAAGGGGCCCGTCAACCGCGAGCGCATGTTGGGTGACGTGGGCTGCCAGCGACCCATAGGCAAGATCGACATCCGTGTACGAGCCCTCGTGGACGATTGTGGCGAGTTCGACTGCAGGTACGACATAGGCGGCGATCCGCCCGATGGCGCGGACAGTGCCCTCGCAGGGAATGAACATCGTGGCCTCACCGCGCGCGTGCGAGAACAAGGCGTTGGAAAAGATGCCGCCGGCAGGCCCGGTAGCGGTCAAGAACTGAGCGGCAAGGGCAGCATGTAGCTCGCCGAGCGCGCCATAAAACCAGGCGAGCGCGTCCTGCGCATCGACGATTTCACTGATGGCGACCGCCGCCACTCGATTCACACTGCGTCGCCCGATGTCGGTTCTCGGTGCCGGGTGTTCGAGCAGATTCCGAAGCGAGGCGACCGCTTGCTGGGTTCGAGCCAGGTCATTCTCCAGGCGCTGCATGTGGGCGGCAATCAACGCATTGCGCGTTTGAACATCGGGCGCGGTGAGTACCGAGCGGATCTCGTTCAGGGGCATGTCGAGGTCGCGAAAGCGCCTAATGACCTGTGCGATTGGAATCTGATCCGTCGTGTAGTGACGGTAGCCGGTCTGCGGATCGACATGGGCGGGTTCCAGCAGTCCCGTCTCATGATAGTGACGCAGCGTTTTCACGCTCAGGTGCGTGGCCTGCGAGAAATTACCGATGGCGAGCGCGGAGTGCATATGGGTAGTTTGCACTCTCCCCCTACGGGAGAGTCAATCGTTCCTGAGGCTATTGACCCTCCGCCCGGGATAGTGCGGATGCTGCACCGGTAACTTAAGCCAACCGGCCCCATCCCTTGAGGAGACTCTCATGAGCAAAGAACTTTCGGCCGTCATCGCCGAGCACATCCAGGCGGTAAATGCGTTCGACACGGACGCGATTGTCGCGACTTTCGCGCAGGACGCCTACGTCAATGACAATCGGCGGGAGATCGTCGGCATTGCTGCGATCAGACGCTGGATCGAGAAGGAAATCGTCGGGGACAAGGTAACGATCGAGGTCCGCGAGGTCATCGATCACTACGGCGATACCATTGTGCGCGGGGCCTACGACGGGGAGTTCGACAAGACTCGTTTGCCGAAGGAGCTGATTCTTTCGAATTACTTCAGCGTCCGGGACGGCAAGATTGTCAGCCTCGCCATCATCTTCAATCAGCCGTCCCCATATTGACGACCCTGACTTAAGCGCAAGGGCATTGCCGCAGGACTGATGCGCCCGGGTGCCTGCCCTAGCGCATCGCGGCGACTGTTGGCGTACGCAGGAGTGAGCGAGTCCGGCATCGATTTGGCCTATTAGTCGCAATACCATGCTACGAACTACGGGCCGGCCGCCCGATCAAAGGGTTAGTATAGGCTCGTCAAAAAACGAAAAGTCGGCGCCGCTGTTGTCTCCACCGAGGCGATATTTCGGCTTCGCGACTTCCACGGAATTTCTTAAGGGGGAAAGCAACGTGAACAGGACGAAGCTAAATGCATGGATGGGTGCGATCGCGCTGGGGTTAATGGCTGGGACAGCCCATGCCGCCGACACCGTGTTGGACCGCGCCGCGCTGCTCAAGCTGGCTGACACATACCTGGCCGCGCTGGTCGCGCATGACCCGGGCAAAGTGCCGCTCGCCGGCGATGTGAAGGTGGTCGAGAACGTTACGCGCATCAAAGCAGGTGAGGGCCTGTGGAAGACTGCCGCGTCCGCACCGACTGAGTTCAAGATCATTGTGGCGGACCCCGTCCTGCAGGAGGTCGGCGGCCTCGTCGTAATGCAGAATGACGGCAAGGCGACCCAGGTCGGTTTCCGGCTCAAGGTGGTGAACCGCAAGATTGTGGAGGCTGAGCACCTTGTGGTCGCGATGCGCGATCCCAACAGTCCGACCCTGCAGAAGCCGCGTCCGGCCATCCCGCTGGATATTCCCGATGAATACGCGGATTCGCACGGTCGTATGATCCACATCGCGAAGTCCTATTACGACGCGCTGGACAACAACAACGGCCATCTCGCGCCCTTCGCGTCGGATTGCGAACGTCATGAGAACGGGTTCCGCACCGCGCCCTTCGGCGGTCCTTCGCTGGGCGGAGCGATTCCGGGCGGCGGGGCGCCGCGGCCGCCGGGACTGCAGGGCTTGCAGGATTGCACCTCGCAGATTGACTCCGGGACATTCCAGTACATCACTACGATCGACGACCGTCGCGTGGAGATCGCCGACACCGTGACGGGCCTGGCGCTCGGCCTGTCGCACTTCCACCACCCGATGACGGAGAAGAAGTTCAAAATCACGGGCAACCCGGACCGGCAGGAGGCTGACATGAGCAACCAGCGGCCCTTCGACATGCCGGCATTGCACATTTTCAAGATCTGGGGCGGCCAGATCCATGAGATCGAGGCGATCGGGGTCATGGCCCCCTATAACTCCCCGACTGGCTGGGAATAAGTCAGAGGTATTCGCCGCCGGACGGCCCCCACCGGGAACTCTGTCCCGACGTCCGGCGTACCCACGTCGAAGACAGGATGGCTGCACGTGCCGCCCTTCTAGGGAATACTCCGCGTGGGCCTTGCCGGATCACTCGACCGCAGCCCGGACACACGCACATCCACCAAGAGACGAGAGGGGTATATGGAAACGAAGGAACCGTTCGCGAAGCCGATCGAGATGGATCAGGCGACGAGTGATCGGCGCAGATTTCTGGGAACGCTTGCCGCAGGGGCGGGAGCGGCGACGTTTCTTACGGGACTCGGTGCGAGTCCGGCCGCAACAGCGCAGCAGGCCGGTGACCAGCCGCCGCCTCCCCCCGGCGCCCGTCCACCACCGCCCCCAGAACCAAAGGTCTCGCAACCGCCGCCGCTCAGGGACGTGAAGGGCAAAACCGTATACATCACCGCCTCGTCGGACGGCATTGGACTCGGCATCGCCCGGGCCTGTTCGAACGCCGGCATGAACGTTGTCATCGGTTATCGCAACGAGAAGCGTCTTGCTGAGGCGTTGCCCCTGTTCAAAAAGGATGCGCCCGTTTTCCCCGTCAAGCATGACGTGGTTGGACGCGATGGGTGGGTACAGATGCTGGAAGCCGTCAAGGCGAAGTACGGCAAGCTGCATGTGGTCGTGAACAACGCAGGCATCAAGACACTGCGTAAGGCGACCGAGGCGACGCCTGAGGAGTGGCAGAACTCAATCGACGTCAACTTCGGCGCGATCTACCACAGCGTCGCCGTGGTCCTGCCGCACATGAAGGAACACAACGAGGGCGGTCAGTTCGTCACGACGGCGTCGATGAGCGGGCTGTTGCCTGCAGTTACCGCCGGCATCTACACGTCGACCAAGTTCGCCGCCGTCGCCATCATGGAAGCGCTGCGCATCGAACTTGAGGGCACCAACATCGGCACATCAGTGTTTTGTCCCGGGGGTGTCAGCACTGACAATCTGCCGCCTGGTTCGCGCCCGCCGCCGCCGCCATTGCCCGACGGACGTCCGCGTCCCATCTTCGGTGTAGGGCTGATGAACCCGCTTGAGGCCGGAGAGCGAGTACTGAACGGAATCCGCAACAACGACCTGTTTATTCTCTCGCACCCGGAGTTCAAGGACGGCATGAAGGAGCGCTTCGATGCAATCCTGACGTCCTGCACGGACGAGGCCGTACCCCCCGAGCGCCTGCCGATCGAGGCCCGGACCAGGCATACGGGCATCTATCCACGTGAAATCGCGCATCGCCAGGAGAAGCGCAAGAGCTATCTGGGGTAGTCCTCGCGGCTCGGCTCCCCCGCGCGGCCCTGCTGCGCCGTGCGGGGTGGCCAGCCGCGCGCCTCGGCGCGGCTGCTACTTGTCACCGCCCCTCGCAGCCCCCCGCTTGGGCGCCCGCACAGTCCTCACCTTCCCGGTCCTCCCTCCGCCGCAGAAAAACTGATCGCGGCCATCGGACTCGAGCCCCGAAACATTCACCCCGGACGGCATCTCCAGCTGCTCCAGGACCTCTCCCGTTTGCGGATCGATGCGTCTCAATTCGCTCTCGTCACCTTCCCAGGTGCCGTGCCAGAGTTCTCCGTCGAGCCAGGTGACTCCGGTGACGAAGCGGTTGGACTCGATCGTGCGAAGAATCGCGCCAGTTTGGGGATCGACCTGGTGGATCTTCCGGTCGCGATACTGCCCCACCCAGAGCGTCCCTTCGGCCCACGTCAGCCCGGAATCCCCGCCGCCGCCGGGCGCGGGAATCGTGGCGAGCACACGGCCGGTCTGCGGATCGATCTTCTGGATGCGATCCTCCGCGAGCTGAAACAGGTGGTGGCCGTCGAAGGCCGTGCCGGCATGCGCGGCGACATCAATCGATCGCAGTATCTTCCCGTTCACCGGATCGAGGGCGTTTACCTTGTCGCCGGAAGCAAACCAGAGTTGTTGACCGTCATAGGTCACCCCATGCACGCTGTCGACGCCCTCGAAGGGTCCGTATTCACGGACGATTTTGGCCGTTGATCGACTCATGTTTCTATCCTAGTCAATCGGCAGAAGAGTGGGGAGTAACAAGGTCGTCGTGAATCCCGGCACGGGCGGGGTCATCCAGCGACGCGCGCGCCCGCGACCGAATGACTGTACTTTGCCGGCCGCCGCCAACGAGTCGAGCACCCGCTGTATGGTGCGCTGGCTCGTGTCAAGCGCGAGCGCGAGGGCCGAGCTCGACCAAGTTTCGCCATCGGCCAGGAAGGCAAGCGCCGCCGCATGCTCCTCTTCGACGGGCAGCGCCAGCACGACTACCTCATGTGCGTGTCGTGGCACCAACGCAAAACCTCGTGTCGTCGCCCTCACGTTGCACAGCGTACGAAGCACCGCGCGAAGTCGCCCGATTTCGACTCGCAACCGCGCGCGAAGCGATTCGTCGGCGCGCTTCAGTCTGAATGCGCGTGCGACGAGTGCGTCCCTCGATACGTCTCCCGGCCACGCTTCGCTCAGCGCGCGCGCCAGCATGAACAACACCGGACGCCTTGCCAGCGAGATCACCGTTCCGGCGTGGCGTACGACATGTCGGCAAGCGTCTACTACGAGTGCCTTCGACGCCAGCAACGCTTCGACTTCCTCAACTAGTAGGAGTCTGCCCTCACCGTTTGCAATGAGGCGCGCGACGGGCGTGTTCAGGGCCTTGAGTGCGCCATCGACCTCTACCGTCAGCGCGAGGATGCGTGAGAGGTGCGCTGCGCGTTCGGCCCGAGCGAGCGCTGCGCGTGCCGCCTTCGTCTGGAGGCGTCGCATAGCGATCCCCGCAACGACCAGTTCGTGAACTGTCCTCGACGCGGGAGACAAAAGCGCGGGGTCCAGCTCGGCGAGCGTACGCTCGGCCTGGTCGATGCGCCCAATCAGGAGTAGGCGCCGGGCCTCCAGATACCGCGCGTGGGCTGCGTTTGCTCGGTCGCCGTGCTCTTCGAGCGTCGCCCGTGCTGCGTCGAGTGATTTCGCGGGCCAGTCCAGATCGCGCGAGGCGAGCGCGATCTCGGCCTCGGCGACGACGCACCTCGCACGGGACACGGGCTCCTTTGGGCCGAAGGCACGTGCGGCACTTCGCAGGAGCGCCTTCGCTCGAACAAGATCTCCGAGCTGCGCCATCGCGATGCCACGAAGCGCGAGAGCCGCTGCGTCGTCGCGCAGAGCGACCCGCTTCAATGCGCCGAGGGGGTCGCCGGCCGCCAGAGCACGCCCCGCGGCGGTGATCAGCGAGTCCATCGGAATCCCGTCACTCTTGTAACTCCCACCCTTCGAGATCTGGCGCTAACACTATCTCACGGCCAAACCTTAATACAGGAGACGAGCGATGACGAAGCATATGACCGGGACACGCAAAGAGTGGCTCGCCGCGCGACTTGAGCTGCTGGAAGGGGAGAAGGATCTCACGCGGCGCAGCGACGAGCTGACACTGCGACGCCAGGAACTGCCCTGGGTTCGGATCGACAAAGCGTATCAATTCGAGACCGAGGAGGGGAGCGGCTCGCTGGTAGACCTCTTCCGAGGGCGCTCGCAGCTCTTGATCTACCATTTCATGTTCGGGCCAGACTACACGGCGGGGTGTCCGTCCTGCTCGTCGATAGCGGACGGGTTCGACGGCTTCGTCGTCCACTTGGCGAACCACGACGTTACGCTTTCGGCGGTATCGCGGGCGCCGCTCGCGAAGCTGAAGGCGTACAAGCAGCGGATGGGATGGACGTTCCCATGGGCGTCCTCATCCGGCGGCGACTTCAACTCGGACTTCAATGTCTGGTTCACGGAGGATCAACAGCGCAACGGAGGTATCGAATATAACTACCGGCGAGAGCCGGCGAACCGTGAGCCGCTGGCAGGAAAGACCGCTCAAGATTGGAAGTTGCGAGGTGGTGAGGGGCCCGTCGCGCAGATCGCGGCCATGACCGGAACCGATGTGGCTACCTACACGCGCGACAGGCCTGGCGTGAGCGCGTTCGTGCTGGATAACGGCTCCATCTACCACACCTATTCTACCTATGCGCGAGGACTGGACGGCCTTTGGGGCATGTACCAGTGGCTAGACCGTGCGCCTGAGGGGCGCAACGAGAAGGGTGTCTGGTGGCGCCGCCACGACGAGTACGGCAGGCGCTGAGGCAACTCGTGACTGTTGCTGGTGTAACGGAGTAACAGGAGGTCTTAGGGCACATGCTTTCCGAGCAACCGACACATAGAGTCCTAGTTGGCGCCTCGGCGCTGCTATTCGTCGCTAGCGCTGCAGTGACGATCGTCTGGTGCACGTCCATGTCGGCGATGGGCGGGATGCCGATGCCCGGTGGCTGGACGATGTCGATGGCGTGGATACGGATGCCCGGCCAGACCTGGCCGGGCGCCGCAGCCTCGTTTCTTGGCATGTGGATCGTGATGATGGTAGCGATGATGCTGCCGTCCTTGGTGCCGATGTTGTGGCGATACCGCCAAGCCGTCGGCAGTACAGACGACACACATACCGGTTGGCTGACTGCGCTGGTAAGCGGAGGTTACTTCTTTATTTGGACCGCGTTCGGAACGGTGGCTTTCCCTCTGGGCGTTGCGCTGGGCGCGATCGCGATGCAGCAGCCGGAGCTAGCGCGCGCCGCACCGGTCGCCGTGGGTGTGCTGGTTCTGATCGCAGGCTCCGTGCAGTTCACCGCCTGGAAGGCGCGTCGCCTTGCCTGCTGCCGGGAGGCACCCGGTCACGGCCGCACGCTCTCCGCCGACGCCGGTACGGCCTGGCGACACGGCTTGCGCCTGGGGCTCCACTGCAGTTACTGCTGTGGCAGTCTGATGGCGATCCTCCTGGTCATTGGCATCATGGACCTGCGCGCGATGGCTGTCGTGACGGTAGCCATCACCGTCGAACGTCTCGCACCGGGTGGCGAGCGAGTCGCGCGCGCCATCGGGGCCGTCATCATCGGGTTAGGTTTGCTCCTGATCGGGCGAGCAGCTGGCCTGGCGGCGCAACTGCCGTACGCGGTTTCACTTAATCACCTTCTGACGTTGTAAACAGCTCTCGCGTGACTAGCGGGATGGCTGAAGTGCGACCCGGTTGTCTTCCTCCTGACTTCGGATCGGGACTTGGCTCCCACCTCGGGCCTGTGAACCCGCCGAGACTTGCCCTGCTGGTGCGAACGGATTGCGATGACAGACAGAGGTGTTTGAAATGCGATTGAGTAAATTGCGTACGAAGCTTCACAGCATGGCCTGCGCGGTTGCAGTTGCCGGTCTACTGGCCGGATGCGGCGGATCCGGTGGGACGGCTTCTACCGTCGGCGCACCCTCTGGAACTGGCAATCCAACTCCGCCACCTGTCACGGGCATTGCCACGCCCAACAGCGTGTCGGTCGTGACTGCCAACTGATCCAAAGGGGACTCATGATGCTGCGCATTTCCACTCTATTTACTTACGCCGCCGCCGCCGCAGTCTCCGGGCTGGCTATCGCGGCTCCTCCCTCGACCTCCCCTTACGTCACTGATCCGCAGAACCTGTACGTCCAGGACGCGACGGCCCAGGGCATCGGCAGTCTGAATATGGTGCTTTGCGTGATCGGATCGATGGATCCGGGTGACATGGTGAATGCCGGCCCGTATGTCGCGCTGGTCGACATGAACAAATGCCAGAGCTCCAAGGGTGGTAGCAGCGCGAGTTCCGCCGGGGCGACGAATTTCGCCAATGCCGTCGTCAATGTGACGCGCACTTCCAACAGCGACCCGATGATTGCCAAGGTCTGGTTGTCCATGACCGAGGAAGGCAATTCGACCAACGTCTTCGCCTATCTGAGCGCAACGGCGTCTCCGGCGACCGCGCCTCCCTACGGCACGTTTCGCATGGACTACATTGGCGAGAAGAACGGGAGCGTCGGATTCAACGGCTACATCGATTCCACCACTCCGGGCGTGATCAAATTCCTGGAGGATGGGCAACAGTCCAGTAATACGGCTTTGGCGATGTCGACGACTTCTACCACTTCAGGCTCTGGAACCATGTTCGTTGGCGCCGGCGGTGGTGGTGGCGGCGGCGGCTCGGTAACGTTCAACTTCGCGTATAACCCGAACTACTTCCATCGCAGCGACGGCACGGACGACGAGTGCTTCGATCGCTCAAAGGCCAACGCCTCCCTCGCGGTCTGGCAGTATGGAACGTACAACGCCAACGACGGCATCCGCGTGGATCAGGTGAATCCCGGGTTTGCGGTGCTGGCAACGTATAGCGGCAGTTCCTACTACGGATTTGCCAACTACTGGGGCATTAATTTCCAGGGGCTCGCCATTCCGGACGGCACGCCTGTGTCAGGATTGACGGTTGCCGACCAGAGGCAGGGCAACACGACGGCCTACGCGTTGAACAAAATCGGCGGGAAGCTGACCCAGTGGACGCAGGTCTCGACCACCCTCGATGCCCTTAGTGGAATTCCGTTCTCGTACTACGGGGATCTCACCGGTCTCACCACCGGTAATCCTGCGATTACGGGCGCGAGTAATTGGGTGATGCAGTGGAACTCGACCGGTGCGAACTTCACCGTCGTGGGTATCCAGAGCTGCGGCAACAACGGTTGCGTCACGTCCGCGGTCTCGCCCGTCGCGACGGTCAATGCGGCCGCATTCAGTACGATCCCTGTCTCCGGTTTTGCGAATTCCTACGGCGGTAACATCAATATTCCCCCGACGGGCTCGCCCCATGCGGCCGGCGATGCGGTGTTCTATTACAACCAGTCGACGGTCATTCCGGGCGCCACGTCGCTGACGCTGTACTGTTTGAGTCAGTGCCCGACGGCCGCACAGCTGGCCGCGTATTCCAGCACGAGCGCGAGCACCCCCTTTGCCAACGGTACGGATGCTCAGTGGTTCAGTGCCCCGAACAGTGGGAATACGGTTGCCTACACGTTCGGTGATAGCGGACTCCTGGATGGCGCCGGCGCGTCCGTAGTCCTGGAGCAGACGAGCCAATACCCGCCCGGGTCCCAGTTCGGACAGAATGGGATACAGACCGGCTGGTTGGTCGACTCGGCGCTGACCAACGCGAATTGTCCGTCGGGAATGGCCTCGGGAACGGTTTGCGAACCCGCCAGTCCCACGACTTACTACACCTGGCAGACGGGGCCGAACCAATGGAACCAGTCACTGTGGCTGACGACGGCCGGCCAGGTAGTTCCCTTTGATCCCCCGCAGAATATTGCCTATACGGTGCCGGCCGGTTCCGCCTATGGTGCCTATGCGGGAGTGCCGATCCTGCTGCAGTTCAACGGCTTCGGCAATCTGGAGGGCATTCCGGGCTCCTGCGTCAATCCGGCGGACAACACTGCCGAGGATTGCAGCGTCAACGGGGCCAGCTACGTGCCGATGTTCTCGTTCCCGGACGGCACCCAGATGACTTTGCCGAGCCTCTCGGGACAGACGACGACGCCCCTGCTCGTGAAGGCGTTGAATGGGCAGATTCTTCTTAAGAGCCTGGGTAGTGGGGCTGCACAGTGTTAGTCAATGGCGCTCTCGCCGCTGACGCTGCCGTCGGGCGGCCTCCACGATCCGAGCAGTGCGACCGATTCTGACTACCTGGGCACGATGCCGACTGTGACCACGGCGCCGAAGGTGATTGACGGCGTCAAACAGTAACGTCGCCGCAAAGGGCCAGCTGCTTAGCCGGCAAAAACCACGTTTTTTGCCGGCGAGCCGGACAGCAAATGCGGGTCTGGCCTGCTGCAAACGCCGCAGGCGTTTGCAGCCAAATGGACAAACGTGCCCGCTTCGGAGGAGGACTCCGGGGCGGGCACGCTTCGTTAGGCTTACTGGTGCAGTGCCGGCGGCGGCGCGGCCGTTGCAGCACCGGGAGGCAGACCGCCCGGACCACCCGGACCGCCCGGACCGCCACCACCACCTCCGCCCGGACCACCACCACCACCACCGCC
>FTJL01003487.1_pt3 | contig 10751 bp, 12 predicted proteins | sample 1658551 | NCBI WGS metagenome assembly FTJL01 (sample SAMEA3914835, study PRJEB12502) | metagenome | biome: forest; material: soil | place: Canada | collected 2011-07-03 | depth 0.3 m
CCCGGCGCGCGGCTGCGGCCCCGCCGCGATCTCGGCCGTCCCGGCGAGATGCGGCCCGACTTCGCCGAGATCCTGCGCCTGGTGCGCCCGGGCTCGCGGGTGCTGGACGTCGGCTGCGGCGAGGGCGCCCTGCTCGAACTGCTGGTGGGCGAAAAGAACTGCGATGGCCGGGGGCTGGAGATCAGCGCCCAGGGCGTGGCCGCCTGCCTGGCGCGCGGGCTGGCGGTGGTGCAGGGGGACGCCGACCGCGACCTCAAGGGATATCCGACGGCGGCCTTCGACTACGCCATCCTGTCCCAGACCCTGCAGGCGACGGTGGCCCCGCGCGAGGTGCTGATCGAGCTGCTGCGCATCGCCGACCGGGCCATCGTGTCGTTCCCGAACTTCGGGCACTGGCGCATGCGCCTGTCGCTCTTGAGCCGCGGCCGCATGCCTGAGACCCCGGCCCTGCCGCACCAGTGGTGGTCGACGCCGAACATCCACATGTGCACGCTCAGGGACTTCACCATCCTCTGCCACGAGCTGGACCTGCGCATCGAAAGCTGCGCCGCCCTGCCCACCGGCAAGCCGCCCCGCGTCATCGACCCCGAGCGCGCGGTCGAGAACTGGCGCGCGGAATCGGCCCTGTTCCTGCTGAGCCGGAAGAACGGTCGCAAGCGGACGGCCGAGGCCGATCCCAACGCCGAGCCGCAGACGGGGGATCTGTTCTCCTGATCGCAACCTCCTGAGGTCCGGAGCATGCGCGCCTATGCCTTCCGCCTGACGCCCGGGACCGACTTGAGGCAGGCTCTGGAGCGCCTGACCGCCCAGCACACCCTGCGCGCCGGCTGCATCCTCACCTGCGTGGGCAGCCTTTCGCAGGCTCGCCTGCGGATGCCGGGCCTGGCGGGCGAAGAGGATGTTTTCCGGGAGTTCGAGGGGCCGATGGAGATCGTGTCGCTGACCGGCACGCTCTGCGCCGATGGCCTGCACGTCCACATCAGCCTGGCGCGGCAGGACGGGAGTTGCGTCGGCGGGCATCTCGTCGCCGGCTGCATCGTCCACACCACCGCCGAGCTGGTGATCGGCGAGCTGCTCGATGCCGAGTTCACCCGGCCGCTGGATCCCGAGACCGGCTACGACGAACTCAGCGTGCGGCCCCGTCCGGCCGAGGGAAGCCCATCGAACTGACGCTGTCGAACGACCTGGGCGGCTCGGCGTTATGGGCTGGCTTCGGGAGCTTCCATGGCCGAGTCCAAGTCCAAATCCGCCGCCAAGAGACGCCGACCGGCGCCTGCCAAGCCGCCGGCGGCGCGGCGGTCCAAGCGCCCGGCCGAGGCGACCCCAGCCCCCGCCAAGGACTCCATGGCGGCTCGCTTGAAGCCGCTGATGCGCAAGCACGGCGAGCGCATCGCGCTGTCGGAGATGGTCGATCGCATCGATGGCGACGAGGGGGCCGGACCGGTGCTGTTCGTGCTGACCCTGCCGGTGCTGCTGCCGCTGCCGCCGGGCGTCTCGATGGTGATGGCCCTGCCGATCCTGCTTGTGGCGCCCCAGGTCATGGTCGGCCGCAAGAAGCTGTGGCTGCCCGCCTGGCTGGGAAAGCGCACGATAAAGCATGCCGACCTGGTGAAGCTGCTCGGCAAGGTGATGCCGACGCTGCAGCGGGTCGAGCGCGTCGTGCATCCGCGCCTGGGGATGCTCACAGGCCGGGTCGGGGAGATGCTGGCCGGCTTCGCCTGCACCCTGATCGGGGTGATCCTGGTGCTGCCGATCCCCTTCGCCAACCTTTTGCCGTCGTGGTCGCTGGGCGCCTTCTCCCTGGGACTGACCCGGCGGGACGGCGCCTGCATTCTGGCGGGCTATGTGCTGCTGGCCGCGGCCCTGGGGGTCATCGCCCTGGCGGCGTTCGGGGTCGACCTGGGTGTCGGCAGGATCCGGGCGCTGATCTGAGCCTTCAGGCGGTGGAGGTCGCCAGGGACCCGAAGCTCCGACGCATCAGGCCGGGCGCGAGGATCGCCTGGGCCACGGCGCGCAGCACGAAGAAGAGCGAGAAGGCCAGCCAAAGGCCGTCGTTGCCCGCGCCCCGGGCCAGCCACAGCATGAGCAGGAAACCCGCGAGAGCGACGGCCATGCTGACCAGCATGGCGCGGGTCCAGCTCGAGCCGATGAACACCCCATCGAAGACGAAGGAGGTCACCCCGACGACCGGCATCAGCACCGCCCATCCGATGTATCGCAGGACGGCGCCCACCACCGCCGGCGAGGTGCTGAAGCTGGCGGCGAACGGCCGCCCAAGCAGCGCATAGGCCAGCGCGATCGCCAGGGCGAAGCCCCAGGCCCAGGCCAGGTCCGCCCGCACCAGCTGTCCGAACTCGTGGCGGCGTCCGCCGCCGAGGGCCTCGCCGCAGAGCACCTGGGCCGAGCTCTCGAAGCCGTCGATCAACAGGGCCGACAGCGAGAACAGCTGGTAGAGGATGGCGTTGGCCGAGAGCACCACCGCGCCCTGGCTGGCGCCCGCGCGGGTCATGACCACGGTGGCCGCCATCAGCAGCAGGGTGCGGCCGAACAGGTCGCGGTTCAGGCGCAGGAGCTTGCCGGCCTCGTCCCAGGCCCAGGTGGTGCGCCGCCGGACAAGGCCGAACGCCGCCGCTGCGGACGGTCGCCGCGACGCCACCATCGCCAGGGCCAGGAACTTCGCGGTCTCCGAGGAGAGGGTCGCCGCCGCCACCCCGGCGACGCCGAGATGCAGGCCCAGCACCAGGCTGACGTCGAGCGCGATGTGGAAGAGGTTCGAGCCGACTTCCACGGCCAGCACGCTGCGCACCCGTCTCTGGCCGATCAGCCAGCCGGTGAGCACCGCGTTCACGAGCCAGGGCAAGGCGCCCCAGTAGCGGATCTCCACATAGCGGCGGGCCAGCGCCGCCACGCCCGCCTTGGCGGCGAACATGTCCAGGCCGATCGGCAGCACCAGCGGCTCGGCCAGGAACAGCAGGGCCGCGATGGCCAGGGCCAGGCCCGTGGCGCGCACCAGCGTCCCGGCCTGGGCGCCGGTATCGCCACGGCCCGCCGCCTGGGCGGTCAGCGCGATGGTGCTCGAACGCAGGAAATTGAAGACCACCAGCAGGGCCATCAGGAGCTTGGCGCCGACCTCGACGCCGCCCTGAGCCGCCGCGTCCCCGAGGCGGCCGATCACCCACATGTCCGCCAGGCCGAACAGGGCGGTGGCGACATTGGTCAACATGGCGGGCAGCGCGATGGCCAGGATCGCCCGTGACAGGGCTGCCTTGCGCGGCGGAGCGGCGCTGGTCATCGGCCCCCGCCCTCCGCTGGCGCTCCGGGCGTTCGTCGGGGAAATCGCCACACCGTGGCGATTTCATACGCCGCGCCGTGCGGCGCGGCGTCCCTCCTCACCCCGCGATCGCCGAGGCGTCGCGCTCACCCGTGCGGATGCGAAGGGCTGCTTCCAGGTCGGTGACGAACACCTTGCCGTCGCCGATCTTGCCGGTGTTGGCGGCCTGGGCCACGGCTTCGACGACCTTGTCGACGATGTCGGCCGAGACGGCGATCTCCAGCTTCACCTTGGGCAGCAGCTTCACTTCGTATTCGGCGCCCCGGTAGACCTCGGTCTTCCCCTTCTGGCGTCCATAGCCGCGCACCTCGGTGACGGTCAGGCCCGAGGCCCCCGCCAGGGTCACAGCGTCCAGGGTCGCGTCGAGCCGGCTCGGCTTGATGATGGCGGTGATCATCTTCATGGCTTGGCTCTCCAGCAGGGACTCGCTTGGCTCTTACCTAGGACGAACGACGGCGTTTTTCAAAGCGGGCGGTGGGCTCCAGCATCGGACCGACCGGAACTGGCCGCAGAACGGGCGCCTTGGCGCGGAGCGGCGGCGCCTTGGGTTTCACCGCAAAGGTCTGCTTCACGGCCTCCAGCAGGATCAGGCCGGAGAACTGCGGCCACAGTCGCGAGCCCACCTGTTCGAAGGTCTCCGCCCAGCCGGCGGCCCAGTTCAGCGGCGGCGCATAGAGCGCGCGCGACCAGGCCGTGGGCTCCAGCTCCGCTTCGCGCACCAGCTCCTCCAGCTGGCCGCGGCTATAGGGCCGGCCATGGCCGAAAGGGGTCTTCTCGGCGTCCGACCAGAGCCCCAGACGCGAGGCCACCACGAAGATCACCCGTCCCGAGGGCGCCAGCACCCGCCAGACCTCGCGCAGCAGCGCCAGCGGATCGTCGCTCTCCTCCAGGCCGTGGGCCACCAGGATGCGGTCGAACAGGGCGTTGGCGAAGGGCAGCGCCTCCTCGTTGGCCAGGCAGGCGCGGTTCCTGCCATCGTGGGGCCAGGCCTCCACGCCCTGCTGGCCCGGCATGGCGGCGACGACGCGGCGGGCCTCGCCCAGGCCCTCCAGGAACGGCGTCGCGTAGCCCAGGCCCAGGAAGTCCAGTCCCCTGGGGTCGTCCCAGGCCTCGGCCAGCTTGCGGCCGGCCATCTCCCGCACGGCCTGGCCGAGCGGGGTGGCGTAGAACCGGCGGAGCTCCAGAACGTCGCGGCGCATGGACCCGGGTCACCTCAAGGCTTCATATAAGGCGATTTCCGCTCCAGGTGACGCCCATGCCGCTGCACGTGCACCAGTTTCCCTGCCTCAATGACAACTACGGTTTCCTGATCCGCGATCAGGCGACCGGCAAGACCGGCTGCGTCGACACGCCGGACGCAAACGCGATCCTGGTCGAACTCGAGAAGCTGGGCTGGGGCCTGGACATCATCCTCAACACCCATTGGCACCCCGACCACGCCGGCGGCAATGAAGCGATCCAGAACGCCACCGGCTGCCAGATCGTGGGCCCGCAGGAGGTGACGCGCATCGCGCCGCTCGACCGGCCGCTGCACGAGGGCGACGAGGTGGGCCTGGGCGACACGCTGTTCCGGGTGCTGGAGACCGGCGGCCATACGCTGGGGCATATCAGCTATCACGACGCGGCGGACGGCATCGTCTTCGTCGGCGACACCTTGTTCGCGCTCGGCTGCGGGCGGGTGTTCGAGGGCACGGCCGAGCAGATGTGGTCCAGCCTGCAGAGCCTGGCCGCCCTGCCCGACGAGACCCTGGTCTATTGCGCGCACGAATACACCGCCGCCAACGCGCGCTTCGCCCTCAGCGTCGACGCCAGTCCCGCCCTCAAGGCCCGCGCCGCGGAGGTGTTCGCCGCCCGCGAGCGCGGCGAGCCCACGGTGCCCACCCGCATCGGTCTGGAGAAGGCCTCCAACCCCTTCCTGCGCGCGCCGTCCCTGCGCCCGGGCAAGCCCGCGGCCGAGGCCTTCGCCGAGGTGCGCCAAGCCAAGGACGTCTTCGCCGGATGAGCCCCGAGACGCCGGCCGCCGAGGTCATCGCCACCCTGGACCTTGCGCCCCACCCCGAGGGCGGCTGGTTCCGCGAAACCTTCCGCGACGCGGCATCGACCCAGATCTTCTATCTGCTAGAGGCCGGCCAGATGTCCGCCTGGCACCGGGTGAGCAACGCGGTCGAGGTCTGGCACCACTACGCCGGGGGGCCGCTGCAGCTGCGCATCGCCGCGCCGGAGGGGCCGGCCGAGGTGAGGGTGCTGGGCGCGGACATCTTCGCCGGCCAGTCGCCCCAGATCGTCGTGCCCAAGGCCTGGTGGCAGAGCGCCCGTCCGCTCGGCGCCTGGACCCTGGTCGGCTGCACCGTCGCGCCGGCCTTCGAGTTCGCGGCGTTCGAAATGGCGCCCGAGGGCTGGGAGCCCGGCTAAGCGTCCTTGGCCGCTTCCGCCAGCTTGCGCCTCAGCCACATCAGGGCCGGGTGGGTCATCTGGTCGGTGCGCCAGACCGCCTCCACCTCGGTGCCGGGGCCCAGGCCCGTGGCTTCCATCAGCTTCAGGCCCAGCGGCTCGCACCGCGAGCGCGCCAGCCGCGAGGGGGCCAGGGCCACCAGGTCGCTGGCGCCCACGATGGCCAGCACGGTGTGGGCGTTGTCCACCACCACGCGGACCCGCTGGCGGGCGTCGCGGCCCAGGGGGGTCTGGTCGCTGGCGAGTTCCTCCCAGAGCACGCGGCGTTCGATCAGCCGATTGCCCCGCTCGCCATCCACCCCTTCGTCGGTGGGGGTCAGCACCGCCAGGGGCAGGCGCTGCAGCAGCTTCTGGTTCAGCTGGCCGCCCTGGATGGCGGGATGGTCGGCGCGCATCACCCAGACCAGCCCCTCCTGGAACAGCGACTCGCGCGTGAAGATCTCGGCGATCCGGCCGAACACCCCCACCGCCAGGTCGAGCCGGCCCGCCTCCAAGGCCTCCGGCACCCCCAGGTCCAGGTTGCGCACGTGGATCTGCACGTTGGGGGCCTCGGCCCGCACCCGCTTCAAGAGGTGCGGCAGCAGCACCTCGCCGGTGAAGGTCGAGGCGGCGATGGAGAAGACCCGCTCGGCGGTGGCCGGGTCGAACTCGCTAGGCGCCACGGCATGTTGCAGGAACAACAAGCCTCGCCTCAGCTCAGGCCAGATCTCGGCCGCCCTGGGTGTCGGCTTCATCCCGTCGGGGCCGCGCAGGAACAATTCGTCCTCCAGCGCGTACCGGAGACGATTGAGCGCGTGGCTGACCGCCGACTGGGTCAGGCCCAGGCGCTCGCCCGCGCGGGTGACACTGCGCTCCTCCGCCAGGGCGTCGAACACCCTGAGGAGATTGAGGTCGAGGGACTGGAAATGAACTTCGCGCATTTCAGCCGTGACAATTCCTCATTTGAATCATACAACATCAGCTTCTAAATGAACCTGCAAGCCCCGGCGCTCCCGCCGTTTCCCAACGGCGGTCCTCCCCCCAAAACTGAGCGCCGGGGCTGCATCCATTTCCGGACATCAGACTTTGAAAGAGCCATCGGCCAACGAGTTCGCTACGGGCAAGGCGACCGAGCGTCCTGAGCGGACGCGCGCCGAGCGCTTCGCGACCCTGCGCACGCCGCTGATGGTGGGCGGGGTGGCGATCGTCGTCATCGTGGCCGGCTTCGTCTACCTGACCGGCGGCCGCTACGAGGCCACCGACGACGCCTACATCCATGCCGCCGGCGTCGACGTCAGCGCCAACATCGCCGGACGCGTGATCGAGGTCGACGTCAAGGAAGGCCAGGAGGTCAAGGCCGGCCAGGTGCTGTTCCGGCTGGATCCGGCGCCCCACGACATCGCCATCAACTCCGCCCAGGCCCAGGTGGCCGACGCCCGCCAGCAGCTGGAGTCGCAGCTGGCCGCCTACAAGCAGCACCAGGTCGAGGTGAAGAACGCCCAGGACGCGGCCGCCTACGCCGAGCGCGAGCGGGTGCGCAACCAGGGCCTCTTGGCCGCCGGCGCCGTCTCCCAGGCCGAATACGACCAGGCCGCGCGCCAGGCCGACGCCGCCAAGCTCGGGATCGCGACCTCCCAGGCCGAAGAGGCCTCCGCCCTGGCGGCCCTGGGCGGCAAGGCCGACGAGTCCGTCGACGCCCACGCCACCGTGCGCCAGGCCAACGCCGCCCTGGCCCGCGCCGACCTCAACAAGGACTGGACCTTCATCCGGGCCCCGCAGGATGGCCGCGTCACCAAGGTCGAGCAGCTGCAGGTCGGCGACTACATCAACGCCGCGTCCCCCACCTTCCACCTGGTCACCGGCCAGCCCTGGATCGAGGCGGCGTTCAAGGAGAACCAGCTGAAGCACATGCGGCTGGGCCAGCCGGTCGCGGTGAAGATCGATGCCTATTCCGGCTACAAGTGCTCGGGCCGCGTCGCCTCCATCTCGCCCGCCACCGACCAGACCTTCTCGCTGATGCCGGCCGAGAACGCGACGGGCAACTGGGTGAAGGTCGTGCAGCGGCTGCCGGTGCGCATCGCCTTCTCCTGCAACCCGGCCATGACTCCGGCCGCGGGTCTCTCCGCGTCGGTCAAGGTCGACACAGGGTTCAAGCGCCGGCTGTTCGGACCCAACGGATGAGCACCGCCTCCGCCGGGGGGAAGGTTCCGAACGCGGGGTTCATCACGATCTCCATCATGGCCGCGGCCCTGATGCAGACGCTGGACACCACCATCGCCAACGTCGCCCTGCCCCACATCCAGGGCTCGGTGTCGGCCTCGCAGGACCAGATCACCTGGGTCCTGACCTTCTACATCGTCGCCGCCGCGATCATGACGCCGCTGACCGGGTGGCTGTCGGACCGGCTGGGCCGCAAGACCGTGTTCCTGTTCTCGGTGGCCGGCTTCACCCTGGCGTCGGCCATGTGCGGCGCGGCCCAGAGCCTCAGCCAGATCGTCGCCTTCCGCTTCGTCCAGGGGGTGGCGGGCGCGGCCCTGATCCCGCTGGCCCAGGCCACCTTGCTCGATATCAATCCGCCCGAGCGCTACGGCCAGGCCATGGCCACCTTCGCCAGCGCGGTGGTGCTGGGCCCGATCCTCGGCCCGACCCTGGGCGGCTGGCTGACCGAGAACTACAGCTGGCGCTGGTGCTTCTTCATCAACATCCCGGTGGGCGCCGTGGCCTTCCTCGGCACCTGGTTCTTCATGCCGGGCAAGGGGCATCACAAGCCCGCGAAGTTCGACCTGTTCGGCTTCTTCACCCTCAGCCTCTGCGTGGTCTGCCTGCAGCTGATGCTGGACCGCGGCCAGACCAACGACTGGTTCGGCGCTCCGGAGACCTGGATCGAGCTGGTGATGGCCGGGATCGGCGGCTACCTGTTCATCATCCACACCCTGACCGCCAAGGCGCCGCTGTTCAGCCGCGAGCTGTTCGCCGACTCAAACTTCCGCACCACCCTGATCGCCTCGATCTTCATCATGGGCTCGATGTACGCCTCGATGGCCCTGGTGCCGGTGCTGATCCAGAATTTCTACGGCTATCCGGTGTTCCACGCCGGGGTGATCATGATGGCCCGCGGCATCGGCGGCTTCATCTCCATGGTGGCGGCCGGGCGGCTGGTCTCCAAGTTCGACCCACGCCTGTTGATGGGCGTCGGCATCGGCCTGATCGGGGCGTCGTTCTTCATGATGAGCCGCTTCGCCCCGGTGATGGGCTCCGGGCCGCTGGTCTGGTCCGGCTTCGTCCAGGGGCTGGCCATGGGCCTGTTCTTCGTGCCGCTCTCGACGCTGGGTTTCGCCACCCTGCCCCAGCATCTGCGCACCCAGGGCGCCACCATCTCCAACCTGATCCGCAACGTCGGCGGCTCGGTGGGGATCTCGATCCTGCAGGTGATCCTGGTCAACAACATGCAGGTGGCCCGCGCCGGCATGGCCTCGAACATCCGTCCCGACAATCCGGCGGTGCAGCAGTTGATGCCCAATGGCCCGACCGCCCAGGCGATGGAGACGATCAACGGCATGATCGCGCGCCAGGCGGCGATGATCTCCTACATCGACGACTTCTGGCTGATGACCATCGTCATGGTCTGCCTGTTGCCGATCCTCTTCCTGATGCGCGCGCCCAAGATGGGCGGCGCGGGCGCCGGCCGCGGATCCCCGCCGCCGCCCATGGAGTAGACCTTGCGCAAGACCCGCCTCTTCCTGATGGCCTCGCTGGCCGCCCTGACGGCGGCCTGCACCACCGTGGGCCCCAACTTCAAGGCGCCGGTCCCGCCCGCGGCCCAGGGCTACGCCATGGCCGGCGACCAGCCCACGGCCGAAGCCGCCCTCGGCCAGCGCCTGGCCGGCGACTGGTGGGCCCTGTTCCAATCGCCCGAGATCGACCAGACGGTGAAGGCCGCCGTGGCCGGCAACCACAACCTGGAAGCCACGCGCCAGTCCCTGCTGCAGGCCCGCGACGCCATCGAAGCCCAGGCCGCGCGCGACAGCCTGGACGTCAACGCCCAGGTGCAGGAGACGCGGGTCAACCTGTCGTCGTTCGGCTTCTCGCAGTTCCCCCTGCCCGGCGGCCAGGTGCTGTCGCTGTCGAACCCCACCTTCACCGAATATTCCTTCGGCCTGACCGGCCGCTACGACTTCGACCTGTTCGGCCAGCGCAGGCGCGAGAGCGAGCGGTTGCTGGCCGAACAGGTCGAAGTCGTAGCGGCCGGTCAGGCCGAAGGAATATTCGGTGAAGGTCGGATTGCTCAGGGTCAGGGTCTGGCCGCCCGGCAGGGGGAACTGCGAGAAGCCGAACGAGGAGAGGTTGACCCGGGTCTCGGCCACCCCGGCGTTGGCGTCCAGGCTCGCGCGCGCGGCCTGGGCGGCGATGGCGTCCCTGGCCTGCAGCAGCGACTGGCGCGCGGATTCCAGGTTGTGGTTGCCGGCGACGGCGGCGCGGACGGTCTGGTCGATGTCGGGCGACTGGAACAGGGCCCACCAGTCGCCGGCCAGCTGCTGGCCGAACTGCGCCTGGGCGGTCTGAACGTCGCCGGCCATGGCGTAGCCCTGCGCCTGGGGCGGCGTCGGGGCCTTGAAGTTGGGGCCCACGGTCGCGCAGCCGGCGGTGAGGGCCGCCAGCGACGCCAGGCAGAGGAGGCGGGTCTTGCGCAAGGGGTCTACTCCAACACCGGCGGGCCGCCGCCGGACGGGCCCTTCTTGGGCGCGCGCATCAGGAACAGGATCGGCAGCAGGAAGACCATGGCGATGGTCATCAGCCAGAAGTCGTCGATATAGGCGATCATCGCCGCCTGGCGGGCGATCAGGCCGTTGATCTGCGCCATGCCCTGGGGCGTCGGGCCGTTCGGCATCATGCGCATCACCGCCGGATTGTCGGGCCGGATGTGCTGGGCGAGGTTGGCGCGGGCGACCTGGTTGTTCATCACCAGGATCACCTGCAGGATCGAGATGCC
>FTJL01000217.1_pt1 | contig 10743 bp, 11 predicted proteins | sample 1658551 | NCBI WGS metagenome assembly FTJL01 (sample SAMEA3914835, study PRJEB12502) | metagenome | biome: forest; material: soil | place: Canada | collected 2011-07-03 | depth 0.3 m
GTGGCGCTCGGCGGCGGCGGCGTCATAGACCGGCGTATCGCGAAACACCCAGCCATGCCTGGCCTGGTAGGTTTCAATTTTGTGATCCACCCCGGCCTGGGTCAGGGCCTTCGCCAGTTTTTCCTTCATGGCGTCCGGAAATGACGCGTCCTCGATCGCACCTGCAATGTAGACCCGCGATTTGATCTTTGGCGCGAGAAGGTGCGGACTGTCCGGCGCATCGCTGGCCAGTCCTCCACCGTGATACGAAGCGGTGGCGACGATGCGATCCGGATAAGTTCCGGCTGCGGCCAGGGACCTCAAGCCACCCATGCAGTAGCCCGTGGTGCCGATAGCGCTTGGGTCTACGTCGGCTTGTGCCTGGAGATAATCGAGAAACGCCTGCGTGTCCGACATGCTGTTTGCCACTGAAGCGGGCGCAAAGAACTTCTCCAACAGGACCTTGCGTTTCTCAGGATCCGTGAACACCGTGTGCGGATCCATCGGCTCGTACGGACCCGAGCGGTAGAACAGGTCGGGCAGCAGGACGTAGTAACCATGAGTGGCCAGCCTCGCGCCAACCTCGAGCATGGCAGGACGGATGCCCAGTCCATCCATGAAGACGAGCACGGCGGGCCAGGGGCCGCCTGCGGCCGGACGATATACGTAGCTGGGGCAGTTTCCGTCCCGGGTCTTGATGTCTATTTTGTTCATGATTGCGTTTTAGCATAGCCGGCCGAAGAACTCTCGCGTCGTTTGAAGCGGTCCATCAGCCGTAGCTCGGGAAACAATTTCAGGTAGCTCCCGACGACGAGAATAGTGGCCACACCTCCCAGGACTACAGCAAGCACGGGACCGAACCATCGGGCCGTGAGGCCGGACTCGAATTCACCGAGCTCGTTGGATGCGCCGATGAACATTGAGCTGACCGCGCTGACTCTGCCGCGGATGGGATCCGGCGTTTCAAGTTGCACGAGGACATGACGAATGTAGACGCTGAGCATGTCGCCGGCCCCTAAAGCCGCCAACGCCGCAAGCGAGATCCAAAAGTCGTGTGACAAACCGAAAACAATGGTGGCCGCACCAAACACGGCAACGCCACCGAACATCCAACGTCCGACATTGCGCTCCAGCGGATTGAATGCGAGCAACAATGCGGTCACTGCGGCTCCGACCCCAGGCGCCGTGCGGAGGATTCCGAGGCCTGCGGGACCGATGTGCAGGACGTCGCTCGCGTAAACCGGTAGCAGCGCGGTGGCTCCCCCGAACAACACGGCAAACAGGTCCAGGGAGATGGCGCCCAGCACGGTGCGCCTGCGAAATACGAAACGGATGCCTTCCGACAGATCGGCTGGATCGAAGGCTTTGGCCGCAATGGCTGCCCTGACCGGTCTGATGCTTCCGATCAGACCCAGTATCAGTAGCAGCAAGCCCAGTACAGTCCAGTACACCACCGCGGGCCCGAGCAGGTACAGAAGACCGCCCAGTGCGGGGCCGGTGATGACGCCGACCTGCAGCAGCACGGAATTCATGGCCACGGCGTTCTGGAATGCTGCCGGGGGAACCAGGTTTGGGGTCATCGCCTGCGAGGTCGGCATCCAGAACGCGCGGCTGCACCCGGACAGCGCCATGGCCACAAACGCAGGCCAGATCCCGTGACCTCCCGCGAGCGTAAACCACAGCAAAATGCAGACGGAGACAGTCGCGATGGCGTAAGCCGCCAGCAGCACGACACGACGGTCCGCCCGATCGGCGGTGTGACCCGCCGGAAGGACCAGCAGCACGAAGGGCAGAAATTGCACCAGGCCGACGAACCCGAGATCCAGCGGATTGCGGGTAAGCGCGTAGACCTGCCAGCCCACGGCGACATTCAGCATCTGCCAGCACAGCGTTGCGCAAAACCGGCTCGCTGCGTACACCGCAAAATCGCGGTACCGCAGGGCGGCGAGAGGATTGGACATGCCCGCAGGAGTCTACCTGACGGGTGCGGGAAGGGACTTCAACAATCCGCTTAAGGCTTCCAGTTCCACCGGTTTGACCAGAAATTCGTCGAATCCGGCTCGCGCCGCCCGGTCGCGGTCCGCCGGCTGCCCATAGCCGGTCAACGCCACGATCGTCGGACGGGCGTTCTGCCGCAGGGCGCGCAGTTTTTTCGCGACGTCATACCCATCCATTTCGGGAAGGCCGATATCCAGCAGCACGACATCAGGCTTCAGAGTCTCCGCCGCTTCAAGCGCCGCTTGTGCGCTGTGGACGCTGTGCGCGTCGTAGCCGTCCATGCTCAACAGCATCGCTGTACTGTCCGCGGCGTCGACGTTGTCGTCGACAACGAGAACCCGCATGGGCTCTTCTTCTTGCACAGCCTCGCGTCCGCGGGTGCCCACTCGCTCGACGGACGCTGACGAACCAGACTTGAGCGGCAGGCGCACGATGAATTCGGCACCTTGCCCGAGACCTGGGCTCACGGCCTCCACGTTCCCACCATGCATTTCCACGAGCAGCTTGACCAGGGTCAAGCCGATTCCCAGTCCGCCCTGGGCCCGGTCGAGGGTGCGCTCGGCCTGGGTGAAAAGCTCAAAGACGCGCGGCAGTAACCAGGGAGCGATGCCCGCACCGCTATCGCGGACCCGCAGCTGCGCCTGCGCGCTCTCCTGATGGGCTTCGAGCCAGATGTCGCCGCCCTCGTCGGTGTACTTCGCCGCATTGTTCAGAAGATTGGCAAGTACCTGGGCCAGCCGGGTCAGATCGCCCAACACGGGCAGCGGGCCTGGCGGCAGTTGCACGTGCAATCGGTGATGGCGCGCCTCGATCAACGGTCCGCTCGTCTCGACCCCGTGTCGGATCACCTCGGCCAGATCGACCTCGTCGCGCTGGAGCACGATTTGTCCGCGCACGATCCGCGATACGTCCAGGAGGTCGTCGACGAGTCGCACCAGGTGCCGCGTCTGCCGTTCGATAACGGAACCTGCCCATTCGAGCTGAGGATTGCCGGAAGAGTGCAACTTGACGATCTTCACCGCGCTGCAGATCGGCGCCAGCGGGTTGCGCAATTCGTGACCGAGCATTGCGAGGAATTCATCCTTGCGGCGGTTCATCTCCTTCAGGGCTTCCTCGACCGAACGATCGGCACGCGCCTTTTCGAACGCGGGCCATACGATGTCGGCGACGCGCTGTACTAGCTCGACTTCCGAGGCGGTCCAATCGCGCGGCTGTGCCTCGACCACCGACAACAGCGCAACCAGGGAGCCGCCCTGCAGCAACGGTGCCGATAACACGGCACCGACGCCATCCAGTCCGAACCAACGGTCATAGAGATAACTCGCACTGCCATCCTGACGCAGATCGCGAATAACGGTGAGCAGCCCCTGGCGGGCCCTGCTCGCCAGTTCGCGGAAAGGCCTGAGCGGGAGGCCGGCGACTTCGATCTGCGATCCTTCGGACCGGCGCTGTCGTAGTACGACCGCTTCGCCCAGCACTTCGTCCAGTTCGACGAGGGTGACCAGCGCGGTGCCCAGTCGCTCCCGGAGTCGAATCATGGCGGCGCAGACCAATTCCTGGGGGTTGCCCATCGGCGCCAGCTCAGCGGACAACGACAGAAGAAAGGCGCTCCGTTCGCTTGCCTCCCTGACGTCGTGCACGTTTGTGGACGTCCCGATCCATCTCAGCACTTTTCCCGCGCCGTCCAATAGCGGATGGGCACGGTTCAAGTGCCAGAGGAACGCCCCGTCGGCGCGCAGCAGTCGGGTTTCGACGTTGACCGGTTGGGCGGTGCGTAACGCATCGGCCCAGACGGCTCGGACTCGGCCTACGTCATCGGGATGAATGGCAGGGCCACAGGGAAAGGGACTGCAAAGGGGGGTCGGGAACGGGCCGAAATATTCCAGTCCCTGTCGATTCAGGTAATCGAGGCGGCCGTCCGGATAACACAGCCACACCAGGTAGGGCAGCGCGTCCGCCAGCGGCCGGAAGTCGCTTAGCTCCGTACCGCTCTCAGGCAGGCTCTCTTGGGCCCCGAACCCGGAAGTACTGGGTGTGGGGCGTTGTACATCGCTTCCCATGTAACGCTGTCTTGTTCATCATCGGCTTCGTACGCCAGGGCTGTAGTGCCTGACGGGGCCTTCGAAGGAATCATGACTACGCTAAGCAAGCGCCGTACCTTCTCCCTGACGCTGCTGTCACTCGCGACTGCAAGCTTCGCAGGATGCGTGGCCACGCCACCGGCGCCGCCAAAGCCAACCCCGGACGGGGCGATCGATACGACTTTCGATGCACTGTCGAAACGCTATCTGGACGAAATGGTGGCGCTGTCGCCAGTCACTGCCACGGCATTGGGCGATCACCGTTTTGACGACATGCTGGACGATGTGAGCGCTGCAGGGGTCGAACAGAGAACGGCCCTCGCGCGCGACTTACTGGAGCAGCTGCAGGCACTGGATACAACTCAACTGTCGCGTGCGCACCAGGTCGATGCGCGCCTTCTGAGAAACGCACTCGAATACCAGATCTGGTGGAGCGGGCAACTGCAGGAATGGCGCTGGAATCCGCTGCTGTATACCGATCTGGCAGGTAACAGCGTCTACCTGCTGTTGGCGCGCGATTTCGCGCCGCTGGCGCAGCGACTGAACAACGTGGGCGCGCGGCTAAGCCAGCTGCCGCGTCTGCTGGCGCAGGAAAGGCAGATCCTCGAACCCGGACGCGTGCCCAGGACCCACGCGGAAACGGCGGTAAAACAAAACCCCGGTGTATTGGATCTGATTGCACGACTGGTCACGCCCCAGATCGGGGCACTTGGCGAGGCCGATCAAGCACAGCTGCGCCGTGCAATCGAGCAAGCGCGCACCGCAGTTACTCAGCACCAGCTTTGGTTGGAGAAAAAGCTGCTGCCCGCGGCAACCGGCGACTTCCGGTTGGGTGCCGAGCTCTACGATGCGAAGTTGAGATTCGCCCTCGCGTCGCAACTGTCGCGACAGGACATTCGTGCCCGTGCACAGACAGAGTTGCTCAATACGCGCGCACAGATGTATTCGATCGCGCTCACAGTACTGCGCGATCGGCCTCCGGAATCCCCGGACCCGGACGAGCAACGCAACGCGATCGCGGCCGCCCTGGAGCTTGCCTACGCGGACCGTCCGTCCCGCAACGCCGTGTTTGCGGCCGCGCGCACTGCTTTTGCGCAAGCCAGCTCCTTCGTACAATCCTCCGACTTCGTGACGGTGTACGACGACCCGCTGGACATCATCCCCATGCCTGAGTTCCAGCGGGGTGTGGCACTCGCGTACTGCGATTCTCCGGGCCCGCTCGACCAGGGGCAGAAGACTTTCTTCGCGGTCTCCCCGATTCCGGACGACTGGTCCGCGGCACAAGCTGATTCATTCCTGCGCGAATACAACAGCCGCTCCATCGACAACCTCACCATTCACGAAGCCATGCCCGGTCACTATGTGCAGCAGATGCACGCCAATCGATACGATTCACCGCTGCGCGCAGTGTTCGCGTCCAGCACGTTCAGCGAGGGCTGGGCGGTTTATGCGGAACGCCTGATGGTCGATGCGGGCTTTCGGGGCGGCGATCCCCTGATGCGCCTTATCCAGTTGAAATGGTATTTGCGCTACGTCGCGAACGCCATTCTGGACCAGGGAGCACACGTCGAGGGAATGACGCGCGAGGAGGCGATGCGGTTGATGATGCACGATACGTTCCAGGAAGAACGCGAGGCGTCCGGTAAGTGGGTGCGTGCGCAACTGACATCGACACAGTTGCCAACCTATTTCGTCGGCGTTCAGGAGCACCTGGCGCTTCGCGACGAAGCGCGTAAGCGCTGGGGGACCGGCTTCACGCTAAAGCGCTATCACGACACCGTGCTGTCGTTCGGCTCGCCGCCGGTGCGCTATGTGCGCGAGTTGATGTTCGATCTGCCCATCGACGCCTGACGCTCGCAGGACTTGGGTTCACGCAAGCCCGGCGCCATCGGAAAGCATCAGCGTAATAGCCAGCAGCAGGCACACCACCAGGCTCAGATTGCGCCGCAAAGCCAGGTACTCCGCCGGCAGCTCCGATCCTGCATGCCGGTGCTCGTAGAGCCAGAAGACCCCCATCCCTATGGCAAGGAGGGCCAGCCCACGTTGACCGCCCAGCACCACGGCAACGGCGCCGACCACCGCGGGCATAGACGCGCCGATGAGCCGCACGGGTCGCCAGGGAAGCTGACCCGCGAGAGCCAGACCCCAATGCACTGCACCCACAAAGGACAGCACGACGGCGCCATAGGCAACGGCGATATGCTGAGCCAGTTCTCTTTGGCCGTAGTCGGGCAACAGCGCCACGCCCAGCAGGCAAAGAATGAAGGGCACGACGCCACAGTAGGCTACGATTTCCGCGGCGGGCGGTAGACGAGTTATGACTTGCACCTCATGGTGAGATCATGCCACGAGCGACTCATTGAGCGTTGCATCGCTTGACGACAGCAGGGGTTCACAGCAGGCTTCGCACGCGTCGCTACGGACCGGCATGAGGCCAGTCCGATTAGACAACGGAGCTTGAAAAGTGACCCAGCACTCTCTTGAAGTACCATCGCCGGACGGCGTCGCGGAATCTGCAGCGCGCGCGCGCCAGCTGCAACTCACCAAGCCGCCCGGTGCGCTCGGCAGGCTCGAGGAGCTGGCTTGCTGGCTCGCCGCACGCTTGCGTAACCCCGTCCCCGACATGCCGCGCAGCGAGATCTTCGTATTTGCAGCGGATCATGGCGTCGCGAGTCGCGGTGTGTCAGCGTTTCCGCAGTCGGTCACCGCAAGCATGCTGGCCAACTTCGCTCACGGCGGAGCGGCTATCAATGTGCTCGCAGCGCTCGAGGAGTGCCGCATCGAGGTTGTCGACGTGGGCGTGGCATCGGAAGACGGGCCGCCGGCCGGAATTCGGAATGAGCGAATACGTGCCGGAACCCGCGACCTGTCTACTGGAGCAGCTCTCACACCCGGGGAACTCGAGGCTGCCCTCGATGTCGGAGCGCGCTGTGCCAACGAGGCAGTGAATCGCGGAGCGCAGCTTCTGATCGCCGGCGACATGGGAATCGCCAACACCACTGCGGCGGCTTGCCTGATCTGCTCATTCACCGGGGCTTCGCCGGAGAGGGTCGTGGGCCGCGGAACCGGCCTCGACGATGCAGGCCTCGAGCGCAAGCGCGAATTGGTGACCGGAGCGCTGGCCAGGGTAAAGCTCGATCCGAGGCTACAGATGGCCAGCCAAACGCCGCTGCTGGTGCTGGCGGAACTCGGCGGTCTTGAAATCGCGGCGATGGCCGGGTTCTATCTGGAGTCGGCGCGCCGCGGTATTCCGATGTTGCTCGATGGGTATATATCCGCGGCAGCCGCTCTGATCGCGGCAGCCATCGAACCGCGCGCGCTCGGATGGATGATCGCTTCGCACCTCTCTGCCGAGCCTGGACACGCGGTAGCTCTCGAAGCGCTGCACCTCGACCCGTTGCTTGAGTTGGGAATGCGCTTAGGGGAAGGGACTGGAGCGGCGCTCACGCTGCCCATCATTCGGGCCGCACTTGCTTTGCACCGAAGCATGGCAACGTTTAGCGAGGCGGGCGTCGCCGGAAAGATATGAGTCTGCGCGGGTTACGTCTGGCGACCCAGTTTCTGACTCGACTGCCCGTTCCCGCCGTAGCGGATTTCGCGCCCGAGGAATTGTCGCACGCCGCGCCGTGGTTTCCATTTGTCGGCGCGGTCGTCGGAGTCCTTGTCGCCGCAGTCGTGATCGCAAGCGTGGCTCTCGCGGGCGCCCCGGGCTTCCTGCCTGCCACGCTCGGCGTGGTCGCCTGGGTGTGGCTGACAGGCGCCCTGCATCTGGATGGCCTTGGAGACATGGCCGATGCGCTGGCCGCATCACATCGCGACCCACAGCGGTTTCTGACCGTTCTGGCGGATCCGCATATGGGGGCCTTCGGCGTTGTCAGCATCGTGCTCGCGCTGCTGCTGAAAACCGCTGCCCTGACGGCGCTCCCCCATGCCTCGCTGTTCGCGCTTGCGCTGGTGGCAGCCTGGGCGCGACTGGGGCCCCTGGCCTGGAGTCGCTGGCTAAAAGCCCTCAAACCAGGCCAGGGTGAACGCTTCGCATGGAAGCCGAGTACCGGGTGGATTGTGTTCTGGACTGTCGCGTTAGGAGTCGCGAGCGTCGTCGTGGCTCCAGTGCTGTGCGTCGCGCCGTTGATGATCTTTGCCTGGGGAGCCTGGCTCAAGGGGAGACTCGGTGGCATGACCGGGGACTGCCTGGGCGCCGGTGTCGAAGTGCTGGAAATCGCGCTGCTGACAACGCTGGCCCTGGCGGGAAATGCCCGGCTCTAAGGGTCCTGTTGCGGTTCTCGGTCCGGCTTGAGACGCAAAGGCAAGCCTGCGGTCACCAGAAAGACTTCATCGCATGCCACGGCCACGGCCTGATTGAGCCAGCCGTGCTCGTCACGGAACAATCGTGCAGCGGCATTTGCAGGCACGATACCGGTGCCCACTTCGTTGCTGACGACAATGAGTTCACCGCGGAACTGCTGTAGAGCGTCGATGAAGTCGTCCCGTTCGCCACGCCAGCTTGCAACATCCGGCTCGCCGTCTGCGCCTGAAGCGGCCGATGCAGGCGGCCACAGACAATTCGCCGTCCACAAAGTCAGGCAGTCGATCAGTAGCAGCGTGTTTTCGCGAGACTCTTCGCGTAAAGCACGGCCCAATCGTAGCGGCTCTTCCCGAACCGTCCAATGCGACGGCCGCTCGCGCCGATGAGCTGCAATGCGCGCGACCATCTCGGCATCCGAGGGGCTCGCCGTGACCATGCAACACACTGCTTGCGAACGGCCGAGTGCCCAGTTGGTCGCCAGCGAACTCTTGCCGGAACGGGCCCCACCGATCAGCAGCGTCTTCATGATTCAGGGCACCGGCAGCGAGCGTTCAAACTCGCGGATATGGCGTGCAACACTTTCCGGATCCTCGAAATGCATGAGATGCCCGACATGCGGCAGGTGCACGATGCGGATGTCGCGATACTGGCCGCGCACCCGTTCGACGTCGGCGTCATCTGCAAGGCGGGGCAAAATGTCAGAGCGGCCCGCCATCAGTAAAAGCATCGGGATCTGCATCCGGGCCCAGCATGCCTCGGCCTCTTCGCGTCGATATAACACCGGGTTGACGATCCGGTGACGCGGATCGAATATGAACTGGACCGCCTCCCCGGCAGCCGTCGGCTTCGCCCAGGCATGCGCCACGAAGTGCGCGCGTTCCGCCGTCAATCCGGGATTGCGCGTCATCAGGATATCGGCCAGTTGCGCGAGCGAATCGTAACGGCTGCCGCGCGGGGCGTCGGCAATCTCATTCAGCCACCGCTCATAACGGGCCGGGGCCATCTCGGCGGGCAGGCGCGGCAATCCGATGCCTTCGAGATTCGCCAGCCACTGCAGCCGGGCGGGCCGGATTCCGGCATACATCGTCGCGATATTGGCGCCCATGCTGTGCGCGATGACGCGAGCACGCTGATTCGGCACCAGTGCCGCCAGCAGCGCCTCCAGGTCAGCCAGGTAGTCGGGAAACCAATAGCCGGCCTCGGACCATTCGCTGCCGCCGAACCCGCGCCAGTCCGGCGCCACGATGGACTCGAACTGCGGCAGACAGTCGACCAGAAACTGCCAGGTCGAGCCGCAATCCATCAGGCCGTGCAGCAGAACCACCGGGTTTTCGCGCTTCTCCCCCCACCAGGTGAGGCGATGGCGCAGCCCTCGAACTGTCAGATTTTCCTGAACGGGCGCGCGCAGCGGCTGATACATCTATAATCCCCGGCGGCTCATGAATACATCCAACACCAACGCGACGCCGGCGGATTCCCCGACCCAGGATGAGCGCACCTGGGCAATGCTGGCGCACCTGGCGGCATTCGCAGGACTGCCACTACCATTGATAGGCAACATCCTGGGGCCGTGGCTGGTGTGGCTCGGCAAGCGGCACCAGTCGCCGTTCGTCGCGCAGCAGGCCCGCGAAAGTCTCAACTTCAACATCTCGGTGACGCTGGCGTGCCTGGCCTGCGGCCTGCTCGTATTCGTATTCATCGGTATTCTGCTGGCCGTCGCGCTGTTCGTTTACTGGATTGCGATGACCATCCTGGCCGGCATCAAGGCTGGCGAAGGCGTCCACTACCGCTATCCGTTCGCGTTGCGCTTCGTCAAATAGGTCACCGCACTCTTTAGGCGCTCAGGAACATCCGGTAGGCGGGATTGTTGGTCTCCTCCGCGTACGCATAGTGCAGTTCGTGCAGATGCTGCAGGAAATCGGCGCGCTGCGCCGGCGGCACCTGGATACCGGTCAGCACCCGACCATAGTCGGAGCCGTGGTTGCGGTAGTGGAACAGGCTGATGTTCCAGCGGGAACCGATCGACTTGAGAAACCGCAGCAGGGCTCCCGGGCGTTCCGGAAACTCGAAGCGATACAGCACCTCGTTCTGCATGCCGCGTGCATGCCCGCCTACCATGTAGCGCACATGCAGCTTCGCCATTTCGTTTTCGGTCATGTCGGTGACCGTATAGTTCGCCTCGCGCAAAGACTGTATGACCGCGTCGCGCTCGCTGTGTCCCTGGGACAAGCCGAAGCCGACGAAGATCTGGGCCGGCTGATTGCTCTCGTAGCGGTAGTTGAACTCGGTGATGCTGCGCTTGCCGAGCACTTCACAGAAGTGCAGAAAGCTGCCCGGTTGCTCAGGTATGACGGCTGCCAGCAGCGCCTCGCGCTCGGC
>FTJL01003077.1_pt5 | contig 10708 bp, 6 predicted proteins | sample 1658551 | NCBI WGS metagenome assembly FTJL01 (sample SAMEA3914835, study PRJEB12502) | metagenome | biome: forest; material: soil | place: Canada | collected 2011-07-03 | depth 0.3 m
ATCTATAGTATACCCCCCTACCCTATCTAGGACAACGTGCCCTGAAGCAAGATCGGCCGCCGCGCCTGCTGTGGTAGCCATAAGACGCTCGGGCTGGAGCGCGGCGTCCACCCCCGTGGCGCGCAGGAAATATTGTTTCGGCCTGATGGAACGCCACGCCGGCTCGTTCTTTCAGTAGGGCGCGTGCCGGCTCCGCGATTGAGCCAGCTCTCGACAAGGGACCAACAATGGCTTCGAAACAACGCAGTGGCACCTTGGTGCTGTCGACCTTGGTGGGGGGCGCGTTTTTGCGGATGGGGACGGCGCAGGCCGCCGATGCCGCCCATTGGTTCGACATTCCTGCCGAATCCTTGGGCCAGGCGGTCAGCAACTTCAGCCGGACCGCAGGAAGGCCAATCAATTATTCCGAAAGCCTATTGGAAGGGCGCAGGACACCGGGATTGCACGGCAGCTATACCGAGGCCGAGGCGCTGGATGTCCTGCTTGCGGGCACTGACCTGCGAGCGGATGTCAATTCCTCGGGCGTGTTGACGATCAGGGCCAGAACCATCATCGACGCCACGCACAGCTACGCGCCGGCCCAGGAAACCGTGCCTTTTCAGCGTACCTTGTATCAGCCTCCGGATCGCGGCACGCAGCCGCCTCCGCAGTCGGCGCCCTCCACTGCGGCGCCGACGGCGACCGAAGACGCAAGCGGCGCCGACCAGCTGGCCACCGTCGTCGTCACCGGCTCGACCTCCAAGCGCACCTTGCTGGACGCCTCGGTAGCCATCACCGCCATCAACAACGAGGCCCTCGAACAAAAGGCACCCCGTACTACGGTCGACGTACTGGAGATGGTTCCAGGCATTTTCGTCGAGGGTACCGCCGGACCGGTTTCCAACAACTACTCCGTGCGCGGTCTGCCGGGCGGCGGCCAGGAGTTTATCCGGCTCATCGAGGACGGCATGCCGGCCATCTACGCCGGCCTCAATGACGATGAAGTGTTTCAGAACGATCTGTCGATAGATCACGTGGAAGCGCTCGAGGGCGGCAGCTCGGGCATTCTCACCCCCAACGCGGCCGGCGCTTCGATAAACTTCATCTCGCGCAAATTGAATTTCGATCAGGGCGGCGGGCTCGCCAAGGTCGCGGGCACGACATACGGCGAGCGGCGGGGGGATGTCTGGTATTCGGCACCGATCACCGAAGGGCTCGCGTTCGCCGTCAGCGGCTACTACGATTCCAATCCGGGCACGCGCGACTCCTCGTTCCGCTACGACACCTGGCACACCAAGCTGCAGCTCGAGAAGGACTTCGACAACGGCACCTGGATACGCCTCACGTACAAGAAGTGGGACGAGCACGACCCGTACTATGCCGATCAGCCCTACCGCTACAACAACGGTAACATCAGCAGCGTGCCCGGGCTGGACTCGCAATTCGGTAACATCGTCGGGAAGGACTTCGCCTACATTACGGTGCCGGACTCCTGCACGAACGAATGTTTCCGCACTTTCAGTGCTGCGGAGGGCATTCACGCCACCGGCGCGCTCTATCGCATCGATTTCAATGCGCCGATCACCGAGGCGCTGAGCGTCTTTGCCCGGGCCCGCTACACCACGACCGACTGGAACTTCAATGGTGTGTTCGCCGGCAGCGGTACCGGCAACGGCGGACTGGCCTCGGCAGTCACCTATTTGACGCCGACCGCCGATTCCCCGATCCAGAGTCTGCTGAATCTGGGTCAGGCCGCCTTCCCCGGGACTACCCAATTCGGCATCCGCCGCCTTAGCACCGGCCAGGTCATTCCGGCGGCGGATGTGGCCGCTTTGAATGCGCTCAACGGCAATGGGCTGCTGCAGCAGACCGTCCTCAACCGCCAGCTCATCCTGATGCGTGACTGGGGCAGCGACTTCGGGGTCAAATGGGATACGAGTGGTAGCAGCTGGGGCAACAGCCTGACCGTGGGCGCCATGGTGTTTTCTACTCACCAGGACAACGATCAGTCGGGCGTTGCCCCGGTCCTCAACGACGTCGTCAATCAGTCCAACATCTACGATGTCGTCGCCCTGAACGGGGCCGGTGGCGTGCTCGGCACGCTCACCAACAATGGCCTGGTGAGCTACGGTGACTGGGGTGCGGGGATCAGCTACTACAATCAGAACTCCGAATCGGTGTATTTGAACAACGAGTTCACCTGGAACCAGCGGCTGCATTTCGATTTCGGCGTGCGTTGGGAGCGCGAGCAGGAAACCGCCGCCGCCGGCAACAGCTCGAGCCTGCCGATCCCCGCCGGCGTGCAGGGCGTCAATCAAACTAACCCGAATGCCTTCAACGGCACGTTCAACTATGTGGAGGGCCATGAAACCCCGACCAACTTCACGTTCGGCGTCAACTACACCCTGTCACCGAACCTGTCGGTCTATGGGCGTTATGAGCGTGGCTATGCCACCCAAGGCGTCAACCCCATAGGTACCGCCGTCATTCTCATTGAGGGCGGTGTGACCTACGCCGACTATGGCTTCATCGGCACGCTGCGCGGATTCCGCACCCTGTTCGACAACCAGACCTGGGGCGGCGGCGTCGATCCGGCGAACCCCAACCTGAACCTCGGATTTTTCGGCAACTCAGACACCAATGGCGTCGATTTCGATGGGACCTACCGGCCGCAATTCGATCCGCTGCGACCCTTTTCGCTGCATGTCCAGGCGACGTACCAGGACCCGAAGTTCAGCAACGTCTCGACCGGTACGATTACCATCAACAATGTCAACGTCTCAGCGCAGGCCAACGCCTTCTATAACGGCAAGATTCCGGGGCGCACTCCGAATGTGATGTACACGCTCACCCCGCAATACGATCTGCCCGGCAACTACGGCCAAGTCTACCTGCGCTACCAATACATCGGCCGGATCTTCGCGGACAACGGCAATCAGGTAGCCCTGCCCGGCTATGGTGTCCTGTCGATCGGGTCAATCTGCAATATCACCCCGAAACTGGCTCTGAATGTGAGTGTGGACAACGTCACCAACGTGCTGGGGCTGACCGAAGGCAACCCGCGCCAGGGTTTCACCCAGCAAATCGTCAATGGCTATTTCTATGGGCGGGGCATCGTGGGACCGACCGCCCTCGTCTCTCTGACCTACCGGACTGATTGAGAGCGACTCAAGGCCTGCGCACCCATGCCCGACCGGCGTATCCGCAGCATTGTCATTCTGGGAGGGGGGACCGCCGGATGGATGACGGCGGCCGCCCTGGTCAAGGTCAACTCGCCACCCCAATTCACCATCACCCTGATTGAGTCGGACGAAATCGGCATCATCGGCGTTGGTGAGGCCACGATTCCGACGATCCATTGGTTCAACAAGCTGATCGACCTCAACGAGGCGGACCTCATCCGCGAGACCCAGGCGACGTACAAGCTCGGCATCGAGTTCGTCAACTGGAACGGCGTTGGCAGCCGCTTCTTCCACCCGTTCGGACGCTATGGTGGTCCGCACGATGCGTCGATGTTCTATCATCGTTGGATCCGGGCGAAGCTGGCCGGTGCGGCGCGCAATCACCCGGACTATTCGCTGACGACGCAAACCGCCTTGGCGGGGAAATTTGCCCCGCCGAGCAGTGATCCGAACTCGATCCTCGCGACGCTCGGCTACGCCTACCAGTTCGATGCCAGCCTGTACGCTGCCTTCCTGCGCCGGCGTTGCGAGTCGCAAGGCGTGCGGCGGGTCGAGGGCAAGGTCAACCGGATCTCACAGGACCCGCAGTCAGGGTTCATCACTGCCCTGACTACGCATCGGGACGAGATCATCGAAGGCGATCTCTTCATCGATTGCTCCGGACTGCGCGCGGTCCTTATCGAGGGCACGCTCCACGCCGGCTTCGAAGACTGGTCGCATTGGCTGCCTTGTGATCGTGCCCTGGCGGTGCCGAGCGAGCGGGTAGAGGATCCGATTCCCTACACTCGCGCAACGGCGCACGCCGGCGGGTGGCAGTGGCGCATTCCGCTGCAACATCGCACCGGGAACGGGGTCGTCTACAGCAGCAAATTCTGGAGTGACGATGAGGCCGCGGCCGCGTTGCAATCTCATCTGGATGGCCGGGCACTTGCCGAGCCCCGACCGATCCGTTTTCTGGCGGGCCGTCGCCGGCAGGCCTGGAGCAAGAATGTCGTGGCCATCGGCTTATCGAGCGGTTTTCTCGAGCCACTGGAATCAACGAGCATTCACCTGATACAAAGCGGCATTGCCAAGCTCCTGTCGCTGTTTCCTGCGTGCGACTGCCACCCGCAGACAGCGGAACAGTTCAACCGGGTTTTCGCGGCGGATATCGAGACAATACGCGACTTCGTGGTCATGCATTATCACCTCTCGGGCGGCCGATCCGAGCCGTTGTGGGAACATTGTCAACACATGTCCTTGCCTGAAGGGTTGGCCTACAAGATGGCGCACTTCACGCACACCGGCCGAATCGTGCTGACGACGGAGGAGATCTTCAAGGAGGCCAGCTGGTTCGCCGTCATGATGGGGCAAGGATTGCAGCCGACCGACTACAACCCCTTGCTGGACAGCATTTCCGCCGGGGAGAACCAAACACACCTGGCACGCATCGAGCGGCAGATCGCGGCGGCGCTCGGCCCAATGACGCTACATGAGGATTACATCCGCCAACAGTTGCGCCAGCGTTGACCGATGCCGATGTCTGTGCGCTCAGCGGTTCTGTGCGTCGCCCTCCTGATCGGTCTACCCGCCATTTGCGGCGCAGCTCAGGAGCCCCCCTTTCACTTCGAGGTCAAGGAGGGACGCAACCTCAACTACTTCCTCCGTGACGGCAGGACTGCGGCCCACCTGGTGCTGCGCTCCGGTGAGGTTCCGCGCCTCCTGGTCGCGTTTCCTGCGGGAGACAGTGGGGTCGGCCTTTGGTTTCAGTCGCAACAGAGCGCATCGCCGCAATGGGTCGTCAACTCCACACCCGTGGCGACCACGGTCCGGGATTCTGCCAGGCGGCCTCTTTACGGGATCACCTTCGAGGCCTCGATCGCCGCCCGGAGCCTCAAAGCGAAGCAAGCTATTCTTTCGAGTATCCGGGTTCTGCGGGACTATCAATCGTCGCAAACCGTACCTGAGGAGGTCGTTGCTCGCCCGCAGTCTTCGGGAAACACCCTGTCCTGGGCGCGCAACCGACTCGACGGCGCACCTGGCTACCGCCTCGCTCTCAAAGTCACCGACGGCACTTTGCTGGGCGACGGGCGGATCAGTGCCGGTGCCGACGGACGAATCAAGCTGCGCGTCACGGCGCTGAGCGGAGAGGTCCCGTTAACCCCGCTCTCGGCCACTGCCCTCCTCAATGGTCAGCAGGATCACGACCAGCGGGCCACAGATACCCTGACTTTCCTGAGCTACGAGGAAAAATTCCTGGCAGGCTCCTGGCGCTTCGACACCTATTTCGGCCGCGACACCTTGATGTCAGTCCGGCTGTTGATGCCGGTGCTTGCGCCGGAGGCCGTCGAGGCCGGACTTCGTTCCGTGCTTGCGCGGCTCAGCGCCGATGGCGAGGTAGCGCATGAAGAGGGCATCGGAGAATTCGCCGTGCTCAGCCACAAGAGGCTGGATGGGGTCTTGAGCGATGCGCCGATTTTCGACTACTCGATGATTGACGGAAACTACCTGCTGGCCCCGGTGCTAGCGGCGTATGTTCTGGAGAATCCTGCAGGCAAAAAGCGCGCCGTCGCCTATCTGCGCAGTGATGTCGCCCTCGATGGCGGTGCGAGGATGTCGGCCGGTCAGGCTTTGATCCGCAACCTGCGCCTGATCGCCGCCAGCGCCGGCCACTTCAGCGCGGATTCCCGCTTCAACAATTTGATTTCTTTGCGGTCAGGGCATAGCACCGGGCAATGGCGCGACAGTGAGGACGGGATAGGTGGCGGACGCTACCCTTACGACGTCAACGCAGTCCTGGTGCCGGCAGCACTCGAGGCCACCGCTCGCCTTCTGGAGAGCGGCTTGCTCGATCCTTTTGTCGGCCCTGACGATCGTAACCTCCTGGGCAATGCGGCCGCCCAGGCGAAGATCTGGCACGAACGCGCGCCGGGTTTATTCAACACGACAGTCGACAACGAACGCGCTCGCGCCGCTATCAGTTCGTATGCAAGCCAGATCGGCGTGCCTGCCGCGCACGCACTGGCCTCGCTCGGGGGCAACTCGGTGAGCTTCCATGCGATTTCGCTCGATGCTGCCGGCAAGCCGGTGCCGATCGTCCATTCCGACGAAACACTGGCCCTTCTATTCGGAGCACCTGAGCCGGCAACTCTGGACAGCGATGTCCGAACCGTGATTCGGCCCTTCCCACTCGGCCTGTTGACCGACGCCGGCCTGCTGGTGGCTAATCCAGTCTTCGCCGACGCTACGCTCAAGGCACGCTTCACGAATCACGCCTATCACGGCACGGTGGTCTGGTCGTGGCAACAAGCGCTATTTGCAAGCGGCCTCGAGAAGCAACTCCAGCGCACAGACCTGCCGATACCTGTAAAACAGCATCTGCTCACCGCGCAACAAACCCTCTGGCAAGTCATCCAGGCGACGCAATCCATGCGCAGCTCGGAACTGTGGAGTTGGCGTTTCGAAGGAGGTCGCTATCGTAGCGTGCCGTTCGGATCCAGCGGCACCGACGCCGATGAGTCCAATGCTGCGCAGCTATGGAGCAGCGTATATCTGGCGGTAAGGCCCAAATACTGAGGCCCCGTTCCCCCATTGAGGGGATAGGCTCTTGCGGTGATTGCTCAGACCATGGGCTCACCGTCTTAACCCGAGAGCTCAATAAATGTCTGCGCCTACGCCGATACGTCGCATCGCCATCGTCGGCACCGGCGTGATTGGCGCGAGCTGGGCTGCCTACTATCTGGCGCGCGGTTTCAACGTAGTCGCGACTGATCCGGGTCCGAATGCGGAAGCCGCTCTTCGCCGCTATGTCGATGACGCCTGGAACACGCTTACGCAGGCTGGTTTGTCGCCCGGTGCATCGCGGGATCGCTTGTCCTTCACACCAAAGCTGACGGTCGCTCTCGCCGAAGCTGATTTCGTACAGGAGAACGCTCCGGAGCGGCCGGATTTCAAGATCAAGCTGTTCGCAGACATGGACGCCGCCACACCGCCGGAATCGATCCTCGCATCGAGCTCCTCCGGAATCACGATGGATGTCATTCAATCCGCCTGCAAGCGCCCGGAACGCTGCGTGATCGGCCATCCATTCAATCCGCCGCATGTCATCCCGTTGGTCGAGGTTGTCGGGGGCGCGAAGACCTCGGACACCACCATTGAGCGCGCGATGGCCTTCTACGCATCAATCGGCAAGAAACCCATCCGTCTGCATAAGGCCCTGACGGGTCACGTTGCGAATCGATTGCAGGCGGCACTCTACAAAGAAGTGCTCTATTTGGTTCAACAGGGTGTGCTGAGCGTGGCCGACGCAGACATCGCGGTGTCCTACGGCCCCGGACTACGGTGGGGCGTTATGGGCCCTAGCCTGCAGTGGCACGTTGGTGGTGGTGCGGGTGGGATCGGCCATTTCATGGAGCACTTGATGGGTCCGCTCGCGGGGATGATGCAGGCACTCGGTACACCGGACGTGACGCCGGAGCTCAAGCAGAAGGTAGCCGATGCGGTGCTCGCGGAGGCCGGCGGACGCACGGTCGAGCAGCTCGCACGCGAAGAGAACGAGATCCTCGTGGGCTTGCTCGCATTGCGTGCCCAGTCAGGTCGATGAGGCCGGCTGATGAGCGCGCGCCAACCGCCACCCGGAATAGGACTGCCAACATGAGCCCCGCAAATTCAAACACCCTCAGCACAGCCAAGCGCCGCAATGCGGCTGCCGGTCGCCTCTTTTTCCTCGACGTCGCAAGCGGTCGCGTCATGTCGGTCAACGCCGACGGCTCCGACATGCAGACCGTCGTCACCGAGGGCAGAAAGCTCCCGGACGGCCTCGCCGTCGATCTCGGATCAGGACACCTGTATTGGACCAATATGGGCAATCTGAAGGCCAACGACGGCGCCATTCTGCGCTCCGACCTCGACGGGCGGAACCTGCAGACCATCGTGCCCCCCGGAGGCACGTTTACGCCGAAGCAAATCCAACTCGACCGCAAGAGCCGCAAGTTGTATTGGTGCGACCGCGAAGGCATGCGGGTCATGCGCGCCAATTTCGACGGCTCGGCTATCGAAACGCTCGTGGATACGAGCCAGGGCGATGCGCGCCCGGGCGCCGACGCAAGGAAATGGTGTGTCGGCATCGCCGTCGATCCCGAGGGCGGCAAGATCTATTGGAGCCAGAAGGGGGGTGACAATGCCGGTGAGGGACGCATTTTCCGCGCCAACCTCGACATCCCGACGGGTCAAAGCGCGACCGGCCGTAAGGACATGACGCTGCTCTATGATCGACTGCCTGAGCCGATCGACCTCGAACTCGATATCCGGACTCGACTGCTCTATTGGACGGACCGCGGCGATCCGCCGCTTGGCAACACGGTGAACCGTGCACCCGCGGATCCGACGCCAGGCACCAACAACGTGATCGAGATACTCATGTCTCATCTGATGGAAGGAATCGGGCTCGCCCTGGATCGCAAGGGCGGCCGCATGTTCGTGACCGACTTCGGCGGCTCCGTGTACAGCGCCAATCTCGACGGATCCGATCACAAAACCCTGCTGTTCGGTCAGGGCAACCTGACTGGCATTGCCTATGCCGAGCTGCCGGCCGACTGATGGAGAGCGCTACAATGACTGTTGTACCTGACCGATCGATGCGAGATCCCTCGCCTGACCGCCTGACCGAGACACTCGAGCGAAATCTGGCCAATCCGGCGACTTCCTGCGACTTCGACCTGCACAAGGCGGTCAACCAGGTGCTGGCAGATGTGGGAATGACTGCCAACGACAGCGGTGGCAAGCTCACCTTCTACGGACAGGATCCCATCCTTCCCACGCCCTTTCGCTTCGGCTCGATGGCAGCCATCGGACTGGCCGCGAGGAGTGTTGCGGTAGCAGCACTGTGGAAGCACCACACGGGGGAGTCCCAGGATATCTCAGTGGACGTTAGAAAGGCGCTGCGGCGTTTCTGTGGTTTCTTCGAAGGAAAGTGGGAGACCATCAACGGGCGGCCGCCCTCTGCGTGGGACTTTGCGGGCACGCCGTTCTTGAGAATTCCCCTCTTCCGCGAGACACGCGACGGCCGTCATGTCATTGCGCTGGACTTCTATCCGAAGTTGCGGGCAAGGACGCTCAGCCTGCTCAGATGCAGCGAGAGCCCCGAGGCGGTCGACAACGCGATTCTCCAGTGGCGCGCCGATGAACTGGAAATGGCTGCGGCAGAGCAAGGCCTCGTGTTGGCGAAGGTGCGCACGAACGAAGAGTTTCGCCGCGAGCTGCAGTATTCTGAAGTCCTCGCGCACATGCCTTTGATCACAATCGAGAAGATCGGCGATAGTGAGCCGGCGCCGCCGCAACGCGCGGCGCGGCGACCGCTACAGGGCATCCGCGCATTGGGAATGGGGCACGTCATCGCCGGAGGAGCGATCGGTCGTGACCTGGCCTATTACGGGGCTGACGTCCTCAACGTCTGGCGCCCGAATGATTCGGAGGTAGAAGCGTTTGCCTGGGACGTACAGGTCGGCATGCGATCAACGATACTGGATGACTCCAAGGAAGATCGCGCCAGGTTCGACCAACTACTGTCCACGGCCGATGTCTTCTTCGCGAACAAGCGGCCCGGCTTCCTGAAGCTGCACGGTCTTGAAGCCGAGGACCTGTGTGCGCGCAGGCCCGGACTCGTTCATGCGACGGTCGTTCTTCACGGCACCACCGGTCCCTGGTCGAATCGCCCGGGCTTTGATGAGATCGGTGCGGCAGTCTGCGGCCTGTTCGCCCTCGAAGGAACCCTCAGTCGACCCAAACAACCCCCGATCGTACCCATTTGCGACAACGTAGTAGGCTGGCTCGGCACGGTCGGCGTGCTCGCGGCGTTGCGCCGCCGGGCAATCGAGGGCGGAAGCTACCGGGTTGTGGTCTCGCTGACGAGGACCGTTCTGTGGCTGCTCTCACTCGGTATCTTTGACAAACCTTATGCGCGCGACACGGCGGGCTCAACCGAAGAGCACACCTATGTCGCTCCAGACCTGTTCACGGCCGACACGCCGCTGGGTACCTATCAGGGCATGACGGACCAGGTGCTCCTGTCACGCACACCTGGATCGTTCAACACCGTGCTCGTTCCGCGGGGCTCAAGCAAGCCTGAATGGCTCGGCGCATGAGCGGATCCGATGCGACGCGTGAGCCTGCCGTACGCGGCCGGCCACGAGTCGTCATCTGAGGGGTATTCTCTATAGGATGCGAGCCGTCCGCGCCTTCTGTGTCGTCTTCAGCCTTATCGGGTACGCCAGCGCTGCGCTGCTCTGGTGCGCCTGCGCCGTCGCGCTCAGTCCTGATCTGACCATCAAGGAACTGAACCACACGGCTTGGGGCCCGCGCCAGGGCGCGCCTCTGGGCGGCGCCGTCGCGCTCGCGCAGACAAGCGACGGCTATCTGTGGATGGCGGGCCCGAGCGGATTGTTTCGATTCGACGGAATTGCGTTTGAGCGCCTCGAACCGCCCCACGACCCGAAGCTCCCGTCGTTGAGGCTGAACTCGGCTTTTGCTCCGCGCGGCGGCGGCTTGTGGGTCGGCTTCACGTTTGGAGG
>FTJL01008363.1_pt3 | contig 10708 bp, 8 predicted proteins | sample 1658551 | NCBI WGS metagenome assembly FTJL01 (sample SAMEA3914835, study PRJEB12502) | metagenome | biome: forest; material: soil | place: Canada | collected 2011-07-03 | depth 0.3 m
GCCCAGCGTCAGCATCGATTGGGACCGGGTGCTATCGCAACTGGTGTAAGAGCTAAGGGTTCACAGCCACGCAGCGACCGGTTCCGTGTGCTCGCCGGGCGGAAAATGAATGAAGTGGTGGATTCCGAGCCGCGCAGGCCTCGTCGGGTGAGGGCGAGTGCGTTGCGCACCGCCTTTGCTATAATTCGTAGTCCGGCGGTGCGCTGCTGCAAGCGCTGCGCACACCGGTAAGTACGCGAGGGCTTCGGGGGTGGCGGAATCGTGCGCCAGTTTCATCCTTGAAATCAAGGGTTTACGGTCTCGAGTCCCACCCGCGCACTCCTCGTACCGATCAATGTCCCTTTAGATGTGAGCTAAGACCCCCGATGCTGCAACGGATCCGAGACACTCTTGAGTCCCAGAAGTGGCTCACGTACGTCGTGCTGGGGCTTCTCGCGATCATCTTTGCGGCCTGGGGCTCCTACAGCCTGGTGAACTTCAGCGTCGGCACGGCCAGCTATGCGGCGGATGCCGACGGCCAGAAGATCAGCGTCGAGGAAGCGCACAACGCCTGGATGCGCCAGCAGAGCCAGTGGCAGCAGCGCTTCGGCGGCGACATCCCCGCGCAACAGAAAGAGATCCTGCAGGATCAACTCCTCGAATCGATGGTGCGCGACACGCTGCTCACGAATCGAGCTCACGATCTGGGGTATCGGGTCAGCGAGGCGGATGTACACGACGCCATTCGCGGTCAATCGGCTTTCCAGGTCTCCGGCACCTACTCCCCCGACCAGGCGAAGGCGGCTCTGGCGCAGGCGGGCCTGTCCATCGATTCGTTTACCGATGAGCTGCGCGGCTACCTGTTGCGCGGGCAGTTGGAGAACTCGATCGCGCTTTCGGATTTCCTGACGCCCACCGAGCTTGCGAGAATGAGCGCTTTGCAGGACGAGCAGCGTGAGGTGCGTTTTGCGCTGCTGCCGGCCGACAAGTTTGCGGGCGATGCGCCGATCGACGACGCTGCTGTCCAGGCTTACTACAAGGCGCATGAAAAGCAGTACATGACGTCCGAGTCGGCACACATCCAGTACGCGGAGCTGCGTCTGGATACCGTTGCCGCCCAACAGACCATCAGCGATGCGGATCTGCACGCCGCGTATGAGAAGAACAAGAACACTTATGTCGATCCGGAAAAGCGCCATGCGCAGCACATCCTGATCGAAGTAGGCAAGGACGATGCGGCCGCGCGCAAGCTCGCCGAACAGGTGCTCGCGGAGGCCAAGGCCGGGAAGGATTTCGGACAGCTGGCCAAGCAGTACTCCAAGGATCCGGGCTCGGCGGACAAGGGCGGAGATCTGGACTTTGCCGATGCCAAGAGCTTCCCGACTCCGTTCGCCGATGCGCTGTTCGCGATGAAGGAGGGAGACATCGCAGGGCCGGTGAAAACCGACGCCGGTTACCACATCATCAAGCTGGTCGCGATTCAGCCCGGCAAGATCAAGACACTCGAGGAAGCCCGGCCGGAGCTGGAGGCTGAACTGAAGCGCAATCGGGCGACCGATCGATTCGGTGAGGTCCAGGAGCAGCTGCAGACGAAGCTGACTCAACCCGATGCGAATCTGGATGCGCTGACGAAGGAATATGGCCTGCAGACCGGCAATGTTCCGCACTTTTTACGCGGTGCCGGCGGTGGTGAGCTGGGAGCCGCGCAGCCCGTGCAGGATCTGGTGTTCGGCGATTCCGCGCTGGGAATTGGGCATATCGGCGGACCGGTGCTGGTGGGTGAAGATCGCCTGGTCGTCGTCAAAGTGCTCGATCACCTGAAGCCGGAGCCAAAGCCCGTAGCGGAAGTGCGCGACGGGATCGTCGTCACCCTGCGTAAGCAGCGCGGCACGGCCGCGGCGTTCAAAGCAGCGGAAGCGGCGCGCAGCAAGCTAGACAGCGGTACGTCGTTCGACGATGTCGCGAAGGAGCTTGGAGTTTCCGCAGAGCCCGCCAAGTTTGTCGGACGTAACGATGCTGCGGTTCCTGCGCAGATCCGCACGTTGGTCTTCGGGTCTCCCAAGCCTGCCGGCAAGCCGATTTACCGGGCGTTGCAGTTGGATGATGGCGGTGCCGCCGTCGTGGCGCTCACCAAGCTGCGTGAGCAGGCCGACGACCAGAGCAAGCAGGCAGATATCGCCGCCGCGAGGGAGGCGCTTTCGCGTCACGGGACGAGCGAAGTCAGCGCCTACATCGAAGAAGTTCGGCGCACGGCCGACGTGAAGAAGAATCTGAAAGCGCTCGACTGAGACTGTGGTAGCGCTTGGCCGCCGGGCACTGGCCATTCACTGGCCGTGACCGCTGGCGACGGCCAAGCGGCGCTATGTCGCCGCGATTGAGCGCCCGCCGATCGGCTCGACTCAACTACGCCGGCTGGCTACCCGGATCGTCAGCTTCTGGCCCGGCACGATCGCGGTGTGGGACGGCATTCCGTTCCACGCCAGAATCTGCGAGACCGAGCACTGGAAGAGCTTGGCGATTTGCGTGAGCGTGTCGCCGCTGCGCACCGTGTAAGTCATCACGCGTCGCGAGGAACCTGAGCCGGAGCCACCGCTGCGGGAGGTCGTGGAAAGCTTGATCCGCTGTCCTGCCTTCAGAGTATCGCCGGGTTGCATTCCGTTCATCGAGGCCAGCTTGTTGACGTCCATGCCGGTTCGTCGCGCGATTCCCCAGAGCGAATCGCCGGCGCCTGCGCGCACAAAGTGTACGTGCGGTCGGCGGGAATCGCGGACGCGGCCATCCACTCGAGCGGCGGCCAGCAGGACCTTGGGAGGCAGTGCCACATCGGCTGAGGGGACTCGCAGGTCCATGCCGATGGTCAGTGCGCCCTCCGGCACATCATTCAATTCCCGAATCACATTGGTCGTGGTCTTGTATCGCTTGGCCACGGAGGCGACGGTGTCACCGTGTCCCACTTTGTAGTGCGTGGAATGCATCCGCTCGTCGTCGGTCAGTTGCGAGATGTTCTGCATGAACACCTGCGCGCCATCGACCGGCAGCAACAGCCAATGCGGGCCTGATGGGTCGGTCGCCCAGCGGTGATAAGCCGGGTTGAGTTCGTACACTTCTTCCGAGGTGACGCCGGCGACTTCCGCGGCCACCTTCATCGAAATCTGCCCGCGAGTGTCTACGCGCGCGAAGTAGGGCTGGTTGGGAATCTTGCTGATGATCAGACCGAGGCTTTCCGGATCGGCCACCAGGCGCTTCATGGCCAGCAGCTTGGGCACATAGGCCTTGGTCTCTTTCGGCAGCTTGAGGCTGTAGAAATCGATGGATTTGCCGGCGGTTTGATTGACCTCGACGGCGCGCTCTACCGCGGCCTCGCCGCAGTTGTAAGCGGCGATCGCGAGCAGCCAGTCGCCGTTGAACTCATCGTGCAGGGATTGCAGGTAATCCAGCGCCGCGCGAGTGGATTCCACTACGTCGCGGCGACCGTCATACCACCAGTCCCGCTTGAGCCCGAAGCGCGAGCCGGTGTCCGGTATGAACTGCCAAAGCCCCGAAGCACTGGCACGCGAGTAAGCATACGGCTCGAAGGCGCTTTCGACGATGGGCAGCAGCGCGATTTCCAGCGGCATGCCCCGGGCTTCCACCTCCGTGACGATATGGTAGAGGTACAGCTCGGAGCGGGCGAAAGAGCGATCCAGGTAATCGGGATTGTTGACGAACCAGGCGAGCTGCTGATCGGTCTCACGATTGGGAATGGCCTGTAGCTTGAAACCGGCGCGCATCCGATCGAACAGGTCGGAATACTGGGCCGGCGCGATGCCGGCGACGGGAGTGGGTTCTTCCGCGGGCGGCTCGGCAGGTGGCTGGGCGTCCGCAGCGGGCGGCTCGGGGTAGGTACTGCTGGTTTCCGGCGGGACCGGGGTCACTGGCGGTTGGACGACTACGACTCTAGGGCGTTCCGCGGGCGCATGGGCGCAGCCCGAGACGGCCAGCCAGACTGAAACGAATACAATACCGCAGGTCCGCCGCATGAATTCCGTCGACAATTTTCGTATCCTCGGTTCCGCGGGCAAAAGCTTCCGACGCATGCGTCTCACCTTTTGCCCCCTCATTTATCGGCGTGGTAATTTCACCCCGCGCCGACAACCGGTACCTGGCGAAAGGCGCAGGGTGGCGTGGAAACGGGCCTATCGAATATTTATGGACGCTACTGGTTCGAACTGCGAAATTTAACCGGTAACTTCACACTATTGCCAGCCCCCCATCGTGCCAGTTCGCACTTCACGTATTCCGGACCGCGACGCCGCGCTTAGCACCTGGTGGCAGGAGCCGCTCGGACGGGCGCTTCTGGCCGCCGAATCGGAACTGCTGGGCGAAGCGCTGGAGGACGTTTTTGGCTGGGAATTGCTGCAAATCGGCGCTTGGGGCGGCTCCCGGGAGCTGCTGGCCTGCAGCCGTACCCGCCATCAGACAATCGTGGCGGCCCCTGGGTTTCCCGGCAGCGCAGATATTGTGGGCCGGCCGTCCCAGCTGCCCGTGACCAGCGATTCGATCGACGCCGTCCTGCTGCCACACACACTGGAATTCGCAGCAGATCCCTACGCCATCGTGCGCGAGGTGGATCGGGTACTGGTGGGCGAAGGCAACCTGCTCGTTCTCGGTTTCCGACCTTGGAGTTTGTGGGGAATGCGCGCGCGCGCCAGCCGAGCCGGATTTCCACCCAATTTGCGGCGGGTGTTGCCGGAACGGCGGCTGCGGGACTGGCTGGTCCTGCTCGGATATGAAGTCGTCGCGTCGCGTCGCTACCTGTATTGCAGCCCCTGGAGTTCGGGGCTGTCCGCCGGCGAGGGCACCGGCCGGATTCTCCGCCGGGGTCTCACGCACCCGCTGCCGGGAAGTGCTTATTTGCTCAAGGCCCGCAAACGGATGTACACCCTGACCCCGATTCGACCGCGCCATCGGCAGAAACCGGCGGTCGTCGGCGGGCTGGTCAAGCCGACCACCCGTTCGCAGCCCCAGACCTGAACCCGTCTTCAAGTCCCGCTGACCCATTTCGCGAGTAACTCATATTGAGCCGAGTAGAGATCTATACCGATGGCGCCTGCCGGGGCAATCCAGGACCAGGTGGCTGGGGCGCACTGCTAAGCTTCGGTGACAGCGACAAGGAGCTCTCCGGCGCGGAGGCGCACACCACTAACAACCGCATGGAGCTCACGGCCGTAATCCGCGCTCTGGAAGCGCTCAAGCGGCCCGTGGAAGCGAGCGTATTCACCGATTCCGAATACGTACGCATAGGCATCACCGAGTGGGTGGCCGGATGGAAGGCGCGCGGCTGGAAAACATCGGATCGCAAGCCCGTCAAAAATCAGGACCTGTGGGAGCAGCTGGATGCGTTGGCCGCGAAACATCAGCTCGAATGGCATTGGGTGAAAGGTCATTCCGGGGTTCCCGGCAATGAACGCTGCGATGAGCTGGCCAATCAGGCGATCGACACGCTGTCGGGCTGACCTTCGGCTCGTTCAAATCACGGACTGCGATAAACTCCAAACCATGCGGCAGATCGTTCTCGACACGGAAACCACGGGCCTCGAACCGGAGCTGGGTCACCGGATCATCGAAATCGGCTGCGTGGAACTACAGAACCGACGCGCAACGGGACGCACCTTCCATCGCTATCTCAATCCAGAGCGTGATATCGACGAAGGCGCGCTCGCGGTTCACGGCATTTCGCGTGCGGATCTCGAGGGTAAACCGCGCTTCGCGGAGATTGCCGAAGAGTTGGGTACATTCATTGCTGGGGCTGAGCTTGTGATTCACAACGCGGCATTCGATGTCGCGTTTTTGGATGCCGAGTTCGCCCGACTCTCGGGCGAAGTGCGCCGCGTGACTGCCATGTGCTCCGTGCTGGACAGCCTTGCGCTGGCCAGGTCGATGCACCCTGGCCAGAGAAACAACCTGGATGCGCTTTGCAAGCGCTACAGCATAGACAACTCGCGCCGTGAACTTCACGGCGCGTTGCTCGATGCGCGCATCCTGGCCGACGTTTATCTGGCGATGACTGGCGGGCAGGGTGCGCTGGCATTGGGAGAAGACGCCGCGGTGAGTACGGCGGAGAGGGGTCGACAGGTGCGCGCTTTGTTGCGCCCGTCGGGTCCGTTGCGCGTGCTGTCGGCGACAGACGAAGAACTGGGCGCACACGACAAGATGTTGGCGATCATCAACAAGGCCAGCGGTGGTCGCTGCCTATGGCCGCTCGATTCAATTCCCGAAAAAAACCGGTCGAATGGCTGAGCGGCAACCCGCGCCGTTTCGTCGCCGCGGTTCAACAGAAATCAAATAGGGAGATAGGGTGCTCAACCTGAGTAAGTGTCGTATAGGCGTCGTCGGTCTCGGCTACGTCGGATTGCCGCTAGCGGTGGAATTCGGCAAGCGTTTCGAGACGGTTGGATTCGACGTCAAGAGCGGACGCATTGCCGAACTCGAAGCGGGTCGCGACCGGACGCTGGAAATCACGCGCTCGGAGCTCAAGGGCGCGACGCGCCTGAGTTTTACCTCCGATCTGCGGGACCTCAAGCGGTGCCGCGTGTTCATCGTGACGGTACCGACACCCATCGATGAGTACAAACGGCCGGATCTCACGCCGCTGGTCCGTGCAAGCGAGAGCGTCGGCAAGGTTTTGAAAAAAGATGACGTCGTCATCTACGAGTCGACCGTCTATCCCGGCTGCACCGAGGAGGTCTGCGTCCCGATCCTGGAGCGTGAGTCGGGCCTGAAATTCAATCGCGACTTCTTCGCCGGCTACAGTCCCGAGCGCATCAATCCGGGCGACAAGGAGCATCGGCTTACCACGATCAAGAAAGTCACTTCCGGTTCGACACCCGAAGTGGCCAAGTTCGTGGACCAGCTGTACTGTTCCATCATCACGGCCGGGACGCACCGAGCCTCCAGCATCAAGGTGGCGGAAGCAGCCAAGGTCATCGAGAACACGCAGCGCGATGTGAACATCGCGCTGATCAACGAGCTGGCGCTGATATTCAATCGTCTCGGCATCGACACGGAGGAGGTGTTGAAGGCGGCCGGCAGCAAGTGGAATTTCCTCAAATTCACTCCCGGCCTGGTCGGCGGCCATTGCATAGGGGTCGACCCGTACTACCTCACGCACAAGGCGCAGGAGATCGGCTATCACCCGGAAATGATTCTTGCCGGGCGACGCCTGAATGACAACATGGCGCTGTACGTGGCCGGCCAGATCACCAAGCTGATGACGGACAGGCGTATCCATGTGAAAGGCAGCCGGGCGCTGGTGCTGGGCCTGACGTTCAAGGAGAACTGCCCCGACATTCGCAATTCGAAAGTGGTCGACGTCGTGCGCGAACTGCAAAAGTACGGCGCCGATGTCGACATCTACGATCCTTGGATCGATGCGGCGGAATGCAGGCACGAGTACGGACTCAGCCCCGTTCGCAAGCTCAAGCCCCGCACGTACGATGTGGCCGTCGTCGCGGTAGCACACCGCGAGTTTGCAGAACTGGGCGCTGCGGGAGTGCGCAAGCTATGCAGAAAGAACCACGTTCTTTACGACATCAAGCACGTATTCCCGGCATCTGAAACGGATGGGCGACTGTGAAATACCTGCTCACCGGAGCTGCGGGCTTCATCGGCTTCCATACGACCCAGCGCCTGCTGGCAAACGGACACGAAGTTGTCGGTCTGGACATACTGAACGATTACTACGATGTCACGCTGAAGCAGGCCCGGCTGGCGCTGCTCGAGCAGCAGTCCTCGTTCCGCTTCGTGAAGATCGATCTCGCCGACGATGCCGGCATGGCGCAACTTTTCGCGCGCGAGAAATTCAAGCGCGTCGTGCATCTGGCTGCCCAGGCAGGTGTGCGCTATTCCCTCGAAGCTCCCCACGCTTACATTCGAAGCAATGTGACGGGAACGCTGAACGTTCTCGAAGGTTGCCGGTACAACGGCGTGGAGCATCTCGTCTACGCCTCCACCAGTTCGGTGTACGGCGCGAACACCAACATGCCGTTTTCCGTGCACAACATCGCCGATCATCCGCTGTCGCTGTATGCCACTACGAAACGCGCAAACGAGTTGATGGCGCACAACTATTCGTCGCTGTTCAAACTGCCGACGACCGGACTGCGCTTTTTCACCGTTTACGGCCCCTGGGGCCGGCCGGACATGGCGCTGTTCCTGTTTGCGCGGAACATCCTCGAGGGCAAGCCCATCGATGTGTTCAATAACGGTCATCACAAGCGTGATTTTACGTTCGTGGAGGACATCGCAGAGGGCGTAGCACGCGCCTCCGAGCACATCGCCCAGCCTGACCCGAACTGGAACAGCAACGCTCCGGATCCCGCCACGAGCAATGCGCCTTTCCGGATTTACAATATCGGCAACAGCCAGCCGGTGCCGCTGATGCGCTACATCGAAGTCCTGGAAGAGTGCCTGGGCGCTAAGGCGGTCAAGAATTTCCTGCCGTTGCAGTTGGGCGACGTGCCGGACACTTCGGCGGATGTCTCGGACCTCGTGCGAGACGTGGGTTATCGTCCTGCGACCCCGGTCGAGGTCGGCGTACGCCGTTTCGTTGACTGGTTCTGCGATTATTACGGTTACAGGCGCTGAGGGGGCTCATGCGCCCCGGGGGAGGCCGGGGCACGTGGCCTGCTAGAATGACGCGACATTCCCCACTCATTGAGCCGGACGCCTCATGCCTGCAGCCCCGCCGAAGCCGACACCTGCCATGCAGGTGCCGCTGCTCGATCTGAAGCCTCAGTACCAGCCGCTTGCGGCGGAGATCCAGGCCGTCATCCAGAAGGTATGCGCCAGCCAATGGTTCATCCTGGGGCCGGCGGTCAAGGAGCTCGAGACCAGTATCGCGGCCTATAGCCAGTGCCGCTTCGGGATCGGCGTCTCTTCCGGTACCGACGCGCTCCTGCTGGCGCTGATGGCGCTGCAGATCGGGCAGGGCGACGAGGTCATTACCAGCCCTTTCACGTTTTTCGCCACTGCGGGGACCATCGCGCGCACCGGCGCCCGCCCCACGTTCTGCGACATTGATCCGGTGAGCTTCAATCTGTCGGCGATGGCGATCGAGTCTTTCATCCAAAAGCGCTGTGAGCGACGGGGGCGCGACCTGATCAATCGCGATACTGGTGGTCGCATCAAAGCGATCATGCCCGTGCATCTCTACGGGCAGGTCGCCGACATGCTGGCGCTGATGGAGATCGCGCGCAAATACAGTCTCAGGGTCATCGAGGACGCCGCGCAGGCGATCGGAGCTGAGGACGGCGAACACCGGCGGGCCTGCAGCTTTGGAGATGTGGGCTGCCTGTCGTTCTTTCCGACAAAGAACCTCGGAGCATTCGGCGACGCCGGGATGTGTGTGACGAACGATCCCGTTCTGGCCGAGCGCATGGACGTTCTGCGGGTGCACGGGGGCAAGCCGAAGTACTACCACGCGCTGATCGGCGGAAATTTCCGGATCGACGAGCTGCAGGCAGCCGTCCTGAACATCAAATTCAAGCACCTGGACGATTGGAGCGCTGCACGACAGCGCAATGCTGCGTTCTACAACGCGGCGTTCGGCCGCGCCAAACTGGGGCAGGCGGCTGAGACGCCCTATGCCGCCCTGGACTTCAGGCATATCTACAACCAGTACGTCATCAGAGTCCAAAACCGGGATAGTTTGCGCGAGTACCTGGCGGCGGCCGGAGTCGGTACCGAAATCTATTACCCGGTACCTCTGCATCTGCAGACTTGTTTCGCCTACCTCGGGTACAAGGCGGGAGATTTCCCCCAATCCGAGCGGGCCGCGACCGAGACCCTGGCGCTACCAATTTTCCCGGAGCTGACCGAAGCCCAATTACAATACGTGGTCGATTCGATCGTCGCCTTTTACCGCGGGTAATTCGAATGACAGTCACCGCTTCCTCGGGACCCCGTACGGCCGCATGGACCGATCTCCTCGGGCACGCAACCCGGTTGAGTACTGTTGCCACACAGGAACTGTTTGCCCGCGATCCGGGTCGCTTCGAGCGGTTCTCCCGCCAGGCGGTAGGCCTGCTGATGGACTTCTCGCGTCAGAGAATCGACGAGGTGGTCCTTTCGAAGCTGATTGAAGCGGCGGATGCGGTGGGCTTGCGAGAGCGGATCGACGCGATGTGGCGCGGCGACAAGATCAACACTACGGAAGGGCGCTCGGTGCTCCATGTCGCACTGCGGCAGCCCGCAGGGGCCGGAATCGGCGGTGCGGACATCGAACGCGAGGTGATGCAGGAGCGCGAGCGCATGCTCGGGTTCGCCGAAAGCGTGCGGGCCGGCAGGATCGTCGGCAGCTCGAACAAAGCGTTCAAGCTCGTCGTCAACATCGGCATCGGCGGTTCCGACCTGGGACCGGCGATGGGCGTCATTGCTCTGCGCAATTACACTCAAGGCGGCCCGGATTGCGAGTTCGTCTCCAACGTTGACGGCGTACATCTGTCCGACCTCCTGGAAAGCGCCGATCCTGAAACCACGCTCTTCATCGTAGCGTCGAAGACATTCGTGACGTTGGAGACGCTGACCAACGCGCGCACGGCGCGTGCGTGGCTGAAGGGCGAACTGGGCGAAGCCGCCGTGCCCGCGCATTTTGCCGCCGTATCGGTGAATCACAAGGCGATGGACGAGTTCGGCGTGCATCCCGATTACCGGTTCCAGATGTGGGACTGGGTGGGCGGGCGTTATTCGC
>FTJL01002146.1_pt4 | contig 10703 bp, 6 predicted proteins | sample 1658551 | NCBI WGS metagenome assembly FTJL01 (sample SAMEA3914835, study PRJEB12502) | metagenome | biome: forest; material: soil | place: Canada | collected 2011-07-03 | depth 0.3 m
GCCCGGCGTATCGATCAACTGCGGGCCAACTTGAGTGCGCTGGACATCAAGCTCACCGCCGCGCAGATCGCGACGCTCGACGCGGTGTCGAAGCCCGCGCTCAACTTCCCCGCGGACATCAACACCAATCTTTCGCCGAGTTTTATCTTCGCCGGCGCCACGGTCGACGGACAGGCGACGCAAGCGTTGCCTCTGGTCAGCGCAAGCCGCGTTCGGTATTGACGCAAAGAGGCCGCTCCCCGGGCTGGCGCCCGGCCCGTGCAATGCGGGCCGGCGCGGCCACCGGGCGGTGCCGCTATGACGGTTGCCGCCAGGCGGCGTTTCGGTCATCCGAATATGGCATCGCCTTCTTAGGACGGGCCACCTGATTTCCCTCAGGCGGAGAACAGGCCGGGCGCTTGCCCGCTGCCGGTCGGTGCGCCCTGCAGCGACCGTCTCATTGCCGGCCCGGGCGACGATGCCTTGGCTCAACTCCAATCCATGCTTTGCTGCTCTGACGTATAAACCGCGACTTGCCATCACGTGTCGTCGGCGCGTCGCCATCCAGTGCATGGTCGCCGCATGGAGAGATCTACAACGGGCCCGGGACACACATTGATGTCGGCAACCCCTCGTCATGGCGAGGAAATTCACGTTTGCCCGGTAAAGTATTTGCGATTGTTGTCGATATGCTGTGTAGGCACCGCCCCGTTCAATTCGCCTAATCCGCCGTCATGGCCAAACACATGCGCCCCAGCCGTCGTCAGCGTTTCCCGATGTGGGTTGGCTGCGCACCTATGTTGTGTTTGGCAGTCAGTTCAAGTTCCAACGGTTCGATTCCTGGCGCGTCAAAAGTGCCTGCTGAAGCACGGCCAATCCATCCCGGAACCGAAAAGTGAATCTCCAGGCGCGACGAATCAACTTTGCCTCCCTGCTAGCTGGCCTCGTCAGCCTCATTCTTTTGTCTTTGTGTGGCTGTCAACAACAAGACAACGCTTCTTCGAGCGCGACCGTACCGGCAAAGACCTCCATTACAGCGTTGATATGGGCTCCAGACTGGCCGGAGGAGATGCTCCAGATTGCTGCCGAATTCAGCAAGCGCAATCCGGACATACGCGTGAATGTGCAGTTCATGATTGGCAATTCGGTCGAAGAAAATATCAAGCCCCGGATCGCCTCTGGCAACTTGCCGGATCTGGTGAGCGTCAACCCGAACGCCTATGCGGCGGAATTGGCCGATCAAGGCATCCTGGCAGACGTGGGCGCCACATCGGCATGGAACAACATGCTCGCCCCGCTCAAGGCGGACTGGACCAGCCGGCAATCCAGGCGTTTTGGCATATCCGGCGGAGTGGCCACGACGCTGATCTACTACAACAAGGACATGTTCGCGAAGGCCGGGATCAAGGAACTGCCGGCCAATTTCCACGAATTCCTGATGGTTTGCGAGCAACTCAAGCTTGCGGCCTTTACACCCATCATGTGGAACGGCGGCTTCCCGAACATGCTTGGCAACGGTCCCTTCAGCTTTGGCTTTGCCAACAATGTGGTGGCTCGCGAGCCAGCCTGGAAGCAGAAAATCGGCGATGGCACGCTGGATTTGAACACGCCCCAGGTAGCCGATATCTTTGCCAGGATTTTGCTGATGGCGCAACGTGGTTTCGTACAAGAAGCATTCATGGCCACGGACTACGATGAAGGCATACGGCTGTTCAAGGAGGGCAAGGTCGCGATGGCCTTTCACGGCAGCTGGGCAGCCGGCCTTTTGCTGCACGGCAACCCCTTCGAGGTTGGCGTGTTTATTCCGCCCTGGAATGCGCCCGGCAAACGGGTGGTGCCTGTGATCGGCAGCGAAACCGGGTTTGCGGTGGGTGAGACGCCCAACAAGGCCGCAGCAATGCGTTTTCTCGAATTCATCACCGGGGAGGGATTCTCCATTATCCAAAGAAAACGCCAGAACATCCCCCAATTCAAGCAGGTCGCGGGAACGCTTGTGAGCGATCAGAAGATTGTGGACTACACCAACCTGGTCAGTCGCTATCCCGTGACCGCCAGCCCGTACTATTCGGTTCTACCCTCCAACTCAATCGAGCGGCTTCATCGATTGATGCAGGATGTGCTGATCAGGAAAATCACGCCCAGACAGGCCGCAAGACTCCTCGACGAGTCCGTCAAGAATGAAGCCAAGATGCATTACAAATGAGATCCATCATAGGCTCGCTGCGAAGCGCTTTCGCATACCTCTCGCTGGACCTGCTGCGCCGTGTCGAAATTCGTTACCGGCTGATGACCGCGTTCATCCTGCTTTCTCTGATACCGATACTTGTTTCGGGCTACATATCGTATGTGGAGTCGACCGCAGCGATCAAGGAGAAAGCGGAGATATTCTCGAAAGAGGTGGTCAAGCAGGTATCCAAGAACATCTTGTTGCGGATGGAGCAGATCGAGACGGAAAGCAGCCTCCTTGTACTCTCTGACCGAGTCCAGGGCGCGCTGACAAGCGTCGCAAACGGCAGTGCAAAGGAGCAGAGCGAGGCGCGCCAGGAGATGACCCGGCTGCTCCTGCAGCACTACGGATCGGCTGACTTCATCAACCAGAAATATCTGCTCGACAAGCACAACCGGATCATGGACACCCAGGCGTTCGCGCAACTGACTCGGGGTGTCATGCGCCTGGTCAAGCAGGCTCCCGATCATAATGGCCGCCCTTACTGGGGCAGTTACGACAACGGCGTTGGACAACAAAACCTCGGGATGGTGCGTGCCATCATCGGCAAGAGCAACAATCTGCAGATCGGCAATCTGGTTCTGGAAATTCGCCCCGAGCACTTCTCGACGATTCTCAATGACGTCGCCTTGGGGAGTGGAACGGAAATCTACGTGCTCGATGCCAGCAACACCAAGGTGATAGTCCGTGCCGACGGCACCTCCACGAACACAGGCGGGACGGCCGAACCTGGCCTGATCAACAAGATCGCTAACAACGCACCAAATGAGGCGCAGGGTGGTTTCGTCGACTTCGAGGGCAAGCGCGGAGGGCGCTACCTTGCCGCGTACACAAGGATTCCCGGCACGACATGGGTCGTGGTCAGCACGATCCCGGAGAAGAAGCTGACGGCAGAGGCTCAGTCCGCGCGCAACGAGATCGTTCTGGTTGGCATCTCGGGGTTCCTGCTTTCGATCTTCCTGGCCTACTTCATATCCCACAGCATTTCGGCACCGCTCAAGGAACTGGTGCGAAAGATGCACGATACTGGCAACGATGCAGGAGCCGAGGAAGAGGCGCTTGCGCAAGAGCACACCGGTGCAGGCGGCAAGGATGAACTAGGCAGGCTCGCGCAGCGTTTTGAACGAATGAGTGCGGCGATCAAGCAGAAGATCCAGAAGATCAACGAGATCAACGCCTCCCTTGAGCAGACTGTCATCGAGCGAACAGCGGAACTCGTCACCAGGGAGCAGGAGTCGCGAACGTTGATTGAGAACTCTCCGGACACGATCACCCGCTACGGCCGGGACCTCCGCCGCACATACGCCAATCCCGCTTTCTGTGCCTCGGCGGGGTGCAGCCTCGACGAATCGCTGGGCAAGCGGCCCTCAGAGATCCCCGGCGGCGCCAACGCGCTGATCTACGAGAAGAAAATAGCCGAAACCATTTCAAGTGGAAGAAGTGCGCAACTTGAGTTGAGATGGGTCAGCAGGGACGGACAGGAACATTGCACCCATATCCGCCTGACGCCAGAGATTGACCAGTCTGGCAGCGTGAACTCGGTGCTGGCTGTCGGTCGTGATTTATCGGATCGGATGGCATTCGAGGCGACGATCTGGAAACAGGCCAATTTCGATGCGCTGACCCATCTTCCGAATCGCCAGATGTTTCATAGCCGTCTCGAGCATGAAGCCAGGATATCGCATCGCTCCCGGCAGCGCATGGCCTTGATGCTGATTGACCTGGATCGGTTCAAAGAGGTCAATGACTCCTTGGGACACGACACAGGCGACATCCTGCTGATCGAGGCCGCCAGGCGAATCATTTCGTGCGTGCGCGAATCGGACATTGTCGCTCGTCTTGGCGGCGACGAGTTCACCGTCATCCTGCCTAACCTGGACGACACCGAAAGCATTGAACGGATCGCCAAGACCATCATTCACAAGCTGGCCGAACCTTTCAAGCTCGGTGCGGATGAGGCCTTCATTTCCGCCAGCGTCGGCGTCACGCTTTTCCCCGACGACGCCAGCGAGCTTGATGTCCTTTTCAAGAATGCCGACCAGGCCATGTATGCGGCCAAGAACGCCGGGCGCAACCGCTTCAGCCACTTCACGCCCGACTTGCGGGTGGCGGCGGAAAAGCGCCTGCGTCTCACCAGCGATCTACGTGCCGCCTTGCCTGGCGGACAGTTCCGGGTCTACTACCAGCCCATCGTCGACCTGGCGACTGGGGAAATCTACAAGGCCGAGGCACTGATCCGCTGGCAGCACCCCGAACGCGGCACGATCAGCCCGCTGGATTTCATTCCGTTGACCGAAGACACCGGGCTCATCGTTCCGATAGGGGATTGGGTGTTCAAAGAGGCCGTGCACCAGGCCCGTCAATGGCGCGGCCGATTCCATCCGTGCTTCCAGATCAGTGTCAACATGTCACCGATGCAGATTCGCCAGGAAAGCCTGGTTTGTATTCAATGGTCCGAATATCTCATTCGGGAAGGGATGCCGGGGCAGAGCGTTGCGATTGAAATCACCGAGGGGCTGTTACTGGACGCCGAACTGAACGAGAAACTGCTGACCTTCCGTGATGCGGGGATTCGGATCTCGATCGACGACTTCGGCACCGGTTACTCGTCCCTGGCCTATCTCAAGCGCTTTGACATCGACTACCTCAAGATCGACCGTTCATTCGTACAGAACCTCGGCTTTGACGGCGACAATCAGGCGCTTTGCGAGGCAATGGTCATGCTAGCTCACAAACTGGGAATCAAAGTCATTGCCGAGGGGGTGGAGACGACAGAGCAACGCGATTTTCTCATCAAGGTGGGTTGTGATTTTGCCCAGGGATTCTTGTATTCCGAGCCGGTTCCGCCTGATCAATTCGAGGCATTGGTGTGGCCGAATATCGAGGATAGGCCTGGCAGTCAGGCTTGCGCCACGCTTTAGTGGCGGAATCAAGCCGCGTCCGGGGGTAGCCGGCTTGCAGCGCCTTGAGGCCTCGCCCGGGGGGGAGGCATCCGGCGGTTACCAGTATCTGGATGCGACCGCCGGCCGGCCGGGACTGGCTGGGATTCCGTCTGTCTCGCCATCTCAGGGCGTCGTCTTGTTCTAGTTGATGCTTGCCGATTTCGCCTTCTCTCTGTAGTGTCGTGCTTCCTGGATTTCAGGCCGTTCCGTGTCCGCGTCCGCCGTCAGGATGACAAGCTTATCGAAGTACCGGGCGGCAGTGACATCGTCCTTGGCCATGTGCGCCGCTTTCGCAGCACCGTATAGGCTGCGCAATCTATTCGGGGCAGATCGCAGGGACGCTTCGAACTCCCTGGAGGCAGCCTTCGGTTGCTTCAATTCGATGAGCAACTCGCCCAGCAATTCCCGCATCGGATAGAGACGATTCTCCATGGCAACGTCCTTCTCACTCGCGTCCTCGAGATTGGCTGCCTTGCCCATGAGGGAGAGGGCCTCCTGATCTTTCCCTTCGGCAAGGGCTGCCCACGCGGACGTGGCCAGGATCTGCGCCTCGGTCTGGGCCACCCAATAAGGTTGATTGGCCTTTTCGAGCAAGGAGCGCAATTCCCTCAGCTTGTCGATGTTTGCCTGGGCGCCCGCAGCATCGCCGCTGCGTGCGGACCCAAGTGCGCGGGCAAAATAGGTGATTGCCTCCGCCTGCGGGAAGCGGCTACCTCTGGGCTCAAGTGCCGCTGCTTCTTTCCAGGCACCGCGCTCGAGCGCATATCGCGCCGGTATGGCGGCAAGGGCGGTTTGTACTGTTAGCGGGTCGATGGGAAACTTACGCACGACCCCCGCCTGGTCTCGTACTTCGACCGCATGCTTGTCCTGGCCCATCTGCAGATATGCGTATTCCATGAAGTCCCATGAGTGCGGCGCACCAGGATGCGTCGCCCCCGGCCATGCCTTCGCAGCGACCTGGACCATGACATCGAGCGCACGCTCGTTCGATTGGACCGACTCGGCCCACATGCCAAGCATCGAGTACGTATGTGAGGGCATATGCAGGGCGTGCGGTGCGTCCGGCGCGATAGCCGCATATTTTTGCGCAAATGGCAGCCCACGCTGCGCCAGCGCGGTGCAGTCATAGCTGTGAATCAAATAGTGAGCAATGCCCGGGTGATTCGGCTGACTACTGTAAATCCGCTCGAGAATCGCGCCCGCCTTGCGTTGCTTGGCGTAGGTCTTGTCGCTGTGCAACGCCGCTTCATTCAGCGCCAGTGCGTAGAAGATAGCGGCTTCGGTGTCCTGCGGGTACTTCGCTGACAGTCGGCCCATCGCCTGTTCGTAGGCAAGTGTCCTGTCCGGCTGGCTGACCTTGTCGTAGTCCTTGTAAAACCACTCAATGGCCCGCAACCAATCACTCTCACGCTCAGTTTTAGGACCAAGGGCGAGCCCTTGCCGCACCGCTTCCAATCCGCGTTTCAGGGTTGCTTCATCGTAGGGACCGACCAGCGGGTTGGGCCGCTGGGCGATGGCGATTCCCCAGTAAGCGATGGCACATTGAGGATCGGCTTCCAACACGGCCTTGAACGCAGGGACCGTCCTCGAGTAATCGAAGGAGTGCAGGATTGCCACCGCACGCTCGAACCGGCCTTGCGCTGCCGGCGTGCAAGAGGTCGGAAAGCGCACCGTACCGAATTGTCCGGCACTTTGGGCGCCAGGCGCAATGGGAACGCCCTCTGCGTGTGCGTTGAGGGGCGCCACAATCGTCATGCCGAAGAGGGCAAGGCTGGCAAATAGATGGGCTGCATTCATGACGCGCGCTCCTTGACCAGCGGCCGAACATGAGCACTTGCGCACGATTGCGGTGCTGTGGTCACAGCTAGTGAGGGAAGGTGAGGCCGAATTTGCTACATGTATAGGTCAGGCGCAGCAGGCCGGCAAGGATCTGCTCATGCTGGAAGTGGGAGCGCTTCGGCGGCTCAGGCGGGCGACGGCGTGTTTCCCGGCGGCGCGCCACCGTCGTCGTCAATGCGCAGCCGTGGCAGGAACTGCGGGAATTCGCGCTGCATGAAGTCGATCAGCCCTTCGCGCACGATGCAGCGCAGGTCCCATGCCTGGCCAGACGAGGCCGCGGTGCACAGTACGCGTATCTGCATCGTCCGCTCCGTGGCTTCGGTGACCACCAGATTGAAGAAGCGCTGGTCCCACTGTGGCGCTGCGCGCACGATGCGCTCTAGTTCCGTGCGCAGCGCAGCCAGCGGCATACCGTAGTCGACGTGGAAGAACACGGACCCCATGATCTGGGCATTGTTGCGGGTCCAGTTCTGGAAGGGCTTCTCGATGAAGTACTGCAGCGGGATGATGAGACGACGCTCGTCCCATATCCGGAGCACGACGTACGTGCCGGTAATCTCTTCCACGCGACCCCACTCACCTTCGACGATGAGTACGTCATCGAGCCGGATAGGCTGCGTCAGGGCGAGTTGCAGCCCGGCGATCAGGTTGCTGAACACGGGCTTGGCTGCCAAGCCAGCGATCAGGCCAACCACGCCTGCCGAGGCCAACAGGCTGGCGCCGACTTGTCGCGCCCCCGGAAAGGTCATGAGCAGCATCGCCGCACCCATCACCACGGCTAGCGTCATCGCAGTGCGCGAGAGAACGCGTGTTTGCGTGTGGATGCGCCGCGCATTCATGTTGTCTTCCACGTCCACGGGGTGCCGATCCAATATACCCTGCGCAAAGCCGGCAATGATGCGCACCACAAGCCAGGTGGTTGCGGCAATGATTAACAGGCCGTTGAGATGGCGCACGCTGTCGATCCAGGGTAGATTGTCTGGCGCTGCCTGCCAGACTGTCTGCAGCGCCAGCAGGGGCAAGACCACCTCAGCCGGGGCGCGCGCTTTCCTCACCATCACATGCAGCACTGGGGCGGGCCGGGTAATACGCATCAGCAGCAGCCCGCCGAGGCGATGCGCCAGCAGCGCGACGACGACGGCGATCAGGGCCGCCACCCATGTGCCGAACCAGGGGTGGGCGATGAGGATTGCAATAGTCATCGGTCGATCGTCCTATGTCATTGCGGGTTGCGCGTTGTGCAAGTAAACGACACGAAGATGGGACAGAAGTTTCGCCGTCGGGGGCAAGGCGCTGCAGCCACATGGATCCGCGCACGAGGAAATATGAACCGAACCCGGTGTGGGTTCGAATGCAAGCTTCAGCGCATGACGGAATTCGGCTCCGCGCGCGCCATGCTTCTGGTGGGGGAGGTGGTGCTTGCCCATGCGCGAAGGGTCTTGTTGCCAGGCATCGTGTCGATCACAAGTTGTTGCGGTCGACATGCATTGGAAGTCGGGGCGGCCGCGACTCAATCCGAACCCTTGAGCAAGAAGCGAAGGGCATCGCGCCACCAGCCATCGTCCACTCGCTCGAACCAATCGTTGTGCTCGGCACCAGGCACTACGCGCAATTGCCGAGGCGCTACCAGCCCCTTATGCAATGCCACGCCAAAGCGCGCCGGGACGATGCTGTCGCGCTCGGCAACTACCACGACCACGGGCCGGTCGAACAACGCCAGGTGGGCCGCGCTGTCGTAGCGGTCCCGCAGCAGCCACGACACCGGCAGCCAGGGATAGTGGTAGCCGGCAACATGCTGCAGCGTGTCCCATGGCGTGATCAGCATCAGGCCTGCTGTCTTGTCCCGCTGGCGCGCTCCGGCCGCGGCCGCAACGCCGGCCCCCAGCGATTCGCCGATCACGAGCAGCGGCGCGCCATATTGGCAATAGGCCTGCGCGATGATCTGCTCTGCATCCGCCACAAGGCTGGCTTCGCCCAACGGTCCCGGGCGCGGTCCGTAGCCGGGGTACTCGGCGAGAATCACGCGCAGGCCCAAGGGCGCCAGCGCTGCGGCGTAAGCCTTACGGTTGCCGGCATGTCCGGCATTGCCATGGAAAACAATCGCAGTGGCACGCACCGGCCCGGCGGGCTCGGCAACCAACCCCTTGAAGTCTTGCGAAGACGGCCAGGCCCTTAGCCCGCCAGCAACCAGCTCTGGCAACTCCGCCTTGACAGGGAAATACAGAAACTGATCCTGCAGAGCCGCAAGGGCAGGGGAAGGCAGAAGAGCGCCGAGCCATAGCACAAGTCCAGCGGTCTTCATCGCCATTCGCAACCCGGCACCCCCGCATCCAGGCATCCCATCAGTCCGCGCTGTCCCCATGCGCCTTGTGCTGCGACGCCATCTGCTGCTGTTGTGCGGGCGGCACGGCTTCGTAGTGACTGAGCTGGATCGTGTAGTTGCCATGACCGCCAGTGATGCTGTTCAGGCGCGACTGATAGTCGTTGAGCTCCGACAGCGGCACCTGTCCTGTCACGAGAACGCTGTTGCCTGCCGCGGTACGCGTGCCACGCACTTGGCCGCGCTTGGCGGAGAGGTCGCTGATGATGTCGCCCATTGCCGCTTCGGGCATCGTCACCTCGATATCCACGATCGGCTCCAGCACGCTCGGCCGCGCCTTGAGCACGGCCTCGATAAAGGCCTTGCGCCCCGCGGCCGCGAACGCCACTTCCTTCGAATCGACCGAATGGCTCTTGCCGTCGTACACGGTGACGCGCACGTCCTGCATCGGAAAGCCCGCCAGCGGCCCACTCTCCAGGACCTGGCGGATACCCTTTTCCACAGCGGGAATGAACTGGCCCGGAATCGCGCCGCCCTTGACCGCATCGACAAACTCAAAGCCGGTGCCGCGTGGCAGCGGCTCAACGCGCAGCTGCACCTCGCCGAACTGGCCGGCACCCCCCGTCTGCTTCTTGTGGCGATGATGCCCCTCGGCCTTGCCGCCAATGGTCTCGCGATAAGCAATCTTCGGCGGCCGCGTCACCACCTCCAGCTTGTACTGCTCCGTCAGGCGCTCCAGCGCGCAGCGCAGCTGCAGCTCGCCCAGGCCAAGCACAACGGTCTCATTGGTGCCGGCCGGATGCTCGATGCGCAGGCAGGGGTCTTCCGCGCTCAGCTTCTGCAGCACCTCAGCCAGGCGCTGCTCGTGGCCGCGGCGCGATGGTTCGATCGCCAGGCCATAGATCGGCGTGGGAAAGTCGAGCGGGGCCAGGTGGATGTGAGCATCCTCGCTGGCATCATGCAGCACGGCATCGAAGGCGATCTCGTCGATCTTCGCCACGGCGCAGATGTCGCCGGGTCCGGCCTGCGGCACTTCAACGCGCTCCTTGCCCTGCAGCATCAGCAGATGCGCGACCTTGAAGGGCTGGCGGGCGTTGCCGATAAAAAGCTGGCTGTCACGCGTGACCGTGCCCTGGTGGATGCGGAACACCGCCATCCTCCCCAGATACGGGTCCATCGTGATCTTGAAGACATGGGCCAGCACATGCTTGTCGGGCACCGGCTCGGCGCGAACCGTTTCCTGGCGCTCGCCCGCTTCACGGTAGAACAGCGGCGGATTGCCCTCGGCCGGGTTAGGCAGCAACCGCACGATCACGTCGAGCAGTTCCGGAACGCCCGTGCCGCTGGTCGCCGATGTGAAGCAGATCGGCACCAGGTGCCCCTCGCGCAGCGCCCG
>FTJL01005686.1_pt6 | contig 10654 bp, 11 predicted proteins | sample 1658551 | NCBI WGS metagenome assembly FTJL01 (sample SAMEA3914835, study PRJEB12502) | metagenome | biome: forest; material: soil | place: Canada | collected 2011-07-03 | depth 0.3 m
CGGCCGCTGGCGCGGCTGGGTGGTGGCTTGAACGCAACGCCGAGCGCCTTGGGGTCAGCGCCGCGGCGATCGCCGCCCTACGCCCCCTCGCGCCCAAGCAGAACCGTTACGCGCTGGGCGCCGCCGTTGGGGCTGGCCGCCTCGCGGCGGGCTGGCGGGTGATCCTGCCTGAAACGGTCCTGGCGCCGAACTTCGAGGGCCTGTCATGACCGCGCCTTCAGCGCAGACCCTGCAGCGACTCGCGGGCGAGACCGGCCTGCAGCCCGGCACGCTGGAGAAGGTCATGCGGCTCCTCGATGTCCTGCAGGAGATCGCCGGCGATGAGGTCCTAGCCGACCGCCTCGTGCTCAAAGGCGGGACAGCGCTCAACGTCTTCCATCTTGGGCTCGCCCGGCTTTCGGTGGATATCGATCTGAACTATGTGGGCGCCCTCGATCGGGCGACCATGGACGCCGAGAGGCCCGCGGTTGACGCCGCCTTGAACCGACTCCTGACGGCATTGGGCTACGCCATCCGCCGCCAGCCAGACGAGCATGCTGGCGGCAAGTGGATCGGGCGTTTCACCTCGGCGCTAGGCGGGGGCGCGACGCTGGAGGTCGACGTCAACTACATGGCGCGGCAGCCGCTTTTCGGCGTCGATCGGCTCGACTCCGTCGCGCTTGCGGATGTGCAGGCGAGGGGCATCGCCGTGCTGGACCTGCATGAGGTGGTGGCCAGCAAACTGGTGGCTCTGGTTGATCGGACGGCCGCCCGCGACCTGTTCGACGCCCGCCGCATCCTCGACATCCCCGACCTCGACTGGACACGCATCAAGGCGGCCGTGCTGGCCTACGGCGCATCTGGCCGCCGTGACTGGCGCCTGGCGTCGATCGACGACATCGGCGGCGATCCGAAGGAGTTGCGCCAGAAGCTGGCGATCTGTCTGCCCCAGAACGCGTTCGACGCCGCCGGGGGCGTCGAGGCGTGGATTGCACAATCGGTCGCGGCTTGCCGGGCGCGCCTCGCGCCCCTGTTCTCCCTGTCCCCGGAGGAGACGGCCTTCCTCGATGACGTGCTGGACCGCGGGGAGATCGACACCTCTAGCCTCGCGGTCGACCCGGACATCCAGGCCCGCATCGCCGGGATGCCGATGCTCCAGTGGAAGGCGCAGAATGTCCGCCTACACAGGCGGGGCAGATAAGACGCGTCAACGACCGGCGAGCGCCTCGGTAACTCGGAACACGGCGGCGAAAGCCCTCCATGGTCACGATTGCAACGCACTATTACCGGTGGAATAGTGCGTCCATCGTATCAGCGGCGTGTCCCGGACGTTCCTTATGACTGCATCCTCGGTTTCCGCTCTAACCGCGCCGCCGCGCATCGCCGGATGGGATCGGGTCGCCGGGCTTAGCATCGGCGTCGCTATCGCGCTGTCGGCGCTCCTGGCGACGGCTCCACAGGTACTCATCAACACCACGGCCAGCGAGCCTGAGGGGCTCTACAGGCGGATCGGCAAGCCCGCGGCCGTAGGGCGTCTCGTCGCCTTCAAGGCGCCTGCGGCCGCCTTTCCCTATGCCGACGCGCACCTCGCCTATCTGCGCCGGGTGCCTATGCTGAAGACCGTGGCGGCTGGTCCCGGCGACCAGGTCTGCGCCCGGGACGGCCGCCTCGCCATCGCCGGCCGCGACCGGGGCGCGATCGCCTGGACGGACCGGGAGGGTAGGGCGCTGCCACACTGGAAGGGGTGCCGGCGGCTCGGGGCGAGCGAGCTCTTCGTCTTCTCCGCGCGCGTCCCCAATAGCTTCGACAGCCGCTACTTCGGTCCCATCGACCGCCAGGACGTTTTGGGCGTCTACGCGCCCCTCGTGGTCGCTTCGCACGGGAGCCAGTGATGGACCCTGCCGCCATCGCCGGACTGTGCGCGCTTCTCGCGCGCGGGCAGGTCACCGGGCCGCTGCCCGAGGGGGTTACTTGCCCCGCGGTCGCGGTCTCGCCGGTGTTGCCGACCACCCCACAGTTTGACGTCGGCCTCGGGCGCGCCATTGCCGCCCCAGGCGCGCGCGACGGCATCGCCCGGGTCGCCTACGCCGAGGCCGGCAACCAGGGTGACTCCGGCCTCGCGGGGGTCGTCTACACGATCCTGAACCGGCTGCAGGACGGGCGCTGGGGCGGCAGTATCGACGCCGTCCTCAATGCGCGCTCGCAGTTTGAGCCGGTGATGCGAGCGGGCGGCGATTGGCGTAGCCTGCCGCCGGTCTCGGCGGCCGCCCAGGCTCGGATCGACACGATCCTGAACCTGGCGCTGGAAGGCCGCCTGCCGGACCTGACGCATGGCGCGCGCTACTTCCAGAACCCCGTCATCGTCGCGGGGCGGGCCCGCGCGGGACAGGTCTCAGCCGGCCTCGTGAACTTCGGCGGCGCGGCGCCCTCGGCCGTGATCGGAGCGCATAGCTTCTATGCCGAGACGGGGCGGGCAGGGGGCTCGGGCCGCGCCAGTGGAGTAGCCGGCCGGCTCACTCAACCTGATGCGATTTTCGTCGGGGAAAACCGCGTCGGACCGGCATCGGCTGGCGACACTGGGCCGGCGGCCGGGGATCAGCCGCAGGGTCCGCCGACGACGTCTCTGGTCGCGCCTTCGGGCGATCCTTCGCGCGCCTTGTTCGTGTCCCGCGACGGGCGCGTCAGAGCCGGCGAGCCTTAGGCTTCGCGCCGCCAGACGGGGTCTAGCTCGGCGTAGTCGCCGTCGATGTCGGAGGGGCGAAAATCGTCGTCTTCGGCCATGGCTTCCTGCACCAGGGCATCGAAATCCGGCGTGTCGTCAGCCATGGACTGAAGGGCCGTCGACAGGTCTTCAGCGACCTCGCCGCCGGGGCGAAGGGGCAGGGGCGCATCGCCCAAGAGATCACGCACCGTGAGGCGATCGCGAGCGAGATCCACGCGCCGATCGAGGATGTCCAGGACCGTGGTGAGCAAGGTGCGATCGCCGGTCGACGTCGCGTCTATCAGTTCGGCAAGCAGCGCGCCGCCGATGATGATCTTGCCGCGCGTTTCGCGCTTGCGGCGGTCGATCGACCACAGGGCTTCGAGCCGTTCGACGCGCGCCTTCAGCACGCCGAAGCGCTCGGCGTCGTCGGTGATGCTGTCGAGGGGACGGGTGTGACGCCGGCCATGGATTCCGTTGTGGCCATGATCGCGTAACGCCGTCTCCAGCTCAGCTAGTCGTGCCAGCCATCGGGCTTCATCGTCTCCAGTCTGGCGACGTTTTCGAGCTTCAGCCCGCGCGTCCCAAAGCTGCTGGCGCCGTTGCTTCTGGGCTTCGGTCCGGGGCCGATATTTCGACGGCCGGGCGTTGCGACGTCTCTTGTCCATGTCTGTCACCACAGCAGATAAGAGGGCGAGAAACCGCCTTACGCACTTTTCCTACCAATATCGTGCGTTCTGGTCCATGGTGGCGGTGAAGGCAAGTTGAGGACAATGGCGCATATACGGGTTGGTTGGGCTACGCCCACCAACCCCGCGGTCAGCGGCGCCCGACACCCTCAACAGCCCCCAGGCCAAGGCCTGCTGGCGGTTGAGCCAAGGGCGTTGCCCTTAGCGATCCCCGGCCACGGGCCGTTCAAGAGGAACGCGCGCGGTGGCGTCGTATGTGTGCCAGGTCCAGACCATCCAGCGCGCCGCCGGGCGCTCGACGGTGGCTGCCGCCGCCTACCGCTCAGGCCAGCTTCTGACTGACGAGCGCCTGGCGATGGAATTCGACTTCGCCGGCAAGTCGGGTATCGAGCACAGCGAGATCCTGGCGCCAGCCGACGCGCCTGCGGCCTTCCAAAACCGCGAGGTGCTCTGGAACGCTGCCGAGAAAAGCGAGCGCCGAAAGGACGCCGTACCGGCGCGCGAGATCCTCCTGGCGCTACCCCACGAACTCGACTTCGAGCAGCGACGGGCCCTGGTCCGGGACTTCGTCGCCAAGCATGTGGTGGCGCGCGGCATGATCGCCGATATCGCCATGCACCGGCCCGGAAAAGAGGGCGACCAGCGCAACTTCCATGCCCACGTCCTGGTCACCACGCGGCGGGTCGGGCCGGACGGATTCGGGCGTAAGGACCCATCCTGGTGGTCGCCGCAGCAGGTCCGCGACTGGCGCGCTGGGTGGGCTGAAATCCAGAATGAACACCTGCGTCGTCACCTGGGTCCGAACGCCCCGCAGGTCTCCCATCTGAGCCTCGCAGAGCAAGGCGTCGACCGGACCCCGACCGAACATCTGGGACCGTCGGTCACGGCCATGGAGCGCCGCAACGAGGCCACGGATCGGGGCGATCGAAACCGCGAGTTGAAGGTTCGCAACGAGGCCGCCCAGCAGTCGCGTCGCGACTATTCGGACACCGCCGATCGGCTCGCGGCGACAGCGCCGCAGGTCGAGGCGCCGATCGATGCGCTGGTCGCCGAAGGGCAACGCGTGCGCGACGGCCTGATGGCCGAGCGGGCCGCTTGGGAGGCCCAACGCCAGGCGCTCGCCGGCCCGCCCGTCGCGGGTGAACGGCGGGTCGCGGCGGAATTGTTGCGGGACGACGCCCAGGCCCAGAAGACGGCCCAGGCGCGCTTGGAGCGGACGGAGGCGCGGGTCGCTCGGATACGCAACCAGCGGCTCGGCCTCGTCGCCTGGATCCGCAATCCGGCGCGCATGATCTGGGCCAAGCATGCCGAGCTAAACGCCTTGGAGAAGGTCCGTCAGGACGCCCGGCGCGCGGACTTGCGGCTGCAATTTCGCCAGGCCTGGCTTCGCTCGCCTGCTGGTCAAGCGGCGGTCGCGGCGCGTCGCCAGCCCGACCTAGACCGGGCGGCGGCGGCGGCCCGCGAGCGGCGCACCCTGGTGCGCAAGATCAAGCGGATGGACCGGCGGATCGAGGGGGCGACGCGGACGGTCAATGACCTCGTCGTGGCCCGGGAACTTGGCCAGCGGCAGCTCCGCGTTCCCGCCCATTCACCGGACGCGGCTCGCTTCATTCGCGATGTGGGATCGCCCGCGCGCGAGGCTCTCGCCCGCTACCCGGCGCCGGCGCGCAAGGCCGCCATCGACCGCCTCAACCGCAACGAAGGGCGCGGCTTGATCCGCACCCTTTTCCCAGGCCGATAGGAGCTCCGCCGTGACCCTGTCCAAGCGTTCCCGCGTCGTCATACCACTGGCCGGTCTGGCGCTTGCGGCCGGGCTCATGACCGCGACCCAGCAGGTCGCCGGGGCCTTCCACTACCCGCATGAATTCGGCGTCGGCCTGGTCGATGTCGGGGCCGTGCGGGTTTATCCGCCTTGGGCGATCTTGGGGTGGTACGCCCACTATGCCGGGCGCTACCCAAAGGCCTTCGACATGGCGAGCCTTTGGGGCCTGGCGGCCGCGATGATTCCGGTCGGCATGGCGATCGGGGCCGCCCGCCGTTTCCGCCGCAGGCCGCCGGCGTTCGGAGCCGACGCCTGGGCCGGCGCGGAGGATGTCCGGCGCGCCAAGCTGATCGATCCCAAGGGGGCGATACGCGGGCGGGTGCTAGGCCGGTTCGACGGCCGATACCTGACCTATGACGGCGTGGAGCACGCCATCATCGTCGGCGCCTCGCGGAGCGGGAAGGGGGCCGGCCACGTGATCCCGACCCTGACGGCCTGGCCCCAGAGCGTGTTCGCCTATGATCGCAAGGGAGAGCTCTGGCACATCACGGCCGACCATCGAAAGCAGTTCAGCCACGTCTTCTATTTCGCGCCGACGGACCCGAACACGGTGCGCTGGAACCCCCTGTTCGAGGTGCGCAAGGGCCTCATGGAAATCGCCGACATCCAGAACGTGGTCGGCATTTTGGTGGATCCCCTGGGGCGGAAGGCGGGCGACCTCAGCTTCTGGGATCAGAGCGCGACGGACTTCTTCACCGCGGTGATCCTGCACGTCCTCTACACCGAGGCCGACGAGCGCAAGAACCTCGCCCAGGTGCGGCGGCTGATGATCAACATCGAGCCGACCCTGCACGCGATGATGCACACCCATCACCGGCATCGTCCGGACCTGCATGCGGCCGACGGGCTCGCCCGTGACGGCAAGGGGGCGCCGATCCCCGAGATCCATCCGGAGGTCCTGTTGGGCGCCCGATCTCTGGCGAGCATGGACGAGCGCGTGAAGTCGAGCGTGCTGGCGACCTGCCGTTCGTCGCTGACTCTTTGGGCCGATCCGTTGGTGGAATACGCCACCAACTGGTCGGATTTCTCGATCGGTGATCTGGTCTGCTCGGCCGCCCCGGTGAGCTTTTACATCATCACCCCGCAGGCCCACGCCGACCGGCTGGCGTTCCTTGTGCGGGTGTTCACCCGCCAGACCATTAACAGCCTGATGGAAAGCGAGCATGCCGACAGCCGGGGTCGCCGCAAACGCCATCGCCTGCTGCTGCTGCTGGACGAGTTTCCGAAGCTGGGCGCGCTCCCGTTCCTCGAGAACGCCATGGGGGAGATGGCCGGCTATGGCATCACTGCCCATCTGATCTGCCAGAGCTTCAACGACGTGTTCTCGAAGTACGGCGACAAGACCTCGCTGTTCGACAACATGCACATCACCGCCGCCTTCGCGACGTCGGAGCCGACCAGTATCGAGAAGGTCACACGGCGGGCCGGCAAGGCCCTTGAGCTGCGCGACAGCTTCAGCGATCCGCGCACCCTCTTCAGCCGGGCGCACCGCTCGACATCGCAGTCCGAGCAGCAGCGCTACATCCTCTCCGAGGAGGACGTGCGCGGGCTCGATGACCGCCAGCAGTTCCTGTTCGTCAACAACTGCAAGCCGATCCGGGCTGAAAAGATCCGCTACTACGAGGAGCCCTTCTTCAAGGCGCGAACCGGCGACTATTTCCATGGCCGGCCCGCCGCCTACGAGCAGAAGCCCGGGGCGGCGGACCTGCCAGGCCGGGCCCACATCGACTGGCTTGGGGTGCGCGCGGTCAGCGATCCGCCGACAGCCTTTGTCGGCGTCGCCCCGCCTTCCCCGGTGCCCGCGGCGATCGATCCTGACGACTACGCGACGTTCGACGCCGCGCACGCGGTCCGCACGGCCGCGGACGACGACGGCTTGGTTTGAGGAGCTTTGCATGACCGCGACGAACTCGGTGACCGCCGACCGAAAGGTCGCTGCTCTGCGCCAAGCCATGGGACCGGTCATCGCCGAGGCCTTGGCCGACCGTCTGGTGGTGGAGGTCATGGTCAATCCGGACGGCAAGATCTGGATCGACCGGATCGGAGAGGGCCGTTCCTTCACCGGAAAGAGCCTGGCGGCTTCTGACGCCGACCGCATCCTGCGCCTGCTGGCGGACCATGTCGGGGAGGTGGTGACCCGTGATCGGCCGAGGATCAGCGCCACCCTACCGGAGACCGGCGAGCGCTTTCAGGGCGCCTTCATGCCCATCGTGGCCAGCCCGGCCTTCGCCATCCGCAAGCGGCCTGAGGTTGTGTTCACGCTGGAGGACTACGTCGCCCAACAGATTTTAACGCCGGCCCAGGCGGCGCTTCTTCGGACGGCGGCCGAGACCCGCCAGAACCTGCTGATCGCTGGCGGCACGGGGTCGGGCAAGACAACGCTGGCCAACGCCATCCTTGCCGAGCCGGCTTTCGCGACCGACCGGGTGGTGCTGATCGAGGACACCGCGGAACTGCAGTGCGCGGCCGCCGATAAGCTGGAGATGCTGACCAAGCGGACCGAGCCGGCCGTGACCATGACCGACCTGGTGCGCGACACGCTTCGCTTGCGGCCGGACCGCATCATCATCGGCGAGGTTCGCGACGGATCGGCGCTGGATCTGCTGAAAGCCTGGAATACCGGCCACCCTGGGGGCTTGGCCACGATCCACGCCAACAGCGCGGCCGAGGCCCTGACCCGGCTTGAGGACCTCATCGGCGAGGTGACGCAAAGGGTGCCATACCGCGCGATCGCCCAGGCGATCAATCTAGTGGTCTTCATCGAACGCACCCCGACCGGCCGGCGCATCCGCTCGGTGACGCGCGTGCTGGGCTGGGACGGCGAAGGCTACAAGCTCGAAGCGCTCGAAGCGGCCTAATCCGTAGGTGGCGTTTCGGAGTCGGGCGGCGGGCTCATCAGCGTCTGGGTGTCGACCTGCAGCGCCTTGGCTAGGCGTTCGACCAAGTCGATGCTCGCGGCGTAGACGCGCCGTTCAAGGGCGCTGACATAGGTGCGGTCGATGCCGACCTGATGGGCGAGTTCCTCCTGGGAAAGGCCCTTCGCCTTGCGGAGCCGCTTCAGATTGGCGGCCAAAATCTCTCGAATCTCCATCGACGAGAGAGCACGGCGCTGTAGAGTATTCCACCACGGAGTATTCTATTCATTTGGAGGCGCGCTCAGTGGAGCAGGGCTGCGATTGCAGCGATCTTGCCCAGGCGCAGGGAAAGCTGGTGCTGTTCCTGGCCAGCGTTCTGCAAAGCGCCGGCGGCCCGCCGCGCGATGAGTTCGGCCGCCTACTGGCGGTGTTTGCCGAAAGTGTCGCCGAGACCAGCCCCGGCGAAGGCGCGATCCTCGCCGGGTGGGCAAATCTGGTCGCGGGCGCCAACGGCTAGTCGACCCAACGCTCAGTGGAAATTGCGGGTCTTCAGCAAGAGCGCGGGCGTCCGCGGGTCCGGACGTGACGGTCCCCGATGGAATTCGTCGCCGCGGCCATGCGGGAGCGGGAAGGGGGTGTCACGCTGGCCCAGGCTGCTCAGTTCGGCCGACAGGTCGATCAGCTTGTAGGCGACGACGTGGACGACATCGCCCTCCCTCTGGATGCGGCCCACCACGCCTAGCATCGACGCCGTCAGCACGGTGCGTCGGTGCTTTTCGTAGACCTGTTCCCAGACCACGAGGTTGGCGACGCCGGTCTCGTCCTCCAGGGTGATGAAGGTGACGTTCTTGGCCGAGCCGGGGCGCTGGCGAACCAGCACCAGGCCGGCGACCCGGCAGTTCTGGAAGTCCTTGCCGGCGCTGGCGGCGGCACAGGTCATGAATTTGTCCCGGGCCAGGTCCTGCCGCAGGAAGCTGACCGGGTGTTCGCGCAGGGTCAGGCCCGTATGGCCATAGTCCTCGACCACCTCGCGGCCCGCCTTCATCGGCTTCAGCGCCACCTCCGGTTCATCGAACTCCGGGACGATTTGCTGCTCACGCGCCGAGGCGGCGGCGAACAGCGGCAGCGGCTCGTCCCGGAGCGCCTTGATGGCCCAGAGGCCTTCGCGCCGCGCCAGGCCCATCGAGGGTCGGAAGCCGTCGGCCTCGGCGATCTGGACCAGGCTGGCGGCCGGCACGCCGGCGCGCCGCCACAGGTCGTCAACCGAGGCGAAGGGCCGGTCGACGCGGGCCACGACGATGGCGGCGGCGTCCTTGTTGGCGAGCCCTTTGATCTGGCGCAGGCCCAGCCGCACGGCGAAGCGGTCGGTGTTGTCGATCCGCTCCAGGGTGCAGTCCCAGCGCGAGGCGTTGACACAGACCGGCCGGACCTCGACGCCATGAGCCTGGGCGTCCCGCACGATCTGGGCCGGGGCGTAGAAGCCCATTGGCTGGGCGTTGAGCAGGGCGGCGCAGAAGACGTCCGGATGGTGGCATTTCAGCCAGGACGAGGCGTAGGCGATCAAGGCGAACGAGGCGGCGTGGCTTTCGGGGAAGCCGTAGGAGCCGAAGCCCTCCAGCTGGCTGAAGGTCCTCTCGGCGAACTCCAGGTCGTAGCCGCGTTCGACCATGCCGCCGACCAGCTTGTCCTTGAAGTGAGAGACCCCGCCCGTGAACTTGAAGGTGGCCATGGCGCGGCGCAACTGGTCGGCTTCGCCGGCCGTGAACCCGGCGCATTCGATGGCCACCCGCATGGCCTGTTCCTGGAAGAGGGGCACCCCCAGGGTCTTGCCCAGCACCTTCTCCAGCTCGGGCTTGGGGAACACCACGGGCTCCTTGCCTTCGCGGCGGCGCAGGTAGGGATGGACCATGTCGCCCTGGATCGGGCCGGGGCGGACGATCGCCACCTCGATCACCAGGTCGTAGAAGGTGCGGGGCTTGATCCGCGGCAGCATGGCCATCTGGGCGCGGCTCTCGATCTGGAAGACCCCGAGGGTGTCGGCCTTGCGGATCATGGCGTAGGTGCGCGGATCCTCGGCGGGGATGGTGGCCAGGTCGAGATCGATGTCCTTGTGGGCTTTCAGGAGGTCCAGGCCCCGCTTCATGCAGCTCATCATGCCCAGCGCCAGGCAGTCGACCTTCATGAACTTCAGGGCGTCGATGTCGTCCTTGTCCCATTCGATCACCTGGCGATCCTTCATCGCCGCCGGCTCGATCGGCACCAGCTCGTCGAGGCGATCGCGGGTCAAGACGAAGCCGCCGGGGTGCTGGGAGAGGTGGCGCGGCGCGCCCATCAGCTGGCGGGCCAGATCCAGGGTCAGGCGCAGGCGCCGGTCCTGCAGATTGAGGTTCAGCTCCTCGGCGTGCTTGTCCTGCACGCCCTCCGACCAGCCCCAGGTCTGGGACGACAGCATCTTGGTCAGGTCTTCGGGCAGGCCGAGCGCCTTGCCAACGTCGCGGATCGCGCCGCGGGTGCGGTAGCGGATGACGGTGCTACAGAGCGCCGAGTGGTCGCGACCGTAGGTGTCGTAGACCCACTGCATGACGATCTCGCGCCGCTCGTGCTCGAA
>FTJL01008555.1_pt3 | contig 10609 bp, 6 predicted proteins | sample 1658551 | NCBI WGS metagenome assembly FTJL01 (sample SAMEA3914835, study PRJEB12502) | metagenome | biome: forest; material: soil | place: Canada | collected 2011-07-03 | depth 0.3 m
GACGACATCCGCAACATCTTTGCGGGGACGACCGAATCGAGGATTCGCGGCTATACGTCGAGCCGGTTTTCCTTCAACACCTCCGGAGGACGGTGCGATGCCTGCGAGGGTCAGGGCGTCAAGACCATCGAGATGAGCTTTCTGCCGGACGTGAAAGTGCTGTGCGATGTTTGCGGCGGCCGGCGCTTCAACTCAGAAACGCTTTCGGTACTTTGGCGTGAGAAGAGCATCGGCGATATCCTGGCTATGGATGTCGATGATGCGGTTGATTTCTTCCAGGCTCACCCGCGAGTCCACCACGCTCTGAAGCTTCTCCAGGATGTTGGACTGGGCTATCTGACGCTGGGGCAGCAAAGCCCCACGCTATCAGGAGGCGAAGCGCAGCGAATCAAGCTGGTCACGGAGCTGTCAAAGGTACGAGGCGATGTGCGCGCAGGCCCGAGGTTCAAGCCCAAGCACACGCTCTATGTCCTCGACGAACCGACCGTCGGCCTGCATATGGCGGACGTGGAAAAACTGATTCACGTGCTCCACCGGCTGGTCGCAGCCGGTAACACCGCAGTCGTCGTCGAACACAACCTGGACGTGATGGCCGAAGCGGACTGGATCGTGGACATGGGCCCCGAGGCAGGCGACGCCGGCGGACGCATCGTCGCGCAAGGAACCCCGGCAGACGTGGCCAAGAGGAAGAAACACTCGCACACAGGCCGTGTACTCAGCGCCTTCCTGGTCGGTAGGACGAGCTAGGCTAAGGAGCACCGTCCGGCGTAAAATGCGTGAATGGCGCACGACCTGGTTTGCTGGAAATGCGGTGCTTCGCTGGCGCAGTTGAGCCTGCCGCTGCTGCGCCTGGACGAGTGCCCGAAATGCGGTGCGCATCTGCACGTCTGCAAGATGTGCGTCGAATACGATACGCATGTCGCGAAGCATTGCAGGGAACCGACCGCGGAGGAAGAACGCAACAAGACGCATGCGAACTTCTGCGACCACTTCAAGCCGCGTGCGGCCGCCTACGTCGCTCCAAACACCAGCGAAATCGACAAAGCGAAGTCCGAGTTGGACAAACTCTTCGGCCGCTAAGGCTCGCGTTGCTGCGCTCAACCCTTTTTCGTGCGTTCGCTCAATCGATCGATCAATCGCCTGAAGGGAGTATCTTTCCGCACTTCCACCCGCAGATGTCGTACTCCTGAGTCGTTCAACGTCTCACCGCGTCCGTTGTCGATCTCCAACTGACTGGCGCCCAGAATCTCCAGTGTCTCTTCCAACGTCTGCGGGCTTCGGTGCTCGCGGGCGCGTACGCGTCCGGGGCGCCTTCCCGCAGCATCCGCTCTGGGATTGGCTGCTGTCGTTGCCGGCTTGGCCGCCGCGCGCGGCTTCGCAGACAGCGGGGGGGCTGCAGCTGTGTCGTCAATGAGCTTGAACTCGTCCACCTTTTCCTGGCGCGTTTTGCGGGGAAAAGCGAGGCCGGAGGTCTTCTTCTCGTCGTCCGATGCGCGAATGCGCTCTTGCGGGCTCACGGGCACCACGGCGACAGAGGAGAATTCGGAGCGGACGTAGTAGGCAACCTGCTTGGCGGACAGCGCGTCGGTGAAGAAGCCCAGGCGCAATCCGTACCATTTGCGGCCGTCACGGCTGCCATCAACGGTGTAAAGCGTATAGGCGCTGAAAATCGCGAGCGGTGGTACCGATTCCAATTCGACCGGCTGAACCGACCACTGAAGCTGCACTGCGAATGAGACCGGAGCGTTATGAGTTACCGCCTCCTTCAAAGCGCGCCGAGTGCCCGTATCGTCCGGCTTGAGGAGAGAAATGCTGCCCGTCTCGGGTTCGTCAGCGGGTTTCTCCGTGGATTCGTCACGGCGCACTTCGAGGAACCGCAACACTTGCGTATCCGTAAGCGCGGCGTCGTCGGTCGCTTCCGCACTCGGCATCACCGGTGCGAGCATCATGCGGGTCTCGCCAGTGGTCTCGTCCAGGGCGGCGAGCACTTCGCGAACATTGGAGCTGGGTAATGCAGATCGAGCCGCTGCCTTCGCGGAGGCAACCGGTCGAGTGGTCGGGATCGCGGCACGAGACGCAGACTGCGCTGGCGCAGTTGTCTGTCTGGCTTGCACTGTTGGCTTGGGCGCGACTGCGGGCGCCTTGGGTACATTCGTCGTGATGGTTTTCGCAGCAGGAGCCGGTGCTCTCGCGGCTGGCGCTGAAGGCCTCACAGACGTCGTGACGGGCCTGGACGCCGGGGCAGGCGCAGTTGAGCGCGCAACGTTCGGCGCGGGCGGTCTGACTTGCGGAGCGGGCGCACGCGGCGGCGCGGCTGGGGTCGAAGGGGTTTTCCCTACTGTAGTCCGTGGAGCGGGAGGAGCAGCATTCACTACAGGGACGGTGACCGGAACGGCCGCAGCAGGCGGCGGCGGAGCCGCACGAAGCGTCGGCACTGCAATGTTCATGTGCGGCGGCTGAGAGGGCGTCGCAGCGGGCACGGCAGCGGGGGTCTGAGCTGCCTGAGCAGCCGCAGCGGCGCGTTCGCGCAGCTTCTTGCCTGGCGCTTCACCGGCCCACGCGCCCGGATAAATGTCACGCACCGCGTTCAGCCATTCCTCAGCCTCGGCCAAGGAAGCAAAATATCCCATGTGCAAACGGAAGCGCTCACGCCCTTCTTCCAGACGCCGGCTCACAAAGAACGTAAAGCGTTTGAGTTGCGCAAGCTGCGGGTGCTCGAGCGCCATCGGCGTCGAGGACGAGCACAAATTCAGGACGAACGGTCCACTCGGCGCAGCAGCGCCCGCCGCGGACACCGTCCGATCGTCTGTGCCGGCATGTGGCACGGCACCCGATGCCAATTTTGGCGTTGGTGTCATAAATTCCCCGGCTATCCGTCAAATCGGATCAAGCCCCGCAACCCACGTGGGGTTCAAGATTCGCGGCGGTGGGGAGTGCATGCGCTCGCGCTGTGTGCGCGATCGTGGCAGCCCCGCCGTCATAGGAATCCTGTCCTTTAGACCGGTGGCTTTGCGTCCCCGCCTTTCGACGGGTTTGCCCTTGTCAACTGGCGTTAAGTGTCGAAGCGTCGCCGATTTCAGTCAAGTCTTTAAACCGTGTCGTGACTCTCGGAATACGGCTTCGGCGCGTAGTAGGCGCGCAGAATATGTTTCATGTCTCAAGGTGGCGACAGTCAAGCTCAAGGATGTGACCAGAAACGGCCCGCACGGACCCAACGCTTCCGATAGTAAGGGTCATCCAGCGAGGCATAGGAAACCACTTCGCCCCGACGAGGAGCGTGCACGAAGCGCCCGGCGCCGGCGTAGATGCCAACGTGATCGACGTGATGGGCCGCAATTCGAAAGAACAGCAGATCCCCTGGCTGTAGATCTGCGGGCGCCACAGGCTGCGCCGCAAGGCTCTGTTTGGCCGCCGTGCGCGGAATCTCCAAGCCAACGGCCTCATGAACGTACACCGCCAGTCCGCTGCAATCAAAACCCGCCTGATCGGCACCGCCGAAATGATAGGGAGTGCCGATCAGCTGAGTTGCGAACCGCGCGATGTCGGCGCCCTTGCCGATCGCAGCTTCCGGACGCGGTGGGGAAGAAGCGCAGGCTGCGACCAGCAGCAGCACTGCAATCGCAGCGAGACCCAATCTACTGGTTGCAGCTCGGGGGTCAGCCGGCCTCGCGCACTTCGCTGGATTCACGGGTCGCTATTGTGCGGGCCTGCAGCAGCTCTGTCACGGCCTGGGTGGACATGGGACGCGCAAGATAGAAGCCCTGCGCGACATCGCAACGGCGCTCCCGCAGGAAGTCCAGCTGCTCCACCGTTTCGACGCCTTCTGCAACGACACGTTTGCCCAGCGCATGCGCCATCACGATGATCGTTTCGACCAGGGTCACCGATGCGGGGCTCTGCGGCACCTCTTCGAGGAATGTACGGTCAATCTTCACGGTACCTATCGGATACTGCCTCAGGTAGGACAGCGATGAGTATCCGGTTCCGAAGTCGTCGAGCGCCAGATGCACGCCCAACTGCTGAAGCTTGCCGAGTGTCGCACCGGCCGTCTCGTCCGCAAACACACTCTCCGTGAGTTCCAGCTCCAGCAGCTGCGGCTGCAGGCCGTACTTGTCGAGAGCCCGACGCACAAGTTTCGGAAATTCGGCATGCTTCAGCTGTTGGGCCGAAACATTGATCGCCAGGCGCCGGGGGGCAATGCTCTGATCGCGCCACGCAGCAAGCTGCGCGCACGCGGCATCCAGGACCCACCCGCCGATATCCACGATCAGTCCGCTTTCCTCAGCGGCAGGCACGAACTCGCCCGGCTGCAACATCCCCTCGCGCGGCGTCTGCCATCGCAACAGCGCTTCCACACCGGCGAGGGTCCCACTGGAGATATCGAATTGGGGCTGATAGAACAGTGAGAATTCGCGCCGCCGCAGCGCATTGTGGAGCCCGGTATCGTTGGGTCCGACCGGCTTGCTGCTCATGTCCGGGTCGAAGAACGTAGTGCAGCCGCGCCCCAGATCCTTGGCGCGATACATAGCCGTGTCCGCATTGCGCATCAGATCGTCGATAGACGATCCGTCGTCGGGGAATAGAGTGATCCCGATGCTCGCGCAGATGTAGTGATCGCGGCCTCCGATATTGACCGGGAGCTGCAGCATTTCAATTATGCGCTCAGCGACGGTACGAGCGGCGTCAGGGTCCGCGATGTTGCGCAGGATGATAGTGAACTCGTCTCCGCCGAGCCGTGCCACGGTGTCGCCGTCCTTCACACACGCCCGCAGGCGTTGGGCGACGATAGTCAGCAACTGATCGCCGGCGCTGTGCCCAACGGAGTCGTTCACTCGCTTGAAATGATCAAGGTCTATGTAAAGCAACGCACCACGGCTCAAGCCTGCGGTTGCATTCGCGATTTCCTGCGCCAGCCGGTCGCGGAACAAAATCCGGTTGGGCAAAGAGGTCAGCGGATCGAAGTGAGCTTGCCGATACAGGCGTTCGTCACGCGCGCTCTTGGAGAGTGCCACTGCAAGACGCTCGGCAAATTGCCCACCGATGCGCGCAAGATGTGAGTCCGCGGCAGGCGCTTCGCGATATCCCACGGCGAGTATGGCCTCGATCCGATCGCTGACGATGACCGGCCAGACCCAGAACAAAGTGGCGTCGACCTCCTTCAAGGGTTTGAGGAAACTGTGCCGGGCATCCTCGCACCGAGCAATGGTGAGGCCGCGATTTTCAGTCGTGAGCGTCGTCAGCATGTCATCGTCGAGCTCGACCCGGCTGACCGGTAGATCCGACAATCCTCGCGCCGCAAGATATACGCGCCCACGGCCGGGGGCATCCGAGTCGCGCAGCGTGATGCCGACGCAATGGCAACGCGTGACTGCCTGCACGCGCGACAGGATCGCGTCCAGCACCTGCTCGAGCTCCGCGGAACCGAGCAGCAGCCTGTCGATCTCGCCCAGCGTCTCCAGTGCGTGAAACTGCTCATTGAGGCTTGCGGCGCAACGATTGAACACGTCGATCAGCACACGCGGCTCGTCCTCGCCGCAGTCCGGCAGCGGCTCGAATTTCAGCCTTTGCAGCGCGGGCAGTCCGATGTGCAATTTCTTCAGGGGATCAAGATGACGTCGTCCGAGATACGCCGCCCCGAGCAGCGCGCACACCCCGCCGGCCAACAGCACCCAAGGCAGAGCGACCCAGATTGCGGATGTGCGCGGGAAGAACGGCTCTTCGCGGCTCAAGGCGACGACAGCCCAGGGAACGGTGGTAATCCGCTCGTTGACCAGCGGCACGTGCGTCAGCACACCATGCCACTCGTCTCCCTGGTTCTGCCAGGAGAGCGACCTGACGGCTGCGCCGCGCTCACCGGACAGAGAGATGTATTCGGCAAACATCCTGCCGACGTCGCCGGTCACCGGGCCAATGTTGTGAAGAATCCTACCGTCCGCGTCGACGACCACAATCGTCATTTGCGTCGTCGCAGGTCCGCCGTCCTTCCACAGCCAATCCGGGGCAATCTCAAAGTAAGCCAGTCGGGTGACGCCGTCCGCGCTGACGGTGCGGGCCATGAACACAGAGACCAACTGCCCTTCCAGCGTAACGGGGAGCAGCACGGTCTGTCCGGTCTCCAGCGCCAGCAACTGCGCCGGACTCGGACGCAATGTCGCCTCACCGCCGGCTAGCAGCCCGTCACGATCGACCAGGACGACGGATTTGAATGCACGCGAATTGGAGACTTCCTGTCTGAGCGAGGAGCCGTCGTAACCGATGTCGCGAGCGGTCAGCGTTTGCACGATGGTCTCGGCGGCACCGACCCGGGAACGGAGGATTTCCGCGTACAAGCCGCTGACCCGTGTGAATCTCTGCTCGGCGGCGGCCGCGGCGGTCGCGTTCTCGTGCCGCGCGATCAGGATCGCAAACAGCACCACGGGCACGGCTGCGCAAAGTGCCAGCACGACGCCCATTCGCTTGAGCATGCGGTTTTTTGTGGTCGTCGCAACCATTCCCATAGCGTCCTGCAAGGAATTGTCCCTTCAACACAATGTAGCGACAGCTCATGGCAACCGCCTGAGCAATGCGTCAATTAATGAAAAATTCTGCCGTTCTCGGTGGCGGCGGCGCAATGGTCAACCGGGTCACGATCCGCGCCGCGCTCCTAAGGCCTTGATTGCCTGATACGTATAGCGTTGAGCACCCCTGCGGCCGGAGGCGGCGACCGAAGCCATGGCAGAAGCCACGGTCTGCGCGGGAATGCCCCGATAGACCTCGCGCGGCCCCCACAGAAGCGGGTTCACAAGCGGCATCATCAGGCGCGCCGCCAGTTCCAGGGGCCGCATCTGGGGTCGCCAGCCCAGCAGGACGCCGGGCTGGAAAATGTCGAGCGAGGCAAAGCCCAGTGCACCCAGGGCTTTTTCCATCTCGCCCTTGGTTCTCAAGTAGAAATTCTTCGATTGCGGGTCTGCGCCGGCCGAGGACATCACGACCAGGCGCTGCGCCCGGGCAGCCCTGGCGGCGGCGGCGAACGCCAGGACGTAGTCCAGGTCGACCTTGCGGAAAGCCTCGTGCGAGCCCGCCTGCCGAAGCGTGGTTCCCAGACAACACAAAGCCACCTGGCAGTTGAGCCCCTTTAATTGAGATTCGAGCTGGTCGAACTGCACGATCCGGTTGGCCAGCCGAGGGTGTTCACGGGTCAAAGGCCTGCGTGTGACGGCATAGACCCGGCCGAGGGCTGGATTTTCGAGCAGCGCCTGCAGCAGATAGCCGCCAACAAAGCCGCTGGCGCCTGCGATCAGCACCGCTTTGGATTCGGCCTCTGCCATGGTGGACCCACGCTGCGACTGTTCTTTTGCGCGAGCTTAGGGGTCGGCGGGGCAGGTCACAAGCCCTTCAGTTCAGATGGGATCGGAACAGGTGACGCTGATCGTCTGGATGGATTCCCCGGGTGCAACGGTAATGTCGCGGCGCACGTCGCGAAACCCGGTGCGCGTTCCTATGACGGTGTAACGCCCCGGTTTGAGGTCGATGTCACGATGCCCGAAGTGACCAAACGCGCCGATGCTCGGGATAGCCACCTGGGTGGCGTTATCGGAGATCAGCGAGAGCCGCACGGTCCTGTTGACCTGCGACCTGTTGAGCTGCGGCCTGTCGAACTCCGGGATCAGACCTTCCATGCGGGCAATCTGCGACCTCAGGACCGGGCCGGACACTGTTTCCGAGCGCGCGGTCTCCAGCAGCGAGCGAGCCTCATCGCGTTGCAGTGTCGTGGTCAGGCGTTCGGGGTGGTCTATGATTTCCTGCAACCGGTTGGCCAGATCTGCTCTTTCGCGTGCCCGGGCTTTGCCCAGTTGAGCGAACTGCAGCGACGGATCCGCCTTCAGCGCGTTATCGTATTCCCGGACAGCGTCATCCCAGCGCTCCTGCGCTTCAAATGCCGCCGCGCGCTGGCGAACGGTAGCGGAGTTGCGCGCGCCCATCGCCGCACCAACCCGTCTCAGGCCTTCGGCAGCCTCCACTCCCGTGAGTTTGTACGTGCGCGCTTTTTCAAACGAGTCATGGGCCTCGTCCAGCCGCCCTGCGCCTAGCGCCGCAAAGCCCACTCCGACAGCCTTCGCATAGCCGTCGTCGCCGAATGCCGCATTAGCGCGAGCCAGCCCTTCCTGCGCCTGTACGTTGCCCGGGTCGAGCGACAGCGCCTGACCGTAGTCTTGCGCTGCCCGAGAGTAGTTGTGCGAGCGTTCAGCGTTCTCGGCATCAGTAAGGAGCGGCGTGACGCCACCGACACTGTGGACACGCCGCTCACCGCTCACGACGCGCGGATTGTTGGGATCAATACGCCTCGCCAGATCGATTGCCTGGGCGGCAGATGCCGTTTGGCCTGCGGCAAGGGCCCTGTCTGCCGCATCGAGCTGTGCCGCCAGCGCCTGGGGAATTTTTCGCTCAACCTTATCCAACAGGTGCGTCGCGTCGTTAAGGCGTGACAATGCCAGTTGCTGGTCTCCCGCGTCGCGGGCGCCTATGGATTGCGCCGACAACATCCTGGCGTCCGCAAATTCAGGCTCGCCCCACACTCCGGCGCCCCGAATATCGAGCGAGGTCATCCGGTTGTCGAAGCTGGCAAGTGCCCACTTGAGTTTCTGCGCATCTCCCGCGTTCGCCGCCGCAGGAGCCGTGGCGGCAATTGGCGGAAGAGCGCTCTGGGTCGAACCGGGGTGGGCATCAGCTGCCGCTGCAACGGGTGTCGCGAGTCTGGAGATTGGTGCCACCGCCGATTTGTGCTCCGTGGCTCCCGTGGTTGTGTTGGATGCCGTGTTGGATACCGTGTCGACGGGGACCGCGAGGGTCAGCTGCGGCGGCAATAGCCCCGGCGCGATGCGCGGCAGCGCATAAACAACGGCGAATGCAATTCCAATTAACAAGGCGACCACAATCCAAGGCGAACGGCGCGAGCGAATCGGCTCGAGTTTGGCGACGCGCGGCAACGGACCCAACTGCAGATCGTCCCAGGCCGCTTTGGCACGCGCCTTGGAGTCAGGCTGATTTCCCGGCACCAGGCGCAGCTCCGGCCCCTTCTCCAACGGCTTGCGTACCGCTTGGACTTGCTCCGGCAACTCCAGCGGCGTGAAGTCATGGATTGGAACTGCCCGGGCCGCCGCCGCACCTTCCGCCTGCGGGGCGGGCGTCACCCGTTTGATCGGTGTTGCAATTGAGGTTGAAAATTCGATGTCAAAATCCGACGCCGCAGCGCCGCGAGGGGCAACGGGCGCGGCTGTCGACGCAGGCGGCGCGCGCGGCGTAGGCGGCGGACCACTGGTCGGCCCGAGCGTCGGCTCAAGTATCGGCCCCGGTAGCACGACGGTCGCGTTGTCGAATTCAAAGGCCAGTGTGTCGTTCAGCGATGCTTCCAGCTCGTCGAGCACCTCGCTCATGGAACCAGGACGATCGGCGGCCTTCTTGGCGAGCATGCGCGTAACGAGATTCTTCAGCACGGGAGGAATCTGCCGAGTCGGAACCAACTCCGGCACGGGCTCGTGCATCGCGCGCATAACGTCGAATTGGGGGTAGTACGGCGGATGACCTGACAGCAGCTCGTACGCCAGCGCGCCCAACCCGTAAATGTCGTCGGTGGGCTTAGGCGATTCGCCGCGAAGTTGCTCGGGGCTGGCGGTGAAGGGCGATAGCCCGTGATTGGCCGTTCCCGCCTCCGAGCTGACCACGCCCGCGACGCCGAAGTCGGCCAGCTTTACACGCCCCCGCACATCGAACAGCACGTTTCCGGGTTTGAGGTCGCGATGGACTACGCCTCGGTGGTGAGCGTGATCCAGAGCCTGTGCCACCTCGATCAGGATCGGCACGATCTCGAGGTACCCCGCGCCCCGAAGTCGCCTCATATCGCCACCCGCAGCCAGTTCCATCGGCAGCGCCACGAAGTCGGTCGAATGCTCCGGGCTGAACACTTTGAGAATCGCGGGATGGTCGAGGCGGCCGGCTATCTCATACTCACGCTGCAGTGCAGCATAAGCGGCCTCACCCGCCGTCCCCGAGGTCCGGACGATCTTCAGCGCGACATCGACGCCGCGAACTTCATCGTGAGCCCTGCGGACCTCGCCCTGCCCGCCCGCCCCGAGCTTATCCAGCAGCGTGTAGTGGGAATCCAGTCTTCGGCCGCTATCGTTCAGAACCTCTGTCATCACTCTATGCGTGGTACTCAAAGCACCGGCTCCTGTCCCAGTCCGCAACGAAGACGGACCTCGAACTTAGGAGCAAGCATCGCTCCCATGAATTTAGACGTCCCCTGAACTGAGCCAGCCCGCTCCCTGCCGCGAGCGGTCGGCAAGCTTATGTGCAATCGCGTCGCCGCGCACAGCCATACGCCGGGCTGTCTTTACCACCGAGCTGTATGGGCGTACAGTTCCGTGGTGAGCCGCCGCACCATAGGACGAAACGCCTTCAAGGGCAGGGGAGCTCTTTCAAATCCCGCCGGACGCTTCGAGCGCCAGGATGTCGAGAGGGTCGACGACGGCTGGTACGTCGAGGAGCAGCCCGACAGCATCGCGACGACCGTCGAACCGGATCGGGCGAAGGGAATCATCAGCAAGAACGATTCGCCCGACATCCCGTTCGA
>FTJL01000018.1_pt1 | contig 10541 bp, 10 predicted proteins | sample 1658551 | NCBI WGS metagenome assembly FTJL01 (sample SAMEA3914835, study PRJEB12502) | metagenome | biome: forest; material: soil | place: Canada | collected 2011-07-03 | depth 0.3 m
TCGCGATCACGTCGTTGTAGATCGCCAGCAGTCCCGGCAAATCGGATTCCATGGCATCGCGTACTTCCATAAGTGCGGCGGTGTTCCTTAAATCGGTGCGGCCGGCGCGGCCGCGCCGGCCGCACCGATTTAAGGAACACCGCCGCACTTATGGAAGTACGCGATGCCATGGAATCCGATTTGCCGGGACTGCTGGCGATCTACAACGACGTGATCGCGAACTCCACTGCGGTCTATACCGACACACCGGTCACTCTCGATGACCGGCGGCAGTGGTGGCAGACGCGCGTGGCAAGCGGATATCCGGTGCTGCTCGCCTCCGACTCTTCCGGCGTGCTCGGATTCTCGACTTTCGGCGACTTCCGCGCGTGGCCGGGCTATCGTTACACGGTGGAGCACACGGTCCACGTACGCGCCGACTGCCGAGGTCGCGGCATCGGCCGCCAGTTGCTGCTGGCGCTGTTTCCGCGAGCCGAATTGCTGGGCAAGCACATCATGATTGCCGGTGTGGATGCGGCGAACGAGGCTTCGATCCGCTTCCACGAGAGACTCGGCTTTGAGCGTGCCGGGGTGCTGCGCGAGGTCGGCAGCAAGTTCGGGCGCTGGCTGGATCTTGTTTTCCTACAGCGCTCGCTCGGCCCCCGGTAGACTGCGCCCCATGTTCGGCAACATTCCCCCCGCCACGCGGGCCATCCTCATCACCAACGTAGTCGTGTTCCTGCTGCAGCAGTTCGCAGGCAACGCAATGGCCATCCTGTTCGCATTGTGGCCGATCGGTGCGGGCTTTGAGCCCTGGCAGCTGGTGACGTACGCCTTCCTGCACGATCCGCATAACCTGATGCACATATTTTTCAATATGTTCGCACTCGTCATGTTCGGCGCGGTGCTCGAGCAGTTCTGCGGCAGCCGGCGTTTCACGGTGTACTACCTGGCGTGCGTGTTGACTGCCGCCGCGACTCAACTGGCGGTGCAGTACGGCACCGGCTCCATGGAAGAGACCATCGGCGCCTCCGGCGGCGTCTTCGGTCTGCTGCTGGCGTTTGCGATTTTCTTCCCGCGCCAGAAACTACTGCTGTACTTCGCCATTCCGATGCCGGCCTGGCTGTTCGTGACGCTGTACGGAATACTCGAACTGTACCTCGGAGTGACCGGCAAGCAGGGCGATGTCGCTCATTTCGCGCACCTGGGCGGGATGCTGGGCGGAGCGGCGGTCCTCCTCTACTGGCGCGCGCGCGGCGTCGTTCGTACTTAGGACTCCTGCGGCTGCGGTGCGGCGTTCCGCTTGAATTCAAGGGTCGGCCCCGGCCACAATCCGCGCACCGTTAGGCTTCTGCCCGCATGGAACTTTTTCACTGCACCCTCCTCTAGACCGCAACTTATGATCAAGACAGAACATTTGAGCAAGCGGTACGAGACGCTCACCGCGGTGGACGATGTGACCTTCCAGGTCGGTCCAGGCGAAGTGCTCGGATTCCTCGGCCCGAACGGTGCCGGCAAGACGACCACCATGCGCATGCTCGCGGGTTTCGTAACCCCCAGCGCGGGCACGGCCAGCATCTGCGGTCACGACATCGAGACGGACCCGATCGGTGCGAAGGCAAGCATCGGCTATCTGCCCGAAGGCGCACCCAGCTACGGCGAGATGTCGGTGCGCGGCTTTCTGGGTTTCATTGCCGATCTGCGCCAACTCGAGGGCGCGCGGCGTCAGGCCCGGCTGGACTACGTCATCGGCCGGTTGGAACTGGAGGGAGTACTCGAGCAGAGCATCGAGACCCTTTCAAAAGGCTTTCGTCGCCGCGTGGGCCTGGCGCAGGCCATCGTGCACGACCCGCCTGTGTTGATCCTGGACGAGCCCACCGATGGCCTCGACCCGAACCAGAAGCACGAGGTGCGCACGCTGATCAACGAGATGGCACGCGACAAGATCATCATCATCTCGACCCATATCCTCGAGGAAGTCGAGGCCGTCTGCAGCCGTGCGGTGATCATCGCCCGCGGGCGCATCGTCGCCGACGACACCCCGGTGGGCCTGGCCGCCAGGTCCCGCTATCACAATGCGGTCTCCCTCCAACTCGAGCGTGCCGACCAGTTGCCGGCCCTGAGGGCTGCGGTTGCGGCGCTGCCTTCCGTGGCGGACGTCGAGGTCAGCGACCGCGACGGCCGACTCACCGCGCTGCCGCGCGCCGGGGCGACGATTCTGCCCGCGCTATCGGAGCTCGCCGAGCGCCTGGGCCTGAAGCTCAAGGAGCTGCATCTGGAATCCGGACGACTCGATGAAGTATTCCGCTCGATCACCGCTTGAGTCCCGCCCCACCCGCTAACGGAAATGTGACATGAGAAACGTGGGCATCATCATGCGCCGCGAGCTGGCGAGTTACTTCGCCACCCCGCTGGCCTATGTCTTTATCCTGATCTTTCTGGTCCTGGCGAACTATCTGACGTTCTTCCTGGGCGGATTGTTCGAGCGCGGCCAGGCGGATCTGGAGCCGCTGTTCAGCTACCTCCCCTGGCTGTACCTGTTCCTGATTCCCGCGATCTGCATGCGACTGTGGGCCGAAGAGCGCAATTCGGGCAGCATCGAGCTGCTGATGACGCAGCCGATCAGACTGTGGGACGCCGTGCTCGGAAAGTTTCTGGCCGCCTGGATCTTCACGGCCCTGGCGCTGGCGCTGACGTTCCCGCTGTGGATCACGGTGAACTATCTCGGCAGCCCCGATAACAAGGCCATCATCGCGGCCTACATCGGGAGCCTGATGCTCGCCGCCGGCTACCTCGCCATCGGCTCGTGCATGTCGGCGCTGACGCGCAGCCAGGTCATCGCGTTCATCCTGGGCGTGGTGGTCTGCTTCCTGTTTCTGTTGATCGGCCTGTTCCCGGCGATGGCCAGCGACTTCCCCGCGTGGGCGCAGACGTTGGTACAGGCTGTCGCCTCGCTGTCGCTGTGGGATCACTTCAGATCGATTCTCAAAGGCGTCATCGACATCCGCGATCTGCTGTATTTCGCGATGTTGATCGGATTCTTCCTGTTCGCGACGTCGATAGCGCTCGACGTCCGCAAAGCCGATTAGGCGCCAAGGGGGCCAACGCATATGACGAAACGTTCGACTCTCGGCGGCGGCGCACTCCTCGCGCTGGCACTGATCTTCATCGGTCTCACGGTGCTGTTCGACCACTCGCTGCGCGGCTGGCGGCTCGACCTGACACAGAACCGCCTTTACACGACGGCTCCCGGCACGGATCGGATCCTGGCGGGCATCAAGGAGCCGATCAACCTGTACTTTTTCTTCTCGGCGAAAGCCGCGGCGCAGATTCCGCGGTTGAACACATATGGCCTGCGGGTGCGGGAGTTCCTGGAGGAACTCGCTTCACGCTCCAACGGCAAAGTGGTCCTGCACGTCGTCGATCCTCAACCCTCCTCGGAGGACGAGGACCGCGCCTCGGAGCTTGGCGTCCGGGGCGCGCCGATGGGTACGGCGGGCACGCTGTATCTCGGTCTCGCCGGAACCAACTCAACGGACGGCCACGAGGCCATCGAGTTCTTCGACCCCGACAAGGAGGAGTTTCTCGAGTACGACGTCGTCAAGCTGGTCTACCAGCTCGCGAATCCCAAGAAGCCGGTGCTCGCATGGCTGTCGACGCTGCCCATGACCGGCGGCTTCGATCAGCAATCTGGACAGCGGCGCGAGCCCTGGACCTCCTTCGCCCAGGCGCAGCAACTCTTCGACGTGCGCCCGCTCAGCCCCAGCGCTGCGAAGATCGACGCGGACGTCAGTGTGCTGGTACTCGTGCACCCGAAGAACCTGTCCCCTGCCCTGCAATTCGCGATCGACCAATTCGCCCTGCGCGGTGGACACATCGTCGCCTTCGTCGACCCCCAAGCCGAAGCGGATCAGTCGGGCGCCGACCCGCAGAACCCGATGGCCGCGATGACCGCCGACAAGTCCTCGCAGCTGGGCCCCCTGCTCAACGCATGGGGCGTGCAATTCGACCCCAAGTGGGTGGTCGGCGACCGGGCGAAGGCGTTGTCGGTGTCCACTCGTCAGGGGGAGGCGCCCGTCCAGCACCTGGGCATCCTGGGGCTGGACTCGAGCTCCATGAACTCCGGGGACGTGATCACCCAGGGCCTGTCGACGATCAACGTGGAAACGGCCGGATTTCTGCAGCCGGTCAAGGATTCCAAGGTCAGGTTCGAGCCGCTGCTGCAATCGAGCAACGAGGCGGCACTGATTCCGGTCCAGAAGTTCGCGATGCTGTTCGACCCGTCGAGCTTGCGGGACGGGTTTCACCCGACGGGACAGCGCTACACGCTAGCCGCCCGCATCAGCGGAAGTGTGAAAACCGCCTTCCCGGCCGGTGCGCCCGCGGGAGTCATGCCGCAGCCGGGCCAGACCCGGCCGGGTGAGGCCATCCTGAAGGAATCGGCCAAGCCGCTGCACCTGGTCGTCTTCGCCGACACGGACATGCTGTCCGATTTCCTGTGGGTTCACGATCAGAGCCTGTTCGGTCAGCGCGTGGCGCAGGCCTTCGCCAGCAACGGTGACCTGCTGTTGAACACGTTGGACAATCTTTCGGGCAGCACGGACCTGATCAGTGTTCGTGGCCGCGCCACCTTCCAGCGGCCGTTTGAACGCGTGGACGCACTGCGCCGCGCCGCGGACGAACGCTTCCATGCAAAGGAACAGGAACTGGAACGCCAACTGCGCGAGGCGGAAGAGAAGCTCACCGCGCTGCAATCCCAGCGCAACGACAAGTCGGCGGTGATCCTGACGCCCGAGCAGGAAGAGGAGCTGGATAGATTCCAGCAACAGAAACTGCTGATCCGCAAAGACCTGCGTGCCGTGCGCGCCGGTCTCAACGAGAACATCCAGAGACTGGGCACTGAACTGAAGGTGATCAACGTCATCGTCGTACCCCTTGTGTTTGCAGTCGCGGCGCTGTTGCTGGGACTGTCTCGCCGCCGTCGGCGAGCCGCGCGCGCTGCGGCACCCGCCAAGGAGGTCACCCGATGACCCCACGTCGCGTTGCCGCCCTGCTCGCGGCGGGATTTCTGGTCATCGTGTTCGCAACCTGGCTGTCTTCGAAACGGCATCTTGAACGCGCCTCGTCGGCCGGCTCGCTGGTGCTGCCGGGACTCGAGGCCGCACTCAACTCCGTCACCGAAGTGGGCCTCAAGAAGGGCGATGGAACGCGCACTACGCTGAAGAAAGGAGCCACCGACTGGATGGTGGGCGAACGCGACTACCGTGCCGACTCCGGCAAGGTTCGCAAGCTGCTGTTGGATCTCGCGTCGCTCAACGTCGTCGAGGAGAAGACCCGCGTTGCGGAGAATTATCCGCAGCTTGGCGTGGAAGACGTGAGCTCTGCGACCGCCACCGGCACGCAGGTCGATGCGCGCACTCCGGGTAAGGCTTATTCGCTGATCGTCGGCAAGTCATCGAGTGCGAAATCCGGCTACGTACGCGTGGCCAGCTCGCCGCAAAGTGTGCTCGCCGCTCCCGCAGTGGAGGTCGAAGCGGATCCACGGCGCTGGTTGGACCACACCCTGGTGGACATCGCGCAGGATCGGATCAAGGATTTCGCCATCAAGCCGGCCGACGGCCCGAGTTACTCGGCCGCGCGAGCCAGCAAGGATCAGCAGGATTTCGCCGTGACCGGTGTGCCTAAGGGCAGGGAGCTGTCGAACCCGACGGCGGCCGATCCGACCGCAGGCTCACTCGCATCGCTGACACTCGACGATGTCCAACATGCGCCCGCAGCCACCGACCCGAAGACTCTCACGCATGCCACGTTCCATACCTTCGACGGCCTGCAGATCGATCTCACCGGCCGCAAAGACGGCACGCGGACGCTGATTTCGGTGGTCGCAGTGTCGACCGACAAGGCCACTCAGACGGAGGCGCAAACGCTCGCCGCGCGCGCGCAGGGGTCGGAGTTCGAGATCCCGGCGTACAAGTACGATGGCATCTTTCGCCCGTTGGAAGACCTGCTGAAGAAGCTGCCGGAACCGGTTAAAAAAGCGGACAAGGGTGCGGCCAAGGCGCCGCAGACCGGGCCTGCAGCAGCGTTGCCGGGTGGCGCGGCTCTACCGGGTCTACCGGGCGCGAGCCAGTAGCAGCAACGTCACGGTCGCCAGCAATACGGTCGGCAGCCACGCCAGCAGGACGGGGTTCAGGGCAAAGACGATCGTGCCGCTCTCGATCAGTCGCTGCAGCAGGAAGAACCCGATCCCCAGCAGCAATCCCAGCAGGGTGCGTGTACCCGCTCCCGAGGAGCGCAGCGACCCTAAGACGAACGGAATCGCGAGCAGCACCGAGAATGCAATGGCGACGGTGCGTGCGATACGGGACCAGAAGGCGAACACGTATTCGCGTGCGTCCAGCGAGTTCTCGTGAAAATACGTAATCAGGCTCAGTAGCGAGCGGCTGGTGAGCTGCCCGGGAGTATCGACGGCCAGACCGAGAAAGCCTGCCGATACGTTCGACTCCAATACGCGCTGGCCCGCAGGATTCGCCTGAACCGTGTCATCGGTGAAGCGGGATTCCGCGTATTCGCTCAGCGTCCAACGCCGGTTCGCACCTGCCGTCGCGCGTACGGCGTGACCGATCGCACGCAGACGATGATCCGCGGAAAGTTCAAATACCTGCATACCCCCGAACTGCCGCTCGCCCGACTGCTTGGCCACGTTCAGGATCAGGTTACCGTCCCGCACCCATGGGCCGCCGCCGCCGAAGCTGATGTCGGTGAACTTGCTGAAGGCCTTCTGCTCTTTCGCAGCCTGCTGGAGGGGTGGCGCCACGAACTCGCCGAGCACGACTTCCACGGCAATAAGCAGCAACCCGGCTATCAAGGCCGTGCCCGCAAGGCGCGCTATGGAAATTCCCGTGGCTCGGATCACCGTCAGTTCGCTGCCGCGCGCCAGGGACCCCAGCCCCAACAGCGAGCCGATGAGCACCGTGACAGGCAACAGTTCGAAGGCCTGCTGAGGAAGATTGAGCAACGTAAACCACAAGGCACTGAGCGCCGTGTAGTGGCCCACCCCGATGTCGTCCTGCTGGTCGATGAACACGAACAGGGCTCCGAGGACTAAGAATACGGACATCACCAGCAATACGTAGCCGAGGATGGACCGGATGAGATAGCGATCCAGAATGTTCAAGCGACCGCCTGATGCCTGAGCCGGGCGATTTGGCGCGGCGCGGCGACGACTGCCAGGGCTACCAGCACGACAAGCGCATGAACCCACCACAAACCCAGCGCTTCGGGCACCGTGCCGCGCGCGAGCCAGGCTTTGCCCGCGGAAATGAGATTGGAGTAGATCAGATAAATCACTATGGCGAGCCAGAGGCGGGCAAAGCGCCCCTGCCGCGGACTCAGGCGCGAGAGAGGTACGGCTATCAGAGTCAGCACTACACACATCATCGGGAGTGCGATGCGCCAGTGAAGCTCCGCACGTTTCATCGGCTCGGCGGATCTGAACAGCTCGGCGGAAGGCCGCGCGTCCAGGTTCTTGACGATATCGGCAGCCAAGGGGACCTGGACCGGAATCACGTGCTCCGCGAATCGAACGATGCGCCATTCGGGATTTCCGGGCACTCCCTCGAAACGCTCGCCATCGTACAAGGTTATCGTGTGGGTGAGCCCGTCTGGCGTAACCGTGTGACGAGCGCGATCCGCCACCGCGACTTCGACCCGGCTACCGACGTTGAATTCGACAAATACATTTCCCAATGTTCCGTCGGAGTTCACTTCCTCGGCATACACGACGGCGCTTCGGCCGCCGAAGGTGCGGAACTTGCCGGGTGCGATGGGAGCGAATTGTCCCGCACGCACCGCGGCGCTTCGCAATGACATCGTGCGCGCGGTGGCCTGCGGAGCGAGCACCAGGGTCAACCATGCCAGCAGCCCTGTGACGACTACCGCGAGCATGGCGATGGGGAAATAAAACGTCGACGGTCTGACGCCGCAGGCCAGAGCCGCTGCCATCTCGCTATCGTGATAGAGCCGCCCAAAGGTGAGCACGACTCCCAGCAGCAACCCAAAGGGCACCAGAACGCTCAAGTTCTGCAGCGTGCCCAACCAGATCAGCTCCAGGACCACGCCTTGCGGAAACTGGTTTACGGCGGCGCGTTCGAGCACGGCCGCGACCTGATTGGCGAGCAGGATCACGAGCAGCACGCCGGTCACGAGCAGCCAGGCTGCCACGACTTCGCGCAAAATATAGCGTCCGAGGATGGTCCGCAAAACTCCTGCCTGCTTGACTTTCCCCGCCGGAATGCCGGCAGGCACTTGGGTTACACTTGGCAACTGTGCTGCGCCTGGAATGGGCGCATTTCTGTGAAAAAACCTCAGAAATGCAGCCTGGCTTCGGCGCGGCGACTAAGGTAAAGCAATCGGGCGTCGGCACCAAGCGCAAGAGGGGAGAGCGAATGCAATTCGAGGTCTGGACCCGTGGACTGGCGACGCTGAGCGTGGACTGCCTGGTCCTCGGACTCTTCGAAGAAGGCGAATTCACCGAAGAGGCGCAAGCCGTCGATGCGGCCGCCTCCGGAGCGCTGAAAAAACTTGCCTCCCGGGGCGACTTTTCCGGGCGCACCGGCGAAACGCTGCTGCTCACGGAGGTCTCCGGAATAGAGGCCTCACGAGTGCTGCTCACCGGACTCGGCGCGAAAAAGAGCTTGAGCCGCAGAAGCTGGCGCAAGTCCCTCGCCGCCGCCGTAAATGCCCTGGCGCGCACGCGTATCGCGAGTGCGGCCATTGCCATCGAAAGACCCGCACCCAAGGATCTGGACGACTACTACTTCGGCAGGGCCGTCGCCGAAATCGTCGGCAGCTGCCTGTATCGGGTCAACGATCTGAAAACCGGCAAGAAGCCCAAGGCCCCCGCCTTGCAGAAGGTTCTCGCCGGCCCGGTGCGGAAAACGGGGGCGGACGCCGCCGAGCGTGGCCTGGAGCACGGGGCGGCCGTCGCGGCGGCCGCGCGGGTTCAGCGAGATCTCGCCAACCTGCCGGCAAACATCTGCACGCCGCCGTACCTCGCCGATCAGGCGCGGGCGCTGGCCAAAAAGCATTCTTCGATTCGGGTGCAGGTTCTCGACGAGGCCGCGATTCGCCGCGAGAAGATGGGATGCCTGCTCGCAGTGGCCCAGGGCAGCAGTCAGCCGCCCCGCTTCATCGTCCTCGATCACCGTGGCGCGAAGAATGACAAGCCGCCAGTCGTGCTCGTCGGCAAGGGCGTTACGTTCGACACCGGCGGCATTTCGCTGAAAGACCCGCCGGCCATGGATGAGATGAAGTTCGACATGAGCGGTGCGGCGGCGGTCATAGCCACGATGACGTTGGTCGCGGAATTGCGGCTGCCGCTCAGGGTCATAGGCCTGGTAGCCGCGGTCGAGAACATGCCCAGCGGCAACGCCGTGAAGCCGGGAGATGTAGTCACGAGCGCCTCGGGCCAGACGGTGGAGATCCTCAACACGGACGCCGAGGGCCGGCTGATTCTTTGCGATGCGCTTCACTATGCCCGGCGGTTCCATCCCGGGGCCATCGTCGATATAGCGACGCTGACCGGGGCATGTGTCGTCGCACTGGGACATCATCACGCCGGCGTGATGGGTAACGATGAAGAACTCATTCGCGAGTTGGTGGATGCCGGTTTGCGCGCTGACGACCGCGCCTGGCATTTACCGCTCACCGAGGAGTACGCTGAGCAACTGAAGAGCAACTTCGCGGACTTTGCGAACATTGGCGGTCGGGAAGGCGGAGCCATTACGGCGGCAGCCTTCCTGGGCAAGTTCACACAGGGGTTGAAATGGGCGCACCTCGACGTCGCGGGCACCGCCTATCAGAGCGGTGCACTGAAAGGCAGCACGGGGCGGCCGACGCCGCTGCTTTCGGACTTCCTCATCCACCGCGCCGCACTCTGAAACGCAATGGCGTGAGCCACGACCGTCAGCGGCGGCACGTGCGTTTCTGCCGCCTAGAGCGGCGCCGGCTCATTGCGGCTCGTCGAATCAGGAGCTGAAGTGACGATGAGCGACGGCGCACCTCCCGCGACACCGGATAGCGAACCTGGCCTGCGCGTCGACTTCTACATTCTCGATGACTCTTCCGCCACGGGCCGGCTGAAGCTGGCCTGCAAGCTTGCGGAGAAGGCGTACCTGGCGGCGCAGAGCGTTCTGATCTGGCTTTCCCAGCCTGAAGAGCTGAAAGCCCTGGACGACCTGCTCTGGACCTTCCGCGACGGCAGCTTCGTCCCACACGACTTCCTCACGGCGGAAGCTCCCGATACCGAAGGTCCAATCCTTCTAAGTTCGAGCACGGTGCCTTCCCGAGAGGTCGACGTCATCATCAATCTCGCCGCGGACCTGCCCGCGAGCCTGGATCGATCCAAGCGGGTCATCGAGATCATCGACGGGGACGAAACGCGCCGCCGTGCGGGGCGGGCACGATTCAAGGCCTATCGCGATCGCGGCCTGCAGCCGGCATCACATAACATCCGCGGCGAGAATTGAGTGGCCGCGAAGGCCAGCTGATTAGCCGGCAAA
>FTJL01253884.1_pt1 | contig 10538 bp, 7 predicted proteins | sample 1658551 | NCBI WGS metagenome assembly FTJL01 (sample SAMEA3914835, study PRJEB12502) | metagenome | biome: forest; material: soil | place: Canada | collected 2011-07-03 | depth 0.3 m
TCCTGGATGGGCTCGATCTACCAGACCGCCGTGGCCCAGGCGGCGGCGGACCGGAAGCGCGATCCCGTCGCCCTGAAGCAGGCCATGGAGTCGGGGCCTCACCCCGCCGACGAAGCGCAGCGGCTGGGCCTGATCGACCGCGTCGGCCAGGTCAAGGACGCCGAGGACGCGGTCAAGACGCGGGCGGGCAAGGGCGCGGTGCTGATCGACTTCGGCGAATACAACGCCAACGCCAAGCACGTCGCCGCGCCCACGGGCCCTGAGATCGCGGTGGTCTACGCCGAAGGGGACATCGTCACCGGCAATTCCGGGTCCGGATCGGTCCTGGGCGGCGGCCAGAGCATCTATTCGGACGACACCGCCAAGGCGATCTACGACGCCATCGACGACGACGACGTGAAGGCCATCGTCTTCCGCGTCTCGTCTCCCGGCGGCGGCGACACCGCTTCCGAGCAGATCCTGGGCGCCGTGCGGGCCGCCAAGGCCGCCGGCAAGCCGGTGGTGGTGAGCATGGGCGAGTACGGCGCCTCGGGCGGCTACTGGATCTCCTCGCAGGCCTCCGCGATCGTGGCCGAACCGACCACGCTCACCGGCTCCATCGGCGTCTATGGCGGCAAGCTGGCGCTCGGCCAGACCTTCTCGCACTTCGGCGTGGACCTGCGGCAGATGTCGGTCGGAGGGCCCTATGCGGGCGCCTATGCCCTGGGGCCGGAGTTCACCGCCGCGCAGCGGGCCGCTTTCGCCAGGTCCATCGACCTCGTCTACGCCGGCTTCATCGACCGCGTCGCCACCGGCCGGAAGCTGTCGCCGGACCAGGTCCGTCAGATCGCCAAGGGCCGGGTGTGGACCGGCGAGCAGGCGCACGATCTCGGCCTGGTCGACCAGCTGGGCGGCTTCTACGACGCGGTGGACAAGGCCAAGGCCCTGGCCGGATTGACCGGCGAGGTCCGGCTGAAGCGGATGGGATCGTCGAAGTCCGCGCTGGAGGCGTTGGGACGGGTGTTCAGCGCCGACGCGGCATCGCTGAAGGGTCTGTCGGAACTCGGCCATGTGCTCGCCGATCCCAAGCTGCAGGGGATGATGACCCAGGTCGAGGCCGCGCGCCTGGGGCCGGAGGGGTCGGACGTGCTGGCGGCCGTGCCGAGCTGGCGATGAGCGAGCGCGCTGGCGACACAGATCCCTTGAGGCTTGATGCGCCTCCTTCTGGGGCGCGGGCTCAGTCGAACGGGATGATCTGATTGCCGATGTCGCCCCGGCTGTGGTCGGGGACCATGTCGGACGGATCCAGGCGAAATCCGGCGACGCTGCGGGCGTAGTCCATCTCGACCCAGATGAAGCTTCGCAACAGGTCCATGCCGATCAGGATCGCGGGCTTTTTCATCAGGTCCCACAGCTGAAAGGCGTGCAGATCGGCGAACGCGCAGCGCGAGGTTTGCACGATCAGGCGGCCGAGGCGAAGTGGGGGAAGCGATCCGATCAGCCCGATCGCCGTCTGGTCGGTGGCGCTCAGGATCAGGGTCTCCCGCGACGGCGCCAGTGTCTCGGCCGAACTCCGTATCCGGTTATAGAGAGCCATGTTGCCTACGGTGCTCTGGGCTCCCGAATCCAAGAAGGCGACCACGGGGGTTTGCTCGACGGCGGCGTCGATGATCATCAGCTGACCGAACCGCCGCTTGGCGGGAATCTCCACGAACAAGGGTTCGCGGCCCGGAATGCGCGCATTGATGGTGATGGTAAGGGACTTTTGGCGGAAATTCATGATCAGCCGACGGCCGCCTAAGCCGTCGACACCGAGGAGTCCGTCCGCTCCGAGGCGACCAGCAGGTAGCACCGGTATACGCCCACCTGGGATCAGAAGGCCGGAGACCGCCAGGTGCTCAGCCGTGACGGTTTCGACCATCTCCGCTCCGGCCACGCCGTGGATGATCAGGGCGCCAGCGGGCGGCAGTTCCAAGGCCGCCGCCAACTCGCTGGAGATGACCGAGCGGTTGGCCCCGGTGTCGACGACGAACTGATACGGGCCGTGTCCATTGACCGTCACCGGCGCAGTCATCCGCAGCGTCGGATCGGTTTGGGCAGGGACGACATGGTCGGGGTCGAGCGCCGGGGCGCTTGGAACGGCAGCGGTCGGCGGCGCGACGGCGGCCACGCTCCGCCCCCCCTTGATGCACGCGCTCGCAGCAGCGCCCATGACGAGCACGCCGAACGAACGCCTCCCCCGATCCACCGCCCGCATCTCGGAAGGCTGAGACCAGCCGGGCCCATTGTCCATAAGAAAGGGGGCGGCGGATCGCTCCGCCGCCCCCATCACTAGCGCCGTAATCGGGCGATCAGAACTTGGTCGACACCCGTGCAAAGAACTCGCGGCCGTAGAAGTCGTACGGGCCGGCGAAGCTGTTGCACTTGCAGATCGAGTCCGCTCCCAGGATCGGAGGATCCTTGTCGAGCAGGTTGTTGATGCCCAGGACCATCGTCGTCCGCTCCACCGGGCCGATGGCCGGCAGGTCAAACGACATCGAGACGTTGTGGTAGAAATAGTTCGGGATGTAGTTGCCGAACGCCGCAGGCGAACCATCCAGGTTGTAGGCATGGCCGATCCACTGGCCATCATAATGGAAGATCCAGGTGCCCAACCTATAGTCGAGGCTGGCGCGGCCCTTCCACTTCGGCTGCACCGACTCATTCGAGTACAGGAAGAAGCCGTTGTAGTTGGAGACCGTGCCGTCCGGGTTCTGCTGGTTGTTCTGATATTGCCGCTCGGCCTGCAGGTTGGCCCGCAGCGAACCGGGGAACGGCAGCTTCAGACCGGCCGCGGCGGTGTCGTAGTTCAACTCCATGTCCAGGCCCTTGACCGCAGACAGACCGAAGTTCGTGTTCTGGCTGCCGATCTGGAAGATGCCGCCACCGTTACGGGTGATCAGGGCACAGTATTGAGGGTTCTGGGCCACGTAGCAGCCATCGACGATGATGTCGGGGCCGAGGGCGCCGGCGAGGCCCCCCGTGATGATCGTGTTGTGGATATGGACCTGGTAGTAGTCCGCATCGAACGAAAGGCCGGGCACAAACCGCGGCGTAAGCACGATACCCACGTTGTACTGACGCGACGTCTCCGGTTGCAGGGCGGCGTTACCACCGAGGATCAAACCGCGCTGGTCGTTGGAGAGGTTGTTCTCCGGCGACGTGTAGGTTGCGACCGCGCCGGGCGCCACGCCTGCGGCGACCAGTTGGGTGTAGCAAGCGGATCCCGGAGCAAGCGAGCCGGTGCCGGCGTTGGCGTTGCCGTTAAAGCCCGCAGGACGAGAGTCGCAGGGGTCGCCGGAGACCGAGATGTAGCTGACGGTGTTGCCGCCAAACAGCTCAGCCGTGGACGGAGCGCGGAACCCGGTCGCCCAGTCAGCGCGAAGCTTCACATCCTGGGTGATCCTCCACTCGCCTGCGAGCTTCCAGGTCTTGGCGTCGCCGAAGTTCGAGTAGTGGTCGTAGCGGGCGCTGGGGTTCAGGGTCAGCGACTCCATGAACGGCGCGTCCTTGACCAGCGGTATGCGCAGTTCACCGTAAACCGAGGTCACGTTGTAGCCGCCGGCAGTGGGGGCGCCGCCGTTCGCCGCCCAACCCGTCTGCGAAAGGATGTCCGGAATGTCCGAAAGGTACTCGTAGCGCCGCTCGAACCCGACGGCGGCTTTCACCGGGCCGGCCGGCAGGTCGAACAGGGTCCCGTTGACGTCCGCGTAGCCGTAGTTTTCGTAGGCGAAGTTGGTGTCGGTCAAGGTGTAGGTGAGGTATTGGACCTCAGCCGGGGTCAGGCCGTTCGGTTCGTTGAAGAAGTTGAACGGCGTCGTCGGCGTCGCATAACCGAAGGCTGGGTTGAAGGTGCATCCGCCCGGCACGTCGGTGCAGGGAAGCTGGCCGGTGGCTTCGGCCAAGTGCATGAAATTGCCGGAATTGTAGACCCGCTGGACGGTGTCGTTGCGCTGATTGACGAAGCCGGCCTCCCACTTGATGTCGTGGAAGCTGAAGTCGCCTTCGAAGCCTGCGCGGATGCGATAGGTATGCGACACCTGCTTATAGTCGCGAGGTCCGAATTCGTTCGGCGTGAGATAGGCGGTGACGCAACCGGCCGGATCGGCGCAGGGCTGCAGATTGACTGTGTGGTTGGGGTCGTTGAAGCCAGGCCAGCTCGCCGGAACCTGGAAGCCGGCATAGACGGGAAGCCCGTTCAGCGGGTCGGTCGAAGCGATGGCGTCGCCGAGAAGCGGTTCCGGGCGCAGGCGCTGTTCGGAATGCCGGTCGGTGAAGAAGCCACTCGCGACGAAGTTTATGTGGTCGGTGATGTTGTAGTGGCCGTTGAAGCTGAGCTGGGTGCGTTCCAGGCCGCTGGTCAGGGCCTGGGGCGGCGTGACCGCGGGGCAACCTGCGTTGAGCTTCACGCGGTTCAGGTCAGGCAGGAAGGTCAGGCAGGGCAGCGAGCCCAACGCAGAGTTGTTGTAGGTGGTCTCGTTTCCGTTGTCCCAAACCGTATGGGAGTATTCGTCCTGCAGGATGTTCAGCTGGCTTCGATAGGCTGAGCCACCCTCGATCGGGGTGCCGATATAGGCATCCTGCGCCCAAGCGCGCTGGGACTGATCGACCGGGTTCAGGTACTCATGCAGAACCGAAAGGGTCAAATTGCCCTTGTCGGTGTTGAAGCCCAGCGTTCCGCCGATGCTATAGTTGGCGCCGCCGCCGTGCTGGTCGAGCCCGCCGCTGGAGTCGAGCTGCAGCCCTTCAAAGTTCTTCTTGGTGATGATGTTTATGACGCCGCCGATGGCGTCAGCGCCGTACACCGACGACGCGCTGTCGCGGAGCACTTCAATCCGATCGACCATTGAAACCGGAACCGAGTTCAGGTCGGGCACGGAGGCCGAGCCGGAGAAGATCGGAACCAGGCGCTGGCCGTCGATAAGGATCAGCGTCCGGGTCGGTCCCAGGTTGCGCAGACCAATCTCGGAGAGGCCGACGCCGCCGTTGTTCGAGGCGCTCGAGAGGCCCCCCGAATAGTCGGGGCCCGCCAGACGGGTCAGAACATCGCCAACAGAGAAGGAGTTGGTCAAGGCGATCTGCTGGGAGGTGGCCACCGAGATCGGGCTCGGGCTGGTGACGTTGCTGGTCGGGATGCGCGATCCGGTGACAACGATCTCGCCAACCTGCGTTCCGCTCGAGGAGCTGGCGGACGATGAGTCACTGCTCTGGGCCAGGGCTTGGCCCGCCAGAGCAAGGCCGGCGCCGAAGATGACTGTGGACGCCAGAAGACGCGCACGTGTGGAATGGTTCTTCAATTTAGGGACCTCCGAGTGGGCGGGGCGTTCTTGGCCTCGCCGCCCTACGAATTGCTGTGTGTCCCGGGAAACAAGCACCCAGCCCCCCGGTTAATCGGCACGTTATGGAGTTGACTCTGCACGGGTCAACGCGGGTTACATTCTTGTAAGGGGTTCGGCGCCCGGTTGTTACATCTTGGTCACAGCGTGGCGCGAAACGGGGCAAGATTGCGCCAACAAATGTCCAAGTTGAGCAAAACCTTGCCTTGGCTGTACAGAAAGACCCCCGGTTTGGACCTATGAACGAGGCGACGGATGGCACTTTACGGCGGGCTGGTGAAAAATCTCTCAAGGCGCGCGCTGCGCTCCGCGAAGGTCCTCGGCGCCGGCGCATTGCTGGCCGGCGCGTGGAGCGCAGAAACCATCGCCGCTTCCGACAAGGCGCCTGCACCGCGGGCGCCTGAGTTACAGGCAATCGTCGATTGCCGGGCGATGACGGACCGGGACGCAAGGCTAAATTGCTATGATGCGGCCGCCGCAAAGTTCGACCAGGCGGTGACGACTGGCCAGGTTGTGGTGGTCAATCGCGAGCAGGCCCGCCAGGTCCGGCGCGACGTTTTCGGCCTCCAGCTTCCAAGTCTCGATATATTCGGTCGCAAGGGTGTGGCGGCCACCGGCGAAGACGTCGATCAGCTGCGTGCGAAGGTGAAGTCCGCTTCCCAGAGGCCCGATGGCCGCTGGGTCGTCGAACTCGACACCGGCGCAGTGTGGCGTCAAGTCGATGATTCGAACGTCGGAGACCGGCCGCAGCCGGGCGCCGAGGTGGAAATCCGCAGGGCGTCGCTGGGGTCCTTCTTTCTGCGTATTGCTGGGCGACCCGGTTTCCGGGCCCATCGCGACCAGTAGAGCTCGCCTGCGGCCGGCCTAGCCGGCCTGGGGCGGCGGCGGACGCATGCGGCCCGGATAGGACAGCGCCTTCTTGACCCCCGGCCGCTCTTCCATGCGCCGCAGCCAGTCGTGGACGCGCGGCGAAGCCTGCTCGTTCAGCGCCTCGGGGTGCACCCGCTCGGTTCCGGAGATCATCGAGTAGGCGTTGACGTCGGCCAGGGAGAAGGTGGGCGCCGCCAGCCAGTCGTGCTGGGCCAGGGCCGCCTCGGCTCTTTCCACCGTGACCCCCAGCTTGCGCCGGGCGTCGGCCAGGTCCTCTGCGCTGTAGCCGGTGGACGACACCGTCATCCATTTCTTGCGCGGGCCGTCCAGGGGAATGCGCGAGATGATCTCGTTCATCTCGGCCTTGTCGATCTTCTGGGCGAAGGGGGTGGCGAAGTTGGCCCCGATCACGGTCAGCGCCGGGCAGAGGTACTCGTCGACGAACTTGGTCCAGATGCGCATCTGCGCCGCCCAATAGGGATCGGAGGGCCGCAGCGGCACGGTCGGGAAGACGTCCTCGATGTATTCGTTGATCACGGTGGACTCGGTGATCACCCTGCCGTCGTGCACCAGCACCGGCACCTGGCCGTCCGGGTTCACCTTCAGGAACCAGTCCGAGTACTGCTCCCAGCGCCGTCCCTCGAGATTGAGCTGGCGGCTGACGAAGTCGATCCCCTTCTCGGACAGCGCGATCAGCGGCTTCATCGAATTGGCCGCCGGTTCGAAGTGATAGAGCTCCAGCATCGCGCGCCTCCCTAGCGGCGCTCGCCGGCGCCCGTTGGAAGGCATCCTTACAAACGCACGCCGCCGAGGTCGAGGCCGCGACGGGCCGCTGTCCCCGAGCCCGTGTGAGCGCTAGAACGAGGTCCGAAACGCCGCCGGCAGGGAGCCCCGACATGGCCGACATTCGCAAGGTGACGCCCGAGTTCTCGGTGGCGCCGCAGATCGAGGTCTCCGACGTCGAGGCCGCCAAAGCCATGGGCTTCGTCAAGCTGATCAACAACCGGCCCGACGGCGAGGCGCCCGGCCAGCCCACCAACGCCCAGATGCAGGCGGCCGCCGAGGCCGCCGGGCTCGCCTATGTGCATATTCCCTTCGTGGGCCGGCCGGCTCCCGAGCAGGCGCAGGCGGTGGTGCGCGAGGCGGAGGCCGCCTCCGGGCCGGTGCTGGCCTTCTGCCGCTCGGGCACCCGCTGCATCACCGCCTGGTCGCTGGGTCAGGCCATGAGCGGACGCCGGTCGCCGCAGGAGCTGATCGAACTGGCGGCGGACGCCGGCTACGACCTGTCGTCGGTGCTGGGTTAGGAACCGATGGCCACCCGCGCGGCGGTGGGCGACACCGCCAGCTCGGGATGGCAGCTGGTCAGCATGACGAGGCCCTGTAGCGCAACGAGACAGAGGAAGGCCGCGACGGCGCGCTGGAGCCGCTTTGATACGAAAATAGCGATGTCGGCGACCATGAACGGCTCTCCCTCGGGCTTTCGAGGGGATGCAGCGCAAGCTCCGGGCCGCGAGGGCCGATGATTCCATACGTCCGCGACATCAGCTTCGATTACGGCGCGGCCGACCAGGTCTCACCGCTGATCCGGCGGGTGATCGCCAACAATCCCGGCCCGTTCACCTTCACCGGCACCGGGACCTACATCGTCGGCTCGCGCGAGGTGGCGGTGATCGATCCCGGCCCGGCCGATCCGGCGCATCTGGCCGCGCTGCTGAAGGCGGTGAAGGGTGAACGGGTGGGCGCAATCCTGATCACCCACACCCATCTGGACCACTCGCCCCTGGCCGCAGAGCTTGCCCGCGCCACCGGGGCGCAGATCCATGGCCTGCCGGCGCCGCGCCTCGAGGAGGCCGCCATCCGCCTGGACGAGGGGCACGACCGCAGCTTCGCGCCCGACCGGCTGGTCGCCGACGCCGACCGCGTGACCGGTCACGGCTGGACGCTGGAGGCGGTGACCACGCCCGGCCATGCCTCCAACCACCTCTGCTTCGCCTTGCTGGAAGAGAAGGCCTTGTTCTCGGGGGATCACGTGATGGGGTGGTCGACCACCGTGGTCAGTCCGCCGGACGGGGACATGGCCGACTACCTGGCCAGCCTGGACAAGATCGCAGAACGGGGGTTTTCGACCCTGTGGCCCACGCACGGACCGCCGGTGCTCCAGGTCGCTCCGTTCCTGGCCGCCTACCGGGCCCATCGGCTGGAGCGCGAAAACCAGATCGTGGAGCAACTGGCCAAGGGCCCGGCCCGCATCCCGCAGATGGTCCGCGAGATCTATGTCGAGGTCGATCCGCGCCTGCATCCGGCGGCGGCGCACTCGGTGCTGGCCCACCTGATCAAGCTGGTCCGAGACGGACGCGTGGCCAGCGACGGGGCGCCCGGCCCCGGCGCGACCTATCAGCTCCTGGGCTGACCCGAGATCAGGCGCACCAGTTCGCTGACCCGGCGGCAGTTGTCCCCGAAGTCGGCGACGCCGCCTCGGCTGACCGAGCGGACGTCCACCTTCGAACCTGTCCCGGCCGCTGTCACGCGCACCACGACGTCGTCCTTCAGGCCCAGCCAGAGATCGGCGCCTGTGGCTTCCAGTCGTCCGGAGGCGGGCGTGTCGCTGAATAGTTCCAGCCCCTCGGCGGCGAGCGCGGACTTGGCGCGGGCGTAGGCCTGGTCGACCGGAACGTTCAGCGGAACCGGATGGGCGCCCGGGCAGGTCTCGCTATTCACCTCGGCCACACGCCGCATCATGTAGGCGCCGGAACTGGCGGGCACGATCGGATCGTTCTCCACCGGCCAGGCATCCGGACCCCGCTCGCGCAGCAGGGCGGGGCTGAGGGCGATGGGCTGGGTCCAGTCGGTGGCCACGTCGTGCACCGGCGGATAGCTGTCGCCGTAGGATTTCAGCCACACCAGGGCCGCCAGGGTGGCCAGGGGCAGCACCAGGCTGAAGGCGGCCTTCAGGCCGTACTTTCCGAAGCCGGCGGTCACCGCCGCGAACATCCCGAAGATGCCCGCCAGCACCGCGATCAGGGCCAGTTTGGACGGCCAGTCGAGGATCAGCTGGCCGACCCCCACCCGCCAGTCGATCAGGTCGAAACGCACGCCGAGCGCGCCGGCCAGGATCATCAGCGCGGGCGACAGGGCCAGCAGGGCCACCAGGTTCAGGAACAGCTCGGTGCGGCCGAGCTGGCGGCGGGCCTTGCGGCGCTCCTGATGGGGCCGTGAATCCAGCCGCAGGAACATGCCGGTCTCGGCGGCGGGGCTGGACGGCGACAGAGGGGGCGGCTGGCCGAGAGGTCCAAGCGACAGGCTCTCGGCGGCCACGGGGAGCTCAGGCGGCGGATCCGCAGCGGGCGGAGACTCTGCTTCGCCTTCGGGCGCGGGGGGCTCGGCCATGGCGACGGGCGCAGGCGCGGCTTCCTCGAGGGGCCGGGCGGCGTCGGGTTCAGCCTCAGCCTCGGCCTCAGGCACAGACGCGGGCGGCGGCTCGTCCTGGAACAGCACGGGCGCGGCGGCGACGGCGAGGGCGGCGGCCGGCGCCAGGGTCTCGATGTGGGGCGGCGGGCCAGGCTCGGGCAGGACGGGCGCAGGCTCGGGGACCTGCGGATCGGGCGAGGGTTCAGGCGCCGCGGCGGCGGGCGGCGAGAGCAGTTGCTCCAGCCGGTGGCGCAGCACCGCCTTGTCGATGCGGCCGGCGCCGTCCAGCGGGAAGCCGTTGACGAACAGCAGCTCGCCGAGCTTCAGCCCACCCAGCCGCTCGCCGAGGAATTTCAGATACTCCGGCTTGCCCGCCAGGGCGCCGGGCTTGCGCTCGACCACCAGCACCGGACCGCCGACTTCCAGGCCGCGGGGCGCATCGATGGCCGCCGCCCGGGCGGTGGCGGGATGCTCCAGCACTGCCGCTTCGATCGGCCAGGCGGGGATCTGGGCGCCGGCGGCGATCACCTGGTCGTCGGCCCGACCCAGGAGGGTGACTCGGCCCTGGGCGTCGATAGAGGCCAGGTCCCCGGTGTCCACGAGATCCCCGTCGCCCTCGCCGGACACCAGCGGACCGCGCGCGGACAGGCGGCCAATGGCGGCGCCGTCATGCGGACGCGGCCGACCATCGGCGTCCTGCAGCTCCAGCTCGACCCCGAACAGCGGCAGAAGCCCCCCGGCGCCGCCATTGGCCGCCTGTCCGCGCGCGGTCCGCTGGTGTCCGGCGAGGGCGACGGGGATCTCGTGGACACCGGGGACCTGGCCTCTATCGACGCCCAGGGCCGAGTCACCCTCCTGGGTCGGGCCGACGACCAGGTGATCGCCGCCGGCGCCCAGATCCCCGCC
>FTJL01001753.1_pt1 | contig 10535 bp, 9 predicted proteins | sample 1658551 | NCBI WGS metagenome assembly FTJL01 (sample SAMEA3914835, study PRJEB12502) | metagenome | biome: forest; material: soil | place: Canada | collected 2011-07-03 | depth 0.3 m
CCTGGGCGAGTGGCAGGTCCTGCAACCAGCCGCGGCTGTAATGCAAATCCACGTCCAATCCAGCCAGCGATGCCACGGCGGCACGCCAATGAGCCTGTAGCTGCTCCAGCAATTGGCGGCGGGACTCGGCGATAAGCTCCCCGAGCCGGGCCACTTCGACATCCCAGGCCACGGCCTGGGATGTCGAAGTGGCCCGGCTCGGGGAGCTTATCGCCGAGTCCCGCCGCCAATTGCTGGAGCAGCTACAGGCTCATTGGCGTGCCGCCGTGGCATCGCTGGCTGGATTGGACGTGGATTTGCATTACAGCCGGGGCTGGTTGCAGGACGTACCCCTCGCCCAGGCTCTCAAGGATGCCTATCCGCGGGATCAGCTTCGGGGGTCTACGCATCCAGGACCCCATCGAGCCGACATACTCATTCGCTTGAATGGTCGTCCGGCTCGGGAGGTGCTGTCGCGGGGCCAACAGAAGCTGGTCGCCATTGCCATGACCCTGGCACAGCTGCGGCTGCTTCAGGGAGTGACCCAGGTCGTTCCGACGCTGCTGCTGGACGACCCGGCCGCGGAGCTCGACGGAGGGCATCTGGCCCAGTTTATTGAGCAGGTCAAGGCGCTGCAGTGCCAGCTGGTACTGACTTCGCTGGAGCCGGACTTCCACTCCTTCGGTGCCCCCGATCGCGTGTTCCACGTGGAACAGGGAGTGGTGCGCGGGGTGGTATAATGCCGCATCTAAAGATCGAGCTAATTCATGGTTGTCGACAATCTCTACGATTCGAGCAAAATCAAAGTTCTAAGAGGCCTTGACGCAGTCCGGAAACGCCCCGGAATGTACATCGGCGACACCGATGACGGCTCAGGTCTACACCACATGGTTTTCGAGGTTGTCGACAACGCCATCGACGAAGCGTTGGCCGGCCATTGCGACCGGATTGTCGTCACCATCCATGCCGACGAGTCCGTCACCGTCACGGATAACGGCCGCGGCATCCCGGTGGACATCATGCCGGAGGAGGGTCGATCGGCCGCCGAAGTCATCATGACGGTGCTGCACGCCGGCGGTAAGTTCGATGACACCTCGTACAAAGTCTCCGGCGGCCTGCATGGCGTCGGCGTTTCGGTGGTCAATGCCCTATCCGACTTCCTGCAGCTGACGATCTGCCGCGAGGGCAAGATTCACCGCCAGGAATATCACCTGGGTGAGCCCGCGGCGCCGCTGGCGGCCGTTGGCGATACCGAGGAGCGGGGCACCACCGTCCGCTTCAAACCCAGCTCGCAGATTTTCACGAACATCCAGTTTCACTACGAAATCCTGGCGAAGCGCCTGCGCGAGCTGTCCTTCCTGAATTCCGGAGTGCGTATCGAGCTGGCGGACGAGCGCGACAACAAGGGCGACGTCTTCGAGCATGCGGGCGGGCTGGAAGCGTTCGTCAAATACCTGAATCGCACGCGGGCTCCCGTCCATGAGACGGTTTTCTGCTTCAGAACCCAGGAAGGCTCCGTGGGCATCGAAGTGGCCATGCAGTGGAATGACTCCTACCAGGAGAGCATGTACTGCTACACGAACAATATTCCCCAGAAGGACGGCGGCACGCATCTGGCCGGTTTTCGCAGCGGGCTGACCCGCACGCTGAACGATTACATCGAAAAAGAGGCGTCCGCCAAGAAGGAAAAAATCGCCACCACCGGTGACGATGCCCGGGAAGGGCTGACCGCCATCCTGTCGGTGAAGCTGCCCGATCCCAAATTCTCTTCGCAGACCAAGGACAAGCTCGTCTCCTCGGAAGTGAAGGGGGTGGTCGAGACCGCCGTCAGCACCAAGCTGTGGGAGTTTCTGCTCGAGCATCCCCAGGACGCCAAGGCCATTGTGGCCAAAATCCTCGAGGCGGCCCGGGCACGTGAAGCCGCCCGCAAGGCGCGCGAAATGACCCGCCGCAAGGGGGCGTTGGACATCGCCGGTCTGCCCGGCAAGCTGGCGGACTGTCAGGAGAAGGATCCCGCGCTGTCGGAGATCTTCATCGTCGAGGGCGATTCGGCAGGCGGCTCGGCGAAGCAGGGTCGCGATCGCCGTACCCAGGCCATCCTGCCGCTGAAAGGCAAGATCCTGAATGTCGAGCGAGCGCGCTTCGACAAGATGCTTTCGTCTGCCGAAGTGGGCACGCTCATCACCGCGCTGGGGTGCGGAATCGGGCCCGATGAATTCGACATCAACAAGCTGCGTTATCACCGCGTCATCATCATGACGGACGCCGATGTCGACGGATCGCACATCAGAACCTTGCTGCTGACTTTTTTCTATCGCCAGATCCCGATGCTGATCGAGCGCGGTCACATCTACATCGCGCAGCCGCCGCTCTACAAAGTGAAGCGCGGCAAACAGGAGCAGTACGTAAAGGACGACGCCGAGCTCAACGCGGTACTGCTCAACACCGCACTCGAAGGCGCCGCGGTCCACGTGAACGCCGAGGCGCCGCCGCTGCAGGGGCTCGGCCTGGAAGCGCTGGCCCGCCAGTACATGGAAGTGCAGGCAATCATCAAACGTTGGACGCGCCGATACGACGATCGGCTGCTGGACCAGCTGATCTACATGCCTGAAATGACTCCGACGGATTTCGACCGCACCGACTGGCTGCGCTCCTGGTCGCAGGATCTGCATCGGCGTCTGAATGCGCTTGATGACGGAACCAGGACGTTCAGCGTTGAATTGGGTGAGGCCAGCGACGGTCACGCCCCGCGCGTGGTTATCCACAAGACCGAACACGGCACGCCGAGCAACAAGTATCTGCCGAGGGAATTCTTCGAGTCCGCCGAGTACCGGCGCATTGCGGACCTGGCGCGCACACTCGCCGGGTTGATTGGCGATGGTGCCCATGTCATCCGCGGCAACGAGCGGCAGGAAGTCGGCTCGTTCAAGGAAGCAATGAAATGGCTGTTTGACCAGGCGCGCAAAGGGCAGACCATCCAGCGCTACAAAGGGCTGGGAGAAATGAATCCCGAACAGCTCTGGGAGACCACGATCAATCCCGAACAGCGACGGCTGATGCAGGTGAGGATCGAGGACGCCGGCGCGGCGAACGAGATCTTCACGACGCTGATGGGCGATCAGGTCGAGCCTCGGCGGGAATTTATTGAGAAGAATGCGCTTTCCGTGACCAATCTGGACGTATAGCCGGGTCACCGTCTCTCTAATGGATCAATGGCGCTACATGAATTGTAGCGCCAGCTCCCAGGCCACAGCATCGATGGCCGTTTGAAGTGCGCGCGCCGTGGTTGCCGGGCTGGCCTGCAAGGCGGCGCGATCGCTGAAACTCACGCTGTCGTCGGCACGAACCAGGATTGCATCCTCGTCCTCGGATACGGCCAATCCATAGACGATGCGGTTCTGAAACAGCGTTACGCCGTCTTTCGCGCTCACCAGCCGGGCGACGATCTCGAGGCGCGGCCGGTAGCCCAGCGATGATTGCAGAGCCTGGAAACCGACATAGCGCGCGTAGATATCCAGAAAGGCATCGGCTTGCGGCCGCGGCGCGTAGCGCGATAGAAACTTATCCCGCTGGTCCTGCGGCCTCGCACCTTCTTCGGGGGCGATCGCAAAGCCGGCTTTGCGCATCGCCGCAGCCACAGAGCTGCTTAGCGCCGTGCCGTAATCGTAGTGAGCCTTCGCGAGGACCGCGACCATCTCCACATTGGCGTTGGCGGCTCGTTGGCTTTCGATGAGATTGCCGACGATTCCGAAACCCGCCCCGATTGGATTCATGATCGTGACCTGGGCGCGCTCCGGGATTCCCAGCGGAACGAGGCAGATCCGGTGCACTGCCGGCCGGGTGGCGTGCTCAAAAGCCAGAGGCGGCGGTGCGGACTGGCAGCCAGGCAGCAGCAGCATGATCGCGATCATCGCGGGCAGGGTCGTCGAGAGCCGCATCGGGTGAGCGTCCCGGAAGTGCACACGGTCAGGAAGTCCTGCGCGAATGATTGCAGGCACCCGACCAGTCGCGCGCTGCGGCGCGGCTCAATTTTCCATTTGGCTGCAAACGCCGGAGGCGTTTGCAGCGGGCCAGACTCGTGTGCGCTGTCTGGCTCGCAGCTAGGCGCCCCCCGGCAAAACGCGTGGGTGCTGCGCGGGCACTGCCCGCTCACTTTGCCGGCTATTCAGACGGCCGTTTGCTCCGTACGCCGTGCAGCGAGGCGTCCTGCCGTCTTCCCAGCACCTCGGAGTCGCCGGAAATGCCGCTCATCTGGTTCACGGTGGACTCGATCCACGCCTGGGCCTGGCGATTGATCTCCCGAGGATCGTGATTCGCGCCCTGGATGGGGGGGCCGATGATGACGCGCACCGTGCCGGACTTCTTCAGCAGTCCGCGGCGCGGCCAGAAAGACCCCGCGTTGTGGGCGACGGGCACCACCAGACAGCCGGTCTCCGAGGCCAGTAGCGCGCCACTGACCCCGTACTTGCGGGTCTGCCCGGCCGGGGTGCGTGTCCCTTCCGGAAAAATCATGATCCAGTCGCCTTCGTCCAGGCGCTGCTTGCCTTGATCGACCACCTGTCTGACGGCTGAATGGCCCGACTTGCGGTCAATGGCAATGGCGTGCAGCTGGCGGATTCCCCATCCGACGACGGGAATCCACAGCAACTCGCGCTTGAGCACCCAGACCTGGCGCGGAAACACCACCGCCATCGCAATCGTTTCCCAGGACGAGGAGTGTTTCCACAGCGCGATGTGATTGCCGGGGGGAAGGTTCTCCAGCCCCTCGACCCGGTAGTCGAGCCGGCAAGTCCACTTCAGCGCGCGCAACAGCACCGCTCCCCATACGCGGGCGAGCTTGAAGCGCCGCCTGAAGGGCAGGAAGGTGCACGCGATGACGAAGAAGATCGCGTAAAAGAAGGTCCACAGAAACAGAAATCCCGTGAACAGCAGGGAACCGATGAGCTGCATCAGCCGGGCAGCCTGGACAGGTCGGCAATGCCTGAGAACAGTGCGTGCAGTTGGGCGAGCAGCGCCAGCCGATTGGTGCGCAGCGTCGGATCCGGATCCATGACCATGACGTCGTCGAAAAATGCGTCGATGGCTGGACGCAGCTGGGCGAGCCTGCCTAGCGCGTTGGCGTACTCGCGTTGCGCGGTAGCCGTTGCGACGGAATCGCGTAGCGCACGCATCGCATCGAACAACCGGATCTCGGCAGCCTCCCGCAGGCTTCCAACATCGACTTTACCGCCGGCCTTCTCCTCCGTCTTGCGAAGAATGTTGGCGATCCGCTTGTTGGCGGCCGTGAGGCTGGCGGCCTCCGGCAATTCCAGAAACGCACTCAGCGCCTTCAGGCGCGCGTCGAAATCCAACGGCGAGGCTGGCTTCATCGCCAGTGCCGCATCGAACATCTCGCTGGTTATCGTCGCACCACCCGTGGCGCCGTTCAATGCAACGGCCCCCTCGACTCTGTCCAGGTAGTAGGCGCGCAGGCGCTCCATGATGTAGTCGTAGATATCGGCCGCAATGGCCTGCGGCGTCGGCGCGGGCTGCTGCGCGGGCGTTGCCCGCTCACGTGCCCGCTCACTTGGATTCGCCTTCGACTCAGGCGCGGGGCGTTGCGGGGCGCCCGCAGTTACCGTATTGCGAATGCGCTCGATGTCATTTCTGACACTGTCCAACGCGACGTCGATGAAACGTCGCAGGTCCATGTCCAGACCTTCCTCGATCAGTATTCGCAGGATGCCGATCGCGGCGCGGCGAAGTCCGAACGGGTCCTTCGTGCCCGTCGGCTTCTCCCCGATTGCAAAGATGCCCGCCAGGGTGTCGAGCTTGTCAGCGATGGCGACCGCGACGCCGGCATGAGTCGCCGGCAATTCATCACCGGCGATCCGAGGAAGGTAGTGCTCGCGGATCGCCACAGCGACTTCCGGCGATTCGCCGTCCGCCAGCGCGTAATACGTACCCATGATTCCCTGCAGCTCGGGAAACTCGCCCACCATCGCCGTCAACAGGTCGCACTTGCACAGCTCGGCGGCCCGCTCGCTCTCGGCACGATCCCGACTGCCCGCTGCGGCAATTTCGCCTGCGAGCATGCGGATCCGGCGCGTCTTGTCGCCCAACGAGCCGAGTTTCGCGTGAAAGGTCACGGCGTCGAGTGCTTCGCGCCGTGAGGCCAATTGGCGCTTGCGGTCCTGTTCCCAGAAAAAAGCTGCGTCGGCCAGACGCGGGCGCACCACGCGTTCGTTGCCCTCCCGTACCTTCGCGGGATCGCGGCTGTCGATATTGCTGACGGTGACGAAGAACGGCAGCAACCTGCCTTGGGTGTCCTCGACCGGAAAGTAACGTTGATGATCTTGCAGCGTCGAGATCAGCACCTCCCGCGGCAACGCCAGGAAACGCTCTTCGAAGCGCCCCGCCAGCGGAACCGGCCACTCGACCAGTGCGGTGACCTCGTCGAGCAACTCATCGCTGAGCAGGGCAATACCCCCCACCTCTGTGGCGGCGACGGTCACGCGATCCCTGATGAGGTCGCGGCGCGTCTGGAAGTCGGCAACCACGAAGCGCTTGTGCAAAGTGGACTGATAACTTGCCGGCGAAGCGACCCGAATCGGCTGCGGAGCGTGGAAACGGTGGCCGCGCGTCAAGTTGCCGGAGGGGGTGTCGAGCAGCGTGACCGGGATGACTTCCTGGCCGTACAACATGACGAGCCAGTGGACGGGTCGCACGAATTCAGCGGAGCTTGCACCCCAATGCATCCGCCGGGGAATGGGTAAGGCATCCAGGGCACTCTGCACCAGCGCGGGCAGCAGTTCCGTGACGAGCGCGCCGGGCTTGGTGCCAATGAAGAACAGGAAGCTGCCTTTGCCCTCATCCAAGCGCTGCAACGCTTCTACCGGAGCTCCACAGTTCTGGGCGAAGGCCAGCGCCGCCCGAGTCGGAGCACCCGCGGCGTCGAACGCGGCGCTGACCGGCGGACCGCGGCGTTTGATGTCCTGATCAGGCTGACGTGACGCGAGCTTCCTGACCAACACGGCCAGTCGCCGCGGCGTGGCGAACGAGATGACATCGCCGAACGCCAGACCTGCATTCGCAAGTCCTGTGCGCACACCGGATGCAAAGGCCTTTTCCAACGCGCGCAGTGATTTCGGGGGCAACTCTTCCGTGCCCAGTTCGACGAGAAAGTCTTTTCGAGTCGCCGTCATGCCGCTGTCCTCGGTGCGGCCTCAGGCGGCGGTAACATCGGAAAGCCGAGCGCCTCGCGGCTGGCAAAGTAGGATTGGGCCACAGCGCTGGCAAGGGCCCTGACCCGCAGGATGTAGCGCTGTCGCTCGGTGACGGAAATCGCGCGACGCGCGTCGAGCAGGTTGAAGGTGTGTGACGCCTTGAGGACCTGCTCGTAGGCCGGCAGAGCAAGCTTGGCGGCCAGCAGCTCCTTGCAGGACTTCTCATGATCCTCGAAATGCCGGAACAACATCGGCACGTCGGCGTGCTCGAAGTTGTAGGTGGACTGCTCCACTTCGTTCTGGTGAAAGACATCCCGGTAGGTCACGCGCCGGCTCGCGGTTACCGCAGCCGGGCTGGCCGACGCGGCTTGCTTCGAGTCCTCCGTCCAGACGATGTCGTAAATGCTCTCGACGCCCTGCAGGTACATCGCCAGTCTTTCCAAGCCGTAGGTGATCTCTCCCGTCACCGGGCGGCAGTCCAGGCCGCCGACCTGCTGAAAGTAGGTGAACTGGGTGATCTCCATGCCGTTCAGCCACACTTCCCAGCCCAGCCCCCAGGCACCGAGTGTCGGGGATTCCCAGTTGTCTTCCACGAAGCGGATGTCATGCACCAGGGGATCGAACCCCAAGGCTCGCAGGCTTCCGAGGTACAGATCGAGGATCTCCAGGGGCGAGGGCTTGATGACGACCTGGTACTGGTAGTAGTGCTGCAAGCGAAACGGGTTTTCCCCGTACCGTCCGTCCGTGGGCCGGCGTGACGGCTGCACGTAGGCGGCCTTCCACGGCTCAGGACCGATGGAGCGCAGGAACGTGGCCGTATGGAAGGTGCCGGCACCCATTTCCATGTCGTAGGGCTGAAGGATCACGCAACCCTGGTCGGACCAGTAGCGCTGCAGGGCAAAAATGAGCTCTTGAAACGTGCGCGGCGCGGTACCGATCTTCATGCGCGGGAATTCCGTGCGTCCTTAAGACGAGTGCATTCAGTGAGCGCGCGAGTATAGCTGCGCGAAGGGGAAAACAGGCTCTAGGTGTGCTGCGCCTCGATAGGACGAAGTTCGTAGACGCGCTGGATGCTCGCTCCGTCCCATACGTAGCGCAGATGCATTCCCTGGCGCAGGTTCTGAATCAGGCGCGGGCGGAAGATTGCGAGGCATTCGCCCCCGGGATGACGCACGCTGTCGTAGACGATGCCGTTCGATCCGCCGAGCTTCAGCGTTCGCCCGAAGATCTGCGACGACACATAAGTGTCCGCATCGTAGACCTCCGGCATCCGGGTCCGCTGCCCGCGAATGTCATGGAATATCGCGGCGACGTCGGCGAGATAGGTACGCATATCCAATTCGATCGGCGGTTGCCGCGTTGCGCGTAGGAATTTCTCGCGGTGGAAGCGAGTCTCCGCGATCGCCGTGGCGAGCAGGGCGGCCGCGTAAAAGACGCCGAACGTACTGTCCGCGAATCGGCTGCCCCCTGCACCGAGGTGGGTGAAGGGAGCCATGATGACAGTGGAACCGGGGCCATAGACGCGATCCTCGCGCGGCACCAGCTCGATCTCACCCAGCTCTTCGCGCAAGCGGGGGTTGGTCAGGGACTCCAGCCAGTAGAGGGCGTCCCAGTCTTGCGGGGCCGCCACTCGCTCGAACAGGTGGATGGTCGGATAGCGGCTGGGAATTACCCGAAAGCAGGGTTGCCAGCGCAGCTCACTCAGGCTCGCGATCGGCGACGACGACACGACTCAGCCGCGTTGCGAATCAAGATACTGACGCACCAGATACAGGTCAGCGACATTGCCCGAGAGCATGCGATCCAGGGCGGATCGGCCGCCGAACAAAGGCTCCTGATTCGCCCGGCGCACCCATTCGTCGGCCGCTTGGGCTTCCGGCAACAGCAGCTGCAGGGCCTTGTAGATCCCCAACAGGTAGGAGAGGCGCTCGAGCGTGTCGCGCGGCAGCCGCGCTTGCGGGTCCTTGCGCCACTTGAAGTAAGTCGATCGCGAGGCGATCCCCAGCAAGGTCAGCTGCTCGGCGATCGACAGGTGCCACAGGTCGGCGATCCGCGCGAAAGCCCGTAACCCGGCCGCTGCGGCCGCGCTGGCTGAGGAAGGTTCAGGCGAAGAAAAGTTCATATATGGACAGATTATAAATCAAGTCTATTAATAGACAAGAGCCTGCACCAAACTCAGGCGCGCCTTCCACCGCGGCGCGGGCGACCCGAAATTCTGTGACGCGCGCCGGGCATATATGGTGCACTAATGCCGGCGTATGCACCTACATGGTGCAAAGTTATGCTCCAAGCACGCTAAGCTTTTGATTTATCGATGCCCCGCAGCTGGCATACGGCCTGCACTATAAAGCCGCTCCACACGGTAAAGGCCGGGCATGGATGGTCGCCCTCCATGCAAGTGGCATCGAGGCCTTGAGACTGGCGAGCAAAACCCTTTCCCGGAGGCGATATGACACCCACTGATGTTCTGAAGTTGATAAAAGAAAAAGAGGTCAAGTTCGCAGACCTCCGATTCACCGATACGCGAGGCAAGGAACAGCACGTCACGATTCCTGCCAAGCTCGTCGACGACGAGCTGTTCCGTGACGGCAAGATGTTCGACGGTTCTTCCATCGCCGGATGGAAGGGCATCAATGAGTCGGACATGATTCTGATGCCCGAAGCGGCCAGCAGCGTCATCGATCCTTTTTTCGAAGAAACGACGGTCAATATCCGTTGCGACATTATTGAACCGACGACGATGCAGGGCTACGAGCGCGACCCGCGTTCCCTGGCCAAGCGCGCCGAGTCCTACCTGAAGTCCACCGGCATCGCCGATTACGCGCTGTTCGGACCCGAGAATGAGTTCTTCATTTTCGACAGTGTCCGTTGGGGCAACGAGATGAACGGCAGCTTCTATTCCATCGACTCCCTGCAGGGAGCGTGGAATTCCCCTACCGAGTACCAGGAGGGTAACAAGGGGCACCGTCCCGGCATCAAGGGCGGTTACTTCCCCGTTCCCCCGGTCGACGCATTCCAGGACATCCGTTCGGCGATGTGTCTTGCGCTCGAGGAAATGGGTCTGAAGGTAGAGGTCCATCATCACGAGGTCGCCACTGGCGGCCAGTCCGAAATCGGCGTCGGAGCCGGCACGCTCACGAAAAAGGGCGACGAAGTTCAGATTCTGAAGTACGTCGTGATGAACGTGGCGCACAGCTATGGCAAGTCCGCGACCTTCATGCCAAAGCCCCTCGTTGGCGACAACGGCAGCGGCATGCACGTCCACCAGTCCCTACAGAAGGAAGGCAAGGCGCTGTTTGCTGGTGACAAGTACGGCGGGCTTTCCGACGCCGCGCTCTATTACATCGGCGG
>FTJL01000168.1_pt8 | contig 10514 bp, 9 predicted proteins | sample 1658551 | NCBI WGS metagenome assembly FTJL01 (sample SAMEA3914835, study PRJEB12502) | metagenome | biome: forest; material: soil | place: Canada | collected 2011-07-03 | depth 0.3 m
TTTGAAAAGCGTCCTGCTGATGCGGGCGCACGCGGCGGAATCATCCATTTCGGCTTCCGACTCTTGCGCGCCGACGATATTGACGCTGCTGTCGCCGCAGTTGAGGAGGCGGGTGGCACTGTGGTTTCCCGGGGCGAGTTTGCGCCTGGGTTGCCCTATGCCTTCGTCAACGACCCGGATGGATATGAGATCGAGATCTGGTTTGAATGACGTGTTGCCGGTCGTCTGGGGAGGTGGGTCGCAGGACAGACGCCCGCTTTAGACGTCAAAAGCTGGAACCAGGAAACGGGCAGATCATTTAGATGCAGGCAGGCCGTCTAAGAATGCGTGTCATTGCCTGGCACAAGTTTCAGATGCGCTGGGTATAGAGGACGGGAGGGGAGGGATATGGACGCGTTTCACTCTGGCGCTCTACGCGCGAGCATTCCTTTGTTGATTGGTTTTGCCGCCCTGTCATCCGGCGCGAGGGCCGAGACTTACGTGCTGAAGGATCTGGTGCCATTGGCGGGTACCAGTAGTTTCGCCTCGGGAATCAACGATGTCGGTGAGGTCGTGGGCAGCCTCTCGACTGGCGGTCCGCAGAAACTGTTCGTGTACACCCATGGCCGGATTGTGACCCCTACGGTGCCAGGTCTTGTCGCCACGGATTCGGTGGAGCCGACCGGCATCAATGATGTGGGCCAGGTGATCGGTTTTGGATGTTGTATCGATGGCCCGGGCGCCTTCATCTATAACTTCAAGACACAGGCCGTTGCAGCGATCCCAGTGGGTCCGCAGAGCGACGTCGCGGCGATCAATGATCGCGGCGAGGTCACGGGAGAGGGGTCTGAGGGCCTGCAGGGTCCGTTCGCTTTCCTCTACGACTCCAAGAGCGGCACTGTCAGCGGGCTTGGCTCTCTGGCTCCGGGTCTGTTCGATGCGACCAGCTCCGGAAACGGTATCAATGCAGCAGGCTCGGTGACTGGCAGCGCAGAGATCGAGTCCGGAGCTCAACATGCGTTCATCTACGTTGGCGGCGAGATGAGGGACCTGGGAACTCTTGGAGGTCAGAACAGCGCGGGCAACGGCATCAACCGGGCCGACCAAATCACCGGTTGGTCGCTGACCGCGAGCGGCAGTATGCACGCATTCCAGTACGCCAATGGAACGATGACGGATCTCGGAACCCTTGGTGGAGACTTCAGCCAGGGCAACAGCATCAACCACTCCGGAGACATCGTTGGCGACTCCGACGAGGCAGGCGACGCGGTCGTTCACGCGTTCATCTACCGCGATCACAAAATGACCGACCTGAACAAACTGATTGATTCGCGCAGCCCGTTGGCGCGGTTTGTGAGTCTAAGTGGGGGAGTGGGAATCAACGATCGAGGTGAGATCGCCGCGAACGGATCGGACAGCCGTACCGGCGAATCCCACGCGTATTTGCTGATCCCAAATCGAGAGCGGCGTGGGGACGAGGATGATGGTGGAGAGGAGCGGCGCGAGCACTGACCTTCGGCAATAGAGGAGATTCCGGACTCGTCGCAAGACAGGCGGTCGCGATCTTGCGCGAGCTTGGCCGGGGAGCATAGACTCTCAACTCATAACGGCCATGAAGTACCTCTTCCTCGTCTGGTCCGGCATATGGCGCAAGCGCACACGCGCCGCGCTCATCCTGTTGCAGGTCACCATCGCGTTCACCCTGTTCGGTGTCCTTCAGGGCCTTGACACCGGCATCAACCAGGCGGTCTCCAAGACGCACGCCAACCGCATGTATGTCCTGAGCCGCGTGAGCAGCGGTGACTCGCTGCCTTTCGCGCTCCTCCCCGAGATCCAGCGGGTGCCCGGCGTCGCGGCGGTGACCTACGAGAGCGGCCTCGGTGGGACCTATCAGAACCCGGACCAGCAGATCGGTGCAAACGCAGTGGACGCGGCGAGCTTCGCGCGCATCTTTCCTGAGATCGTGATTCCTCCACCTCAACTCGAGGCGCTCCTCCGTACCCGCGCCGGCGCGGTCGTGGGAGAGGAGCTTTCGCGCCGTTACGGCTGGAAGCTCGGCCAACGCATTCCCATGCAATCGCCTTTGGCCCAGCGCGACGGCTCGCGCGACTGGGGCTTCGAGATCGTCGGCTTCTTCAGTGAGCCGGAAGACCCGGAACGGGCGAACTATCTCATCGTCAATTACACCTATCTGAACGAGGCGCGCGAAGCCAATCGCGATACGGTGAGTGCCTTCGTGGTGCAGATCGATGATCCGAAACGATCCGCAAGTATCGGCCACGCAATCGACACTCTGTTCGCCAACTCGCCGCATGAGACCCGTACGCAGTCCGAATCGGATCTCGTCTCCTCCCAGGTGCAACGCATCGGTGACATTGACTTTCTCGCGCATGCGGTCACCGGGGCGGCGTTCTTCGCACTGCTGTTCGCGACGGGCGCGCTAATGATGCAGACCATTCGCGAACGTACCCCCGAGCTCGCAGTGCTGAAAACGGTCGGATTCGCGGATAGTCATGTAATGGCCCTCATCCTGGCTGAGGCACTGGTCTCCTGCGTCCTGGGCGCGGCGATTGGCCTGGCTATCGCGGCGCTTCTCCTGCCGCGCGCGCGGCAGCTCATCGGCCTGGGATACCTCCCAGGGGCCGTTATCGCCGCAGGGTTCGCGTCGGCCATTTTTCTCGCGCTCGTGAGCGGCGCGATTCCCGCCTGGCGCGGCCTGAAGTTACAAGTTGCGGCGGCGCTGTCGAGGCACTGAGAGTTGCAATGCACTTACTAACGCAGACGGCGGCACTCACCATCTTCGGCCTGCGTAGCATTCCATCGCGGCTTGGCGCGTCGCTCGTTACAGTCATCGGCATCATGACGGTCGTGGCGGTGCTGCTATCGCTGCTGTCGATGGGCGAGGGGGCCCAGTTCTGGGAAACCGGGCAGGCGAGGGCGGATCGGGCCGTTGTGTTGAGCCACGGCGCGCTAAGTCCTTTTGCAAGCCGGCTCACACACGCGGATATCGCGACCCTGTCGCAGGAGCCGGGCGTCAAGCAGGACGCCGACGGCACTCCGTACGTGACCGCGGGCAGCATGGTTGGGGTTGACATTGTCACAAATGCGAACGAGCGCGGGACCCTCTACTTGCTCGGCATGACCAATCGCCGCGTCTACCCGGAAATTCACGTGCTGGCCGGCCACTGGCCGAGGTCCGGGCTGCACGAGCTGGCGGTAAGCAAGGTGGCGCAGAGGCTCGATCAGGGAGTCCAAATCGGTGACCGGGTACGCCTTCGCGGCTCGGACTGGACCATCGTGGGCGTGTTCGAGGATGCCAAAGGTGTGTACGAGCAGGTCTTGTTCGGCGACGGCGAAACGGTGCTCTCCGCGTTCGGCCGAGACGCTTATCAGCAGTTCGTAGTGATGCTCGATTCACCGGCCGAGTTCCCGAGATTCAAGCAGGCGGTGCTCGCCGATCCCTCTCTCAAGGTGGATGTCTACACCGAGGTCGCCAATCGGGAGACTACGTTCAGGGGGCTGCGGGGCTTGCTCGACTTTGTGAGCTACTTCATCGGCACGCTGATGGCGATGGGCGCGGTCTGCGCTGCTCTCTCCAGCCTGTACGCATCCGTCGATGCACGCGGACGGGAGATCGCAACTCTGCGGGCACTCGGGTTCGGTGCAGCCCCGGTGTTCGCCTCGGTTCTCATCGAGGGCATGCTGCTTGCGCTCGGCGCCGCGATCGTTGGGGCACTACTGGCGAGGCTCGTCTTCAACGGGAAGGTGATCAGCACCCAAGGGCTCACTTTCCCGCTGGCCGTAAGCCCGCACCTTGTGCTGATCAGCATCCTATGGGCACTCGCCATCGGACTTGTCGGCGGTCTACTGCCTGCGATTCGCGCCGCACGCGTCCCTGTCGCCCTCGCCATGCGCGAGACGTAGTCTCGCTTCACCGCGCCTTGCTGCTATCGGAAAGCGGCGAGATACTTGCGCGCAATATCGCCAACGATCAAATCAGGGTTGGATTCTTGCGTGTTGGTCAAAACAATCACAGCAAGTCCGTCCCTGGGAAAAAGAAGATACGCCGCATACGGACCTCCGGTGCCACCGGCAGCGGGATGCTGCGCGTCGGGAACCAGAAGCAAGCCACCCACAGCTTCGCCCCTCCACGGGTAGTAAGGTGAAGCGGGAATCTCTGCCAGGCTCCCGTCCTGCAATCGCAGCGGAGTCATCAGTATTTCCAGGCTGGCCCTGTTGATCACTTTGTAGTTCATCAGGGCAACCAGCCAGCGGGCAAGATCCTCCACGGAGATATTGAGGCCGTTATTCGGATAAACCATGGGGGGGCTTTGCCAGTTTTGCACCTGCAAGTCCCCGGCGGGAATGGCGGTTCCGTTCGCATCAAATTTGTAGGGCGTGTAGATCGGACCGCGATTGCGGATGAGAGTCCGGCTGTCGCCAAATTGCGGGTTGTTCAATCCGGCGGGCGTGAACAGTTGCGTCTGGCAGAATCGCACATACGACATGGCGCTCAGTTTCTCGATCAGCAGCCCGAGGAGCATGTAATCCGTCTGGTCATAGCGATATTGAGCTCCGGGCGCGAAATCCAACGGCCGATCATGCAGGAGAGCTATGGCGTCCGCCGCCGTCTGTGCGATGGGGTCCGGAGTGCCGCTCTTGACGATATCGGGCAGACCGGAGGTGTGGCTGAGCAATTCGCGGATTCGTACCCCTCGCCAACTCTCCGGCAGGCCGTCCAGGTAAGTCCCAATGGGATCGTCGAGCTTCAAACGGCCGGCTTCGACCAACTTCATTACCCCGACAGCGGTAAATGACTTCGTCACCGACGCGACATGAAACAGCGTCGTGGGAGTGACAGGTACGGAAAATTCGCGACTGGCTTGCCCGAAGGAGGCCACTCTTTCGACCCGGCCCTGCCGTATCACGGCAAGTGCGACTCCCGGGATGTGTCGTTGGGCCATTGCGTCGCGTATGTAAGCATCGACTGAGCCATCGAGCGAGCCGGCGAGCACGGTCTGAACCCCTAGAAGGAGTATCGGCATGAGCAGGAGAGTTGCTCGCAGCGATCCGGTGGTTTTCGTTTTCATAAGACCGCGTCGCAAGATCCATGCTGGCCAAGATGCCGCTCAATATAGATGCGTGGCTGGCACGTAAGGTCGCAATCCCGATTCGTATCCAGACCGACTTGGCCGCACTTAAGACCACGATGGCGGCCAATTTGACTACGTGCTGGACGTCAAACTACCCAGCGCTGCATCAGTGGCCCGGCGGGCGGACGCCACGGACACCTTGAGTCACGTGGCTTCTGCCTGCCCGCTGCCAATGCATCCCCAGAGGGCGAAGCCGGCGGAGACGGCGAGGGCGGTCAGGGGCACTGCGGCCTCGAGCTGGGTGCCGAGGCTGACGATGTGCAGCCAGATGGCGAAGGCCGCGACCATCAGGATCCCAGGGATGAGCAGCAGCCAGGCGCTATGCCCCATGTCGTGCAGACGCCGGGCATGCAGGATTACGGCGGGGAACATCAGTACCAACAGGCACCATTGGGCGGTGCGGCCAGTCACCAGGAACGCGTAGAACACCACCACCGCCAGGAGCGTGATCAGGGCGGCCACGAACTGACCGCGCGCGGTGCGGCCGTTGAGGTTCACGAACAGAGAATCAAAAGCCGCGCGCCCTCCTGACACTTCGCCAAGTGTCAGGGCGTGCCGCTGCAGCACCTGCCTGTAGTAGTCGACGTAGGCCAACATCAAGAGGCCGTTGAGGGCGAACGCGACGAGCGCCAGGACCGCGCCGAAGGGCTGGTGATCCAGGACCACCGACCAGTAGAGCGCGCAGGTTGAGACCGGCATCACCACGCAGAGCGCCACCGGGACGAAGAAGCCCGTGAGGATCAGTGCCCCCGTGACTAACTCGATCGCCATAGCGACGTCGAACAGCCTCGAGTGGACAAACGCGGACATCAGCTGCACGGCGAGCGGCTCGTGCCCGGTCGGGATGGGCCAGAGCGAGAAGAAGAAGTGGTTGGCGCCGTTGGCCAGCATCCAGGCGCCAAAGACCAGGCGACCGGCAAAGGCGAGCTGCTTCATGGCCTGGCCCCCGCAGACTGCCCGGCGGTCGCTACATCCGAGGCGTCGAAGGTCTGCGGCTTCGAGCGCAGGGCGAACATAGTGCGGTAACTCCTGATGTTTGCCAGGCACAGCAGCACATTGCACAGGAGCGCGGCCTCGCCGAATATCGAGGCGCGCGAGCCCCACCCCTCGAGCGGCGTATCCCAGTAGAACACGCAGAATGAGACCGGCATGCACAGGATGACCCCGAGCGGGGTGTAAAACCCTGTCAGGACGCAGATCCCGGCGATCAGCTCCACGGCCTTGACGATGTCGAACAGGTGGCTGTCGATGAGGGCCACGATCAGCTCGTGGCTGAGGGGCTGGGATCCCATTGGCTGGGGGAATAGGGTAACGAAGTGGTTCAGGCCTGCTGGAATCATCCAAGCTGCGAACACTAGTCGCACAAACCACACGGCGTACTTCATGTTGCCCCCCCGCCGGAATCGTTGTGTTCGGCCCTGGTCGTCTGGCCGCCTTTATGGTGTAGAGCTTAGACTCCGCGGGCGTAGATTGTAAGTGGCCCCCGCATCGGCGCTACGCAGCGCCGAACGGTCCTGGAAACGCCGCAGCCAATGTCTGAATGTCTCGCGGCGTGAGTGCTACTGAAAGCGCCACAGCATTCTCCTTGGCATGCGCCGGGGAGCCGGATTCGGGGATTGCGATGACTTTCCCGCTGCGGATGACCCAGGCCAGCGCAGCCGCCGCTGCCGAGCACTCATGCGTAGCGCCGGTCTGTGCAAGCGTGCGATCACCTACCACGAGATTGCTGTCGCCGCCGAGCGGGGAATACGCCATAACCGGCATTCTGTGTTGCATGCACCATGGCAAAACGTCACGCTCAATGCCACGGTTGTTGAGACTGTAAGCGACCTGATTGGTGGCGCAGCGAGGGCCGTCTGGAACACGGATCAGATCCTCCATCTGGCCCAGGTCGAAGTTGGATACGCCCCAGGCGCGAATTTTTCCCGCCTTGCGTAGTTTTTCGAATGCCGCTACAACGCCGGGTAATTGCGCGCTGGGCACCGGCGAATGCAGTAAATACAGATTGAGATAGTCGGTGCCGAGACGGGCGAGACTCGCCTCGCATGCCTGGGCGATACCGTCTCCGGACACTTGATTGGCCTCCACCTTGGAGACCAGGAATATACGGTCGCGCTGGCCGGCAATCACGTGGCCAACGAACTGCTCGGACAGGCCGTCTCCGTAATTTCCAGACGTATCGATCAACGTCATGCCGAGCGAAATGCCTGCGCGCACCGCCTCTTCCTCAACAGCCGGCGGATGCCTTCCCTGTCCGAGATGCCAAGCGCCTTGACCGAGGGCCGGGACGGTGGTGCCGCCTGGAAACCGTACGGTACGCCCCGCGGTCTGCGCTGCCGCGCCCGTGGCGGCAAGGACCTGTGCACTGATGGCGGGCAACGATAAGCCGAACGCCGCACAACCCGCATTGAATTGACGTCGGCTAAGCAAATGCTTGTTCACGGCGCATCTCCTTCTTCCTTCCGTCCAGACAATTGTACTAACCTCGCGGCGGTATGCCCATGACTCTTGTGGCTCGGCGCTATGGCAACAGCCGCAAAAAGTCACTGAGCCACGGGCTTGGCCGGATGATCACCCTCCCGGGGTCTCACGCTTGGCTAACCACCTTTTCGATGAAGCGCCGCATCTGCGGGTCACTGCGCTCAATTCGCCGCCCCCATGATGGGTGGCGACGGAAAGCGGGCACACTCTGATGTCAGCCATTCCCGAAGGAGCGCTACTTTTTCGAGCGCAAGGTGAGCCGGCGGACACACGAAGTGGTAGGCGTGCGCAGAGCGGACTGCCCGGCAACGGCAACGAAAACTCGCAAACTCGCGAGGGGAGCCCGGCGGTACGCCGCGCGAGGTGTTGTGGGTGCGGCTGAGCGCTGAGAGACTCGAGCGGCACTGGCTGTCGACTGCGGCGAAGTCGCTGCTTTCTTTCGCCGCTGGGTCTCGCGTGTAGGCATAAGTCGTTATCTCACGAGTCGTCCTGTAGGCCGCTGATGATACGCCCGTAATGCCGCGACTCTTCGGGCGATGCCCGTACAGTCCGGCAATCAGCGGCCCATGGGGCCCCCGTGCGCTGCGTTGTCCCTTCAGCGGCGCTTAACGGCCCTTCAGCTCTACTGAGCGCGCCCGTCTCTTAGACGTTCACTATTGCACTCGAGGTCTCAACACCGCTTCATCTACGGGAGTCGTCATGAACGTCAGTCGTCTTGTCAGTCTTGCTGCCGCAATCGTCATCAGTGCGATCCAATGGGCTGCAGTTTTCAATCCCACGCTATACCTGCAATCGGTGCGGGCAGTGGGCGCCCCAGGTGCAGGTGATGCGTCCGATGGTTCGCTGCCGGAAGTCGTTGTTACGGCACACCCTCAGGCGTGCGGACCCTAAAGGGTGCTCGCCTGAGAAATCGGCGGGAATCCAGGCAGGTCAATGCTGGTCGGCCGCGCGTACCTTCCGCATTCGTCGTGTCTATCGCACGGGACATCGCAGGTGGCCGCGGTTTCATTGCTGGCCGGCGCATGGGGGGTGTATAGATGAATCCCATAACGAACAGGCAAGGGGAGTGGGGTTCGCAGGAGCCGTCCGAGGACACAAGTGAAATACTTTCCCCTCATCTGGTCCGGTATCTGGCGTAAGCCGGGGCGCACGGCTCTGGTCCTCCTGCAGGTCGCGATGGCCTTCGCCCTGTTCGGCGTTTTGCAGGGCATGAAGGCGGGCGTGGATCGTTCCGTTGCCAATACTCGCGCGGACGTGCTGTTCGTCGGTCCCGCCGAATTCGGCGGCGCGCCGCTGCCGCTGTCCTATCTCGATCGACTCAGGTCGATGCCCGGCATGAAAAGCGTGTCCTTTGCCGACGGTTTCCTCGGGACCTACCAGAAGCCGACCGAGTTCGTATTCGTGCTGGCAATCCCGCCGACCGACCTGTGGTTGACGCTCGTGCCGGAGATCTTCCAGGTCGCCCCTAAGGACCTCGAGGCCCTGAAGAAGACCCGCAACGGCGTGCTGATCACCACGGATATAGGCAAGAAATACGGCTGGCATATCGGGGACCGGATTCCCCTCACCTCGAACACTATGCAGACCGACGGCTCGGGAACATGGACCTTCCAGATCGTGGGCACGGTCACGGATCATGAGCCCGGCGAGTCGGGTTTCATCGTGGCTAATTTCGATTATCTGGATGAAGCGCGGGTGCTCAACAAAGGTACGGTGCGCAACTTTTACGCGGTAATCTCGGATCCGAAGCGTGCGGCGCAGATGTCCGACACCATCGATCAGGCGTTCGCGAATTCGTCCAATGAGACCAAGACGGCCTCGTTCCGGGAGAATGCACAACAGCAGATGCGCTCGATCGGCGATCTGAACTTCCTGATCCGCTCCGTCATCAGCGCGGTGCTCGTGGCGCTGGTGTTCTCCATCACCACCATGATGATGCAGACGATTCGCGAGCGAACTGCGGAGTTCGCGGTGCTGAAGACTCTGGGGTTCGACGATCGTTCCATTTTCCTGATGGTCGTCGGTGAGGGTCTGCTCATCTGTGTAGCCGCCGCGCTCCTAGGACTCGCTGTAGCAACGGGGGTATTCCCATACGCCGCGAAGTTCATACCCGGGCTTTCCATGCCGCTGATCGTCGTCGGATTCGGATTGATCGGAGCGGTTCTCGTTGCGCTGATCACCGCTGCGCCGCCGGCCTTACGGGCCGCCAGGCTGCAAGTGGTTGATGGGCTGGCCGGCCGGTAGCCCCTGGTATGAATCTCGCAAAACAGTTCTGGGCCCTGCTACTCGTGAATCTCGCAGGCATTCCTGCGCGCCTCGGGTTGGTGTGCACCATCGTCATCGGTGTGACGTGTGCGGTCGGAGTGCTGGTGTCCATGCTGGCCATGGGCGTTGGAGCGCGACAGGAAGCGATGGGCAATGTGAGTCCCAATCGCGCCACTTTGACGAGCGTCGATGCTCCGTCGCCCGCACAAAGCAACATCGCGCAAGACGCAGCCTCGCTGATTCGCGATCTGCCGGGTATACGACGCAATCCCGAAGGCAAGCCGATCGTTGTCTTTCAGGTCACCGTGTTCGTGCAGGCGCGCAGCAAGGTCGACCGCGCGCAGACCGGCTTTCCCCTGATCGGGATGACCCCCGGTCTTGGCGATTACCAGCCGGAGTTGCACATCACCGCCGGGCGCATGTTCAACCCCGGACTCCATGAGCTGATCGCGAGCAACAAGTGCGTACGGCAGTACACGGATTTCGGCGTCGGCGCAAAGAGGCACATGCGCGGTGGCGACTGGCTCGTCGTCGGGAACTTCGATCTCGCGAGCACCGTCTGTCTCGTGTTTGCGGATGGCGACACGATTCTGTCGGCGTTCGGCCGCAACACCTACAACCAGGCGAATGTGATGC
>FTJL01000093.1_pt1 | contig 10509 bp, 7 predicted proteins | sample 1658551 | NCBI WGS metagenome assembly FTJL01 (sample SAMEA3914835, study PRJEB12502) | metagenome | biome: forest; material: soil | place: Canada | collected 2011-07-03 | depth 0.3 m
AGCGTATGAAGCGGGAGTAGATGCCCAGCGTCAGAGTCTTGCCGTCGTCGCTTACGGCCACGATGGGATGAACGGGATCGTTGAAGTTCATTCCATCGTCGCCTTGATCGGCAATCTTATTGCCGGCCACGATGACATCGCCCCCCCAGATCAGCAGATGAATGGCGTCGTATTCCGTGCTGATCAGGCCGGTGGCATCCGGCCGTTTCACGATGGAGCTGTTGACGATCGCAAGGCCGCGCTGCATCCCGTAAACGAAGATCCCCATCCCGGGAGCCGAGTGGATGGCCATGCCATCCAATGTCAGGTCGGCAGACTGCGGCTGGCCCGGATCGTCCTGTATCCGAATCGCATTGCCGCCATACCAGTGATGGAAGATCATGAAGTGCTGGCCAGGCTTGCCCTGCTTGAACAGCGGTGAGCTGTACGTCTGGTTGCCGATGAACTGGGCCTGTACCGGGTTGCCGGTCGGAAACAGGAATCTCAGTCCCCCCGGCACCCAGCGTTGGGCGCCTTCATCGTACTGCGACACATAGGTCACCACGTCGCTGGCCGTCACCGGGAAACGGGGATCGATGACCAGCACATTGCCGGCGGGAGAACCTTCAATCTGTCCCAACGACGCCGTGTGCAAGGTGTAGTCGAGCGTCAATCCGGCGATCTTCAGGCGCTGATTGGAAGTCAGGTAGAGGCCTGTTTCATTCTGGGTGAACAGTAAGGTCGACCCGCTCCCTTCGATGGCGACATCGGTCAGACCTCGAATCACCAGGTGCCCCTGTCGCCCGCGCGCCAACGATTTGAATGTGTACGTGTCCTTCGGGATCGACAGCCGTCCCGCCTTCTGGGTTCTGACGCGGTCGAGCGCCTCTTCGAAATACGGCCGCGCATCGGCGCCTTCGGGAACCGTCGCCAACGTGACCGTCGCCGCGTCAGGCGAAGGATGAGGCACTTTGACGACCACGCTCGCTTTGCGTTTGTCGGGAGCGATCCACTCGACATTCCGATCACCCGGCTCGACGGTCGCTGGCGAGGTGGGCTGCGCCGTCGCTAGCGCCGACCACTTGGCAAACGCCTCATCCGGCGAGACGGCCGCCCGAACGGGCAGGGCGACCACAACGCAGACGAGGACAAGAACCTGCACCGCCGGCCGCGCCACCACTCGGGTAAGGGGTCCGAGGATCGCCCTGAACTGTCCGCGAGCGACGACGAAGGTCGACAGCACAGTCAGAGCGTATACGGCACAGGCTTGCAGCCAGTCGCCGAGAGTGTGCGGACTGAGCCCCTTGACGAGGAAGGTGCACGCAACACCGGCAAGCGACGCGATAGTGCCCGGCATCGCGCAGGACAGAAAAGACCTCAGTCCGATCTGTACGAGCCGGCACATGAAATAGATGCCTAACGCCGACGCAAGCAACGCCGATACGCAATAGGCAACCAGGGTGGCGTGCAGGCCCCACCACGCCGACAGGACGAAGATCCCCGAGAGTCCGACTCCATTGGCAATCGCCAGTGCAAAGTTCAAGCGCACCGCGCCTCGTTCCACAAGTACCGCGCCGCTATAGGAGGCGATGGATTGCAGGGCTCCGACAGGGGCCAACAGTGCGACGATCTCGGCGAGGCCGTCCCAGCGGTGTCCATAAATCCACTCGATTGGAAAGCGTGCGCCAAATGTCAGAAATGCCATCAGCGGAAAACTGATGGCGCTGGTAGCCGTAATCACCGCTCGGACGACTTCGCTCTTGCGGCGGACATCGCCTTGTATTCGCGCAAGAGTGGACAGCAGCACGCCGCTGACGGGCCAGGAGATCAGCATCAATGGGACGGTCATGAACTGCGAGGCGAGACCGTAAAGCCCCAGAGCGGCGGCGCCCAGGTTGGTGCCGATGATAAAGCTGCCGGCGTTACGGGCCGCGTACGACAGCAGGTTGGTGACGAACAGCCAGATCCCGACGCGCACCAGGCCGGCTATGCGCCTGAGTTCGCAGTTCAGACTGAACAGCGGCCACGCCGTCGCGGTGAAGGCGATGGCGCGGAGCGTCTGGACGACGATGTGAAAGACAATCAGCGAGAAAATCCCGAACGACGCCCACAACGCCAGCCGGAAAGACCCGAGGCCGAGCAGCATCGCGGCACCCTCGATCAGAGCGATTCGCCCGTAGGCAAGTTTGCGTTCGAGGAGCGCACGAGGCACGGTCGCCAAAATAGACAGCGCGGTGACCAGGGAAAATCCCAGCAGCAGCCTGGCAAGACCTTGCAGGCCGGAAGCGCGTTCCAGCCAGTTCGACGTCCCGGCCAGCAGCAGCCCGCCGACCACACCGCTCAACGCCATGAAATAGACCGCTGCGCCGGCCTGCCGCCCGTCCAGGTCGGGATCACGAATGATTGCGCTGGCGAGCCCCAGGTCCGTCAGCAAGGCCAGCAAGGCGACGAACGGCAGCGAAAAGGCCACGAGCCCGTATTGAGCCGGAGGCACGGAACCGGCCACGGCCGTGGAGACGAACAATGAGACCGCCGCCTTCGACACGTTCAAACCCGACATGGAGAACATGTTGCGCAGAATCATCTGGAACCCGCCGGCGTGCGGACAAAACCCGGATTCTCGAGACTGCTTACGGCTTCGATCAATCGGCCCGCGCTCACCTGCCACGAGAAACTTTTTGCTCGCTCCTGGCCCTTCTCGATAAGGCGGCGGCGCGCTTCGGGACTGTCCGCGAGCGAACCCATGGCCGCGATGAGCGAATCGACGTCCCTGGGATCGAAATACATCGCAGCATCGCCGCAGACCTCGAGCACCGCCGGGATGCGGGCCGCGAGGATCGGACAGCCCGTGACCATGCCCTCCAGCGGAGGAATGCCGAAGCCCTCGTACAGACTGGGAAAGACCAGCGCGGTCGCGGATTTCAGCAGCGCGACGACCTGCGCGTCGGGGAGATGGCCTGCGACAACCACGCCATCAGGGACTTCGCCGAAACCTTTGCGCAAGACTGCGGGATCGGCGACACCCACGACGACGAATCGAAACCCAAGCCTGCGCCAGCGCGCAAAAGCGGCCATGGCCAGAAGAAGATTCTTGTTGGGGCTGGGCTTGCCGACGAACAGGAAATAATGGTTCGCCTGCACCCGAAGCCGCTCGAGCACCGCCTCGTCCGGGACCACGTCCCGCAAATGCTCGCAACTGTTCGGCACTGTGAAAATGCTCGACGGATCCAGCCGGAATATCGACGCGAGTTCCGTCCTGGAGAATTCGGATACCGTACCGAGGGTCGCCGTGCGCGAGAGCAGGCGGCCGAGTATTCGGTGCACCCACACATAGAGCGGCGCGAAATTCTCCGGCGTTCTGAATACTGCGGCATCGTGAATAACAACAACACATCGGGAGTGAATGACGGGCGCTCCGTTCGCCAGATTCACGAGGACGCCTCCCCGCGCCGCCCGGGGCAACACGAGTTGCTCCCACCAATGGCCGGAACTGTCTCCGACGATTTTTACCGCGATCCGTCGGAGCGCGATTGGGGGCATGTGTCCGCGTGGAACGAGCAGTATCCAGTTTCGCTCCGCGAGGCCGCTCGGACTGCGGCTCAGTTCATCGTCGAGCGCTTTGACCACTTCCCATGCGAACCGCTGCACGCCACCGACGCGTTGCGTGAGAAACCGACCATTGATATAGACGTCCCGCTGCGGGCTGCTTCGCAAGACTGCCTGGTAAAGAGACGCCAGCTGAGAGCGGGTTCGATCGATCGTATAGAGGGACAGAAAGCGCTCACGGCCCGCGGCGCCCATCCTTGAGCGTGCCTCGTGCGAGTCCGCGAAAAGCGCCTCGCGAAGTGCGGCGGCATAGCCTACTGGAACGAGCCGCCCGGTCACGCCGTCTACGATCACGTCCGTCAATCCGCCGATGCGCGACGCAATGACTGGCTTAGCCAGGCGCATCGCCTCGATGGCCACGAGGCCGAATCCCTCCCACCGCGACGGCATGACAACGACGTCGCATGCACTGATCTGCGCTGTGACGTCTTCCTGATTCAGCCACCCCAGGTACTGCACGTTTCGGGTGCCGGCGGGAGCCGCCGAGTTTGAGAGCACCGACTCGCCGATAATCCGTACGGTGACGCGTTCTTCCAGAGGACGGACCGCTTCGAGGAGCACGTCCACCCCCTTCTGCCTGTCCAGACGGCCCACGAACAGCACCTTGAGGCGCGAATCGCTCCAAGCCCGGGCAATCCAGGGGGGTGGCGATGAGCGAATGCCGTTTTGAATCACGACCATTTTTCCCTGCCGGATCCCTGCCGCTTCCCCTGCCAGCTTCTCCGCTTCTGAAATGGCGACGATGGCGACACACCAGCGAGACAGAAGTCTCTCGATGGCTTCCATGCGACGCCGAACACCCCGGCTACGTGCCGTGTCGAAGACCCAACCGTGAGGGCAATAAACAATAGGCGGCATCCCAGGCACGATCAGGGCCAGCATCCGCGCTACCGCTCCGGCAAACGTGGAATGCGCGTGTATCAGGTCCGGGCGGAACTCCCTGACGGCCGCCAGCAGTTCGACGGCCAGGAAGAACAAGCCAAACGCTCGACCCGGACGGCGAAAAGACCGAATCGCCGCCGCAGGCACGTCGGGAAGTTGCTTCACATGTCGGTCGGGAGCCAGCACGCGGATACTGCCGGCGCCGACGTCGTCGTTCAGTCCGGACAGCAGTTCATTGAGGTAGGTGCCACAGCCTCCACGGATGGATTCGGCGACATGAAGGACTTTCATCCGGACGTGAAGTCACCGCCGCCCGACGACAATGCCTCCGAGACACAGCGTCGCCAGCAGCATCGCGGGGCTCACCGCATCACGTGCCGGTGCGAGCGGAGCGCTGTCGGCGACTGCCGACATGGGAGTCGAATTCGAACGCACTACATTCGCGTCGACGGTAACGGATGCCGTCAGCAGAAACGGCAGGGCCATCGATGCGACCGCCGCAAACAACTTTCGATTCGTCATGACAACCTCACGTACACGAAGGTACCGACAACTGTCATGCAAAAAGCGGACCTCCACCGCAGCCGCGAGTTTTAACCCGCTGTAGGTTACAAGTTGCCGTGCCTCGCGGCTCTTTCGTCTCAAGGCGCCGACACCCTGTTGGTTTGTTCGCGCGCTCGATTGGAGCGCTGCTTTTTCCACTGCAATGTATTGGTGCGCGCCGAGGGCGGTCGCCTCAAGCTTGGCCGGATCCCGCAACCAGCGTCCCAAGCCGTCTTGGCTCAAGCGGGGCAGGAACTTCCACGTCCCACGCGCGTTAATAGGCAGCGAATCCATCCAGCCACCTCTTGAGGAGACCCCTACCATGCAGAGCATCGCCAAGGCTGTTTTTTTGCTGGGACTGGTGTCCGTCATGTCGGCTTGCATCGTCGCAGGACCGCGGGAAGGCTATTACGATCGCGATCACCATCGCTATTACCACGAACGCAACTGGCACGATTGCGGCGATCGCGACGACCATTGCCGATAAACGTCGGCCGCTCTACCTCGACTTATCGGGCGGCGGGTATGGCGGCGCGACCGGATCAGTTCGGTGCCGCGTCGTCGACCCAGCCGCACGGTTTTTCCGGTTTCCGGATAAACCGTCGATACATTGATAACTTCCAGTAAACTCCCTACAAAACGCTGCCCCTGGCGGGCACAACAGGGGGTTCCGGAAATGGCGAAGTTTATCGCTGGCATCGCGCTCGGCGTCTCATCCTTCATTGCATGCACGGCTGCGTTCGCCGACACCACCCCAGCTGCACCAGACAAGTGCTCCGCACTTGCGAAGCTAACTCTTCCCGCCAAGTCCATTGCCCTGCCCACGCGTGGAGCGAGGGTGGATAAAGCAGTTCTGGTGGCGGCGGAAACCACGGGCAATACGAACGGTGACTACTGTGCGGTCACAGGGGTGATTTTGCCGGTGTCCACTTCCGCGCCTGGAATCGAGTTTCAGGTCAATCTGGCGTCGAGCTGGAACGGCAAGGCGGTGCAGCTTGGAGGCGGTGGCTACGACGGGGCGCTGGTGACGGGGACGGGTCCCGCCGGCTTGCAGCCCGCGAATGTCCCCACGCCGCTCAAGCAAGGCTACGTCACGCTTGGCAGCGACGGCGGTCACAAAGGAGGAGCGGGCTTCGATGGCACATTCGGACTCGACGATGAAGCCCTCCTCAACTACGGGCACGAATCCACCAAGAAAACCCACGATGTGGCCCTTGAGCTGATCCGCCGGTATTACGGCCGTGCACCGGCGAAGTTCTATTTTATCGGCAACTCGCAAGGCGGACACGAGGCCCTCGACGCCGCCGCCCGCTATGCGGCGGACTACGACGGAGTGGTTTCAAATTTTCCTGCTTACAACGTCACGCTGCTTCACCTGGCATCGCTAAATGTCGGCAAGGCCGTCTACGCCAATGGCGGGGCTGGGTGGTTGAACGCGGCGAAAACGAAGCTCCTGACCGATGCAGTCTATGCAGCCTGCGACACCGTGGCACTGGATGGGGCCAAGGACGGAATCATCAGCAACGTCGCCGGTTGCAACGCTGCGTTCAATATCGCCAAAGTGAAAGCGACCCTCGCCTGCCCTGCGGGTACCGACAATGATTCTTGCCTGACGGCTGCGCAGATTGCGGCGGTCGAACAGATCGCCTCGCCGTATCGTCCCGGGTTCGCGGTCGCCGGCTTGACCGAGTTCCCTCGCTGGCCACTGCTCGAAGGGGCGCTGTTTCAGGTTTCCACTTTCGGCACACGGCCCGTTCCCGCCAACCCTCCGACTCCGGCAGACGCCCTCCTCTACAACGCGGGCGCAGCGACGTCGAAGTACATTATCTCGCGTAACCCTGCGCTTGATGCGCTGACTTTCGATCCTAACGCAACGCCGGAGTTGCGCGCCCGGACCCAGCAGGTCGCTTCGATCATGGACGTCACGGACGTTGATCTCACACCTTTCCGGAAGCGGGGCGGCAAGATCATCCTGGTCCACGGTACGGCAGACGATTTCATCTCACCGTACAACACCATCGCGTACTACGAACGGCATCGCGCGCTGCAAGGCGCCCAGGTCTTCGATTCGTTCGTGCACTTTTATCTCGTCCCCGGCCTCGGGCACGGCATCGGCCCATTCAACGCGAAGTACGACGGCCTCAAGGCACTGGAAGACTGGGTCGAGAAGGGTCAGGCGCCGGGTACGCTGGTCGCTGTCGATGAGAACCCGAAGACGAAGGGCCGTACTCTACCGATGTGCCGCTATCCGGCATGGCCGAAATTCAGCGGGCAGGAATATCACTGCAGCACGGAACACTGATTTGAGAATGATCGGGCAGGCGGAATCGCGTTCGGCGTCACTGTGATCAACACACCAGGCGGAAACTGGCTACCGGCCCTGGGCGCTCTCGGCATGTTCGGCGCAGGAGTGGCTCTGGTTGGACTCGGCAAGTGGTTCCGTGCCGATCACCGGCCGCTGATGTTAGACTGATGCTTCTCGCCGGGGAGTTCTCGTATGAAGAGAAGAACCTTTTGCACCTCCGCGCTCGCACTGGCATCCACGAGCACCTCGTCTCTCCGCGTCCTCGCTGCCTCCTCGGTATCCGCCGAGATCCCCATCATTCGCGGCGATGGCAAGCAGGCGACGCTCACCGCCTCGGACGTGGCGGACCTGAAAGGGAGCCTCCGTGGCGAACTTCTCCTCCCCAGCCAGTCCGACTACGACCAGGCGCGCAAGGTGTGGAACGGCGCCATCGACCGCCGCCCGGCGCTCATTGTGCGCTGCGTCGGCGCGGCGGACGTAACGCAGGCAGTGACGTTCGCACGGGCTCACGATCTGCTCGTCGCGGTCCGCGGCGGCGGCCATAGCCTTTCCGGCCAGTCCGTCTGCGACGGCGGCCTGGTGATCGATCTGTCACCGATGAAGAGCGTCCATGTCGATCCGATCGCCCGCATCGCTCGCGTCGAGCCCGGCGTCCTACTTGGTGAGCTCGATCGCGAGGCGCAATTCTTCAGCTTGGCGACGCCGGCAGGAACGGTATCTCACACCGGCGCAGCCGGTCTCACGCTAGGCGGTGGCTATGGCCGACTGTCGCGGCGATTCGGGCTGGCCTGCGACAATCTTATCGGCGCCGATGTGATCACGGCCGACGGCCGTTACGTGAGGACGAGCGAGCACGAGAACCCGGATCTCCTGTGGGGACTGCGCGGCGGCGGGGGCAACTTCGGAGTCGTCACGTCCTTCGAGTATCGGCTGCACCCGGTCGCGCCGATGATGTACGGCGGCCGGATGATGTTCTCACCCGAGCACAGCGCCGATGTTCTCAGGTTCTTCGCAGGCTTCGCCGCCGAGGCGCCCGACGAGCTGTACATCGATGGTGCGCTGATGGTCGTACCGAATGTGGGTCGCGTCATGGCGTTCGACGTCTGCTACAGCGGCCCCGTGCAACAAGCCGAGCGGGTGCTTGACCCGTTGCGACGCTTTCGCAAGCCGCTCCAAGACGCCTTGGCGCCCGCAACCTATGTGACGCTGCAAGCGAGCGGTGATGCCGGGAGCGCCGCGGGCCGCGGCTACTACGAGCGCTCCGGATTCATTCACCGCATCGAGCCTGGCCTGATCGATGCGACTCTCACGATCATGGACGAGCCGCACGCTGCTGGCGAGATCGTCTTCTGGCAACACGGCGGGGCGGTCAGTCGCGTGAAGCCGGATGCAACCGCCCTATGGCATCGCGATGCCGGGCAGTCGCTGCTGGTGGATTCGGATTGGGACGATCCACACGACCAACAGGCCCGTGATACGGCGATGCAGTGGGCGCGGGCGACCTGGCACAAGCTCGAGCCGTTCACGGATGGGTTCTACGTGAACACTATGGCGGGCGACGATCCGCAGCAGCGCGTCCGCTCGACTTACGGCGGCAACTACCCACGGCTCGTCAAACTCAAGGGCAAGTACGACCCGACTAACCTTTTCCGCCTGAACGCCAATGTGCTGCCGAGCACCTCAGGCTGAAGTGCGCCGGCTCATCGAGCTAACCGCGACCAGGATCAACTCGAGTTGATTTCAGTCTTGAGAACGCCGCCTGTCAGGGCGTCGGAATTAATGTTCGGGGCAGGGGTAAATCATCGAATTGGTGGGTGCTGACGGGATCGAACCGCCGACATTCGCCGTGTAAAGGCGACGCTCTACCAGCTGAGCTAAGCACCCTCGTAAGAAACTCGCCGGAGGCGGCTTTTTCGGTCCGCTCCGAAGATCGCGCCTGCGGAACCGACTTCCGCAGGCCGTCCAGTCGCTTAGTGTGCCGGAACTACCGTCTTGAGGGAACGGCGGCCGTTGCGGCGGGCCCGCTTGTCCTCACCGGCCGCTGCGGGCGTCGGGGTCTCCGAGGCCGTGGGGGCCGGCTGCTGGGTCAGTGCCAGAGACAGCACTTCGTCGATCCACTTGACCGGCTTGATCTCCAGATTGCCCTTGATGTTGTCCGGAATCTCGACGAGATCCTTCTGGTTCTCATCAGGGATGAGCACCGTCTTGATCCCACCGCGATGCGCGGCCAGCAGTTTCTCTTTCAACCCGCCGATGGGGAGCACTTCGCCGCGCAACGTGATCTCGCCGGTCATGGCGACATCCGAACGCACGGGAATCTTCGTGAGCGCCGACACCAAAGCGGTGCACATGCCGATACCCGCGCTGGGACCGTCCTTGGGCGTGGCGCCTTCGGGTATGTGCAAGTGCACGTCCAGCTTCTGATAGAACTCGGTTTCCAGACCCAGCACCTGCGCCCGGCTGCGCACGACGGTCATGGCGGCCTGGATGGACTCCTGCATCACCTCGCCTAACTGGCCGGTGTGCTGCAGCTTGCCCTTGCCCGGAACCACGGCTGCCTCGATCGTCAGCAGCTCGCCTCCGACCTCGGTCCACGCAAGACCGGTCACCTGCCCGATTCGATTCTGGTCTTCGGCCTTGCCGTAACGGAAACGCCGCACGCCCAGGTACTTGTCGAGATTCTTCGGCGATACCGCGACCGTCTTCTGATCCTTCTTGTTGAGCAGCAGCTGCTTGACGGCCTTGCGGCCGATCTTCGCGATCTCGCGCTCAAGATTGCGCACCCCGGCCTCGCGCGTGTAGTAACGCACGATGTCGAGCAGCGCCGGATCGGTCATCTTCAACTCTTCTTCCCGCAGCCCGTTGTTCTTCATCTGCTTCGGCAGCAGATAGCGGCGCGCGATGTTCATCTTCTCGTCTTCCGTGTAACCGGGCAGACGAATGACTTCCATGCGGTCCAGCAACGGTGCCGGAATATTCAAGCTGTTGGCGGTGCAGACGAACATGACCTCGGACAGATCCAGATCGACCTCGAGGTAGTGATCGTTGAAGGTCGCGTTCTGCTCCGGATCCAACACCTCCAGCAGCGCCGACGAGGGGTCGCCGCGGAAGTCCATCGACATCTTGTCGACCTCGTCCAGCAGGAACAGCGGATTGTGCACGCCCGCCTTGGACATGTTCTGCACGATCTTGCC
>FTJL01000006.1_pt1 | contig 10507 bp, 5 predicted proteins | sample 1658551 | NCBI WGS metagenome assembly FTJL01 (sample SAMEA3914835, study PRJEB12502) | metagenome | biome: forest; material: soil | place: Canada | collected 2011-07-03 | depth 0.3 m
CTCGACGAAGTGAAGCGCCTGGCCGAACCCTATGTCGACGGCACCAGGAACAGCCTGGAGCGAGCCAACTCGCTGGTACTGGCCGGCCACCTCGTGTTCACGGACCTGGCGCGACGTACGGGCGACCCCCGTTACGTCCAAATGGTCCGCAAGGTTGGAGATCTGGGCTTCGACGCCAACGGCCAGATGAAGGAGTCGATGCCCTACCACGACCAGTACAGCGACTCGATATTCATGGGCACGACGATCGTGGCCCAAGCCGGGGCACTGACCGGCGAGCGCAAGTATTTTGATATGGCTGCCCGGCACCTGGCCTTCATGCAAGCCCTGGATCTGCGTCCCGATGGCCTGTACAGGCACACTCCGCTGACCGACGCCGCCTGGGGCCGGGGCAATGCGTTCGCCGCCATGGGCCTGGCGATGACCTTATCGGAGTTTCCAAAGGATCACCCGGCCCACGCACAGCTGCTACGTTCGTATCAGCAGCTCATGGCAGTGCTGGCCCACTTCCAGGATCAGGATGGACTGTGGCGCAACGTCATCGATCATCCGGGCGCGTACCCGGAGTATTCGGCGACAGCGATGATCGGGTTCTCCATGCTACGCGGCCTGCGCAACGGCTGGCTGCCGAAGAAGCAATACCAGCCCGTCATCGACAAGGCCTGGCAAGCCATACTCGCGCGCACGGGACCCAACGGACACCTGGTGGATGTCTGCGAATCGACCACCAGGATGAAGTCTCTCGAGGAATATCTGCACCGGGCCGCGACGCTCGGGCCGGACCCTCGCGGGGGTGCTATGGCGCTGTTGTTTGCTACGGAAATGGCCGACCTCAAGTAGGTCCTCGATGCAACGCGGCGCATCCTCTTTGTGGTTCCTGGTCCCCGTAGCCATCGCGGCTGCGTTGGTCTGGCACTCCAGTCTCACGCTGCCCGCGATGGTCGCCTCGCATTTTGACGGTAGCGGCATGGCAAACGGGTTCATCCAGCACCGGACCTACGTGATCGCGACCCTGATTGCGATCGTCGTGCTCCCGTTCGCGGTGGTCGTGCCCATCAATCTCGCGATGAACAATCCGGACGCCGTCATCAACGTCCCGAATCGCGACTACTGGCTCGCGCCCCAGCGTCGCGCCGCAACCGTGGCGTACATAAAACGGCAGATGCTGATCTTCGGATTGGCCCTGCTGGCGTTCATCTGCTATGTGCATTGGCTGGTGGTGAAGGCCAATGGGACCTCCCCACCCGCGTTGCCGCCGTCGTCGTTCATGCTGGCGCTGGTGACCTTCGCTACCTTTGTGATGCTGTGGATCGCGCTTTTTCTGAAGCGCTTTCGTGACGTTCCGCGTTGATTCTTGCGGCGTTCGGCTGTGGGCATCGATCACATTGCGCTGTGGACCTGTGACCTCGAACACTGCAAGAGGCTGCGCAGCGACGGTTTTTCGATCCTCGGCGGACTGGGGATGGGTATTACGGGAGCGTTGTGCTGGATCGGGGCGGCGATCGCGTGGAAATTACCGCGTAGAACCAGGTTCGATTGGAGCGCGGTACAGACATTCTTCGGAAGTATCGAGCGGACAGACTACGGGCAATCGCCCTCGCTCAACGGGACTTATAGACGAACACAATCTCCTCGCTCTCTCGAGGATCGGCAACCAAGTAGAAAGCACGGCTGTGAGATGGCCGCACGCGTGCCACGCGCTCACGCATCTGCGGAACGTGTCAGATATATTCGTCTCTGGACAAGATTAGCGTGGACACCTCACCGGAAATATCGACGTAGTGGTGACTAGGGCGGCCTATCGCGGCCAAAGCGTCCAGCTTCGCGATAATCTCATCCCTCTTATCGGATGCTAACAACCATGTGACTCGATCATCCTGGACGTCGACCTTGGACTCGGGTCGGTTCACTGAAATCACATGCTCTTGTTTACCGCAGATGGAAGGAATGGCGGACGGAACGGTACTCTGTGCGCGTAATAGACCATCCCGCAGCACGTGCAGCCCAGCCAGATCAAACGCTGCCAAGATCACAGTGTCCTCTTTGAATTCCGAATGAATCTCGACGGAGATCTTACACATGAATTGGGTATCACTTAAAAATTGACTTATCGCCGATTGGAACATTCTCCCACGGCGAGTCGGGACGCTCGTGGGAGTTGGTATCCCAGTGGGGGTTATGGTACTTGTCACCAGGATGATAGCGCCACTCTCGCCCGACTGGCTCCCATAGACTCTGCCCGCCCTTCTTCTGTTCGCTGGGTCTGCTCGCGGGACCCGGTTTAAGCGACGAAGAGTCCAGGACGGGTGGGGCAAGGCCTTCGGGCGGCAGCCCCCGGATTCTCTCATCGGTCTTGTCAGCGCTGGAGCCAGATGGGTCATTGCCCGCGTTGTTGTCTTCGCTGTTGTTCGTGTCGGTTACGTTAGTACGCGTGGAACGACGCAGCCGAGATCAAGAAATACGTAAGACTCAACCGCGACCGCATTAGTGCATTGAGCTGTCGGGAAGCACTGAAGAACATCGACGGTCACGGTCGATCGCGAGCTCACCGCGATCACTCGCGTAGCGAGCAGTGTCGCGATATCCCGCGGTTCACAAGCGTCGCGGACCGTATGGCTTGCGAAACAAGGCATTGCAAACACGCGCTCAGCCAATAACAAGAAGACGCCCGCCATTCGCTCATGTCATTTCAGGAGGTTCACTAGCATGAAGCAGGCGGCGCCGTGCGAAGCGCGGCAAAACACGTCCGCCGGGAATCGCGCCGGCTGGAAAGCGGTCTAAAGCTTGCTCGCGAAGCATAGCGAGCTGCGTCCCCGCGGTGGCGACGTCACCAGGAACATCGGCAATTTGGCCGACTCGACCGTGCGTCGCAAAGGCAGCGTAGGGATAACACCGGGCGGGGCTAGAACGGACCATTCGAGCTCGATTGGACCAGTTAAATTCGGCTGGTTGCCCGATGAAGATTCAGGATAACTCTAGCACTCAGTGCTTTTCAACAAAGCCCCCCTTAACCTCCGACGTCGGAGCTCCCAGCTCCTTCATAAAGCTATCTCTAATTTTATTCAATGATTCGGCCGCGTTGGTCGAGTAACCCGACTTCAAGGCATCCGCAACGTGCCTGGCCACGTCAGCGAGGATGGTCCCCCACGCTTTTTCTTCGGAAACATTCATTGTCTCCCGATACATGCCGACCTTCATCGAGCAGTGTAACCCACCCTCAGCAATCCAGACACGCAACATCTCCACCGCGCTCTCATCGCGCAGCGCAGCTTCGGGTATTGGACGCTGATTTAATTTGATCTCTTCATCGCTCATGGCGGAGTAATTCCCTTGCTTGACCACTTGTCCGGAGCAACTTCGTTTCGCTTATTGTCAAGCTTATCAACACCACCTCTATCATTCATATGCTGCTGCTCTTTTGATCGCCGAACGTCACGATTTCCCTTGGGATATCTATCCACGACCTCGGCATCCGTGCGATCTCGTCCGTCTGACTTGTCACGCTGGCGTTTACTCAGGTCGTCACTCGACCCTACGTAGTCCTTACCAGAACTGGTCTTGTCGCCATTCACACAGTATATACAGCCCTCGCCGGCGTCCGCTCCCTGATTCTGATCTTCATCGGAGGCCGGGTCAGAGGCAGAGTCCGTTACCTCCCCCACTTGATTATAAGCTCGCGTGCAAAGGGCCTCGTCCATGCACTTCACACGTTCATCCCCTACAAAGCCGTTCGACGGCGTGAGCACGAGCACTACGGCTACTGATGCCAAAGCCACCTGAGTGCCCACAAATCTGACGGTAGCTGTGGCGGCCTGGCGTATCAAGCCTCGGCCGGCAGTGATAAGGATCGTAACCGTTGCGTTCTGGTTCCCGCTCTGCTGACCTCCAGCTTGCACCGGCGATCCAGCCGTCTGCTGTGCAGAGTTGTTCTGCGGCTCGGAGGCACGTGTCCCCGTGACAGTTACTGTCTGCGTCTGCTCTTGCGTAGCCGTAACGACGACTGTTTGCTTCGCCGGCTCCGGCGGGCAGTCTCGCTGATCGCTCGAGCAAAATCCCGTCGGATCCGTCTGATTGAGTGGGTTGTCCCACGTATAGCTGTAGCGGTTCAGCGACTGCGACGCGAGCGGTGCCTGAATGTACGGATCCGCGGATAAGAACCGCGCGATCACTGGGTCGTACACGCGCCCATTCAAGTGCACCAGATTCAGATTATCCATCTGCTCCTGACCGGTGAACCCCTTGATGGTCGCCGCATGATCCGCACTCACCTCAGTAGCGGTCGGTGGCCCAACCCAGCCGCCGGAGCGCCGCTGACCCCAGGCATCAAACGATTCCCGGACGACGACGGCCCCTAAAGCATTGGTGACGACATCCGTGCTACCCAAGTGATCGTCATGCAGGTAGAACGCATCATTCACGCCCGTGCTGCGGATCACCTGAATCGCCACTGCATTGTCGTTCGCAATGATGTAGTGGCGATAATCGGTGCTCGTCCCGTTGGTGATCGTCTTCTCGAAGAGCGCGCCGATATAGGTCCGATCCTCCGTCGTCGACGCGGTGACACTCGTCTGCCGATATCGGGCCCGATCGGGTCTGTAGTAGAACGTACTGGAGTTCCCGCCGACCTGCGTAATCGTCTGCGGCAGGTTGTAGGACGTCCAGCTGACCGTCCCGCCGGTACGCGTAATCACATTCCCATCGGGGTCGTAGCAGTACACGTTGCCGCCCGCATTGCGCACGGCATGCGGCTGCGCCGTCAGGCCCGCGTACGAGCAACCGGTCTGGGTCGTCGTATAGTTGTACGTGTGACTACTCGTCCCCACGTCCGACTTTGAGCTCACGTTACCGAGCGCGTCATACGTGAATGTGACGGCCGGATTGCTGTTCACCTCTGTGGACAGCAGCCGATTGAGTGCGTCGTATTGGAAGCTCTCGACCAGATTCTGACCGGCCTCGTTTCGATTCCGGCTGATGAGATTCCCCACGGCATCCCAGGTGTACCCCAAATCCTGAGTGGCGGTGCCCCCGCCGGGCCCGGTCTGGACGTAGTTGAGGAGTCCGCTCGTCTCATCGAAATTAAGATACGCCTGCTGCCCGTTACCAAGGGCCTCCTGTGTGACGTGCCCGCGCGCGTCCTGCGCATTCGCCTGCCAGAACACGGTCCCAGCGACTTGGCCGGTGTAGTTCTTGACGTCTTTCAAATACCCATTCTGATAGTCGTAAAACACCTCGAAGCGCGCGGAATTGACGGTGGGATATGTGATCGTCTGCAGCTTGCCGAGTGTCGGATCGTAACCGTAATCGACGGCATACGAGCTTCCGGCGGCCGTGGTCGTCTCCGTGCTCCTACGGCCCTTGGTATCGTACGTGTAGACTTCCGAGAACCCGGAGGGTCCCGTCATAGAGCCCAATTGACCGATGCCGTTAGTGGCCGCGTCATAGTTGAAGAAGGAGTCCCAGCTCGCCGCTCCCGGATCCCAGCGCTTATCCATCCGACCCAACACATCGTAGTGAAACTGCGTCTGCTGGCCCTTCGCGTCGGTCTGCGTCAGCAGCTCGCCGGCCGCATCGTTCGAGTAGATCCATGTGCCCATATCCGGGTCGCTAGATCCAACCTTGAACCCCCGGTCATTGTACGCGATCGTGGCTTGATTGCCGTTGGCGTCCGTAGTCGATTTCAGCTCAGACAAGCCGTTGTAGGTATAGTAGGTGTAGTGACTCGCCTCGTCGATGACCTGAATCACATCACCCCATGCATCCGACACGTGCGTGTGCGAATGCGAGAGCGCATCGGCCTCCGTCACCGTGAGCCCGGTGTAGACGGTGGTCGTCGTAGCCAGCGCCGGATTGCTGTCGCTCGTGGGCCGTTGAGTCTTAGTTACCCGGTTGTACAGGTCATACGAGAACGCCGTTCCTCGGTAGACATCGGTGCCTGCGTAGTACGGCATGCTGCGAGAGGCAACATTGCCACGGGGATCGTAGAGCGTCTCCACAACCGACAGCGCGCCACCGAATCCTAAGGTCTCGTCGTACTTGACCCGATTGAAGCTGTCGAGGAAGACGTACTGGTATGAGACGACCTGATCTGACGTATTTCGCTCGTCCTCCTGCACCACGTAGCGCAGCAGGCCATCACCGCAGGAGTTGATGCTCCCGTTGCACGCCGAATACGTCCTGCGTGATCCGGTGCCATCGGGCCGGACCTCATGATTCTTGCGTCCAAAGTCGTCGTACGCCCACAGAGTCTGAAACCCGTTCGGGTCCGTGGCTGTGTGTTTGGCTCCCAACGCGTCGTACCAGGTGAATTTCGTCTGTTGATTCAATCCGCTTGGATTCAGATCAGTGGGATCTCGAGTCACGGTCATCAGGAACTGACCAGGACTCGTGCTGGTTGAGTAGTCGAATTTTGTGGCACGTTGCACCGGGATACCGCTTCCGGTCACCTTCTCGTAAAGCACGTTGTTCCACGCGTCGTAGTCGTAGTGCGTATTCAACGTCGGCCCCGTCACCCCCACGAGGTTGCGATCCGTAAGGCGACAATTCGGGCCATCCCACGATTGATTCACCGTCTGCGTAATCGCAGGGGCCCCGTCGGTGAGCGTGTGGCTGGTCGTCGTCGCAGTGACCGCCGGCCGGCTCAAGCACCAGTCCGTCGCATCGTTCACTATCGAAGACATCAATCGGTGCTGCGTACGCGACGACCCGCCATGGGAACCGGTCGAGTTCTCGGTCGTCGTCACGGTGACGTCGTACGGGGTTCCGTAGTTGTCAATCGTGGTATTCGTGGCGACCGTGGAGACTAGTGAGCCGTTGAGCTCGTACCTGAGATCCGTCTTACTTTGGATGTAGGGGTAGCGACGGTTCGCCGCGCCGTCCGGTGCAATGGACATCCATTGATTCTGCTCATCCGACACCGTGGCTCCTGCCGGCCCCTGGGTCACCTTGCGCTCGGCCAACGTCCCGACGAACTCCCATTGCGTCCCGTTGGATGCGATCGCCTGGTTGTAGGTCTCTGTGGTGACGAACCCCGTTCGGCTATCGGTGACCTTGCGAGTGCCGAAGCCTAGAAAGCCGCGCCCCTGCACGTTACGCAGCGCATTCGCGTACGCATAGGTGAGCGCGTAGGTGCCCCCGACTCCGTCATTCGACTGCAGCTGCTTGACCACATACATCGAGCCACTCATGTCCCGCGTGGCGCCAGTATGTCCCTGCCCGCGGGTATAAACGGTTGAGTCTGTCAGTGGCGCGTACGTGAAGTTCACGGTGTTGTTGAAGCCGTCCGTTGCAGTGAGGAGGAGGTCCGGCTTCGGACCGAGCATCGCTTGAATGTAGCCTACACAGGCGCCGGAGGGCGAGATGCACCCCATCTGATCTGGCAGTCCATCGCCATCTCTATCGGCAAAGTAAGGGCCGACTGTTGAAACTGGTGAGGCGAGGGTGGTCCCGAGCGAGTACGCAACGACGCGGACCGAGTTGGTAGTAGTGAACACCAAGTCGTGGTAGCCATCTAGATTTAGGTCGACGGCGCTCGGGTAGGAGTTTGGAACCCAGCCGGAACCCGTTCCGGTGTCCAGAGGGTCTTGGATCAGCGTGTCTACCGTGGCGAATCCCGGGCCCGTCGTGCCGCACTTGTTAATCGCAACCTGCCACGTCGGATTGGAGACATTGTTCGGATACGCAAGATCTGTGCAGCCATCGCCATTCACATCGATGGGCAACGGTGTGATGTAGGTCGTACCAGTGCCACTGCCATAGGTCTTGGTTACAAAGAGATCGCCGGCAGTGAATGTCGAACCGTTTGAATACAAAACCTGCCACCCGCCGGTCGTCTGGACGAGCAAGTCTCCGCGACCGTCACCGTTGAAGTCACTGGCTTGAATGACTGTTCTCCACTGCAGGCCGCCATTCCCATAGTTATACGAATAGAGGATGTTTGTCCCGGCAGGTGCAGTCCAGGCAATGACAGGACTTTGGTACCCCGGCGATCCGTCGTGGTTGTGAAAGGCGACATATATCGAGTTGTTATTCGGCGCGCTACCCTGATAAACAAAATCTGGGTAACCGTCTCCGTCGACATCGACGGTGCCTGCCGAAGCCAGTCCAGTACTATCCACGCTCAGTGTGCCATCGGCCTTTTGATGGACATAAAAGCCGCCGAGGACGACATCATCCTTGCCATCCAAGTCGACGTCCATAACGCCTTGGGGTGGGTATGACGCGCAGTCGGGAGTGGGGAGATTCTGCGGTGCGGGATACGGCGGTTGACCGTTCGGGACTCCCCACTGCACGGTCAGGCTGCAGGTGTAGGGTGTTACGGCGTGTTGGTTATTCCACATTACGGTATCCGGAATCCCGTCGCCATTGAGGTCGGCCTCAATGGCGATCCCTTGGGCCAATCCCGAGTAGTTCAGCCCGGAGTAGTCGTAGTACTGGGTGCTGTTGCTGAACGCCGGCAACGCACCCGACATCTGCGCCGTGCTCCAGTTAAACGTCGTGGCCGGGAGGCAGTCGTTGTTCTCACCGCACTCCTGGATTGAGGTGATTCGGCTGAAATGTGACATCGTCGCGGGTATGTCATAGCCTAGGGTCCACCCACGTACCACTGTACCGCCGTATTGCACTTGTATGCTACGCAGGCGGTTGACCTCCGTGATCGTCTGCCCAAGGTAGTTGTGGGTGAGGATTTCGCCGGAGTTTCGTCCTTGGTAGGTGAATTGAATGGTGTACGGCGGAGCCGTTCCTTGTGTCGAGTTACCGCTGTAGAGGATCTGATTCGGGCGGTAGCTGCCGTGCGCTGTGTCGTTGATGTAGCTCAACGCGATGTAATTCATCGCGCGGTCGTGAATCTTGTTGAGGGCCCAAACTCGTGTTCCAGTCGCAGCGCCTCCCCCGGGCATGTTGATCTGTGAATCCGGCGTATTCCCGTACTCGTAGACTTGCCCGTCTTTTCGCCAGACTTCGAACCACAGCGGACCGTTGGTGCCGGGGCCATGCGCTTTGATCAACGAATAGGTCTCGAGCTCCGTGCGGTACTGCGACCCGTCGGCGCCCTGCGATCCCGAGGTCAGTCTGAGGCGATTGCCGTCCAGGCAGTACTGGTCGGCCGCGACTCCTTGCACTCCCTGTGTAACACCGTCCTGCGCAATGGTCATGGGACAGCGCGTGATAATCGAAAGACCTGAGAGTCCCCAGCCGACGCCCAATAGCCCGTTCGAGCCCGAGTGCTGATATTGCAACGCCAGCTGTGGGGTGAGGCCCGCAGTTCCTGGCGACAATTGCAGCGGGATCGTGTAGCGCCCCGTGCCACTCGCACTCACATCAGCCGAACCGGCAGTGGCGCCGACGCCGGTCGCTGGCGCTGTTGCAACGGCCGCAATCTGCAGTGCCGACGTCGTCGCGGTGACGTTGCCGCTCGATATATTGCTGGAGTAGAAATTCGATCCACCGGCACTCGTCGCTTGCCCGTAGAGCACGTCGATGCTGCTGTTACCGAACTTACCTACGAGCAACTGGTAACTGTTTCCGGTCCAACTCCCCGCATTGCTCGCCACCGACGTGGCGCTCGAGAGGACGCCACTCGCCGAACCGGCGAGCAGCACGTTCGCCCGGCCGGGACTCTTGGACTGCAAGAGCACATCCGTGTAGCAGCCGCCCGCGTAGCAGTCGCCGTGGAAGTCGCCGACGATGACCGTGCTATTCAGCGGCGACCAATTTCCGCCCAGGTCGTTGACATTCCATAACTGATTGGGCGTGCGAATCATGGCGCCAGAACTGTCTGGCGTCTGGCCCAGAAAGATACCGAAGGACTGCGCGGTGTACTTCGGTACCGGGAACGGCACGTCGTAGTCGATCATCACGAATGTGGGCTTAGTCTGCACCAGCAGATCGCCCCGGTGATCGCCGTTGAAGTCGCCGACCGTCACTACCGCCGCCTGTGTCGACCACTTGAAGCCCTGATAGCCGTCCAGCCAGGTTTGCTGTGGCGCGCCTGTCCAGCAGCTGCTGGTGTTCAGGCAGAACAGATTGCCGGTCGTCCCGTGTGCGCCATCGGTCAGAACAATGGCGTTCTTGCCGCCCGCGGTGGTGCTCTGAAAAAACAGATCCGTGAACCCATCGGCGTTGAAGTCGGCGGCTTGCACTCGATGCTGCGCGGCGGACCAGTCAATATTAAAGGCCATTTGCGGAATCGCCTGCGAAATGCCCTGAAATTGCCCTGCATTCGGTCCGCTACACGTCGCCAACAACACGTAGACCGTGCCGGTCGCCTGCGGCTGCAGCAGGATGTCCGCACACCCGTCGTGATTGAAATCGCCGATGACGGCTTTATAGGAGCCATCCGACCAGGGAATATTCAGATACGTCGACGGCCAACTCTGAGCCCCGAGCTGCGGCGTGCCGCTAACGGGGTCCGCGAGTGCGATGCCGCTGGGCTTGTCGGGGGACTTGCCGATGTACAGCAAGTCCGTCTTGCCATCGCCGTTGAAGTCGCCAATTGCAAGCGATCGCG
>FTJL01000455.1_pt1 | contig 10506 bp, 14 predicted proteins | sample 1658551 | NCBI WGS metagenome assembly FTJL01 (sample SAMEA3914835, study PRJEB12502) | metagenome | biome: forest; material: soil | place: Canada | collected 2011-07-03 | depth 0.3 m
CGGGGCGGGCGTCGGGGTGGGCGGCCCTCCCGGACGGCCCTAGATGCGTGGTTCGAGACGCGTCGCTGGCGCGCCGCTCCTCACCATGACGGACTCCGTGCGATCACGCACCTCGTCATCCTGAGGAGACCGCGCCAGCGGCCATCTCGAAGGAAGCAGGGCCGGCTTGCGGGCGAACCGGGGCCCCGCTATCACCCGCGCTCTTCCAAAAACCGGCGCGGAACGGAGCGGCCATGGCGGCGCAGTACATCTTCCAGATGCAGGGCCTGACCAAGGCCTATCCCGGCAACCGGAAGGTCTTCGAGAACATCTGGCTGAGCTTCTATCCCGACGCCAAGATCGGCGTGGTCGGCGTCAACGGCTCGGGCAAGAGCACCTTGCTCAAGATCATGTCGGGCATCGACAACGACTTCTCGGGCGAGGCCCGTGCAGCGGACGGAATTAAACGGGGGTATCTGTCCCAGGAGCCGGTGCTCGACCCCCAGCTCAGCGTCTGGGGCAACGTCATTTCCGAGTGCGTTGAGAAGCAGCTGTTCGACCGCTTCAACGAGGTCGCCGCCAAGCTGGGCGAGGACTACTCCGACGAGCTGATGGAGCAGATGACCGCCCTGCAGGAGAAGATCGACGCCGGCGACTTCTGGGACATCGACAGCCGCATCGAGATGGCCATGGACGCCCTGCGCTGTCCGCCCGGCGACTGGCCGGTGGACGGGCTGTCCGGGGGCGAACGGCGCCGGGTGGCCCTGGCGCGCCTGCTGCTCTCCAAGCCCGACATGCTGCTGCTCGACGAGCCCACCAACCACCTGGACGCGGAGTCGGTGGCCTGGCTGCAGCACCACTTGGAGGCCTTCCCCGGCTGCGTGATCCTGGTCACCCACGACCGCTACTTCCTGGATCAGGTCACCAAGTGGACCCTGGAGCTCGACCGCGGCAAGGGCCTGCCCTACGAGGGCAACTACTCGTCCTGGCTCGAGCAGAAGGCCAAGCGCGTCGCCCAGGAGGAGCGCGAGGAGGCCGGCCGCCAGCGCGCCATCAATCGCGAGCTCGAATGGGTCCGCTCCTCGCCGCGCGCCCGCCAGGCCAAGTCCAAGGCCCGCCTGACCGCCTACGAGGATCTGGTCAACAAGGCCTCCCGCGAGGCCCAGACCTTCGCCCAGATCCAGATCCCCCCGGGTCCCCGCCTGGGCAATGTGGTCATCGAGGCCGAGAACCTCGAGAAGGCCTACGGCGAGAAGCTGCTGTTCAAGGACCTGACCTTCAAGCTGCCGCCGGGCGGCATCGTCGGGGTGATCGGGCCCAACGGCGCGGGCAAGACCACGCTGTTCAAGCTGATCACCGATCAGGTGAAGGCCGACGGCGGCGACATCCGCGTCGGCGAGACGGTCCAGCTCGGCTTCGTGGACCAGAACCGCGACGCGCTGGATTCCAACAAGACCGTCTGGGAGGAGATCTCCGGCGGCCTGGACGTCATGACCGTGGGCACGCGCGAGATCCCGTCGCGCGCCTATGTCTCGTCGTTCAATTTCCGCGGCTCGGACCAGCAGAAGAAGGTCGGCCTGCTGTCAGGCGGCGAGCGCAACCGCGTGCACCTGGCCAAGACCCTGAAGTCGGGCGCCAACGTCCTCTTGCTCGACGAACCCACCAACGACCTCGACGTGGAGACCTTGCAGGCGCTGGAGGCGGCGCTCGAGGACTACCCGGGCTGCGCGGTGGTGATCAGCCACGACCGCTGGTTCCTCAACCGCCTGGCCACCCACATCCTGGCCTTCGAGGGCGACAGCCACGTGGAATGGTTCGAGGGCGACTTCGACAGTTACGAGGAAGACAAGAAGCGCCGCCTGGGCGCCGACAGCCTGATCCCGCACCGGATCAAGTTCCAGAAGTTCGGGCGGTAGGGCGAGGGACCTAGGCGGCTTTGGACGCTGGGAGGCCCCTAAGGAACGCACGGAGGCGGTCGGCCTCCGCGGGATTGGCAGGGTTGTAGACGATCATGCTCAACTCCGGCCGGCCATCCACGGCGAACCCGGAGAACTCCAATTCCAGCGCGCCGAGTTCAGCATGGTGCAGCCGCTTAGAGCCTTCGGCATGGGCGCTGATGGCGTTGTCGCGCCACATCGCCTCGAATTCCGGGCTTATCCGCGAAATCTCGTCCGCCAGGCGGTTGATCTGTTCGGAGGCGCCGGCGCGGATCGCATCTGCTCGGAAAGCGCCAACGACATAGCGGGCGACGCTCGTCCAGTCGTCCTGGGCGGCGCGCATGCGCGGGTTGGTGAACATCATGCGCAGGATGTTGCGCCCGTCCGGCGGCAGCTTGGCGTAATCCGTCAGGATCGCCGCGGCAGCCCTGTTCCAGGCGATCACATCCCACGTCGCGTTCTTGATGATCGCGGGGCTGTACTCCAAGGCGTCCAGCACGCGCTGGAGGCGGGGTGTGACGCCGTCGATGGGCTTGTAGCGGACGTCGGGCATGCGGCCGAGGCCTAGCAGGAACAGGTGCTCGCGCTCAGGCTCGGTGAGCATCATGCCGGCGGCGATTCGGTCGAGCACGTCGGCCGAAGGCGCGCCGCCGCGCCCCTGTTCCAGCCACGTGTACCAGGTGGGACTGATGTTGGCGCGCTGCGCCACCTCTTCCCGGCGCAGACCGGGCGTGCGCCGACGCCCAGTCGCGAAGCCGAAGGCTGCGGGATCCAGCCGCGTGCGGCGATCTTTCAGGAATGCTCCGAGAGTGATGGTCCGATCCACGTCGAGCTTCTTACGGGTAGGAATTATACCTTGATAAGGTCACTACTATAACAGGACTTTGCGGTCGGTTACACGGCGCGATCTGCCTGTAGGAGGTCTCCCGTGCGTGTTTTCCTGACTGGCGCTACCGGCTTTATCGGCGCGCGTATCGTTCCCGAACTCCTCGCGGCGGGGCATTCGGTGCTGGGCATGACGCGCTCGGACGCCGGCGCCAGGGCGCTGATCGACGCGGGCGCAGAGCCTTTCCGCGCTGTTCTCGAAGACCCCACCAGTGTCGCGGCTGGCGCGGAGCAGGCGGACGCGGTGATTCACACGGCCTTCGACCATGACTTCTCCAGCTTCGTGGCCAACTGCGAGAAGGACCGCAGGGTCATCCAGGCCATCGGGACGATCCTAAAGGGCTCGGATCGTCCGATCCTGATCACATCGGGAACCGGGCTGGGCGCCGCCGCGGCGGGGCAGCCGGCGACGGAAGATGTGGCGAACTTCGACCACCCGAACCCCCGCGTCGCGTCCGAGGAGGCTGGGGCGGCGTTGCTGGAGGCTGGCGTCAAGGTCTTGGTCATGCGGTTGCCGCAGGTGCACGACACCCATCGGCAGGGTTTGGTCTCGCCCTATATCGTGAACGCCAGGCAGAGGGGCGCGGCAGCCTATGTGGGGGAAGGCCTTAATCGCTGGCCTGCGGCGCACGTGACGGATGTGGCGCGCCTTTACAGGCTGGCGATCGAGCAGGGCAAGGCGGGCGAGCGGTTCCACGCGGTGGCCGAGGAAGGCGTGCCCGCCCGTGAAATCGCAGCCGTCGTCGGCGCAGGCCTGGGCGTGCCCGTCATGTCTGTGGCGCAGGAGCAGGCGGCCGAACATTTCGGCTGGCTGGCTATGTTCGTCGGCATGGACATGCCCGCCTCCAGCGCCTGGACGCGCGACAGGCTCGGATGGAGCCCTTCTGGCCGCGGGATGATCGCGGACCTTCGTGACATGGACTACAGCGAAGCCCCCTGACCATGTGCAGTCCGCGAAGGTCCGCTCGCCGGAGCGATCCCAAGTTCCGCTTCTGGCGCGAACTGGACCTCGCGAGTTTCTCACCCCGAGCCGGCGTCAGTTCTTCCGTGTCGGCGAGAGGCGCGGTTGCGCCTCGGCGGGTCCGGCGCCACCATTGTGCTCTGATCGAGCTGCCGGGAGCGCGACCATGATCCGTGTCGGCGAGCGGCTGCCGCAGGTGAGTTTGGCCCGGCTGCGGGGCGACACCGTCGAGCACGTGCCGCTCGAGCCCTACCTCGAGGGCCGGCGGGTGGTGATGATCGGACTGCCCGGCGCCTTCACCCCGGTCTGCACCCAGCGCCACATCCCCGAGCTGGTGGCCAATGCGGGGTCGCTGAAGGCCTCGGGCATCGACGAGATCATCTGCGTGGCGCCCAACAGCCCGTGGGTGGTGGCCGAGTGGTCCCAGCAGACCGATCCGGAGGGCCGGCTCACCTTCCTTTCCGATGGCAATCTGGAGCTCACCCGCGCGGCCGGCCTCTCCAGCAAGGCTCCGCACCTCTTCCTTGGAGAATGCAGCATGCGCTACGCCCTGATGCTGCGTCACGCGGTGATCGAGAAGATCGCCGTCGAGCCGGACGTGGAGAACCTGGCCTGCACCCGTCCCGTTAAGTTCGTCGAGATCTAGCGCGCGGGCAGCTCTCAAGCGGCTTGGATGACGGCCGGCTCCAGGGGGTCCACCGGCCGCTCGCCCAGCGTCTCCTTGAGACCGAAGGCCAGCAGGCCCCCGGCCAGCGAGCAGCCGGCCATGATCAGGAAGGGCGTGGCCAGGCTCGTGAGATCGGCCGCCCAGCCGGCGATGGCGGGCCCGAGCACGCTGCCGATCAGCTCTCCCATGCCCGGGATGAAGCCCGAGACCGTGCCGAGCTGGCGCATGGGCACCGTCTCGGCCGGGATCGCGATGAACAGCACCGCCGTCACCCCCTGGGCCAGCCCCCCCACCACGAGGAACCCGGCCAGGCCCCAGAGCGGACCGTGGAAGAACAGCACGCCCAGGGGTCCCGCCAGGCCGAGCAGGCTGAAGATGATCACCGCCGGCTTGCGGCCGATCCGATCCGACAGGGCGGCGACCACGAAGGACACCATCTGGGCCAGGCCCTGGGCGCTCAGCAGGAAGCTGACCTGGGTGGGAGGGATGTGGCGCACATCGACCAGATAGAGCGTCGAGAAGGCCGTGTTGATCATCAGGGTCGCCATGGTGAAGCAGGCGATCAGGGTGCACAGGATGATGTTGCGCCGCGCGATCACCCGCAGGAATCCCTCGCTCGGCGCCGCCGCTGCCCCGGCCTTGGCGGCGGGGGGCGCGGGGCGCTTTTCGCGCACGAAGCGGGCGATCAGCAGGGCCATGATCAATCCCGGGATCGCCGCGATCCAGAAGGCGGCGCGCCAGTTCAGCGCCTGGGCCAGGGCGATGAGCAGGATCGGCCCCAGCACCGAGGCGAACAGCGACAGGCAGCCGTTGATGATCAGGCCGGTGTTCAGCCCGATGCGCTTGGGGGACGAAGTCTCGGCCATCAGGGTCAGCACCATCGGCGGCACCGGGCCTTCGGCCATGCCCATGAACAGGCGGGCGCCGATCAGCACGGCGAACGAAGTCGCCAGGCCCGACACGAACGAGCAGCAGGAGAACACGATCACCGCCACGATCAGCAGGGGCTTGCGCCGCCCCATCAGGTCCGACAGCCGCCCCGCCCCGATGTTGGTGAGAGCCCAGGTGATCGACAGGGCCGACGAGACGAGGCCAACCTGAGTGGCCGTGAGCTTCAGGTCCCTCACGATGAACGGCGCCAGATAGTTCACGGCCAGCCGGTCCATGAACACCACCCCGAAGGTGACGCCCAGGATCGCCACGAGGGCGTTCTCGTAAGTGAGCAGGCGAACTCCGCCGCCCGTTCGCCTGGACTGGTTCATCCCGCCCCCGCTTCCGACCCTTAAGCCAGTTCAGCACAGAAGGCGCCGGAGTCGAACCACTGACGCCGGCTATTTCGCCCGGGCGCGGTTGTTGCGGGGGCCGTGCTCCAGCTCCACCAGCCCCATCAGCTCCAGCACCGGGGTCACGTAGTTGGCGAAGCGGCCGCGGTAGCCCTTGCGCGCGCCATAGTAGCCGCCCACCGGATTGTCCTGCGCCCTCGCCCAGGCCTCGATGGACTCATCCTTCACCGGCTTGCCCTCGTCGGCATTGCCCAGCTCCACCCAGTCGCCGCGCGCCTTCAGCATCGCGTGCAGGTCCTCGATGCCCCGCAGCTGATAGGCCAGGCGGGTGGATCCCACCTGTACCACCAGGGTCGGCGGATCGGACGCCTCGTCCCGCCAGGCTTCGAACCCCGAGGTCTGGGACGGCGTCTGCAGCTTCCAGGGATCGTCCCTGGTCCCTGCGCCTGGGCTGGTGTCGGCCATGGTCGTCCCCCTTCGTAGGAGAGAGGCTAGCACGGCTGCACGAGGTTCTGCGCCCGGGATCAGTCGATCGCCTGCGCGACCAGCTTCGCCAGCGCCTGGGCCATCGCGGCCACGGCCGGCAGGGCGGCGAGTCCATGCCGGTGGGCGATCCATTGCGCGTCGTTGTAGCCGATCCAGCAGGCGCCGGCCGCGTCCTGCCAGACCAGCGCCTTTAGGGGCAGGTCGATCCCGGCAGTCTGAGCGGCCTGCATCAGAGGCGTTCCGCCCCTGGCCGCGCCGAAGATCACCAGCCGGGTGGGGCGCAGCTCCAGTCCGGCGGCCGTGGCGCCGGCGTCGTGATCGACCTCTGCGAAGATGGTCAGGCCGGCGGTCTCGAGCGCGGTGCGGAACCGCCGCAAGGTCCCGTCCACCGGGTGTGGGCTCTGATGGCTGATCAGTCCGGCCGGCTGGCCCATGACCCTATTTCTCCGCCTTGGCCCGCTCCACGCCCTCCAGCACCAGCTTGCGGGCCTCCTCGGCTCCGCCCCAGCGCAGGATCTTGACCCACTTGCCGGGCTCCAGGGCCTTGTAGTTGGCGAAGAAGTGCTCGACCTGCTGGAGGGTGATCTCGGGCAGGTCCTTGATGTCCTGCACGGTGTCGTAGCGCTTGGTCAGCCAGCTGGAGGGCACCCCCACCAGCTTCTCGTCCCCGCCCTTCTCGTCCTCCATCAAAAGGACGCCCACCAGGCGGCAACTCATCACCGCGCCGGGCACGATGGCCCGGGTGTTCATCACGATGACATCGCAGGGATCGCCGTCGGCCGACAGGGTGTGGGGGATGAAGCCGTAGTTGCCCGGATAGCGCATCGGCGTGTGCAGGAAGCGGTCGACCACCAGGGCGCCGGAGGCCTTGTCCATCTCGTACTTGATCGGCTCGCCGCCGATCGGGACCTCGATCACGACGTTGACGTCGTGCGGCGGGTTCTGGCCGATCGACAAAGCTTCCAGACGCATGCGGGGCCTCCAACCTGAGAGGCGTGCTCTCTAGGCGCTCGGGGCCGGCCGGGAAAGCCCGCCCGGATCAGGCGAAGCCGTGGGCCATCTCGCGGGTGGCCTCGCCCTGGGCGATGCGGGCCAGGGGATTGGGCCGCGCCTCGCCGACCTTGCTCAGGGTGTTGCGGTCGATGTGCTGAAAAGGGTCGGGCCGGCCGCGCACCTGCAGCACGGTGGTCGACACATAGCTCCAGCCGCCGTCCGGCCGGAAGGTCACCTCCAGCTCGTAGACGTCGGTGCGGAACGCCCATTCCAGGAAGTCGGCAGACGAGATGCCATAGCCCGGCACGCCGCGCTCGGCCCTGACCACGATCCTGTCGCCGTCGGCACGCCCGGCGGCCAAGGCGGTCTGTCCGCGCGGGATGGTCAGGCTCTGCAGGATCAGGCCGGTCTTGGGCTCGTAGAGCCAGTAGCCGATCTGGTCGTGGAAGGTGGAATCCTCGTCCGAGGCCACGATGTGGACGTGGTAGCGCAGGCCATAGAGCAGCTGGGGCCCGTTGGCCTGGGGATCGATGGGCTGCATCTCGATCCGCTCGATGAACTGCCGCCGTTCCGGTCCCTCGGCCTTCGGGTTGACGTCGACCCCCTTGGTCCCTTGCCAGATCCCCGCCAGCCGCGTCAGCGGACCGAGATTGGCCAGGGTGTCGGGATCGACGTCTTCGGGCTCGGTGAAGATGTCGTCGGGAAACTCCAGCATCCGTGCGGCTCCGGTCCAGCTTGCCGGCGCTTGGCTGGACCGCCGACTGGCTCCGGTCAAGCCATACGGGATCAGCCGCGGGTCTGCCGGTCGATGTTGTCGATGTGCCGGGCCAGTCTGGACGCGGCCAGGGCGTTCAGCAGCCAGACCACGGCGAAGATGAGCAGGCCGATGACGCCTCCGGCGATGATCCGGCCATGATCCTCGGCCAGGGGGACCTTGGAGTTGTGGTCCTGGAACCAGCGCCCGAGGCTCAACACGACCATGCTGGGGACCAGCGGAAGCAGATACCAGACCGGAACCCGCTTCAGCGCATCGCGCTGGCGCGCCAGCTCCGCGCGCTGGAAGGCGAGCAGGCTTTCTGTCGTGCCGTCGGCGGGCGTCCGGCCGGGGCTGGCGTTGCGATGCAGCTGCCAGAGGACGAAGGCGACACCGAGGATGGCCAGCACGAAGCTGGTGCGAGTAATCCAGCCGAAGTGACCAAACAGCGCGAGACCGCCAGCCGCCGGGATGGCGACGGCGCCCGCGGCGTATTCGATCCGGTTGCGGCGGCGCACCTTGCGCTCGAAGCCGGTCGCGGCGGTGGTGAGGTCTGCGGCGGTCATCTTCGTGGGCTCCACGGGCTGCGAAAGCCAGACGGCCTTCAAGGGATCGAAAGGCGAGGCGGGTTCGGTCATTCGGAGCCTCCCGGTCGGAAGCGGCGGGCGAGCAGGGCCTTCAGCCGGTGGATCTTGGTGGCGACCGCGCCGGCCGAGAGGCCGGTGACCTCGGCGATCCCGGCGGCGGGGAGGTCTTCCAGGTAGAGCAGCATCACCTGCCGGTCTGGTGGGCCCAGCGCCTGGATCATGGCGTTCAGCCGCTCCAGCACCTGGCGCTCGCCGGCGGCGGTCTCCGGATCGTCGCCGACGGCGGCGAGCTCGAGCTCTTCCAGGGTGGCCGAGCCTTGTGGGGTGCGGCGGCGGCGGCCGACGTGCGAGGCCGCGGCGTTGTGGGCCACCCGCCAGGTCCAGGTCGCGAGCGAACAACGGCCATCGAAGCTGGCCAGGCTGCGCCAGAGCGCGACGTGGATGTCCTGCACCAGGTCGCGGCGTTCGTCGGCATCGGCCTCGACGGCGCGCGCCAGCCGCTCGATCGCCGGCCCGTATTGGGCGACGGCGTCGCGGTAGCGCGTCTGCTGATCTTCCCCTGGCCTCACGCCGCCCGCCCGTCGTCCCTGCAATCCTCACATTAGACGCAGGGGCGCGGGACTTCTTACCGACGGTTGGGCCGGCGCCTCACTCGGGGCCGGGGCCGGGAGGCGGCGGCCCGACCACCACGTCGTGGTGATGGTGGTGGTGATGGTGCGGGGCCGGCGCGACGATCACGTCGTGATCGTGATGATGATGGTGGTGGTGCACGACGGTCCGGGTGATCACCACCGTCTTCTTCACCGCCGTGTGGGTCGCGGTGCGGGCGGCGGCGCGATGCACCACCGGCCTGCGCACGGGGGCGGCGCGATGCACGGGCCGGCGCGCCGCCGCGTGGGCGGTGGTCTTGCGGGCGCTGCTCTCGACGACCTCCCGGGTCGTGGTCACGGTCACGTGGTCATGGTGGTGATGGTGATGCGGGGCAGGCGCGACGATCACGGCATGGTGGTGATGATGGTGGTGGTGGTCGTGGACCGCTCCGTCGCGGGGCGGCGGCGGAGGGCCGTCCGTCTGCGCCAGCTGCAACCGCTCCACGGCGTTCGGGATGGGTTGCAAGAGCTCGCTGTAGCTCTTGGCGGGCGGGACGGGCGCGATCGTGGTGGCGGCGGCCGCGCCGGCGGCGGCGAGCGCCGCGGCCGCGCCGGCTGCGATCAAGGGCGTCTTCTTCATCGGGCGTTTCCTGCATGACCTCGACAGTCGAGACCTAACGCCCAGGCCGAGCCTAAGGCTCCGCCGAACCGTCGGTTCGACGCGGCGATGTCACACCGCCTTGATCGGGCTCTCCAGCTCGCCGATGCGGTCGATCCGGGCCACCACCACGTCGCCGTCCTTCAGCCCCTGGGGCGGGTCCATCGCGTAGCCGACGCCCGAGGGCGTGCCCGTGGCGATGATGTCGCCGGGCTCTAGCGTCATGCCGGCCGACAGCGAGGCGATGATGGTCGGGATGTCGAAGATCATCATCGAGGCCTTGGCGCGCTGGCGCTCCTGGCCGTTCACCGTGAGGCTGAGCTCCAGGGTGGTCGGATCGCCGACCTCCTCGGCGTCGACGATCCAGGGGCCGAGCGGCAGGGAGGTGTCCAGCGACTTGCCCTTGAACCACTGCTCATGGCGCCGCTGCAGGTCACGCGCGGTGACGTCGTTGGCGATGGTGTAGCCGAACACGTGCTCGAAGGCCCGCTCCTTGGCGATGTCCCGGCCGGCCTTGCCGATCACCACGGCCAGCTCGACCTCGTAGTCCAGGAGCTTGGTCAGGCCCTCATCCAGCCGTACCGGCGCGCCCGGCGCATTGATGGCGGTGGGGGCCTTGGTGAAGATCTGCGGGAATTCCGGCAGCTTGGTCTGCTGGCCGGCGGCCCGGGCGCCCTCGGCCACGTGCTCGACGTAGTTGCGCCCGATGCAGAAGACGTTCTTGCG
>FTJL01000164.1_pt18 | contig 10453 bp, 11 predicted proteins | sample 1658551 | NCBI WGS metagenome assembly FTJL01 (sample SAMEA3914835, study PRJEB12502) | metagenome | biome: forest; material: soil | place: Canada | collected 2011-07-03 | depth 0.3 m
ACCAACGCCGGCGGAATGCGGGTGGTGCGTTACGGAATGATGCGCAGCCTCGTGCTCGGAGTCGAGGCCGTGCTCGCGGACGGTACGGTCCTCTCGTCCCTCAACCGGATGCTGAAAAACAATTCCGGCTACGACCTGAAGCAGCTTTTCATCGGCACCGAAGGCACTCTGGGCATCGTGACGCGCGCCGATCTGCGTCTGGTGGCGGCGCCCCGCAGTCATGGCACCGCCTTCGTCGCCTGTCCCGACTTCGAATCGCTGATTCGTCTGCTGGGCATCGTGGATGCCGGACTGGGCGGACAGTTGAGTGCCTTCGAGGCGATGTGGCCCGAGTTCTACGAGCTCACCACGTTGCCTCCGGCCGCGAATGCGTCGCTGCTTGCGCACGGCCACGGCGTTTACGCATTGATCGAGTCCCTGGGCGGAGATCAAAAATCGGACGACGAACGTCTGGAGAGCGTGCTCACCGAGGCTATGGAGCAGGGCGTGATTGTCGACGCGGTCATCGCCAAGTCGGATGCCGAACGCCGTGCGATGTGGGCACCTCGCGAAGATGTGTTTCAGACTCGCCGCTATGGACCCACGCACAACTTCGATGTCAGCGTCCCCATTGGAGAAATGCCCGGATACGTCCGTGACGTTCGCGCGGCACTGGAACGCGCGGTCCCGGGAATCCGCATCTGGGTCTTCGGGCACATCGCAGACGGCAATCTGCATCTGACCATGTCGGCCGGCGATGCGCACGCAGTCACCTTTGATCTCGTCGAGAGTTGCGTGTACGAGCGGCTGCGGCCGTTTTCGGGAGCGATTTCCGCCGAGCATGGCATCGGCCTGGAACGCAAATCGTATCTGGGTATCTCGCGCAGCGCCGCCGAAATCGCCACGATGCGCGCGCTGAAGAAGGCACTCGATCCCAAGGGTATTCTGAATCCTGGAAAGGTCTTCGATGTCCAAGCAGCCTGAACATTTCCGGCGCGCGCCGCGGCCGGTCACGGTCGCCGCGGTACAGATGGCGTGTAGCTGGGACGCCGCGGCGAATATTGCCAAGGCCGAGAAGCTCGTCCGAGACGCCGCTGCGCGGGGCGCTCAGATCATTCAGCTTCCCGAGTTGTTCGAAGCGCCTTACTTCTGCATCGAGCAGGACGTGCGGCACCTGAACCTCGCGACCGCCGTGGCGGACAATCGTGCCATCCGGCACTTCGCACCTATTGCACGCGAACTCGGGGTCGTTCTGCCGATCAGCTTCTTTGAGCGAGCAGGGCCAGCATTCTTCAATTCGGTGGCCATCCTCGACGCCGACGGCACGAACCTGGGGATCTACCGCAAGTCCCACATTCCCAACGGGCCCGGTTACCAGGAGAAGAACTACTTCAGCCCCGGCGATACCGGCTTCAAGGTCTGGGACACGCGGTTCGGACGGATCGGGGTGGGGATCTGCTGGGATCAGTGGTTTCCCGAGACCGCTCGCTCGATGGCGTTGCTGGGTGCTGAGTTGTTTTTTTTTCCTACGGCGATCGGCACGGAGCCGCCGCCGGCGGTTGCGGTGAATTCGAAGGATCATTGGCAGCGCACGCAACAAGGTCACGCCGCGGCGAATCTCACGCCACTCGTCGCCGCAAACCGTTATGGCTTGGAGCGATCGACGCAAGATCCTGAGAACCTCTATATCCGCTTTTATGGCTCATCATTCATCGCGGACGCGATGGGTGCCAAGTTGGCCGAAGCGGCGGAAGAGGGCGACGCTGTGCTGACCGCGACCTTCGATCTCGAGGAAATCGAGCGCGTGCGCAACAACTGGTTCGTGTTTCGCGACCGGCGTCCCGAGCTCTACGGTCCGCTCATGTCGTTGGACGGGACGTTGCTCGACTGATCCATTGCATGGCTTCGCGCAATTCCTGTACGAAGCGCGAGTATTCCTTTCGGCGCTGCGCATCATCGGGAATGCGTAGCAGGAACGAAGGATGGATCGTCACCCAGATATGCGACAAGGCGTTCAAGCGCATCGGGGCGGCGCGCACCTGTGAAACGGTGACCGCGTGCCCCAATAAGGCGCGCGCGGCCGTGCCTCCCAACGCCATCACCAGCTTGGGCGCGACCAGTCGCAGTTCCTCGTCCAGCCACCAATGACACGCTTCGATTTCGCTCGCGCTGGGCTTGATGTGCAGGCGGCGCTTACCGCGAAGCTCGAACTTGAAGTGCTTGACTGAATTGCTGACATAGACCGTTTCGCGGCTCAAGCCGGCGTCCAGCAAAGCGCGCTCCAGCATCGCCCCTGCTGGCCCGACGAACGGGTGCCCCTGCAGGTCTTCCGAATCTCCGGGTGCTTCGCCTACGAGCATCAGGGAGGCGGGCGACGGCCCTTCTCCCGGCACACCGTGCGTCGCGGATTTCCACAATGTGCAGCGCCTGCAAGAGTCCACCGCCGCGCGCAGTTCCGCGAGCGATGTCAGTGTTCGGCCTGTGACCGTCTGGTCCTCATCGCCTTCGACCCGCACTCGCGATTCGTTCGTAGGCTCCGAGTCCTCTGACTTCATGGGCAAATCTCACGACAACGATTCCTGTCCTAATGGTTGACGTGAGGCGATTGTTCCGGCGCAGCTGCAAATCGCCAGTGCACTGAAGTGAACGGCTCGCCATCGCCGTACGACACGCAGCACGTCAGCCCAACCATGTATCACCACCGTTCGGTGCATTCGTTGTCAGTGACGCTTCAGTTTGATGACCGTGAGCGTGGCCGACGCGAATTGCGTGTTTGAAGTTTGGTGCGCGGAAGAAGTTTTCCGGCCGGGTGGCCGGAAAACTTTTGCGATTGGTGGAGGCGGGGGGAATCGAACCCCCGTCCGCAAGCGCTAGACAACAGGATCTACGTACGTATCCCACTCATTGGTTCTCGCGTAAGCGCTACCCGAGGGGCAGGGAAAACGCTACGCCAGCACGCAGTACTCTTAACGCCACGGCCTGCAGCTCACCATGGCGCGATCCTATGAACATTTCTCCCGATTCAGTCGCATAGGCACGAGCCGGTCGGAAGTCAGCCGAGTTTAGGCGGCTAGAGCGTAGTTGTCGTCGTTGGCAACTATGAGATTGCAGATGGATTTGCGAGGTAACTGCGCCTCGGTACGCCCCTGAAGGTTTGCAACCCACGTCGAAACCGGTCGCCCCCAAAGGACGTGCGGATGATACCTCAATCGGGGCGTCGCGCGCTGGTCCGTCACTACAATTCCTTGGCCGTGCGGGTCGAAAATGCCTGCTGCGTCGCGGATATACGACGATTTCGCGACCATTCGTCGGACCGCCTTTCCCCAACCCTCCCCGCGGGGTTCACGCGAGCGCCACGGTCCGGTAAGGTCCGCGGGTTTTTATGTCGACGATGACGGATACAGGGGATTTTGCGCATGACGAAAAGAAGCTTGGCGGTGTTTCTAGCGATGTTATCGGGCGTGGTGATGAGCAGCAGTGCACTCGCGGATTCCGAGTGGGCTTCACGCAGCGAGCTGGGCTATGCGCTGTCGCGTGGCAATTCGGACAGCCAGAACGGCAATCTGAAGTTTGACATCGCGCACCTGCTGGGCCAGTGGATCTACGCCTTCGGCCTGGACGCTCTGTACGGAAGCAGCAACGGCATTGGCACCGCACAGCGCTGGGACACGCATTTTCAGGCGGACTTGAAATTGACCGAGAAGATGTTCTGGTTCGGCAAGTTGCAATACGAGGATGATGCGTACAGCGGATTCAAATACCAGGCCAGTGCAGCGACCGGTCTCGGCCGTATTTTCCTGCGGTCGGATTCGGACAAACTGTCGACGCAGCTCGGCGCCGGCATCCGCCGCTTGCGTCCCGAACAGCTGATTCGCGACGATCGCGGTGCGGTGATCGAGAGAATTCCGGGCGACAGTTCCGAGGACGCCGTCGCCACCGGCGGTCTTACGTATGAGCATACTTTCAACGCTTCGACCAAGTTGCTCGAGTCGCTGAACGTCGAGTCCGGCAGGAGCAATACCCTGGCCAAGAACAACCTGGGCCTGCAGGTCAAGATGGGCAGCGCGTTGTCGCTGGCCGTGGCCTGGAGCTACATCCGCAACAGCAGCCCGCCCGCGGGCATCATCAGCAAGACCGATCAACTGACGACCGTCAATCTGGTCTACGAAATCAAGAATCCGAAATTGACGCCCACCGCGGTGGCGCTCACGCAGCGCTTGCAGACGGCGAACTGATCATCCTGCCGATGGGTGCGATGGATCGCGCCCTTTGAGACCTAGCGGCCTCTCATCAAACGGGCTTTGTCGCGCTGCCAATCGCGGTCCTTCTCCACAGCGCGCTTGTCGTGCTGCTTCTTGCCCTTCGCCAGGCCGATCTGCAGTTTGGCCCGTCCGGCCTTCCAGTACAGCTCCAGCGGAACGAGCGTGTAGCCCTTGCGTTCGACGGCGCCGATCAGTCCGGAGATCTCACTGCGATTCAGAAGCAGTTTGCGTGTGCGGATCGGGTCGGTGATGACGTGCGAGGAGGCCGAGTTCAATGGGGCGAGATGGGCGCCGAACAGGAAAGCCTCCGCCCCACGCAAAAACACGTACGCCTCCGCAAGCTGCGCCCGACCCGCGCGCAGGGACTTCACTTCCCAGCCCTGCAGGACGATACCGGCCTCGTAGCGCTCTTCTATGAAGTATTCGAAGCGCGCCTTGCGGTTCTCGGCGATCAGGCGTTGGGGCGTATCTGGTTTGGCCATGTCGTGATTGTAGCGGGTTCTGCTGTGCGTGCTTTGCGACCCTGCGCAACCCGGTACAATTGGGTTATGCGGGAAATCAAGCATTCAGCGCTCATTGCGCAGCCGCCGGAGCGGGTGTTCGAGATCATCAACGACGTGGAGAGCTACCCGAGCTTTCTGCCCTGGTGTACCCACGCGAAGGTGCTGTCGCGCTCCGAGCGAGAGATCGTGGCGACGGTCGGTGTCCGCAAGGGGCCACTGCAGGGAGAATTTACCACCCGCAATGAGCTGGATCCCAACACGCGCATTGGAATGCGGCTGGTCAGCGGGCCTTTCCGCACGCTGGAAGGTGAGTGGCTGCTGACACCGATAGGCTCCAACGGCTGCCGTGCCGAGCTTGCCATGCGGTTTGCGTTCAAGAATCCCTTGTCTGCCATGCTGTTCGAGCAGAAATTCGCGCAGACCATGGCGTCTCTGGTCGACGCATTCGTGGTACGGGCGCGCTCCCAATCGTGAACGCTCCCGGCACCAAGCGCTGCCTCGTGGCCTATGCCACGCGGGAGCGGCAGTACCTGTGGGAAGTCGATCTGCAGATGACCGCCTCCATTGCCGATGCCCTGGAAGTGGCGAGGCAGACGGCCAATCTCGAGACCGTTCCGTGGGAGACAGCGCCGGTGGGCATCTTTGGAGAAATCAGGGCGCGTACCGACGTACCGCGGGACGGTGATCGCATTGAGATCTACCGTCCGCTCCGCAGCGACCCGCGGCAGCGCCGCCGGGAGCACGTCCAGCGGCAGCGCAAAGGCACCCGCAGCTAGGGGTCTAGATCTTGGGGAACTTGGCGATGGGAGCCGCCTCTTCCGGGGGCGCCGTCGGTGAGCGGTTCGGCACATTCACCCGATCGTACTTGTCCACCTTGTCTTCCTTGAAGTAGACGATCAGATGGCGCTGTTCGGGAGTGCGCCACCGGCCCTTCTTGAAGTAATAGAGGTAGTCCCAACGCTCGCGGTCGAATTCGTTCGGAATCATCGGCGTACCGAGCAGATAGCGTACTTGCGCACGCGTCATGCCCACCTGGAGCTGGTCTACCGTCTTGCCTTCGAGGAAGTTGCCCTGCTGGATATTCAGCCGGTAGACGCAGCCGCTGGCCAACGTCGCACCCAGGAGCAGTGCCACAAGAGAGCCGCGGAAAAATGGTTGAGTCATGCTTTTCGCAAAACCGTTGCTGGAGTGAAGGAATGGTCGCATGCTGTCGCCTCGAGTCCCCAATTGACACCAGTTGGGCCCCCAGCTGGACAATAATGCGGGCGCATCATAACCCGCCACGGATTGCCGGAGAACATCGCGTGGAAGGCAAGGATCTTCGTAAAGCCGGCCTGAAGGTAACGCTCCCCCGATTGAAGATTCTCGAGATTCTCGAGAATAGCTCTACGAGGCACCTGTCGGCTGAGGATATCTACCGCAACCTGCTGGACTCCAATGAGGACATCGGGCTGGCGACGGTGTACCGCGTCCTGACGCAGTTCGAGGCTGCCGGCCTCGTCACGCGCCATCACTTCGAGGACGGAATGGCTGTCTTCGAGTTGAACCACGGTACCCACCACGATCACATCGTGTGTCTGGACTGCGGGCGCGTCGAAGAGTTCATGGATGCCGGCATCGAAGAGCGGCAGAACGCCGTTGCGCAACGACTCGGCTTCGCGATTCGCGATCATTCTCTCATTCTGTACGGGAACTGCCGCCGCACCAGTTGCGAGTACAAGCCCAAGACTGTGAGCTAAGGCAGCCTAGCGACGCTTCGATGCGGGCGATCGGGCAGGGTCTTGTGTGGGGGCGTCCGCAACCGCTTTGAGCATCTCGTGGGCGTGTTCACGCGCTTTTGAGGTGACTTCGATGCCGCCCAGCATGCGTGCTAGTTCCTCGACGCGATCGGTCGCCGAAAGCTCCGTGAGCGCGGTCCGGGTGGTTCGGCCGTCGGTCAGCTTGGTGACGCGCAGATGGTGATGGCCTTGGGAGGCGACCTGGGGCAGGTGAGTTACGCACAGCACCTGACCTCGTTCTCCCAGCGCGCGTAGCTCCCTTCCCACTATCTCAGCGACTGCGCCGCCTATACCCGAATCGACCTCGTCGAAAACCATGCAGCGTGTCTCGCGTGCCGCGCACGACACCTGCACAGCAAGCGAGAGGCGGGAGAGTTCGCCTCCAGAGGCGACCTTCGACAGCGCACGCGGCGGCTGGCCCGGGTTGGCCGTCACTCGAAAATCAATCTGATCGATCCCATGCTGTGCAGGCTCCGTAGCCTCACTTTGGGCCACGTCGACCTGGAAACGCCCACCGGCCATTCCGAGAGTCTGCATGCGCGTCGTTATGTCTTTTGCGAGAGCCCGTCCCGACGTCGCGCGACGCGCCGACAGCTGTTGCGCTTGTGCGCGGTAGCCGTCCAGCGCTGCGGCCAGGTCTTTGCGCAGAACCGCCAGGTCCGTCTCCGCTCGTTCCACGCTTTCCAGTTCGGACTGGAGATGAGTGGCGCGCTCGATCAGCTCGGCGGGCGGCACGCGATGTTTGCGAGCCAGCTCTTCGATCGCCGATAGCCGCTTTTCCACCTCGTCCTGGCGCGCCGTATCGACGTCGAGACTCTCGTTGTAGTGCTCCAACTCGCGCGCCGCTTCCCTGATCTGGATAGCCGCTTCTTCCACAAGAGGCAGCACGGTCGCGAGCTTCGGGTCGATTTCGGCCAGACCTTTGAGCGCCTGCAACGCGCGGCTCACGCTGGCGTGCGCGCTGCCTTGCTCCCCTTCGTAAAGCTGCTGAAGAGCGGTTTGTGCGGCTTCAGCGAGCCGGCCTCGGTTGGCAAGGCGCGCGCGTTCTTCAGTGAGGCTCGTTACTTCCGCTTCCTTCAGCTGCAGCGCGATCAATTCGTGCACCTGGTAACGCAACAGCTCCAGGCGTGCGTCGCGATCTCTCGCCTTGCCTTCCAGTTCGACCGTCCTGTTCAGCAGCTCGAGCCATACTCGATGCGCGATGCCTACCTGTCCCGTGAGAGGCTCGAGCCGGCCGTAACCATCGAGCAACTCGCGCTGCGCGGCATTGCGCATGAGCGACTGAAATTCGTGCTGGCCGTGGATGTCGATCAGGATGTTGCCGGCCTCGCGCAACTGCTGGACAGGCACCGACTGTCCGTTGAGGTAGGCGCGGGAGCGGCCATCCGCGGCGATGACCCGCCGGATGGTGAGTTCCTCACCGCCGGCGATCGATTGTTCCTCCAGCCAGCGCTTCAACTCGCGCGGCGCTTTCGCCAGGTCGAATGTCGCCGAGATTTCCGCTCGCTCCGCTCCGTGGCGAACGACTTCGGCGCCGGCGCGTCCTCCCGCAATGAGCTGCAGCGCGTCCACCAGAATGGACTTGCCCGCGCCAGTCTCGCCCGTGAGCACCGTGAGCCCCGGGCGCAACTCGAGCTCAATTGCGTCGATGATTGCGAAGTCGCGTATCTGCAGGTACGTCAGCATGAAGACGTCAGCGTTCGAAGCTGCCCCGGCCCCAGTGGAGCTTGGATCGTAACAGCCGGTAATAGTCGTGGCCCATAGGATGCAGCAAGGTAATGCGCTCCTTGGCAGGTTTGACCTGTAGCCGGTCTCCAGGCTCGATCTCGCCTATCACCATTCCGTCGCAGGTCACCTGGGCACGGGTGTCGGGCCGCTCCAGAAGTTGAAATTCGATGGTGGAGCGTGCGGAAACGACTATGGGCCGATCGGATAGGGTGTGCGGGCAGATGGGCGCGATGACCAGCACGTCCAGATGGGGCTCGACGATGGGTCCGCCGCAGGATAGTGCGTAGGCGGTCGAGCCGGTGGAGCTGGCCACGACGATGCCGTCGCCGGCGTGCTTGTTTACATAGATCCCGTTGACGTGGGTGGAAAAGTCGACCATGCGGCCGGTTGCCAGCTTCTGCAGCACGACGTCATTCAAGGCCAGCGAGTCGATAGTGCTGCCGTTGGCTCCATAGACACAGGCTTGCAGCAGGGGACGCTCGTCGGCCTCGAGCTCGCCGCGCAGGGCGGCATCGATGCTGGGGAACATATCGTTCGGCATTATGTCCGTCAGGAACCCGAGACGGCCGCGATTGACGCCCAGGAGCGGCACGCCATGGCGTGCTACGAGTCTTGCGGCGTACAGAAGCGTGCCGTCACCGCCGATGGCGATAACCAGGTCGGAACGCTCGCCCATGGCCTCCTCGGGCACGCGCTGTATGCCGGGCGGTCCATCGGAAAAATGCGCGTCATCCGAGATGAGCACTTCCACCTGCCGGGACAGCAGATAGGGGATGAGCGCATGCGCGGATTCCGCGACGCGTTCATCCGTGAATCTACCGACCAGCGCACAAACGCGAACGGGAAAGGCCATCATGAGCCTCGGACGAGACCTCGCGGGATGCGAGGCGGCGCCTTTGTAGCATGGGCTCGTGACAGAGCCAATGTGCCGCAATGTGTTGCTTGACGGTAGACCCCACCGTCGCTAGCTTGCTTTGGACAAGACCCGTAGGGTGGGTGGACACGGGTGATGGGTTGACTGTCATGGCTCAGGAAACTGCAGACGACGCGCTGGGCGAACGCGCCCGGCATCTGCTCCGGATACTGGTCGAAAGCTACATCCGGGACGGGCAGCCTGTGGGCTCGCGTATTCTTTCGCGCGAATCGGGGTTGCAGCTGAGCTCCGCGACGATCCGCAATGTGATGGCGGATCTGGAGGAAATGGGGTTCGTGTCCTCGCCGCACACCTCGGCGGGGCGTATCCCGACCGACAAAGGCTATCGTTTCTTCGTGGATACCTTGCTGCGGTCCGAACCGCAGCTGCCGGACGAGGTCGCCGCAGCCGAAATCCGCAGGCAGGTCGACAGCAGTCGCGAGACCTCCAAGGATCTCGTCGCTTCCGTCTCGCAGTTGTTGTCCAGCGTGACCAGCCTTGCGGGCGTGGTGACCTTGCCGATGGCGCAGAAGGCTTCGATCGCGCAGATCGAGTTCGTCGGCCTGTCCGAGAACCGCGTGCTGGTCGTGCTGGTGTTCGATGACCGGGAGGTCCAGAACCGGATCATCCAGCTGGAGCGTTACTACTCCCTGGATGAGCTCAAACGCGCCTCGAACTATCTCAACGAACAGTTTCGCGGCCGTACCCTGGAGCAGGTACGGCAGGAGATCCTGAGCCAGCTGCGTGAAGCGCATGCGAGCCTGAACCAGATCATGCTGGATGCCATCTCGGTGGCACAGCATGTGTTCGAGGCCGGCGACAGCGGGGAGCGCATGGAATTCGTGGTCAAGGGGCAGACCAATCTGATGGGCATGGCCGAGCTCACCAGCGTCGAGAAGCTGCGCCGCTTATTCGAGGCCTTCAACGAAAAACGCGATTTCCTGCACCTGCTCGATCACAGCCTGAAGGCGGAGGGCGTGCAGATCTTCATCGGTCACGAGTCGGGCTACCAGATGCTGGACGACTGCAGTGTCGTGACCGCCCCGTATGCGGCGGGGAATTCCGTCATCGGTGTCCTGGGAGTCATCGGTCCGACCCGCATGGCTTACGAACGCGTTATTCCAATCGTGGATCTGACCGCTAAAATACTGAGCGCCGCCTTGAACTCGCGGCGCTGAGGCCCCAAGCAGCGACGCAATAGCAATTGGTTGACGTAGCCGACGCCCCGGGAAGATAAGTAGCCGGCAAAGTGAGCGGGCAGGTGCCCGCGCAAAAACCACGTTTTTTGCC
>FTJL01001875.1_pt2 | contig 10422 bp, 7 predicted proteins | sample 1658551 | NCBI WGS metagenome assembly FTJL01 (sample SAMEA3914835, study PRJEB12502) | metagenome | biome: forest; material: soil | place: Canada | collected 2011-07-03 | depth 0.3 m
GCGCGCGAGCACGCGGCCACCTGGGTGGCGCCTTTCAATCGGTTCCTAAACCCGCGAACGCCGGAAGGCGCTGTGACCTTGACCGAGGACCACCGCCTGCTGGGATGGGCTTGGAACCCTATCGTCCCCGACGAGCCTGTCCATCTCGGTGTCTACTCGGGCGAGGACCTCTTATTCGACTTTCGGCCTTCCGAACACGGTCGCTTTCTGGAAAGGCATGGAAAGGGGCACGGACGCCACGTTTTCAATGTAAAGCTCCCTGACAGCGTGCTTAAGAGCAATATTCACCGGTTGGCCGTTCGTGTCGTCGAACCGTGCGTCAATCTGGACGGCAGCCCGGTGGAACTCTACCGATGAGCGATCTCACTGACACTCTGCAAGCGGCGAGTGAGCAGCTGTCCACATTGGAACAGTACGTGGCAGCGCTCCGGCAGGCGGACGACCGGGGTCGCCAAGATGTCGTGGCCCATTGGACGCGCGTCGCCTCGGAGCTGGGCTTGGCCCGAAGCCGCATCGAGGAGGCGACAAAGCTGGCGGACACTATTGTCCGTCGCTTGTCCGCTCAGAGCGCGACCAAAAGTGGAGACTAACTTTGCGGCCGCGCTTGGCCGGCAAGTTGAAAGCGGGTGCGCGTTCGAATGAGCGGCGATGAACTGCAGCAGCTCGATGCTCGGGCGCAACAGGCCTCGATCGCGATCGAAGGCCGCATCGACGCCTACAAGGACGGCCGCCTGCGCGGTTGGGCCTGGTCTCCTCAGGCGCCCGCGCGCGCGGTCGTTTTGGATGTGTTGATCGGCGGAAGGATCGCTGCCTCTTTCGTCGCGCACAGGTTTCGAGAGGATCTGCGTAAGCTCGGCAAGCGCGATGGCTGGTGCGCGTTTGATGCTCCGGTCGACCTCTCGGGATTTGCCTCCGATCTACCAGTCGAGTTGGAAGTGAGGGCGCTGGGCGGGCTGGGACGGCTCAAGGCTGGCCCGCTGAAGATCGAGAGCTTTTCGAGTCCAACCCGCTTCGGGGCTGGCGCCGGACTGGTCGTTGATCCCAAGCGCGCGGCGCAGTTCACCAGCCTCGTCTTAACCGAGCTCCGCACCCCTGAGATAAAAGGCAAGCTGCTCGAAGTTGGTCCAAAATGGGTTCGGGGGTGGGCGGTTCGCCCTCGCGCCCCCGGCTCTCGGGTGGAACTCCGCATTGTCGTGGACGGCTTGGACGTCGGAAGTGTTGTCGCCGAGGATTTTCTGCCTGATCTTGCGGTCAAGCGGCGTGGCGACGGAAGGTGTGGCTTTGCCTTCAAACTGCCCAAGGCGGTGCGGGACGGCCAGGCTCATAGGCTCGAGCTGAGCGTCGATGCGAGTGCGCACAGTGCGACCGTACGGCCCATTGGCGTGCGCGTCGTGGATGGCGTGGCCATCGTCGAGGAGTGGCTGGGCCCGGCTCCCGGCGAGAGCTGGGAGGACCCGGCGCCGCCCCGGTCGAGGCCGGTCTCCGATGTTCCGTCCCTGGCGGCAGGGCGCGAGCGAAGCGCGAAAGATGTCGAGGCGACGGCCGCCCTTGGAAGGGACGAGCCGACACCACCGCGGACGGCGAGCGAGACCCCTGCCCTGCCACCCTATCTGGAGAGCCAGGAGGAGTTGGCCCGACTCGCGAGCTGGCCGTGGGAACAGCTCCTCGCCGTCGCTCCCGAGGCGTCCGATGCGGCTGTTCAGGGCCTGGTGGAGCGGTTGCGACGGGAGCGGGGCGCCGCGCAGCGAGGCCCGCGCGAGACGATGGCGCGGCTGCTGGTCCTTGACGGCGCGCAGCAATCGCCGGCCCAGGCCACTGGCGATGCCTGGGCCCTCCAGTCGGAGTTCAGAACCGAATGGAAGGTGATCGACTCGAGCGAAAGCCCGGGCAGTGAGTGGATGCAGGAGCATCTCAGCGGGACCGGTTGGCGGCTTTTCGCCCGCGCGGGGGACGCTATCCACCCTTGCGCGGTCGCCCTTCTCGGTAGTCAGTTTGCCTCGGCCGATGTGGTGGTCTGGAACCTGCTTGTGTCCGACGAGTTCGACCGCCATTCGGCGATCGTCTATCGACGTCCCGCGTTCGACCCGCATACCTTCCGCCACAATCCCTCGATCGACACGACCTTCGCCGTTCGCGCCGAAGCGCTCAAGGATTGCCCTGAAGCGGTGCTGGACGCTCTGCTGCGGGGCCGAATTCATCCTCTTCTCTTCTGGCTATCAGGCCAAAGCCAACTCCTCTGGCGCGTCTGCGCCGATGCCTTGACCGTTCGGTCCAAGCGCGCCGTCCCACTCCAAGCGGCCACACGGATCGAGGTCGAAAAAGACCTCGATCTCTATGTCGCGCTCACCGATCAAATTGAGGAAGGATTCCGGCTGCGTGAAACCGAGCCGGAGTTGCCGTTCCCCTTTGTGCTGACGCCCCGCCAGCGGGCGGCGGAGGTGAGCGTCGTGCTGCCGCTCCAGGGCGCGAGCCTAGAGGATTGCCTGGCCGCCCTATTTGACTTCGCCCGCCAGCGGGTGATCGGCAACGTCGAGATTGTCCTGGTGGGAGCGCCATCGGCGCAGGCGCCCGTGATCGCCGGCGCCGCCCACCGAATGTTTGGGCCCGATTGCATCCGTCTGGTCCAAGTCGACGCCCCTGGGCTTGCGGCCTTCCTGAACGCGGGCGCAGAGGCCGCTCGCGGGGAGGCTCTGGTGTTCTGCTCGCCGGCGCTGAGGGCGCCGCCGCACGTGGGCCTGCTCGAAGAGCTGACAGCCTGGGCCCTGGTCCCCGGCGTCGGCCTTGTAGGAGCTGCGCTGGAGGACCGAACCAGACCCGGCTGCACCGCCTTCGGATTACGCCTGATGCAGCCAGGCCCGGACCTTTTTGCGCCGGTCATGGCGCCCGACGAAGAAGAGAGCTTCGCTGACGCCTTGCGATCCTGTGCCGGTCACCCATGGGCGCTGGCGGCGATGGCGCGCAGCAAGTTCCGGGCGCTCGGCGGTTTCGCTGACCGGCTGTTCCCGAGGCAAGGCTTTGCCGAGGACCTGGCGTTGCGCTGCACGCGTAGCGGCCTGGTTCACATCTACCTCGGCCACCTTCGCGCAGCGCTGGAGAACCAAGCTAATCCGCTGCAAGACCCGATCGTGTTTTCCCAGCTACGGCAACTTTATCCAGAGTCGGCAGAGGCGTGGCTGTTCGCGCTGCAACGGCAGGTCGTGAAGCGCCCGTCCGCCGATGAACTGATCCTTCCCGAGGATGTGAAGCTCCTGGCTGAGGCTGCCACCCGTCAAACGGGGCTTGATGACGAGCTAAGGGCGAGCCTGCTCGAGCAGGTCGCAAAGGTCACCGAGGCAGGCGAAGACTTGGTAAGAGCGCTCGAGCGGCTCTATGCGATGGCCACTAGGCTTTGAGCATGCCCGCCCAATGATCGACGCCGCCGCCGAGATTCGGACCATTGGCCGCCCGCTCGACAGCATGGGGGTGGCGGCGCGAACGCTCCTCTACCCGTTGCTCGCGATGGGCGGCGGTTTACACGTTCGTCGCAAGCCCAGCGCGGGCGCCAACAAGCGACAGATCGTCATCCTGGATCCATCGGCAACTCAGGGCGCAAAGGAAGTTTTGCGGCAAGCCCGCGAATGCGTCGCCGATGCGGAGCGAACCATTTTTGTGTGCTGGTCCCTAGCCAAAGCGGACGCTGCTGCACTCGCCCTCGACCTTTTGGGCCACAACGTGCGGTTTGGCGTCCCACCGAGCTGGGGGAGCGACCCGCGGTTCACCGATTGCGGCTTTGTTGTTCCGCTTTCGCCAGCCACCGCTGGTCTGGACATGATGGTTCGGGCGGCGGGGATGCTCACGCCTGCCGCGTGCGAGCCCGCTCTGGACAGAAGATCCGATGATCGCCCTGCGATCGCTTGTTTCGTGGGCGGGCTGGAGGTCTTGCCGGCGCTTAGATCGCGCCTCGAGCGCCTCCGGGCTGCCGACCGGATGCGGGTGCTGCTCATCGCGCCCAACCCGGGGGCTGCGCGCGCGGTTGTCTCCTCGTTCCCTGTCCCGGTCGATCTCTTTGACGAGGCCGATCCTGCGTGGCTCCTTCAGCTGGGGGGCGTGCGCGCAGTCGTTCTCGCGGGCGGAGGGAGACGCTCGCTAGCCTCGAGCGTCTGGTCATTGACCGCCGCGCGGGTGGGCGCGCCGGTTATCGCCGACGACGACGTGATGATCGAGGAAGTCGGGGCGGTGGCCGCCAGTGGAGGATGGGAGCGGGCCCTTTCGTTATACCTTCGAGATTCCTGGTTCCGCTGCGTGGACACGGCCGTCGCTCAGCAGCAAGCGCTTCAGCTCGATCTATCCAGTTCGGCCGAGGTCTGGCGAAAGGTGCTTCAGGCCGACCCAGCCGCGGTCGGTGTTCGCCGAGGGCCGACAACGCCTCCCGTCTTGATGACCTTCATCGATCTTCCGCAGGACCTTGATCTCGCGCTGCCTGTCCTCCTTCAGCTACGCGAGCGGGGCGATGTGGCGCTCAGGGTGATCGTGACCGATTGGCTACAGCGCGAAGCCCCTCGCACGTTCCTCCTGCTCGAGGAGGCTGGCTTTCGGCCGGAAATTGTCAAACGTGGCAAAGCCATTTCCGGCGCGGCGCCGAGATTTGAGTCGGTGGATGGGTTTTTCGCCCCCTCGGCGACCAGCGAAGGACCGCACCGCGCCGGCTTTCGTCTGACCCGCTTGGCCAAGCTGGCCGGCGCGAAGACTTTCACCTGTCAGCACGGGTTCGAAAACGTCGGGCTCACCTACCGCGACCACCCCCCGAGGCCGGTGCGTTTCGCCTCGGATGTGGTTTTCACCTGGGGACCAAAGGCGCAGCTCCCGGCTTGGGTGGCTGCGAGCACCCTCGAAAGGGTCATCGCCGTGGGTAGTCCAAAGCCTGTTCGGTCGAGCGAGGAGACTGACCAGTCTTCACGGCTCGCGCGGCTGGGGCCGGCTCAGAGCCTGGTGGGCGTATTTGAGAACCTGCACTGGCAACGTTACGACGAAGACTATGTCCAGCGCTTCCTCAACTGCCTAATCCAAGCATCCGATGCGCTTGAGAGATTCACCTTTGTGGTCAAGCCTCACAGTGCGGGCCGCTGGCTGGCCAAAAACCACCACCGCCTTCCTGCCAGACCTAATATCCTGATCATCGACCCGCTCGATCCCGAATGGTCTCGGTTCACTGCGCCTGATCTGATCGCCCAAGTAGCCTCTGTCATTACCACCCCTTCTACTGTCGCTGTTGATGCAGCGCGCGCCGGCAAAGCGGTCGGGGTCGTCGGCGACCCAGGCGCGGCCCTCACCCTTTATGGGCCACTGCCTCTGCTTCGATCCCCCGACGATTGGGTCGAACTCATCCGCTCGGCACAAGATGAGCAAGCCTATGTCGAGCGCAACGAGCTGTTTGTCCGCCGCCATTTCCTTACGGGTCCGGGAGATCGCAGGATGGCGCGCATCATCGCTGAGATGATCAATCAGGGGACCAGACGCGGGATGGCCGATAGCGCCAAGAAAGTGGAAGCTTCTGCGTGAGCAAGCGCGACTCCGACCCTCAGCACGACAGTGCCGCCACGCGCCTGCTGATCCTCGCAGACCATCTCACGGCAACCCAACTGGTCAATTTCCACAGGCCCTACTCAGCGATGGTCGCGGCAGGCCAGGCGCGCATCGATGTGTGGACTGATCGCGATATAGCAACGCTGGAGGACGGTGCTATCGTTGAGCGATGGACGGCCCTTTGTCCGACCGCCTTGATCATGTCCCGCTATACCGGCGCTCGCTTCTCGCTCGTCGTCGACTGCGCCCGGTGCAACCAAATCCCCGTCATCTATCATCTTGATGATGACTTGTTTTCGGTGCCTGAGGCATTGGGCGCAGCGAAGCACGCCCATTACAACAATCCCGCACGTCTGGCCAGATTGAGGGCGGCCATCGAGGCATCCGACCTAGTGTACACTTCCACATCGCCCCTGGCGGCCGAACTCGCCCATCGCCATGGAATCTCCCGACCCATCGTGGCGGGCAAGATCGGATGTGGGGTCGAGGCAAACCGCATGCCTCCGTACCGTCCGCGGGACACGCCGACGCTCGGGTATATGGCGTCCTCGAGCCATGGCGCCGACGCCGCGCTCATGCTGCCGGCCCTGATGCGTCTGATGTCGCAAAATCATGCGCTACGCCTGGAGTTCTTTGGGACCCTACCGGCGCCGAGCGCCTTGGTGGAGCGCTTCGGAAGCAGGGTGGGTCAGATCGCCGAGACAAGCGATTACGACGCGTTCCTGAACAAACTCAGCGAGCTCGGTTGGTGGGTCGGCTTGGCGCCCTTGGAGGACACCCACTTCAATCGCTGCAAGACAGAAATCAAATGGATGGAATACAGCTTCGCCGGGATCGCCACCGTCGCTTCGGACGTGGACGTCTATCGCCGTTGCTGCCACGGGGACGCCGGAGTTCTGGTCCCGGACGACACCTGTTGGGCTGCACTTGTCGGGGCTCTGTTGAACGACCACCAGCGGAGGAAGGCGCTCGTCGATACCGCCCGCTCCCGGGTCGCGCGGGAGTATTCCTTGGACCGTCTTCAGCGGCAGGTGGGCGACGTCATCGCCGAGGCTAAGGCGATCACAGCTGGACCGTTGGTCGGAACGACGCCGGGAACCCAAGTCCCGGCCAATCCAGTTGGCCACCCTCCTGGTCCCCGCCCAAAAGAATTTGAGCGTTGGATCGCCCAATTTGATGCGATCCACCGCACCGACCAGCAGCGGATCGACCTATGGGTGGCTGCCCGCGGCGCGGCGCTTCCTTTGGTCAGCATCGTCATCATCGGATCGCAGGATGCGGAGGCCAGTCTAACCAGTACACGGTCCGTGCTTGATCAGGACTATCCTAACTGGGAGCTACTGGCATGGGGCAAGAACCGGGTCGACCGGCCCTTTGACCGCCGGATCAAAGTGGTCGAAGCCCCCCAGGGCTTGGCGGATCTGGCGCGGCAGGCATCTGGCACGTTCACTATGTTTGTTCGTGCCGGAGACGTGGTCGCGCCGCACGCTCTCACCGCGCTGATTATGGCCGTCGAGCAGCATGAGGGACATGGCTACAAGTTCGGCTTTGCCTATGCAGACGAGGATGAGATCGATTCCCACGGCTTCAGGTCCCAACCCTATTTCAAGACGGACTGGGACCTAGACTTGTTCCTCGGGCAGGACTACGCATCTCGGCTATGTCTGGTAGAGACTGAAACGGCGAGGCGACTCGCCGACGGTCCACCGCAACCTCCTTGGATCTATCGGCTCTTGCTTCGGATCGCGGCTGAGCAGCCGGCTCGACGCGTGGAACATGCCCCGTTCGTTCTGTGCCATCGACCTGCGCTCAGCAAGACGGCGGAAGCCCAAGATCAAGTAGAAGCGCAGGCGGTAGCCGAATTCCTAACTTCGCCCTCCGTCAACGCGGCGCACGCGGAGGTCCGATCGATTGACTCGGGGCGGCGCGTATGTTGGCCGCTGCCGGCCTCACCCCCACCTGTTTCGCTGGTCATCCCGACCCGCGACCGCCTTTCCCTGCTGGCGCGGTGCGTCAGTGGACTGCTCGATCGCACCACCTACCCTGATCTCGAAGTGATCATCGTCGATAACGATAGCGCTGAGGCAGAGACGCTGACCTATCTCTCCCGGCTAACGGATGATCCACGCGTAAAGACGCTTTTCGCCCCCGGGCCTTTCAATTTCTCCGCCCTCAACAACTTCGGGGTCCGCCAGGCGCGGGGATCCATCGTCGGCCTGCTCAACAATGACCTTGAAGTTGTTCAGGCCGATTGGCTGGAGGAACTTGTCCGACAGGCGCTTCGGCCTGATGTAGGCGCGGTCGGGCCGATGCTCTATTACGGCTCCGGCGCGATCCAACACGCAGGCGTTATCCTAGGTGTGGGTGGCGTGGCCTCCCACATCATGAAGAATCAGCCGCAGGACTCGACGGGCTATGCCAAAAAGCTTGGACTGGTCCAACAATTCTCCGCCGTCACAGGCGCGTGCATGCTCATGCGCACCGACATCTGGCGCCAGGTGGGCGGCCTCGACGAGTCGCTGCCGGTCGCTTTCAACGACATCGACCTGTGCCTGAAGGTGCGACAGGCGGGGTACAAGATCCTTTGGACCCCATTTGCAAAGCTGACCCACCACGAGTCCCAGTCGCGCGGCAGCGACGTCGACCCGCAAAGACGCCGCCGCTTGATGGATGAAATGGCCAAAATGAAACATCGCTGGGGCGAACAGCTAACCCTCGACCCCTTCTTCAGCCCGAACCTGTCGCTTCGCAGTGTCGAATGCCGGCCCGCCTTTCCGCCGCGGGTCACATGGCCTTGGTGGAAGGTCGCTCAAAGCGAGGCCCCAGACTTGGCGCGTTCGACGAACTGATCGAACGGCCCCTCCCGGAGCGTCGCAGCTCGCCGCCCGCAGGCGCACCCTCTCCTTCGAGCTCATCTCGCGCATGGCTCCGCGCGCCTCAGAGAGCCGGCGGCGGCCGCGTGTGGACATCCACGAGAGCCCCGGCGACGGGCTCTTGCGACCGTTGCAGACGCGTCGTGTAGCGGACATAGGCCTGATCTGGCAGCGGAACGGCCGAGGCAGGGATGAAGAAGCCCCCAGACTCGACGAGCCGGACCGCTCCGTTCTTCCGGCGCTGCGCAGTCGGCAAGTCGAGTGGGGCGGCGGCGACCGCTTGCCCGTTGGCCATGAGCTCGACCTGAAGATCAGTCGCTGGAACCTCAAGATCCACACTGCCGACGAAGGCTTCGTCCAGGCGCACGAGGCCCCCCGATATGGAGGCCACATCTGGCGGCTCATCGGCCGCTTGGGCAAGGCCGAGGGCGCGTTCCCACTGCCGAGCAATCTCCGCGTCGCTCCAATAGGCCCGCAGGTAGGCCGCCGCCATGCCTAGGCGCTGAGCGGAAGGGGCTGGATCATCTCCCAGCACCGCCTGCAGACCCGCCTCCCAGCTCGACAGCCAAACGTAGGGTGCGAATTCCCGATAGCTCTCGATCACATCGGCAACCACGGGCTTGCCGGCAGCCAACGCGAGGGTCAATCGATTGTGGGTCTTACAGGCAACGAATGGATTGTTTGAGAGGGGAATGAGGACGGCGCGAGCTGCGGCGATCTCACGCTGCAGCGCTTCGGGGCTCCATTCCACATATCGGGTGGTCAGCCGCAGGGGCTCGATATGTTGCTCAAATTTCTTGCGGCTGTTGCTGACCACCACCAACTCGAACGAAAAACGAGCGGCCGCATCCAACAGAAGCGGCGCGATCGACAGCAAATCCAGCATACCTGCAGGCGCGTTGGGCGAGCCGTGCAGCCCAAACCAAAGAAGCGAGACCGTTGCGGGATGAGCGCCCAGCGGGGGAGCCGCGATTTGGTCGGCTTCAATGATGTCACCGACCACCTGTGGCAATTGGCTCAGGCCCGCCTGGACCCACAAAGTTCGCGCCAGTGCAGGCGTCGAGCAAACCACGCGCGTGCAAAGCTCTAGCATCCGCAGTTGATCGTCCCGCGCCTTGAAGTAGGCGGGCAAGCGATAGGGGTTGTAGAAATGGTTATCGCAGACATCGAAGACGACCTCGCGGCCGCGTCTCCTTAGCCGCTGCGCCACCGCGATATCCGGAGCTGCGTATGTTTTGGAAAAGACGACGGCGTCGTAGGCGTCCAATCGACTTTCATCGAACAGCTCGACCTCATGACCACGGCTGCGCAGAAGGCGGACAGGGGAGAGAACCCTGTACCGGAAGCTGGCGACGCTGGCATCGAGGGTTCGGCCCTTCCACCCTATGCGCATCTGTCCGGACCGTTGCGATGCGCTCCTCATTGCCGCCATCCGCCCTCATATGCTGAGCTTGAGAGTTCGCCAGCCAAAGCGCCGTCCTCTGTCCCCACGGTCATAACGCAGCTAACCGTGCGAAGCCTAGAGCTCAGGAGACCCCGGCCGATCGCCTCATCGGCCTGTCTTGATCGGACGATCACCTGCTCGCCCCCAGCCTCACCTTGGTGTGCTTCCATGGCCGGTTTCCAGCGGACCGAGCAAAAGGCTCTCGAGCGGACGCCTTTCTTCTGATGGCGCAGATCGGCCCGCTGGATGCCGCGGATGCAGATCAGCGAGGTTCAAGAGGGTTCCGCAAGCTGGGGCGAATATCGTACGGTCGCGAAGGTTGAGTGATCTTGCCACCTTATTCCGGGTTCCCTTCCGCCGATGAGCGAGTTGACAAGTCAATTAGCCCCGCCCTCGCCGGGCTCCGCAGAGCTGGACGCGGTCAAAGTCGGTCGGCGTGTGCTGGCGATCGAGGCCAAGGCGCTGGATCGGCTCGCCGAGAGCCTCGGCCAGAACTTCGCCCGGGCCGTCGAGCTGCTCTACAAGGCCGAGGGCCGCATCGTC
>FTJL01000794.1_pt2 | contig 10392 bp, 9 predicted proteins | sample 1658551 | NCBI WGS metagenome assembly FTJL01 (sample SAMEA3914835, study PRJEB12502) | metagenome | biome: forest; material: soil | place: Canada | collected 2011-07-03 | depth 0.3 m
ACCGCGACAGCGCCGGCGAGCACGGCGGACCGGCAGCCCGGTGTGGAACCTGCTGCAAGCGTAGTGCACGTTCGTACTGACGTTCTCAATCTCGACATCAGCACGCGAGGCGGCACGATCCAGCGGGCGGATCTGACTAAGTATCCCAAGGTCAAAGGCGAAGAGACTCCCGTCCGGCTCGAGAACGTGGACGATCCACTGACTCAGTACGTGCTGCAGTCGGGCCTCACCGGATCCGCCAACACGCCCACGCACCTGGCGCTCTATACGGCCGAGAAGTCCGATTACCAGATCGACAGCAGCGACGAGTTGCAAGTGCCGCTCACCTGGGAAAGCGGCGGCATAGCCGTTACCAAGACCTTCATATTCCACCGCGGCAAGTACCGCATCGACGTGCGCTACTCCGTTCAGAACCATTCGGATTCTGCCTGGCAGGCCGCCCAGTACGCCCAGATCCTGCGTAACGATCCGCGTACCAAGAGCTCGATGTTCAACTTCAACGCGGAAAAGTCGCAGTTCCATGGACCGGCGATCTGGGACGGCAAGTACCGCAAGCTGAATTTCAACTCCGGCGACGACAGTCATCTGTCGATTCCCGTGCAGAACGGCTGGATCGCAGCCATCCAGCATCATTTCGTCACGGCCGTCGTGCCGCCGAAGGACCAGTCTTTCCGCTTCACCTTGAGCGCCTCGGGCGATGAATACGTCCTCGGCGCCAGAGGGCCGCTGCAGACCGTCGCGCCCGGCGCGCAGCAGACCTTCGACGAGACGTTCTTCATTGGGCCCAAGTTGCAGGGTGAGCTGTCGGCCACCAGCCCGGAACTCGCCCGGGTGGCCGACTACGGTTATTTGTATATTCTGGCCGAGCCCCTGTTCTGGCTGCTGGCCAAAGCCCACTCCCTGACGGGGAACTGGGGCGTCGCGATCATCGCGGTCACCATCCTGCTGAAGCTGGTGTTCTATCCGCTGTCCGAAGCCAGCGGCCGCTCGATGGCCAAGATGAAGGCCCTGGCGCCGCGGATCAAAAATCTCCAGGAGACCTACAAGGACGACCGGGAGAAGCTCGGCAAGGCGACCATGGAGCTGTACCAGCGGGAGAAGGTCAATCCCGTGGCCGGGTGCCTGCCGATGATCCTGCAGATCCCGGTGTTCCTGGCGTTCTACTGGACGTTGCTGGAGTCCGTCGAGATGCGACAGGCGCCCTTCGCGGGCTGGCTGCACGACCTCTCGTCCCCGGATCCGTTTTACATCCTGCCTGCCATCATGGCCGCCTCCATGCTGGTGCAGTTCAAGCTGAATCCGGCGCCGGCCGACCCGACGCAGGCCAAGATCATGATGATCATGCCGCTGGTCATGTCGCTCACATTCGCGTTCTTCCCGTCCGGCGTGGTGCTCTACTGGGTCACGAACACGCTGATGTCGATGGCGCAGCAGTGGAACATCAACCGCCGCATCGCAGCAGCTCCGTCCAAGAAGAACTAAGCAAAAAAGCAAGCTGACAAGCCGGCAAAATGAGCGGGCAGCGCCCGCGCAATACCCACGCGTTTTGCCGGCGAGCGTGACAGCATGTATGGACCTGGCCTGCGCCAAACGCCGCAGGCGTTTGGCGCCAAATGACCCATACAGATACGATTGTCGCTGCGGCCACTCCGCCCGGACGGGGCGGCATCGGGATCGTGCGCATCTCCGGACCGAAGACACCTGAATTCGCGGCGGTGATGCTCGGTGAGTTGCCGTTGCCGCGAAGGGCAACCTTCGCGCGATTTGAGGATGCTCAACACGAGGCGATTGACGCGGGACTTGCGCTCTTTTTCCCCGCGCCCCATTCATATACCGGCGAACACGTGTTGGAGTTGCACGGTCATGGCGGCCCGCTGGTCGTCGAAGCGCTTGTCGCCCGCCTGGTAGAGCTCGGTGCGCGCAGGGCGCAGCCCGGCGAATTCACGCAGCGAGCATTCCTCAACAACAAGGTCGATCTCGCGCAGGCCGAAGCTATAGCCGATCTCATCGATGCCGGCTCGCGGGAAGCCGCCCGCGCGGCGATGCGCTCGCTGCAGGGAGAATTCTCGGCAATGGTCAGAGGATTGACCGATGCCGTGATCGAGCTGCGCACCTATGTCGAAGCCGCCATCGACTTTCCCGAGGAAGAAGTCGACTTCCTGGCCGACCGCCAACTGTCCAACCGATTCCACAATATGAAGGAGCATTTCGAAGGCGTTGAGCAGGCCGCTCGACAGGGCAGGCTGCTGCGTGAAGGAATGACGGTTGTGATCGCCGGGCGGCCGAACGCCGGAAAGTCCAGCCTCCTCAACAGGTTGGCGGGCTACGACGCGGCCATCGTTACGCCGATCCCGGGTACCACCCGCGACGTCGTACGCGAGCGGATCGACATTGATGGAATGCCGCTGCACGTGTTGGATACGGCGGGCCTGCGCCAGGCAGGTGATCTTGTGGAGGAAGTGGAGGAAGAAGGCATTCGCCGCGCCCAGGCCGAGATGCTTCGGGCCGACCGTGTGCTGTTCGTTATCGATGCCGTGGACGACCCGCTGGGCCACGCTTACACGCAGGAAGGGCGCCGATTGCCGCCGGACGTACCTATTACGCTCGTGTTCAACAAGTGCGATCTCTCGCAGGCCATCCCGGTGGCCGACACGTATTCGGGACCCCCGCGCGTCACCATCTCGGCTCTGACCGGTAAAGGAATCGACACGCTTCGAGCCCACTTAAAGCTGAGCATGGGGTACCAGACGATCGATGCGGGCACGGTCTCCGCACGGCAGCGCCACCTCGATTCTCTCTCCCGAGCCCGCAAGTGCGTCGAGGACGCCGAGCGCCTCCTCGACGAACACCACGCAGGAGAGTTGGTCGCGGAAGAACTCCGCCTCGCTCAGCAATCTCTCAGCGAAATCACGGGCGAATTCACCAGCGACGACCTGCTGGGCCGGATCTTTTCGAGCTTCTGCATCGGCAAATAGCGAAACAACGCTACCGCCGCCCACCGCCTCACTGAGCTCAATCCGGCAGCTGGCTTCCGCGGCCGGTCTTGGGCTTGCCACCCACGTACGACACCTTTCCGGCTTGCAGGTGGTAGGCCTCCTCGAGCAGCTCCGAGGGCGTCTTGAACAGACCGATGCCGAGCTTCAGATCGGCCACGAGGCGATCCATGGTCTGGGCATGGGTTTCCAGCGAGCCGTCCTGGAGAATATGGGCCACGGGAATTTCGGCGCGCTCCAACTCCCGCGCGATGAGAATGGTCCGGTGGCAGTTCAGCGGCTCGCGTTCGGCACACATGAGGGCGATCCGGTGGTCCCGCATCCCCGCACGCACGCGCTCCAGGCCTCTCAGGAACAGAGGCGAGCGTGCCAGCTTCTCGTAGCTCACGCGATGACCGTCGTAGTCCGCCGGATCCTTGGACCGCGCGCCCAGCTCTTCGCCCAGGTACACGTACTTGATCCCGGCTTCGCGCAGCGTGGCCGAGAAGGTGTCGCGGTTGAACTGGGGGTTGAATCGACTGAAAGGCACCGACCGGACATCGCCTAACGCCTGGATGGCGTGCCGGCGCAGCAGTTCCAGCAACGTGTCCGCGCTCAGGTTTGAATGCCCTATCGTATAGATCATACTTCCGGTAGCCATGTGGATCGGACGTTCAATACCGCTGCCCCGCCGGATCGCCGCCAGTCTCGAAGAGATCTTCGGTGAGAGCGTGGACCAGGTGCGAATCGTCGAGCACTCACTGTTTGCTCGTCTGCATATTCGTGCCGTGGCCACGACCCGGCGCCGCCGTATCTACCTGCGGGGTAGCGCAGCGGAATTCTTCGGCGATCCCTGGCTAATGTTGCACGAGTACTGCCACGTACTCAAACAGTGGGAGCCGCGCTTGCTGTCGACTCCGCGTTACCTGGTCGAATGCCTGCGCCGCGGATATTGGAACAACCGCTTCGAAGTCGAGGCCCGCGCCTTCGCCGATTCGAATCTGTTCCGGGTGCAGTCCCGGCTCAAGAACGCCGACGGTCAGCCGAGCAGCGCTTCGCGGTGATACAGGCGGCCGGCGATGAATATCAGCGCGGCCCCCAACGCCAGCGTGACCCCGACTGAGGAGAGCAGGTACCCGTAGGGAATGGCCTCGTCGCGCAACAGGCTGGTAATCAGAAAATGCTGGCTGAGCGAGGGCACCGCCATGAGCCGGGCCGTCGGACGCAGCCCCAAAGCGCTGGCAAACACCAGCGGCAGCGTGGGAATCAGCAGAATCAGTCCCAGGTAGGTCTGGGCTTCGCGATAGCTGCGGGTGAAGGCGGCGACGATGGTCATGAGCGCTGCGCCCAAGGGCACCAGGGGCAGGCAGCAAAGCACGACCTCGAGAGCGGTCAGCGGCCCGAAGTTCACGCTCATCCCGAAGCGTTCCAGGTCCACGGACCTGAGCACGATGGAAAAAGCTGTAATGGTCAGGACCAGGGAAAGGGTCATGTAGGCGCAAGTCGCCAGGATTTTTCCGTAGATCAGATGCTCGCGACGAACGGGTACCGTGAGCAGCGGTTCAAGCGAACCGCGTTCTCTTTCGCCCGCGGTCGCATCGATGGCCAGGTACATCCCGCCCATCAGCATCGTGAGCAACACCAGGTAGCTCAAGGTTCCCAGAGCCACAACCGAACGACTGGCGGGCGTCGAGACGTCCAAGTCTTCGATGACGACGGGAGTCAATATCAGTGGGTCCAGTCCACGAGCCGTTGCACGCATATGGGCGAGAACGGAACCGTACTGTCCAAGAATCGCGCGCACGCGCGCTACGTCTCGGCCGTTGGATGTGTCGGAGGCGTCAGCGTACAGAGAGACCGAGGCTGGCTCGCCACGCGCAAGTCGCGTACCGAAGTCGCCGGCGATACTCAGAACTACCGGAAATCGCCCTTGGTTCACGGCCTGGCGCGCCTGCGCGTCGTCGAGATCGATAGCCTGAATCGTTACGCTGTACTGGCGGAGAAAAGCAAGTAGGTTCGGCGCACGAGCACCATGCGACACAGCAAGTGCTATCGGGCGATTGCCCTCACTGTCACCGTGGTGGATGGATAGCGATAGAGCCGCTGCGAATAGCAAAGGTCCGAACAGTGGACCCATGATCAGCGCCGCGATAACGGTACGGCGGTCCCGCAGATTCTCGCGGAACTCCTTCCGGAAAACGCTCAGGATCGCCCACATCAGATCAGGCCCTCGCCGGTTCCGATGAGTTGCACAAAGGCGTCCTCGAGACTGGACTCCCCCGTTCTCGCCCGGATCTCATTCGGGGCGCCGCTGGCTACGACCGTTCCGTGTGCTATCACGACGACGTCGTCGCACAGCGCGCCGACCTCCTGCATCACGTGGCTGGAAAAGAGCACGCAGTGCCCTTCGTCGCGCAATCGTCCCAACAGACGACGCAGACCGCGCACAGCCATGACGTCGAGCCCGTTAGTGGGTTCATCGAGCAGCACGTTTCGCGGGCGGTGGATCAGCGCCCTTGCAAGCGCTGTCTTCATTCGCTGACCTTGCGAGAACCCCTTGGCACGGCGGTCCGCGAACTCCTGCATTTCCAGCAAGGCAATCAGTTGCTCGGCGCGCGAATGTCCTTCTGCGCGGGTAAGACCATGCAACGACGCAAAGTACGCGATGTTCTCGCGCGCAGTCAGATTCGGGTAAATGCCCGCGGAATGCGGCAATACCCCGATACGTCGGCGTACCTCAAGCGGGTCTCGCGCGGCACTGACTCCATCGATCAGTGCGTCACCGGAATCCGGCGATAGGACCGTGTAAAGAATCCGCAGCGTCGTGGATTTACCCGCTCCGTTCGGGCCCAGCAACCCGGTGATGCGCCCGTCCAATGCGCGCAAGCTGACGTCGCGCACCGCTTCTATGGCGCCAAAGCTCTTCTTCAGGTGCGTCGCTTCAATCACGGGCTTCGAGTCTTCGATGTGGCCATCAGGGCGGAGGCCCGTTGACCGATGTGAAGAAGGGCGTCGGCTGGTCGACGCGCGTGCAAGAAACATCCAGTCCATCGACGGACGCTCGCTCGACAAATTGCGCCATGATGCGGTCCACGCAGGGCGCCACCAGTTGTCCGTGGCCGAAACCCTTTAGCGTTACGTGCAGGCCGTGAGTGAAGCCGCGTGCTGCCTCTTCGCCGTACGCGGCTGGTGTCGCCGGATCATCGCTGCCCGAAAGCAAAAGCGCCGGCACGTCGGAATGCAGGGGAGCGTGAAAGTCCGGATCGATTGGACCGCGGGGCCATACTTGGCACACAGCGCGAAGACCGTCGACCGGGGAAGTGCCCAAATAGGTCTGCTCCAGCCGCGGCCTATCGATGTGGGCACCGTCGAAAAATGGCACGTCCTCCGCGCACACGACACTGTTGTGCATCCCGTACGAGAGCGAATCACCAACAGCCTTGTTGACCAGCAGGTAGTGCGCGGCCAGTAGAGTGAAGTCTCCGCCCTGACTGGCGTTGTGCAGGATCAGCGGCAGCAGGGCGGCTTCCTGGGGTGAGTAGGTGGCCAGCCGCAGAACCGTTGCGAGGTGCAGTGGCGTGAGTTCGAGTTTAGAGGGCTCGCCTGTAGTGGGATCTGGAATCGTCACGTGGACGGGCTGTGCCTTCATCTGGATTCGCAGCCTGTGATAGTCGGCCGCGGGGTCGCCAAAGCGCGCCTGACATTCCGGCTCGCGGGCGCACCGGGCGAGAATGCTCAGCAGAGCGTTCTCCGCATCGATCGACACCGCCGGACCCAGCGCCAGAGTCGGTGGTACTACGCCGTCGAGAATGACGGACCGGGCGTGAGCAGGAAATCGTCGCAGGTAGTGTTGTGCAACCCGGGTCCCGTACGAGCCGCCGTAGAGGTTGATGCGATCGTATCCGAGTGCCGCGCGGGTCCGATCCAGATCCTGAACAGCGATGCTGGTGGTGTAGTAAGCGCCGTCGGCGTGCGTACTGACCTGCTTCAGACAGCGCTGCGCCTCTGCGACGATCCCCGCATCCGTTTCTGCGGCGAGCAAATCATCGCTCAGGTCGCAATTCAAGGCGTTCGAGCCCCCTGTGCCTCGCTGATCCAACAGCACGATGTCCCGGTCACGATGAATTCGTTCGAACGCCGGCGCCACCGTTGAGTAGAACGTCGTGGCGGCCATGCCTGGCCCGCCCGCCAGCACGAAGAGGGGATCCGGCCTTTTACGGCGGTTGATGGCCGGCACCCGTGCCACGTGCAGGCTGATCTGCCGGCCGGCCGGGTCGGCCGGATTCTCCGGGACCTGCAATTCGCCGCATTCGGCTGCTACGGTCGCCAGGTGAGCCGGATGCTCGAGCCGGCAAGGGACCAGGGTGAGCCGCGGGGACGCGGGAACGGCGGCCGCCGCCGATGCGAGGCCCAGAATCAGCAGTGATGAAACAATTGAGTGAGTCACACGTATTGCGAAGGATAGGCACATGTAGCGCCCCTTTCGCCCACAGACGTCTTAAAATGCGAATGTCGCAACCTAAGACGGCCCAACCGGCCCGTCCGAATGCCCCGATCAGCGAATGAGCCTTAAACCCATGCGTTTTCCCCAACCGTTTGACGTAATTGTCATCGGCGGCGGTCATGCCGGCACAGAAGCCGCGCTGGCGGCCGCTCGAATGGGTGTCCGCACCCTTTTGCTGACTCAAAGCATCGAGACGCTGGGACAGATGAGCTGCAACCCAGCCGTGGGGGGCATTGGCAAAGGACACCTCGTCCGGGAGATCGACGCCCTGGGAGGGGCGATGGCGCGCGCCACCGATCTCGCGGGGATTCAATTTCGCACGCTGAATGCCAGCAAGGGTCCCGCGGTGCGGGCCACCCGCGCACAGGCCGACCGCCAGCTCTATCGTCAGGCGATCCGCTCGCTGCTGGAGAATCAGCCGAACCTCACCCTCTTTCAGCAGGAAGCTGCCGACCTGGTCGTCGAGGGCACGACGGTTCGCGGCGTCGTGACCATCAGCGGGGTGACCTTCGAAGCGCCCACCGTGGTGCTGACGGTCGGGACCTTCCTGGGCGGTCGGATCCATGTCGGCCTGGAAAACTACCAGGGAGGCCGGGCCGGCGATCCTCCGTCGAATCGTCTGGCTTCCCGGTTGCGCGAACTGCCTTTGCGGGTCGGCCGGTTGAAGACGGGTACGCCACCCCGGATCGATGGTCGCTCGCTCGACTACTCCGTCATGGCGGCACAGCCCGGCGATCAACCCGTTCCGGTGTTTTCGTTCCTCGGGCGCATCAGTGATCACCCCAAGCAGGTTAACTGTTTCATTACACAGACAAACGAGCGCACTCACGAGATCATCCGTGCAGCGACCGATCGCTCTCCGATGTTCACCGGTGTGATTGAAGGGGTGGGTCCCCGCTACTGTCCCTCGGTGGAGGACAAGGTCGTGCGGTTTGCCGACAAGACCTCGCACCAGATATTCGTCGAGCCGGAGGGGTTGCTGACGAACGAGATCTACCCCAACGGGATTTCGACGAGCCTGCCGTTCGACGTCCAATACGAGTTCGTACGAACCATCCGCGGCTTCGAGAACGCTCATCTGACGCGGCCCGGTTACGCCATTGAGTACGATTACTTCGACCCCCGGGACCTGAAGCCCTCGCTGGAAACACGAGTCATCGGCGGCCTGTACTTCGCTGGACAGATCAACGGGACGACCGGTTACGAAGAGGCCGCGTCCCAGGGGCTGCTCGCCGGCATCAATGCTGCTCTCTCGACGCGCGGACGGGAGCCTTGGATGCCCAAGCGGAGCGAGGCTTACCTCGGTGTCCTAGTGGACGATCTCGTAACTCGAGGCACCAGTGAGCCCTACCGGATGTTCACGAGCCGCGCCGAGCACCGACTGCTGCTGCGCGAGGACAATGCCGACCTGCGCCTCACTCCCGCAGGCCGCGAGCTGGGCCTGGTAGACGATGCCCGGTGGAAATTCTTTGAGCAGAAACAGCGCTTGTCCGAGCGTGAAATTCACAGGCTGCAGGAAGCGCGAGTGCGGCCCGCAGACCTATCGGTCGATTGGACCGAGCGGGTGCTTCATGGACCCCTGGCGCGGGACAGCTCAGCATTCGATCTGCTGAAGCGACCCGAAGTGAATTACGACGACGTGCTCGAAGTCATCGGTGCTCCCGATGCGCCACAGGACGACAGGCTTCCGACCCAGATCCGAGCCCAGGTGGAAGTCCGGGCGAAATACTCGGGTTACATCGAACGGCAGCAGGACGAAATCGCGCGGCAGCGGCGCAACGAGGAGACGCCGCTGCCGGCCGATCTCGACTACTTGCAGGTTGCCGGCCTGTCGCACGAAGTGCGGCAGAAGTTCACTCAATCCCGTCCGGCGACGATCGGCCAGGCAGGACGGATTCCGGGGGTGACGCCCGCGGCGATCTCCATCCTGCTGGTGCATCTGAAGAAGCGCGGCATGTCGGCAAGAGTTCGCGTCGCATGAGCGGATTCATCGCGCAACTGGAGCAAAGCTGGTCACGCAACGACTCCCTGGTGTGCGTGGGCCTCGACCCGGAAATCGAGCGCTTTCCCGCCGTCATTACCGGGGCTGCGTCGCCGATCTTTCAGTTCAACAAGGCCATCATCGACGCTACCGCGGATCTGGTCTGCGCCTACAAGCCGCAATTCGCCCACTACGCCGCCTACGAGGCGGAAGATCAGCTCGAGCGGACGATCGAGTACATCCACCGCAACCATCCTGGCGTTCCGGTCATCCTCGATTCCAAGCGCGGCGACGTGGGCAACACCGCCGAGCGCTATGCGATCGAAGCCTTCGAGCGTTATGGAGCCGACGCGGTCACGGTCAGTCCCTATCTCGGCGGCGACGCGCTGGAGCCGTTTCTCAAATACGCGGACAAGGGTGTGATCGTTTTGTGCCGCACCTCGAATCCCGGCGCACGCGATATTCAGGATCTCGAGGTGGCCGGTCGCAGGCTGTACCACACTGTGGCGGAGTTGGCGGCTCGTCGTTGGAACTCGCGCGGTAATTGTTTGCTCGTCGTCGGGGCTACCTATCCTCGCGAGCTGGCTGAAATTCGTCAGATCGTGGGCAATATGCCCTTCCTGGTTCCGGGTGTGGGCGCTCAAGGAGGCGACGTCGCCCAGGCAGTCGAGAACGGTCAGACGGCCGCGGGCACCGGCCTCATCATCAGCTCGTCGCGCGCGATTCTCTATGCGTCCTCCGCTGATGATTTTGCGAGCGCCGCGCGCAAGGCGACCATGACGCTTCGCGAGCAGATCAACGTCAGCCGAGCGCGCAGTGCCCGCTGACGCGGGCCGACGGAGCCACTTCCCGTGACATGGCGCCGATTGGCGATCCTCGTCGCATCGCTTGCGGCTTTTGTGTGCGGTTGCTCGAGAACGCCAAGCGCAAGCTCG
>FTJL01700484.1_pt1 | contig 10361 bp, 10 predicted proteins | sample 1658551 | NCBI WGS metagenome assembly FTJL01 (sample SAMEA3914835, study PRJEB12502) | metagenome | biome: forest; material: soil | place: Canada | collected 2011-07-03 | depth 0.3 m
CGCTTCGAAGCTCTTGGCGTGGTCGTCGTGGCTGCCATGGCTGAAGTTCAGGCGGAACACGTCGGCGCCGGCCCTGGCCAGGGCCTCGACCTGCTCGGGTGAACGGCTCGCAGGCCCCAGGGTGCAGAGCATGCGCGTGCGGCGGGACCGGATCATGGGAAGCCGGCTACTGCTTCTGATAGGTGGCGACAAGCTCACCGGAAGCCAGCACGTGGCCGGCCATGGCCGTCTCCAGCGCCTTGGCGTCGGCGCCCGGATCCAGCTTCAGCGGCGCGTCGAGCGCGAAGACCTCGAAGTGGTAGTGGTGCGGCGCGCCCGGTGGCGGATGCGGACCGAAGTAACCCAGGCGGCCGGCCCCCATCTTGCCTTCGATCGCGCCTTCGGGAACCCGGCCTTCCAGCAGGGCGTGGTCAGTGGCCGGCACGTTCCACATCACCCAGTGCACGAACGGCGTGGCCATCGGCGCATCCGGATCCTCGGCCATGACCGCCAGGGCCTTGGTTCCCTTTGGCGTGGCCGACCAGCTCAGCGGCGGACGCGTGCCGGCGGCGTAGCTGGAATAGACATCCGGTATCGCGGCGCCGCTCTTGAAGGCGCTGGAGGTCACCTGCAGCTCCGCCTTGCCCTTCAGGGCAGGATTGGCCACCGCCACCTGATCGGCGCTGGCCGCCAGCGCCGTGGAGGCGCTCGCCGTCAGGGCCAGGGCGCCGATCACAGCTATCAGCTTCATGCCTCGCTCCATGCCATGCCCCGAATCCCGACGGCGCAGCATCGGCCGTGTGCAGCACGGAAACAAGCAGAGGCATTTGACGATTCCCCCGCTCGTGAGCGGGAGCTCACTGCCGGAAAGAGATCCCCACCAGGAAGACGCGGGGCTGGTCATACGAGATGACGCCGGAGGTGTTGGCCGTCGCCAGGCGTGTGTCGAACAGGTTGTGCGCCTCCACGAAGACCTGGAAGGAGCGCGTGAAGCTCCAGTCGGCGCGGGCGTCGGCGATCACGCCGCCCCCTAGCGGGTGGGTGTTGAGGTCGTCGTCGAAGCGGGTGCTCTCGTAGCGCAGGTCGCCGTGCAGGCCGAGTTTGTCGATGGCGTTCCAGTCGAGGCCCGCGGTGAGCGTGAAGCGCGGCGCCTGAGCCGGCCGCAGGCCGGTCAACTGCGGCGCCGCCGCCCCGCCGTCCACCACCGAATGGGTGTAGTCGGCCGCCGCCCTGAGCTTGAGACTCGGGCTGACGGCATAGCTGGCGTCCGCCTCGACCCCATAGGCCTTGATGGTGCCGGCGTTCTGGCGCTGCAGGATAGTCCCGCCGGCGGCCAGATTCCCGGCATCGGGGAAGGCGGGATCGAACCCGGGGCCGGTGAAGACCGTGACGTTGGTGACCGCGTTCTCCAGTCGATTGTAGAAGCCCGTCAGGTCCCAGACGAGCCCGCCCTCATGGCCGCCGAGGCCGCCCTCGACCCCATAGAGCCGCTCGGGCGTGAGCGCGGGATTGGCCTCGGTGACTTGGTTGCCCACGCGGAACGGCCGGTAGAGCTCGTTCAGGGTCGGGACACGGAAGCCCGTATAGGCGGCCACCCGTGCATAGAGATCGTCGGACAGATCGCGCTTGATCGCGATGCGCCCGCTCGGCACATCGCCCGACCGGTCGGGCGGCGCCTGCTGGAGGGTCACCGCACCGGTGGCGATGAGGGTCTCGATCCGGTGGCCATTGCTGGTCCACCAGCCGTCAAGGCGGCCGCCGCCGGTGACCAGCCACGGGCCCGACCGCCAGGTCGCTTCGACATAGCCGCCGGCGATCAGCTCGTCACCGCCGGCGAGGCGGTTCTTGGTGAAGGCCGTCCCGACGTAGGTGAACTGCTCTTCGTCCTGCCCGGAATCCCTGCGGACGTCGCCGCCCGCCTCCCAGGTCAGGTTCCCAGCCTCGCCGCGCACCGCCGCATTGCCGCCATAGCCGGTGGCCGGAGTGGCGTACTGGTTGTTCGAAGGCGTCGTCGATGCCCGGCTGGCCGGCACCGACACGGAGGTGTTTTCCAGGTTGCTGTGGCGCACCCAGCCCTGCAGCCTCCATCCCAGCTGGTTCGGACCCGGCTGGGCGGTGAAGGTGATGCTGCCATCCTCGCCGGTCGCGGTAGAGTTGGCGCCGACCAGGCCCGCGGCCCGGTCCTCGTGGTAGGCGGCGCCGCGGACGGCCATGGTGGCGGGTCCGAGATCCGTCTGCAGCCTGACCGCGCCGTTGTAATCGTTGAGCGTCAGGGCGTCGTCAGCGGCCCCGGCGGCGCCCAACACCGGCACCCAGCCGTCGGTGTGCTCGCCGGAGGCGCTGAGAAACAGCGAGCCGTTCTGGCCGAGGCTCTGCACGGCGGCGACGGCGCCGCGCTCTTCGCTCTCCGAGCCGCCGGACGCGTCCAGATTGACGGCGCCGGGGCGTGACAGCTCGTCCAGGGCGATCACGCCGGTCAGGGCGCCCGAACCGTAGGGACCGGCGCCGGCTCCGCGCACGACCTGCGCCCCTTCGAGCGCCTCCGGCGGCAGCTGGGTCCAGATCACCCATCCACCGAAGGGATCATTCTGCGGCACGCCATCCAGGGTCACCAGCGCGCGGCTCGCGGCGGACGGGCCGATCTGGCGGATCGAGATGCCTTGGGTGGTGGGATTCTCGGCCGCGCTCGAGGTGCGCCGGAACAGCCCCACGCCCGGCACCTGGCCCAGCGCCATGTCCAGCCGCGGCTGCGCCTGAAGCTGCTCGGGGGTCAGTTGCACGATGGAGAAGGCCGCATCGCCCGGGGCCGGCGGCAGTCGCGCAGCGGTGACGACAACGGTTTCGACGGCCGCAGGCGGCGGCGTGGCGTCCACAGGCGTTACGGGCAACTTCAGCCTCCCCCAAAATGGCCCTTGGGATCGGCTTCTAGGCCCAAGCGGCCTCGCCGAATATGTCCCTGCGGCAACAGCGCCGCTAATTGACGAGCGATATCCCGCTCACCGCCCCGATGACGCCGGTGATCACCAGCGCCGCCAGGACAACGATCAGGTCCACATTGGTGAACCGCTCTTCCAGCAGGCCGGAAAACAGCCGCCGGTGACCGCTTCTGGCGCCCAGAATGCTCATGGCCGCCTCCCAGATACCACCGCCTTCCCATGGCGGTCCGATTACGCTGGTCTGCGTCGCCTAACGGGTGATTAACCATGCCCCGACACCGGGCCTTAACCGTGACGGCCGACACCGGAGGTTCGAGCGGAGCAAAAGGCCATGGCTCTAGAGATCGACCGGATCATCGAAGGCGATTGCCTCGAGGCGTTGGCCAGCCTGCCCGACAAAAGCGTCGATCTGATCTTCGCCGACCCGCCCTACAACCTGCAGCTCGGCGGCGAGCTCTTGAGGCCCGACAATTCCAAGGTCGACGCCGTCGACGACCATTGGGACCAGTTCGCCTCGTTCGAGGCTTACGACCGCTTCACCACCGAATGGCTGCGCCAGTGCCGGCGCGTGCTGAAGGACGACGGCTCGATCTGGGTGATCGGCAGCTACCACAACATCTTCCGCGTCGGCTCGTCGCTGCAGAACCTGGGCTTCTGGATCCTGAACGACGTCATCTGGCGCAAGTCGAACCCGATGCCGAACTTCAAGGGCACCCGCTTCACCAACGCCCACGAGACCCTGATCTGGGCCGCCAAGAGCCGCGGCCAGAAGCGCTACACCTTCAACTACGACGCCATGAAGATGGCCAACGACGAGCTGCAGATGCGCTCGGACTGGACCATGCCGCTGTGCACGGGCGAGGAGCGGGTCAAGGACGGCTCGGGCCGCAAGGCGCATCCCACCCAGAAGCCGGAGGCGCTGCTGCACCGGGTGATCTTGGCCGCCTCCCGGCCCGGCGACGTGATCCTGGACCCCTTTTTCGGCGTGGGCACCACGGGCGCGGCCGCCCGGCGGCTGGGGCGCCACTACCTCGGCATCGAGCGCGAGCCCGACTATGTCGCCCTGGCCAAGGCGCGCATCGCCAAGGTCGAGCCGGCGTCGCCATCCGACCTGGAAGTGATGGGTTCCAAGAAGTCCGAGCCCCGTGTCCCGTTCGGCCGCATCGTCGAGGCCGGCCTCTTGAGGCCGGGCGATGTGCTCTATTGCCCGTCGGGACGACACGCGGCGCGGGTGCGGGCGGACGGATCGATCGTGGTCGGCGACCTCTCCGGCTCGATCCACAAGATCGGGGCCATGGTGCAGTCCCAGCCCGCCTGCAACGGCTGGACCTACTGGCACTTCAAGACCGACAAGGGCCTGGCCCCCATCGACGTTCTGCGCGCCAAGGTCCGGGCCGAGCTTTCCTAGGCTCGGCAGGAGCGCTAAGGCGCCTTCGCCAGCGTGGCGGAGAACATCATGCAACTGGATCTGAACGGCCTTCGGGCGCTCGTCACAGGCTCGACCTCGGGCATCGGCCGGGCGACCGCGAACAAGCTGGCCGCCTGCGGGGCGGAGGTGATCGTCAATGGCCGCTCGTCCGGCACGGTGGACGCGGTGGTGGGCGAGTTGCGGGATGCGGGCTGCAAGGCGGAGCCGGCGGTGGGCGACTTGCAGACCGCCGAGGGCTGCCAGCTGGTGATCGACCAGGCCGGCGAGCTCGACATCCTGGTCAACAACGCCGCCTGGATCGGCTTCAAGCCGGCCTTCGAGATCCCCGACGAGGACTGGATGCGCAGCTTCGAGGTCAACGTCCTGGCCGGGGTGCGGCTGACGCGCCACTACGGCCCCAGGATGAAGGACAAGGGCTGGGGCCGGATCGTCTTCATCTCCTCGGAGTCGGGCATCCAGATCCCCACCGAGATGATCCACTACGGCTTCTCCAAGGCCGCCGACCTGGCGGTCGCCAGGGGCTTCGCCCAGGCGTTGAAGGGCACGGGCGTGACGGTCAATTCCGTGCTGCCGGGCCCCACCCGCACGGAGGCCCTCGCCGGCTACCTGTCGAGCCAGGCGAGCGAGAGCGGCAAGTCCGAACGCGAGGTCGAGCAGGACTTCTTCAGGAACGCCCGGCCCACGACCCTGCTCGATCGCTTCACCACCCCCGAGGAGATCGCCGAGGTCGTGGCCTTCGTCTGCTCGCGGGAGGCCTCGGCCATTTCCGGCGCGCCCATCCGGGCCGACGGCGGCGTGGTCCAGGCCATCAGCTGAGACGAAGATCTCCCAAGGCAAGGGCGAGTGTTTCGATCGGGGCTGGGCCACCGTCGCCAAGATCAACGGCCCGGCGCGCGACCAGCAGCGCCGCGGAAGGCTAGCGCGCCCTCGCGGCCTCCAGGCCCTTGCGCGCCAGGGCGTCGGCGCGCTCGTTGAGTTCATGGCCCGCGTGGCCCTTGACCCAGCGCCAGTCGACCTCGTGGCGCAGCCGCGCCTCGTCCAGCCGCTTCCAGAGGTCGTCGTTCTTCACCGGCGACTTGGAGGCCGTGCGCCAGCCGCGCGCCTTCCAGCCCGGCAGCCATTCGGTGATGCCGTTGCGGACGTACTGGCTGTCGGTGTGCAGCTCAACCTTGCAGGGCCTCTTCAACGCCTCGAGGGCCTGGATCGCGGCCATCAGCTCCATGCGGTTGTTGGTGGTCCCCGGCTCACCGCCGCAGATCTCCCGCTCGTGCCCGCCGGAAATCAGCACGGCGCCCCAGCCGCCAGGCCCGGGGTTCCCGCTGCAGGCCCCGTCCGTGAAGATCACCACCCGGGGGGTCACGGCGCGCCCGCCGCCTCGACGAATAGATGCAGCCCGGCCCGGTGGACCGCCAGCTTGCGCTCGTATTCCAGCGGGTCCTTCGGCTTGACCAGGGCGCCCTCGGGAGTGGAGCGCCAGTCGTTGAGCCGGGTCAGGAAGAAGCGAAGGGCCGCGCCCCGGGCCAGGATCGGCAGGGCGGCCTTCTCTGCGGCCGACAATGGCCGGCGACGCTCGTAGCCGGCGATCAGGGCCCGCGCCGAGGTGACGTTGAAGCTGCCGTCCGGCTCGAAACACCAGGCGTTCAGCGCCACGGCGATGTCGTAGGCCAAGGCGTCGTCGCAGGCGAAGTAGAAGTCGATCGCCGCGGCGAACTTGCCGTTCTGGAAGAAGACGTTGTCGGGGAAGAGGTCGGCGTGGACGGTGCCCGACGGCAGGTCCTCGGGCCAGGCGGCGGAGATGGCGGCGACGTCCTCGGCGATCATCCGGCCCAGCCCCGGCTTCAGGTGCTCGGCCTCACCCTCGAGGCGCGCGAACATCTGCGGCCAGACCGTGTGGCCGAGATCGTTGAACCGGCGCCCGGGGAAACCCGCCGACGCCTGGTGCAGCCAAGCCATCCCCTCGCCTGCCTCGCGGCAGTGAGCCGCCGTGGGCCGGCGGACGGACAGGCCGTTCATGAACTGGACCAGGGCCGCAGGCTTGCCGCGGATGCTGCGCTGGATAGCGCCGTCGCGGCCCGCCATCGGCTCGGCGCAGGGGAAGCCATGCTGAGCCAGCCACTGCATCATTGTCAGGAAATAGGGCAGGTCCTCGGCCCTGACCCGGCGCTCGTAGATGGTCAGGATGAAGCGGCCGCGGGTGGTCTCGACCAGGAAGTTGGAATTCTCCACCCCCTCGGCGATGCCCTTGCAGCTCAGCGCCTCGCCGAGATCGAACTCGGCCAGGAAACCTTCCAGCTCCGCGTCGGTGATATCGGTATAGACGGCCACGCGCGTTGATCGGCGAGGGCCGCGCCGGGGTCAAGACGCTCGCGGGAGACGAGCCGACGCGATAAAGCTGGCGACATGGTTCGCACGGCCGAAATCAGGCTCATCTCCGAGAACGGCGAAGAAACGGTCGTCGCCATTCCCCTTGGCATCCTCCGGGACCTGGGCGTGAAGCCGGGAGACGAGGTTTTCGCCCACCGTTTGGAACACGGAGAGATCAAACTTTCGCGGTTTTCGCCCGAGCTTCAGAGGGAACTCGATATTGGCCGCAAGTTGATGGACGAATATCGCGAGACCTTCGAAACGCTCGTGAAGAGCTGACGACTCCGCCTAAACCGCCACGGCCCGCGGCAGCTTGAAGGTCACGCTCTCTTGGCGGGGATCAACCTCGCGGGTCTCGACTTCGAATCGCTCCGCCATCGCCTCGATCACCTGCTGCACCAACAGATCGGGCGCCGAGGCGCCGGCGGTCAGGCCGACGGCATCCACCGCCTCGAACCAGGCCCAATCCAGGTGGCTGGCGTCGTCGATCAGCCGGGCGTCCAGGGCCCCGGCCTGCAGGGCCACTTCGACCAGCCGCTGGGAATTTGAGGAGGTCTCGGAGCCCACCACCAGCATCAGCTCGCACATGGGCGCGATCTTCTTGACCGCCTCCTGCCGGTTGGTCGTGGCGTAGCAGATGTCTTCCTTGCGCGGCGCCGCGGCCTTGGGGAAGCGCTCGCGCAGGGCGGCGATGATCTCGGCGGTGTCGTCCACCGACAGGGTGGTCTGGGTGACGAAGGCCAGGCGCTCCGGATCGCGGGGCTGGATCCGCGCCACGTCCTCGACCGTCTCCACCAGGCTGATTCGCCCGGCCGGCAGCTGGCCGAGGGCGCCCAGCACTTCTGGATGGCCGGCGTGGCCGATCAGCACGATCTCGCGGCCCGCGGCCTCGTGGCGATGGATCTCCACGTGCACCTTGGAGACCAGGGGGCAGGTGGCGTCCAGGTAGAACATCTCGCGCCGCTTGGCCTCGGCCGGCACCGAGCGCGGCACGCCGTGGGCCGAGAAGATCACCGGCCGGTCGTCCGGCGCCTCGGCCAAATCCTCGACGAACACCGCGCCCAGATCCCTGAGCCGATCGACGACATAGCGGTTGTGCACGATCTCGTGGCGGACATAGACCGGCGCGCCGTACTTCTCGATCGCCCGTTCGACGATCTGGATGGCCCTATCGACGCCAGCGCAGAAGCTGCGCGGGCTGGCCAGAAGCACGGAGAGCCGCCGGCGGGGGGAGGATGCGGCGGACATGGTCCTGCTATTAGAGCGCCCCGGCCCCGACCGCCAGCTTCGCCTCGTGAAGCTTTGGTCATGCGCCCCGCAGCGTCTCTTTGCCTCGCCTTCGAACGGGACCGTGCGTTGCGGCCGAAGCGCTTAGCCTCTATCAAGCGTCGGCTGGCGTCGGCGGCGAAGCTTCGTCGCCCCAAACCGCGGTAGGTCCCATGCGTCGCACCTTCTTCATGCTCCTGGTCATCTTCGCCGCGTGGACCGTGGTCCCGGCGATCCATGCCTTCGCCCAGAGCAATCCGGACGATCAGTCGGACGAGGACAAGAAGAAGAAGAAAGAGGAGTGGGAGCTCCGCCAGGCCCCCCTTCCCCAGCAGAAGAACGCCGGCCCCTGCCCGTTCGTGAAGGTGCTTTACGACGCCGGCCGCTACGAGGAATTCAAGGACAAGCAGGAAGCCTCCGCGGCGGTGGCCTACACCGGCGAGATCCAGGGCCTGGACGCCACCTGCGAGTACAAAGGCGTCGCGCCTATACACAACAAGCTCGCCATCACCTTCGCGCTCGGCCGCGGTCCCCAGGGCCTGGAGGCCCGCAAGACCTATCGCTACTGGATCGCCGTGACCCACCGGAACAAGTCGGTGCTGGCCAAGGAATATTTCACCCTGCCGGTGACTTTCGCGGCGGGCCAGGACCGCGTCGGGGTCACCGACACCATCAACGACATTGTCATCCCGCGCGCCGACGCCAAGGTGTCCGGCGAGAACTTCGAGATCCTGGTGGGCTTCGACGTGACGCCCGAGATGGCCGACTTCAACCGCGAGGGAAAGCGCTTCCGCATCAACGCGGGCGGACCCCAGGTTGCTGAGGCGCAAACCGGCGGCAAATGAAGGATCTGAGACGGGCGCTGGGAGAGGCGGTCTCCGGCGCTTTCGCAGCCCTCGATCTGCCCGCGGAGTTCGGGCGGGTGACGGCGTCCGACCGACCCGACCTCGCCGACTTCCAGTGCAACGGCGCCATGGCCGCGGCCAAGACCGCCAAGCGGCCGCCGCGCGAGATCGCCATCCAGGTCGCCGAGGCGCTGAAGGACAATCCCTACCTGGCCCAGGTGGAGATCGCCGGACTGGGCTTCATCAACCTGAGGGTCTCCAACGCCGCCCTGGCCAATCGGGTCAACGAGATCTCGGCCGATGAGCGGGCCGGGGCCGGGCAGGTCGAGAGCGCCCGCCGGGTGATCGTCGACTACGGCGGCCCCAACGTCGCCAAGCCCATGCACGTAGGCCACCTGCGCGCCTCGATCATCGGCGAGTCGATCAAACGCATCTTCCGCTTCCGCGGCGACGAGGTGCTGGGCGACGCCCACTTCGGCGACTGGGGCTTCCAGATGGGCCTCTTGATCGTCGCCGCCTGCGACGAGAACCCCCGCTGGCGGGCGGTGGCCGAGGAGACCTGGAAGAGCGACGAGAAGCTGCTGCAGGCGGGCGAGGCGCAGGTCGCGCCGGTGCTGCTCCAGGACCTCGACCTGGCCGCTCTGGACCGGCTCTATCCGCAGGCCGCCGCCAAGGCCAAGACCGACGACGACTATCGCGACCGGGCGCGCAAGGCGACCGCCGAGCTGCAGGCCGGCCGCACAGGCTACCTCGCCCTCTGGCGGCATTTCGTGGCCGTCAGCCGCACCGCCCTGCAGCGTGAGTTCGAGGCGCTGGGCATCGAGTTCGATCTCTGGAAGGGCGAGAGCGACGTCGATCCCCTGATCGCGCCGATGGTCGAGGAGCTGAGGGCCAAGGGCCTTCTGGTGTTCGACCAGGGCGCCGAGGTGATGTTCGTCGCCAAGAACGACGACAAGCGCGAGCTGCCCCCGTTGATCGTGATCTCTTCGGAAGGCTCGGCCATGTACGGGACCACCGACCTGGCCACCGTGCTCGACCGGCGCCGCAGCTTCGATCCGCAGCTGATGCTCTATTGCGTCGACCAACGTCAGGCCGACCATTTCGAGCAGGTGTTCCGCGCCGCGGCGCGGGCGGGCTATGCCGATGAGGGCGAGCTGGAGCACATCGGCTTCGGCACCATGAACGGGACCGACGGCCGCCCCTTCAAGACCCGCGAGGGCGGGGTGCTGAAGCTGCACGACCTGATCACCATGGCCCGCGACAAGGCCCGCGAGCGGCTGCACGAGGCCGGGCTCGGGGCCGAGCTGGAGCCCGAGGAGTTCGAGGCCACCGCCCACAAGGTCGGGGTCGCGGCCCTGAAGTTCGCCGACCTGCAGAATTTCCGCGGCACCAGCTACGTTTTCGACCTGGACCGTTTCACCAGCTTCGAGGGAAAGACCGGGCCGTACCTGCTGTACCAGGCGGTGCGGATCAAATCGCTGCTGCGCCGAGCCGGCGACGAGGGGCTCGAGAGCGGCCATGTGCTGATCGCCGAGCCGGCCG
>FTJL01000065.1_pt2 | contig 10355 bp, 7 predicted proteins | sample 1658551 | NCBI WGS metagenome assembly FTJL01 (sample SAMEA3914835, study PRJEB12502) | metagenome | biome: forest; material: soil | place: Canada | collected 2011-07-03 | depth 0.3 m
CGCCTGCGCGCTCGCCGGCGCCCCGCCCGAAAACATCTGGTCCGCAACCACCTGCTCCGCAGCCGCCTGGCCCGCAACCGGCCGGTGCGCAGCCGGCCCGCCCCCAGCCGGTTCGACCACCGCAGCCGTTCAGCTTCGCTACGGTGCAGCGCTTGGCACAGGATAGAGCCGCGCATCCGTACAGGAACCGTTCACCGACCCTGCCGCAGAATCTGTCCAAGCTCAGTTACGACCAGTACCGCGACATCCGTTTCCATCGAGCCAGTGCGTTGTGGTACGACCATGCGCTCTTCGAAGTGCAGTTCTTCCATCGCGGCTTCAACTTCGACCGGCGCGTGAACGTCAGCGAAGTGACTCCCGAGGGCGTGCGTGCGGTCACGTACAACCCGGCGATGTTCGAATTCGGCCCCCTGGCGCAGCAGCTGAAGCTCCCCGCGGACCTGGGGTTTGCGGGATTTCGGGTGCATTACCCGTTGAACAGCCCGACCTACAAAGACGAGGTGATGGTGTTTCTCGGCGCTTCCTACTTCCGGGTGCTTGGCCGAAATCAGTTGTACGGACTCTCGGCGCGCGGCGTTGCCGTGAACACGGCCACCGCGGACGGCGAGGAGTTTCCGTATTTCACCGATTTCTGGCTGGTGCGTCCGGACCCGAAGCAGCGCACGATGGCGATCTACGCACTACTGGACAGTCCCAGCGTGACGGGGGCCTATCACTTCGAGCTGCGCCCCGGCACGACGACGCAGGTGGAGGTCACGGGTCAGCTCTATCCGCGGCGCGCGATCGAGAAATTGGGAATTGCGCCGCTGACGTCCATGTTCCTGTACGGCGAGAATGGCAGCGGTGGGCGTCGCTTCGACGACTTCCGCCCGGAAGTGCACGACAGCGATGGTCTGATGATGCAGACCGGCGGCGGCGAATGGCTGTGGCGTCCCCTGGTGAACCCCAAGGAACTGCGCGTCAATCGCTTCATGGACGAGCATCCGCGCGGCTACTCGCTCGCGCAGCGCGACCGGGACTTCAATCATTACCAGGACAACGAGTCCCGGTACGAATTGCGTCCCAGCTATTGGGTGGAACCGCTGGGGGATTGGGGCAAGGGGGGTGTCGAGCTCGTCGAGATCCCCACGGATGAGGAAATTCACGACAACATCGTTGCCTACTGGGTACCGGAAGCGCCGGTGCAGGCGCACAAGCCGCTGGGATTCTCGTACCTGCTGTCGGCTTATTCGCGTACTGCGCAGTGGCCGCCGGGCGGCCGGGCGGTAGCGACCCGCTTTGCCGGGACAGTGCAGGGGGTTGCCCAGGCCGCGTCGGGGCCCGGGCCACGGCGGGTCGTCGTTGATTTTGCCGGTGGCGATCTCGATGTATTGAACGCGAGTCAGCCTGTGCAGGCCACGATCAGCTCGACCAACGGTCAGGTTGAGGGCATCACCGTCGAACGCCTGTCGGAGACCGGGGTCTGGCGAGCGACGATGCGGCTGAAACAGTCCGGCGACAAACCGATGGAATTGCGATGCTATCTGACGCTCTACGGGGAAGCGTTGACTGAGACTTGGACGTATCTGCTGAGTCCGTAGAGCAACCCCGCGCAACATGGGCGGGCCGCCCAGCGCAACATGAGCGCTCCGCCCGCGCAATATGTCGAACGCAGGACCGTGAATTGCGAGGGGACGACGAGGATTGCGAAATGACGCCAGACCGACTTCAACACATCGCGCGCCGACGAAGGGGGCTCTTCTTCGGGCTCACCTTTGTCAGCGCGCTGCTGGCGAGCGGTTTGATGTACGACATTCTCAGGGCGAACGGGCTTACGGGCTATGAGAAGGCGGGGCTGGCACTGTTCTTCGTGCTGTTCACCTGGATAGTCGGCGCTTTCTGGACGGCGCTGGCCGGATTCGTCATACGCCTGATAGGTAAAGATCCGGCGGTGCTGCACCAGGACGAGGTTGCCGATCGGCCTCTGCAGGGTCGGACCGCGGTGGTCATGCCGATTTACAACGAGGCGACCGACCGCGTCGCTGCCGGTCTGGACGTCATCTGGTCATCCCTATCGGCGCAGCCGCTCGAGGCGTCGTTCGATCTGTTCATTCTCTCCGATACGCGTAAGCCAGACGTCGCTGCCGCGGAAGAAGTGGCGTGGAAGGCGCTGGTTCAGCGGCACAACGCCCGCGGGCGGATTTTTTACCGCCGCCGCGAGGAGAACATCGGGCGCAAGGCCGGCAACATCGCCGACTTCGTCCGGGCCTGGGGCGGCGCTTACGACTACGCAATAGTGTTGGACGCCGACAGCATCATGAGCGGCAGTGCCCTGGTCGCGCTGGCTCGCATGATGGATGCGCATCCCGAAGCCGGAATCATTCAAGCGTTGCCGGTGCCCGCCGGCCGTGAAACCCTGTTCGCGCGGCTGATCCAGTTCGCGGCGCGCCTGAGCAGCCCCATGCTGGCCAGCGGACTGGCGTACTGGCAGCTCGGCGAGGGTAATTACTGGGGTCACAACGCGATTCTGCGGCTGCGCGCCTTCGCGGACTTCTGTGATCTGCCCAAACTACGCGGCGCCCCGCCATTGGGTGGCGAGATTCTCAGCCACGATTTCGTCGAAGCTGCGTTCATGCGTCGCGCCGGCCTGCAGGTGTGGCTGCTGGCAGACCTGGGCGGCAGCTGGGAGGAGGTCCCCTCCAATGTCCTGGATTATGCGGCGCGCGATCGGCGCTGGGCGCAGGGCAATCTGCAGCATCTGGGGTTGTTACCCATGCGCGGTCTGCACTGGTTGAGCCGCGTTCATCTCCTTACCGGCGTGTTGTCGTACCTGACGTCGCCGATATGGTTCGCGGTGCTGCTGCTGAGCTCCGTGGTCGTGTGCACGGAAGCCATCAACGGCTACCAGTATTTCGAACCCGGCTCCTTCAGCCTGTTTCCGAGCTGGCCCGAATCCAGGGTGGGGGAGATCTTTTCCCTGCTGACCATTACGTTCGGCGTGTTGCTGATGCCCAAGATTCTGGCCGCGGCCCTCGCACTCAAGGACAAGACGCTGCGGCGCGCCTATGGCGGCACGGGACGATTGCTGGCCAGTCTGGTGATCGAGCAGGTGTTCAGCACGCTGCTGGCGCCCGCGATGATGGTGTTTCACACAACCTTCGTCATCACGACGCTGGCCGGGAAACCCGTCACCTGGTCGGCCCAGGAACGCGGTGACCGGGGCATCCGCTTCGTCGAGGCCCTGTGGCGCCACAAATTGCATATGCTGCTGGGATTGGTGTGGGGCGGCGTGATCCTGTGGATCGCGCCCAGATACATCTGGTGGCTGCTGCCGATTCTTTCCGGACTGGTGCTGTCTGTGCCGCTTACCATGCTGACGAGTCGCGCGAGCGCGGGCCAATGGATACGCAGACGTGGATTGTTGCTGACACCCGAAGAGACTCGTCCGCCTGTGGAGCTTGCCGCACTCGAGCAGCGACTGACCAGGCCGCTGGTGGATACCCCGATGGCCGCTTTGTGCGATCCCTCGCTTCGCACAGCGGAGGCGCGCATGGTCGATGACATAACCGTGGCTGCACCCGGCGTAACCGCTGGAGTGGCCATGGCTGATAACGCGGAACTGGATCTCACGGGCGCTGTGTTCGAGGCAGAGGAACTTGTCGTGCCGCCTCGTGTACCTTTGCGGATGGAAGCCACGATCCCTGTATATCTGCGGCCGCGCGATGCACTGACTTCCCTGCAGCGTATGCTCGGCGCCGCCTCGAGCGCCGCCTCGTGATGGCATCCATCTAGGCGGGCATGCAGGCGGCGCACACCGTCGACTCCGATGTGCCTTCCCGGCTCGACCGTCTCCGCTGGAGTGGTTTTCACTGGTTAGTGGTGCTCGCTCTAGGGATCACCTGGATCCTTGACGGCCTGGAAGTCACGCTGGCGGGTGCGGTCGCCCCCGCGCTCAAAGCCAGCCCCGCACTCCATTTGACTGACCTTCAGGTCGGGGCTTCGGCCAGCGCCTATCTCGCCGGCGCGGTGCTGGGTGCGCTGTTCTTTGGCTGGCTCACGGACGTGTTGGGCCGCAAGCGGCTGTTTTTCATCACTCTTGGCGTCTATCTGGTCTTCACTGCCGCCACGGCATTCTCCACGCACTTCTACATCTTTGCCGCATTCCGCTTTCTGACTGGGAGCGGGATCGGCGGCGAATATGCAGCGATCAATTCAGCGATTCAGGAACTAGTCCCCGCGCGTTATCGCGGCCGCACGGATCTGGCGATCAATGGCAGCTTCTGGGTCGGCGCTGCGCTGGGCTCGCTGGGTTCCAGCGTGTTGTTGTCACCGGGCGTAGCTGCGCCGGACGTCGGCTGGAGGCTGGCGTTCGGAATCGGTGCCGTCATCGGTCTGATCGTGTTGGTCTTTCGGCGCACTCTGCCTGAGAGTCCGCGCTGGCTGCTGCTACACGGCAGAGCCGCGGAAGCGCAACGCATAGTCGAGTCGATCGAAAGTAAAGCGCGTGTGCATCCGGACGCGCCGCCAGCTACACGGCTGAGGATCGTTGTCCGGGAACACGCTTCCAATCTCGTGGACCTGGGCTTCAGCCTGTTTCGCCGCTACCCGCGTCGCGCGGTCCTGGGGCTGGTCCTCATGGCGGCGCAGGCGTTCTGCTACAACGCGATCTTTTTTACTTACGCCCTGGTGCTGGATAGATTCTTCGCGGTGCCGGCGCAGCGCGTCGGGTTGTACCTGCTGCCTTTTTCGGTCAGCAATTTTCTCGGGCCCCTGGCGCTGGGCTGGCTGTTTGACACCTGGGGCCGCCGGCCGATGATCAGCGGCACCTATGCCCTGACCGGCGTGTTGCTGGCGGCGACCGCGCTGTTGTTCCGGGCCGGCTTCCTGAGCGCCGGTTCGATGACGATTGCGTTTTCCTGCGTGTTCTTCTTCGCGTCCGCCGCGGCGAGCTCAGCGTATCTCACGGTAAGCGAATCGTTTCCCGTGGAGGTGCGCGCACTGGCCATCGCCGTGTTCTATGCCTTCGGAACGGCTCTGGGAGGCATTGCCGCGCCGTGGGTATTCGGATCGCTGATAGGCACCGGCGACCCGGGCGCGATAGCGGGTGGCTATCTGTTCGGCGCCGCGCTGATGGTGTTCGCTGCGATAGTCGCAGCGTGGCTGGGCGTGGCCGCGGAGCGGCGTTCCCTGGAGGAGGTTGCCAAGCCGCTCTCAAGTGTCTGAATCTTGCCGAACGCCCAGCGTTGCAGCAGCAGAACCAACGAGGCTCTGAGCATCCACGTCGGCGCAATGGTCCTGAGCGTTTCCAGAATCACGATTTATTTTCCGACTCAAAGTACGCAGTTCCGACCCAAAGTACGCAGTGCGTACCCGCCGCGAGGGGGTCACGGCGAGTACGCACCGCGTCGCTAGCAACCTTCTTCCGCGGTTGACGAGAGGAACAAAGCAAAAGGAATGCCAACCACGGTTCGCGGCGCTGGAGCGTGTAACTCGTTGATTGTTGTACCCAGCGCGCACTGGGTAGAATTGCTTTTGCACCGCCATCGATCACGCCGGCGGCCGGAAGAACCGAAACGGAGCGTCTGAAGACTCCCTTGCAACGCATGCTAAGGTTCGCGGCAGCGCACTCAGCCTTAAGGACTCGTCAGTGTCCGTAAATCTCCTTGCCCGCCTCACCGTTATCTGCAGCTGTGCAATGGCGACGATGCTGGTCGCCCAAGTCGCCGTGGGGCAGCCCGTCTCCGTGTCAGCCGAGGCTGCTTCCGCCGCCAGGACTTACATCACGCGTAATGCGCTGGAAGCGCCGATTCGTTTTCTCGCGTCCGATGCACTTGAGGGGCGTGGACCTGCGACGCGCGGCGACGAATTGGCGCGGCTCTACCTGGCCACCCAGTTGGAGTTGATGGGATATCAGCCAGGAGGTCCCAATGGTCAGTGGCAACAGCCGTTCGACATCGTAGGCGTCAAGGCGGCCTTTCCGCAGACCTGGAGTTTCGCTACCCGGGGTGGGCGCGTCGATCTGCAATGGAGCAACGACTACGTTGCCGGCAGCGGTGTGTTGCAGGAGCACGGCGCCATCGACAACGCGGAGCTCGTGTTTGTCGGCTACGGAATCCAGGCGCCCGAGTACCACTGGGATGACTTCAAGGGGATGAATCTCAAGGGCAAGGTCCTTGTCATGCTCAACAACGATCCCGACTGGGATCCGAAGTTGTTTGCCGGCAAGCGCAGGCTCTATTACGGCCGCTGGATGTACAAGTACGAGAGCGCCGCGCGCCAGGGAGCTGCCGGCGTGATCATTGTCCATACGACGCCATCGGCAGGCTACCCGTGGCAAGTGGTCCAATCTTCCTGGAGCGGCACGCTGTTCTCGCTACCCGACGAGGGTGAGCCTCGAGTGCAGGTAAAGGGCTGGGCCACGGAGGATGCGACACGCCGCCTGCTGAAAGCCGCGGGCCGGGATCTGGATAAACTGGTCGCTGCCGCGCGCTCGCGCGACTTCAAGCCGGTGCCGCTGGGAATTCAGACCTCGCTTGGCTTTACGAACCAGCTTTCGCACGTGCAGACGGCGAACGTCGCAGGCTTGCTGCCCGGCAGCGATCCGAAGCTCAAGAGCGAGGTCGTCGTGTACTCGGCGCACCACGATCATTTCGGCATCGGTACGCCGGACTCGACCGGTGACAAGATCTATCACGGAGCGGAAGACAACGCCTCAGGTTGCGCGCAAGTGCTGGCGATAGCGCGCGCCTATATGGCGCTTGCCGAGAAGCCGCGACGCTCGATTCTGATCCTGTTTGTCGCGGCGGAAGAGCAGGGGCTGTTGGGCTCGTTGTATTTCGCGCTGCATCCAACCATTCCGGCCGGCAAGATCGCCGCCGACATCAACTACGACGGCGGCAACATCGTAGGCCGCACCCGGGATGTGACCCTGGTCAGTGCGGGCAAGTCCTCCCTGGACCAGGTGATCGAGAGCATCGCGCATTCGCAGAACCGGGTGGTCAAACCCGACCAGTTTCCCGATCGCGGCTACTACTACCGCTCGGATCAGTTCTCTTTCGCCAAGGTCGGCGTGCCGGGGATTTACCTGGACTGGGGCACCGATTTCGTCGGGCATCCGGCCGAGTGGGGCGCGCATCAGAAGGAGGAGTGGGAGCTGACTCACTACCATCAGCCCCGCGACAGGCTCGACGGCACCTGGAACTTCGACGGCATGGTCGAGGACTGTCAGCTCGGTTTCGAAGCCGGCTGGCTGGTCGCCCAGGCGGATGCGATGCCTGCATGGAATCCGGGCGACGAGTTCGAAGCAAGCCGCAAGCAGGCTCTCGCGGTTGTCCGTACACAATAGGGACCATCACACGCTCGAGTGTCGAGGAGGGTGCGCAGCCTATGAAGTGCTGGGCGCAGGCGCGGTCAGTGCCGTCGGCGCATCGTTTGCTGCGACGTCCGATTTGAGCGCGTCCGCTTCCGCCTGCTTGGTCATCACGATGATGCTGATACGGCGATTGATCGGATTCTCCGGATGCTCCTTATCGAAGAGCACCGAAGAGGCCAAGCCTACAACGCGCGCGATCTTGTCATCGGCCAAGCCCCCGGTGATGAGTGCGCGCCGCGCCGCGTTCGCACGGTCGGCCGACAGTTCCCAGTTGGAATAGCCGCCGTTGCCCGGATACGGACGCACATCGGTGTGGCCGGTGAGACTGATGCGGTTGGGGACAGACGCGAGGTAGGTAGCCAGTTCGCTGAGGATGGACTTCGAGTAATCGCGCAACCGGGCGCTGCCGACGTCGAACATGGGGCGATTCTGGTCGTCGACGATCTGGATCCGGACTCCCTCCGGAGTGATGTCGAGCAACAACTGATCCTTGAAAGGCTGCAACGCCTGGCTCTTGCTCACGGCTTCGCGCAGCTCCGCCATCAGCGACTCGAGCTGCTTGTGCTCGGCTTCCTGCTGTGCCGCTTTGACCTGCTGCTCGATTTTCTTCTTCTCCTCCTCACTTGCCGTCTGCTGCGCCGAGGCCACCAACTGCTGAGAAGTTGCGCCGTCCTTGGTCTGATCTCCCCGTGCAGGAACAGGCGCTGCTGTCGCCCCCATGTCCTTGACCGGGGAAATCCGCTGGCGCGTGGCGTCGAGCCCGCCGCCGAGATTGATTGGACTGGTGCTGGCGCCGCCGGGACCCATTTGCCCGGGAGCGGGCTGCACGCTCTTGCCGGGCTCCATGCTGGGGTTCTTGAAGTAATCGAAGATCGCAGCGCGCTGTTCCTTGGACACTGCGGTGACGATCCACATGACCAGAAAGAACGCCATCATCGCGGTGACGAAATCCGCGTAGGCCACTTTCCAGGCGCCGCCGTGATGCACGTGGGCGCCGCGCTTGCGGCGCTTGACGACGATGATCGCGCGTTCGTTGGCGGCAGCCATACTTATGCGGCCTCCGCCTGCTCGGCGGCGTCTGTCTTTTCCGGCTTCGGCTTGTTTTTCAGTTCCGCTTCCAGGTCGCTGAAGGTCGGGCGGACATCGCTGTGCAGAAGCTTACGGGCAAACTCGATGGACACCGCGGGCACGTAACCGCGCACCGTCGCGACCAGCGCCATCTTGACCACCTCGAAGGCCTTGCCCTTCTGGTTGGCCGCATGCTCCATCGCGGCCGCGATGGGTCCGACAAAGCCGTACGAGACCAGGATACCGAGAAATGTTCCAACCAACGCGGCTCCGACCTTGTGGCCGATAGTTGCCGTGTCGGCGCCGTCCAAGGTCGCCATGGTGTTCACGATGCCCAGCACAGCCGCCACGATGCCGAATCCTGGCAGCGCATCCGCACACTTCTGCACGGCGATGGCGGGCTCGTGACACTCCTGATGGTGCGTTTCGAGCTCCAGCTCCAACACGCTCTCCAGTTCGTGCGCGTTGAGGTTGCCGCCGACCATCAGGCGCAGGCAGTCGGTGACGAACTCGGTGAGATGGCGATCCTGACGTAGCTGCGGATAGTTCTTGTACAGCGCGCCACCATCCGGAGCGTCCAGGTCCGCCTCGATGGCCATGAGGCCTTCCTTGCGGACCTTGACGAGCACCTGGTAGAGGAATTTGAGCAGCGCGACGTAGCCCTCGCGCGAGTAGTCCGGGCCCTTGACGAGGGCCAGCGCATCCTTGAAGGACGCCTTGATGACTTTCATCGGGTTGCTGGTGAAGAACGCGCCGAGGGCCGCGCCGACGATGATGAGGACCTCGGTGGGGTGCCACAGCGCCAGCAGCTTGCCGCCGTCCAGCATGTAGCCGCCGACGACGCACAGCACGACCACGACCGAGCCGATGATTGTAATCACTTTTGAACGCTCACCTGATTTGCCGCGGACCGCGGCGCTGGCTCCATGCGCCGACTCCTAAGCTATCGGCCGAAGTCTTACCGGACTGAAGACTTCAGTCGCGGTCCCTGTGCACAGAATGTGATGTGTTTTGGGTGCAATCGCAGCAATCCGGCCGCGAAGTGCTGCCGTGCGGCGACAACCTCGAATTTCCGCCCCTGCACTGCGAACAGGCGCGGTTCCTGGCGGTGCACCACTGTGGCGCCTCCGCGGGCCCTCGGGGAAGCAGAATCAGTCGAAATACAGTCACTTGCCATTGGCACGGCCGTTGCTTAGGTCCTAAGCGGAGGACTCACATGGCTAGCAAAGACAATCGCCTTCTGTCTCGAACGAAAGTCATCGACGCGGCGACACGAGTGGTCGCGCGGTGCGGCGATCACCGCATGCTCTGGTCGGCGATCGCGCAGGAGACGGGGAGCGAGCAAGCCGAGTTCGATCCGACATGGCCGACCTGGTTCGAGGACATCGACGATCTGATTGACGCCTGCTACGCGCGGACGGCCCAGGCCTTCGCGGACAGCCTGCTGCAGGCCGAGACGGCGCCCGGAACGGCGCTGGACCAGATCGCGGCTTTTCTGGTCGCGGTACTGGACATGCGCCGTCAGCGGGGCACCCTGCTATCGTTCCGGCGGGGCCGGGACCTACCCACCCACCTGCAGCGTCGTCTGCACGAGCGCGACATGATGATCCGCTCGCGGCTGAAGCGAATTCTCAACAAGGGGCGGCGCGACGGCTCGCTGGCGCTGCGCAATCCCGATAGCGCCTGCGAACTGATTCTCGCCAGTATCCAGGTGGCCGACATCGCGGCCGAGGAACCGGAACAGAGGATGTGGGACAGCGAATTAGTCGAGTTCCTGCTCGCGGCCTTGTCTCCGACGCATGAGACGCGGACCTTCTGCAGTCGCTGCGGATACGTGACCTCGGTGGGTGAGACGAACGCCGGTGCGGTCATGCACCACGAGCACGAAGAAGCCTGACGAGCGCTAATTCATTTGGCTGCAAACGCCTGCGGCGTT
>FTJL01680835.1_pt1 | contig 10332 bp, 9 predicted proteins | sample 1658551 | NCBI WGS metagenome assembly FTJL01 (sample SAMEA3914835, study PRJEB12502) | metagenome | biome: forest; material: soil | place: Canada | collected 2011-07-03 | depth 0.3 m
GATCCCAGGAACCGGTCCTCGGTCTGACGCACGGCCTGGACCTTGGGCATCATGGGCTTGTCGGACATGGGGACCTCCGGGTGGCGGACAGTTGATCCCCGTCCGAGGGGCAGGGGTCAAGTCGCGGTGCGGCTGGCCCAGGCGCGGATACGTCCTCCGATCGAGGGCCGGCGGCGCGCGCGCAGCCGTTTCAGCCGCGCCTGGGAGCTCGCCGATCCGGGCTCGAGCCGGGCGTGCTCCTCGGCGCAGGCCAGCGCCTCGTCGAGCTTGCCGAGCCTGGTCGCCAGGTCCGCGCAGAAGTTCAGCACCGGTGTGTGCTGGGGCTCGCGCCGCCGGGCTTCCTGGGCTGCCTCCCAGGCGGCGGCGTAGCGGTGTTGGCGGTGGCGGATGCGGGCCAGCCAGTACCAGCCGGTATAGTGCTCGCCGCCGTGCTCCAGCGCGGCCTCCAGCAGCCGACTGGCCTCGGCCCAGCGCCTGCGCTTCATCAGGAAGCGGCCGGCCTCGACCAGCACCACCGCATCCTCGGGCGCAGCCGCGGCGGCGGCCCGATAGAGGTCCAGCGCCTTGTCCTCGCGGTCCCAGGCCAGCGCTTCGCGCGCCAGCTGCAGCTGATCGTAGGCCTTCAGCGCCTCCAGCGCCCGGCCGCGCGCGGGCGTCGGCTCGCCATAGGCTTCCAGCATCAGGAGCACGTTGCGCCGGACGATCTCGTCGGTGACGTGCGCCTGGTCCTCGGCCCAGGCCCGACGGGGGTCCGAAAGCGTGACGCTCTCGTAGCTTGGGAAATAGTCGACGCGGTCATGGCTGCGGGCGAACACCTCGGTCGCCGCGCGCAGGGCGGACTTCATGTAGGTGTTGGCCAGGAGGATGTCGTCGCCGGTGAAGGTGGAGTTCAGCGCCACCGGCGAGACAGTGGCCAGGATCTGCAGGTCCGGGCGGCCGTGACGGGTCAATAGCCCGTGGATGCGCTCCAGTCCGGCCAGGATCTCGTCCGGTCCCAGGAGGTGGAATTCGAAGCGCTGTTTGAACTGGCTGCGCGCCGAGGCCGGTGGCGCGGTGTTCAGATAGAGGCCGGTCTCGCGATCGAACCAGGCTTCCGCAAGGCCCACGGTCATGACGAAGACCCGCGCCTCGCAAGCCAGGCGCATGTAGTCGGTCAGCGCCTGGCGCCGGGCCCGGATGGTCTCCAGGGGCGCGGCAGGCGCGCCTATGTGCAGCTGCAGGTCCCGCCAGCCGCCGTCTTCCTGGTAATAGAAAGCCTCGGGGAACGGCTCCTCGCCGAGGGCCCAGGCCAGTTCGTTGGCGATGGACTGGGGCACGTAGCGATGCAGCATCAGGTCGGGGTCGATCGCGGCGCCCGGCTCGGGCGGCAGGCTGAAGCGGCGATAGGCGACGTTGTAGCCCTCGATCAGCAGCTGCTTTTCGATGTTGCGCGCGAAGCACGAGCCGATGGTGAACACCGGGTCCGAGGGTCCGAAGCGGAAGGAGGGCGCCAGCACCGGGCGGGCCATCGGCCTCAGGCGGGCCATCTGTCCGGCCAGCCGTCCGGGCCAGCGCGAGTGCTCGGCTGCGGCGCGCCGGAAGGCGTCTCGGGCTGACAGGACAAGCAGCGGCATGGGCCGAACTCAGGCTCCGGTGTGCGCCTCGAACTGGATGCCGCCTTCCAGCTCGAGGTCGCCCAGCACATCCTTGCGGGTGAAGCCCCGGATATCCGAGAGGCGACCCTCGCGCATCTTGTTGATGATGCCCTGGTCGCCGATGTGGCCGCGACCCACCGAGATCAGGTCGAACTCGCCGTTGCCGAAACGCCGGACCAGCTCCGCCAGGCCTTCCTCGCCGGTGGCCTGGGCTTCCTGGCCGAAGAAGTTCTCCATCACGTCGATGTCGAGCCCGACGCTGCCGACGGCGATCACGGGCTTGTCGGTCAGGCGCTTGGACCAGCCGGCGATGCCGAGGTCCGAGCCGTCCCACTCGGGGATCCAGAACCGCCGCGCCGAGGCGTGGAAGACATCGACGCCGGCCGCCTTGAGGATGTCCAGCATGGTCTTCAGCTCTTCCGTGGTGTCGACCACGCGGGTGTTGAAGTTGACCTCCTTCCATTGGGAGAAGCGGAAGCCGATCACGAACTCCGGGCCCGTCGCGACCCGGATCGCCGCCACGATCTCGGCGGGGAAACGCACGCGGTCCTTGATGTCGTCGCCGCCGTAGCCGTCCTCGCGACGGTTGGTTTCGGCCCAGAGGAACTGATCGAGCAGATAGCCGTGGGCGGCATGCACCTCCACGCCATCGACACCGATCTGCTGGGCCATGAGGGCGCTGCGCACGAAGGCCTGCTTGATGTCGTCCAGTTCTTCGAGGGTCGCCGCGCGGCCGTTGGGGCGGGCGCCGTGGGCCAGGCCCGAGGGGCTGAGGGTCGGGTAGGCGGCGTAGGGGCCCTCGCCGCCCTCCTGGCGGATGGCGCCCTCGTGCCACAGCTGCATCAGCATCGGCCCGCCGGCGGCTTTCACCTCGGCCACGATGCCGGCCCAGGCATCCTGGGTGGAGGCGGTGATGCGGGTGAAGAAGGGGACCTGGGTCGAGGACAGATGATCCACCGCGCAGGATTCGGTGATCACCAGCCCCACGCCGCCCTCGACGCAGCGGCGATAGTACTCCCCGAGCTTGGGCAGCGGCGCGCCGTCCTCGCACCACTGGCGCTGCATGCCGGGCAGCACGAAACGGTTGGCCAGGGTAAGGGGCCCGAGCTGAAAGGGCGTGAAGAGGGGCGACAGATCGAGAGCCATTCCTGGATCAAAGCGCCTGCGGCTGCGCCTGTCGAGCCGGGCCCCTTGCACTTGCCCGCGTCATTGTCACCGTTGAACCTCTCCCCCTAGGGAGTCGCCGCGTGCCGAACACCGACCATCCCCTGGACCGTCCGGCCTGGAACACGCTTCGAGGCGCCTGGCGACCCTTGGCGCATCCGGCGGGCGGAGCGCTCCGTCTCGACCCCGATTACGGCCCGTTCGCGGGGACGCCCGGGCTGGACGCCGGCAGCCTCAGCGAGCTCAGTGGATTGGACCTGGGTGAGGCGGGCCTTGATCTGATCGAGCCCGAACCGATCGCTGCGCCGCCGGGGCTCGCCCTCGGCCTGCAGGCCAATCTCGTGCAGATGACGGCCGGCGAGATCATCTCCGGGGGCGGGGAGACCGATGCCGTTTCGCTTGGCGAAGCGGATGGCGCGGAAATGCTTGCCCTCGCCCAGCTGACCCGTCCCGGGCCCTTCGCTGCGCGAACCCACAGGCTGGGCGGCTTTGTCGGCGTGAGATCGGACGGGCGGCTCGTGGCCATGGCCGGCGAGCGGATGCGGCCGGAGGGCTTCTGCGAGGTCAGCGGCGTCTGCACCCATCCCGAGCACCGGGGCCGCGGCTATGCGGGCCGCCTGATGCGCCTGGTGGCCCGACGCATCCTGGAGCGCGGCGAGACGCCGTTCCTGCACTGCTTCGAGACCAACGCCGGCGCCATCGCGCTTTATGAGACGCTGGGCTTCCGGGCCAGGCGGAGACTGGTGCTGACGATCCTGAAACGGCCCTAGCCGACCGGCGCCATCAGGTGCGCGTAACCGTTGCGACGACGCCCTGGCCGCAAACGCCGCTCCAGGCATTCGCGGCTGAGGTGAAATGCCGCCTGCATCGAGACCACCGTTCATCTAAGGTTCAGGGCGTTGTGGCAGCCTAGCGGCCACCTTCGTTCGCCTCCGTAAGTCCATGCGCTCCCCTGGTTTTCGCTTCGCCCTGATCCTCGGCGCCCTGGCAGCGGGCTCCGCCGCGTTCGCGGCCGCCAAGGTCACCCATGCGGCCTCCAGCCTCACCTTGTACGAGAAAGCCGATTTCACCGGCCGCCACATCACCTTCAAGGCCGCCGCCGACACCGCCCGCCAGACGTTCGACGCCCAGAGCGCCCGGAGCGTGGGCGTCTGGACCCTGTGCGAGGGCAAGGATCCGGCCAGCAAGTGCCAGACCGTCAATGGCGACGCCGCAAGGCTGAAGATCGCGCCCGCCCTGGTGCGTCCGGGCGTGGACGCCGTGGCGCTCTATGAGGAGCCGGGCCTGAAGGGCCGCCGGGTGGTCTATTCCTTCGCCTCCGATCAACCGCCACCGTTCAAGGCCAAGAGCGCGCGCACCTGGGGCGGGGCCTGGACGCTTTGCGACACCGCCGGCGACCGTTGCCAGACCGTCGATGGCGAACATCCCGCGGCCGTCGAGATCGCGGTGAGCCAGGTCCAGCCCGTCCAGCCCCGCAAGGCGGCCGAACCGATCGCCCGCCTGCAGATCGCCATGGCTGCCCCGCCAGCGGCCGAGCCGGATCCGGTTCCACCGTCCCTGGCCGCCGAACCCCCTCCATCGCCAGCGGCGCCTCCTCCGGTCGAAAGGCCCCGGCCAAAGGCGGCGCCCTCCGAACCCGAGGCCGTACTCGCCGAGGCCGCCCCGCCCAAGGCCGAGCCGGCGCCCAGCCCCTACGTCGAGATCCCCCTGCCGCCGCGGATCCGCCCAGCTGCTCCCGAACAGGCCGCGCCACAGGCCGAGGCTGCTCCGGAATCCGCCGAGGTCCGCATCCCGCCGCCGGTGCGCCAGGCCGCGCCGGTGCGCCGCGTCGCCTATGTCTGCGAGGACGGACGGGGGCTTACTGTACTGTTTGACGATCGCGACGAGACCGCGATGGTGCTGACCGGCGGCCGGGATCCCGTGGCCATGCGGCGCAGCCAGGAGCGCGAGCAGGGTGGCTTCTTCTACGAGGGCGGGGGCCATGTGCTGTTCGGCGCCGGCCCCCGAGCCGGCTACGCCGCCGACGGCGCCGAGGCCGTGGATTGCTACGCCCGCGGCGCGCGCCGACAGTTGAGCTCGCGCGACGACCGTCCCTACCGCCAGCGTTTCTCCTATGACGAACGCTCTCAGGACGAGGTCGAAGAGGGCCCGGACGCTGTCCCGCAGGGGAACTGGTAGGTCCTAGCTGAGCATCGCCGCGATGCGGTCGGCGGCTGCCTCCTGGTCGCTTTCCGTCAGGTCCGGAACTCCGATTGTCCCCAGCCTCGGCCGGGCGTCCAGCGACGCCGCGCGGCCATAGGCCGGATCGTAGTGGGCCTCGATCAGGCTGCCCGCGAGGGCCACCAGGTCGCCGGCCTCGGCCATGGCGCGCCAGGCGGCGACGGCCTTGCGGCCGTGTCGCCCGGGCAGACGCGCCAGCAGCGCCTCGAGGGCGTCCAGGTCCGAGACGGTCTCGGCATAGACCCCGGCCAGATAGCGGGCGCGGGCGTCGGGCGGGACCTCCAGCGTGATCCGCGGCGCCTTGATCATCAGCTGCCAGAGCGCCGGCGGCGCCATCCGCTCGCCGATCTTGCTGGCCTCGGCCTCGACGACCACCGGCCGGGCGGGATCCAGCCGCTCCATCGCCTGCAGCAGCCGGCTCTCGAACATCTTCTGGCTGGGCTGCGGGCGGCCGGGCAGGGCGCCCAGCAATGAGCCGCGATGCTGGGCCAGGTCCTCCAGGTCGAGGGTCTGCACGCCGCGGGCGGCCACGCGGCCCAGGATCGCGGTCTTGGCCGAACCGGTGTGGCCGTCGAGCATGATCAGCTTGAGGTCGGCGACGCGGTCGTAGAGCTGCGTCTTCACGTGCCGGCGATAGGTGCGATAGCCGCCCTCCAGCACCGCCGCGCGCCAGCCCACCTGGGCCAGCACCGTGGCCATGGCGTTGGAGCGCTGGCCGCCGCGCCAGCAGTAGACCAGGGGCCGGAACGAGCCAGGCTGGTCGGCGAGAGCGGTTTCCAGGTGCAGGGCGATGTTCCGGGCCACCAGGGCCGCGCCCACCCGCCGGGCGCGGAAGCGGGATTCCTGGACATAGATCGTGCCCACCACCGCGCGTTCGGCGTCGTCCAGCACCGGCAGGTTGATGGCGCCGGGCGCATGATCCTCGGCGAACTCGGAGGGGCTGCGCACGTCGATAAGGGCGTCGAACACCGCCAGGGTCGCCGCGTCGGCCGTGCGGATCACTTCGATGTCGGACATGATTGACGCATGACGCCCGCGATATAGAGGGCGCGAACCTAAACACGAGACGCTCGCATGCAAGACGCCGCCCTCGCGGAAAAGCCGCGCCTGACCTCCCTGGCCCACGGCGGGGGCTGCGGCTGCAAGATCGCACCGGCGGTGCTGACCGAGATCATGGCGGGCATGCCGGCCATGGGTCCGTTCAACGATCTGATGGTGGGGACCGAGACCAGCGACGACGCGGCCGTCTGGCGGCTGAACGACCGGCAGGCCCTGGTGGCCACCACCGATTTCTTCATGCCGGTGGTCGACGACCCCTTCGACTTCGGCCGCATCGCCGCGACCAACGCCCTGTCGGACGTCTACGCCATGGGGGCCACCCCGATCATGGCCCTGGCCATCGTGGGCATGCCGATCAACACCCTGGCCGTAGCCGACATCCGCCAGATCCTGGCCGGCGGGGCCGAGGTCTGCGCCAGGGCGGGCGTCCCGGTGGCGGGGGGACACTCCATCGACAGCGTGGAGCCGATCTACGGCTTGGTGGCGATGGGCCTGGTGCATCCGGACCGCGTGCTGACCAACAAGAGCGCGCAGGCAGGCGACCTGCTGATCCTGACCAAGGGGCTGGGCGTCGGCATCCTCAGCGCCGCCTTCAAGCAGGAGCGGCTGGGCGCGGCGGGCTATGGCGCGATGATCGCCTCGACGACCCAGCTGAATACCCTGGGCGCCAAGCTCGGGGGGTTGCAGGGCGTGCACGCCGTCACCGACGTGACCGGCTTCGGCCTTCTGGGGCACGCGCTGGAGATGAGCCGGGGGGCGGGGCAGGGAGTCGAGATCGATGCCGCGGCGCCCGTGCTGCTGGACGAGGTCGAGGAACTGTCCCGCGCAGGGGTGCGGACCGGCGCCTCCACGCGCAACTGGGCCAGCTATGGCGATCAGGTGCGGTTGCCCGAAGGGCTGGAGCCTTGGCGGCGTGACCTGCTGACCGATCCCCAGACCTCGGGCGGCCTCTTGATCGCGGTCGCCCCCGAGGCTGCGGACGAGGTGCTGGCGCTGGCCCGGGCCGAGGGATTCGACAGGTCCCGCGTCGTCGGGCGGGTGGCGGGCGGCCGGCCGGGCGTGTCGGTTCTCGCGCCCTAGCGACCTGGCTGGCCGGCGCCGACCCTGTTCACCACCCCGTTGCTCTGCCGCACCTGTGCAGGGAGCGGCGTGAACGTCGCATTTGTTCTTGAAATGTTCCTTATTTGGATCGATAGTCCGGCGTGGACGAGATCAGGAAAGCCCCGATGAGCCTGGGATATGTGATCCTCTACGTGCCCGACGTGGCGGCGGCCGCGTCCTTCTATGAGCGGGCGTTCGGCCTGGCGGTGCGCTTCGCGCACGAGGGCGGCGACTATACCGAGATGGAGACCGGCCCCACCGCCCTGGCCTTCGTCGCCGAGGGCCTGGCCGAGCAGTCCTGCCCGGGCTTCCGGCGCAACCGCCCGGGCGAGCCTCCGGCCGGCTCGGAGATCGGGCTGATCCATGACGACGTGCCGGCGGCCTACGCGCGCGCCGTCGCGGCGGGGGCTGTCGGCGTGCTGGAGCCTGTGACCAAGCCCTGGGGGCAGGTGGTCTCCTACGTGCGCGATCTGAACGGCTGCCTGGTGGAGATCTGCAGCGCGGTGGGAGGCTGACCATGCCCGCCGCCGCCATAGACGAACGGCCCATCCCGCTCTCGGCCCTGCGCAACATCGGCAAGGCCATGCTGGCCGACTTCAGCCTGCTGGGCGTCGCCACCGTCGCCGAGCTCGCGCGGCGCGAGCCCGACGCGCTTTATCTGGAGCTATGCGCCCTGACCGGGACGCGGCAGGACCCCTGCGTGCACGACACTTTCGCCGCCGCCATCCACCAGGCGCGCACAGGCGAGGCCAGGGACTGGTGGGCCTTCACCGCCGAGCGCAAGGCCCGCCAGAAGGCGGGGACGTTTCCCAGGGTCTGAGGCGGATCAGGCCTTGGCCGGCTCGGCCAGACGCGACTTGAAGCGCTCGGTCTCGGCCTTGGTGGACTCCGGGCCGGTGTTGCGGCGCGTGAGGCCGTTGCCCACGGCGTCCTTCACGAAGGGCTCGGGATCGCCTTCGCGCAGCTGCAGACCGAACAGCGGCTTCATGCCAGGGATGCGGCCCAGCCCGCCGTAGAGATCGAAGCCCCGGTCCACCCAGTCGCGGATCGGGTCGTCCTCGGTCAGCACCGGCGTGGTCGCCACCGCCGACATGAACAGGAACACCGCCAGGCACCGGTAGTCGGTGTAGTTGGGGCTGTCGCCGCCCAGCCAGGGCGTCTCCTTGAGGGTGGTGCGCAGCAGTTCCAGCTTCGGCGGGATCTTCGGCAGGCGGTCCTCGCGGCCGGCCTGGGTCTGCTCCAGCGTGGTTCCCGGCGCGGTCCGGGTCCTGGTGACGTACTCCCAGTCCACCTCCAGAACGGCGTCGCGGTAGTCCTGGACGATGTTGGGCATCCATTCGCGCAGCACATTGGCCCAGAGCCAGCCCTCCATGAACTTGGTGGCGATCTCCACCTGCTTGGAGCCGATCAGGGTCGGGCGGTCGGGATAGGTCTCGTCGAGGTATTCGGCGATCAGCCAGCTGTCCAAGACCCACTTGCCGTCGTCCACGATGGCCGGGAGCCGCTCCGTGCGCCCGTCGGTGCGCTCCACGATCCCGGTGAACCCGCCGGGCACGAGGTCGATCTCGAAGCCCTTGTGGGCGATGGCGTATTTTGTGGCCCAGACGAAGGGGCTGATGGTCTGCCCCTCGCGCAGCGCCAGGTCGTAGAGGGTGATCCTGTTGTCCTTGGCCATGGCGGTCTCCTGCACCTCTGCGGGCTTCGCGCACTCGGCTCCAACCTAGAACCTCGCGCCCCGCGGCGCCACGTTCACCTGGCCGCCGGCCCACCCTCCGCCGGGAGCCTGCTCAGGTCCTCCGCAGTCAGACGCGGTCCATAGATGGGGGTGTCCCCACCGACTTCGTATGCCCCCAGATCGGGCGCGGCGCCGGTGAAGCCGTCGGTGATGGTCGGCAGCACCATGCCCCTGTCGATGGCCGCCGAGCCCGGTTTCAGGTGGAAGTCGAAGTCCGACGGTTTGTATAGCCGCTGTGGATCGGCCGGGTCGGGCAGGGGGGCGTGGACGAAGAGGTCGGCGCCGAGCAGTACGCTGTGCCGGTCCTGGCCGGTGACGCCCTGGTACTCGGCCAGGGTGGCGAACTGGCGTTTGACCAGCTTAGCGGCGTCGTATTCGGCCTGCACGCTCGGCGCGGGCGAGGTCCAGCCGAACTCCAGCTTGGCGTCAGGGTTGAGCCGGAAGCCATTGTAGTCGCTGTCGGAATAGCTGGTCGAAGTGACCGGCGCGAACAGCAGCCCGGGCCAGCCGTCGGCGATCCACAGGTTGTTGCGGAAGTGTACGTTCGACGCCGGGCCGAACAGGCTGGACTGGCCGAAGAAGGTGTTCTGGTAGACCAGCACCCCGGCGGGGGTGTCGACAAACTTCAGGGGCCCGGAGTTGGTCGTGTTGTAGACCACGTTGCGGAAGAAGTAGGCCGGTCCGCCGAAGATCGGCTGGGCGCTCAGGGCGCCGCCGGTGGAGTTGAAGCACCGGTTCTTGAACACCCGCACGTTCTGGGCCGAGCCGTCCGCCTCGAAGCAGTTGTCGTCGGTGTTGGTGACGTCGTTGCCATAGATGTCGATCGAGGCGGGGATGCGGGCGGGGTCGGTGCTGGGCGTCCCGTAGGTGGAGACGTCGATGCCGTCGTGGAACGCCTCGACATAATTGTGAGCCACCACAATGCCTTGTCCGTAGACCTTGATGGCGTATTCCGACGTGATCGGGGCCGGATAGCCCGGGAACTTCCCCCAGATCTCCGGGTGAAACCAGGTCTGCAGATGCTGGCGGTCGTGGCGGCCGATCAGCACGTTGTCGGCGATATAGAGGTCCTTGGATCCGGCCCACTCGTCCTGCACCACCCGGCCCACATCGAGCGCCCGCGAGCGCTTCAGGGTGAAGCCGGAGGAGCCGGCGATGTCCTTCTGGCCCACCAGAAAGGCGATGTCGGTGTGCTGGACGGTGACGCCCTCGAAATAGTTGAAGTTTGCCGCCATCAGGTTGAAAAGAGTGTGGTTTCCGTCGCCGTCGAACACCACCTCGCCGTCGCCGGCGGCCTTGATCACGATGGGCTTGTCGGCCGTGCCGCTGGCGGTCAGGTAGTAGGTCCCGTCGAAGGGCGTGCCGTAGCCGCCGAACTTCGGATCGAAGCCGCCGTAGGCGAAGCGGTTGTCCTTGTAG
>FTJL01008768.1_pt1 | contig 10328 bp, 8 predicted proteins | sample 1658551 | NCBI WGS metagenome assembly FTJL01 (sample SAMEA3914835, study PRJEB12502) | metagenome | biome: forest; material: soil | place: Canada | collected 2011-07-03 | depth 0.3 m
TGCTGCCCAAGCAGATCAAGCCCACCGACGTCTCCAAAGTGCTCTACCAGTTGCATCTGGTTGCCGATCGACGCACTTCGGAGCAGACGACGTTCAGACCGATAGGGGTTCCCAGTGCAGGTGACGGTCTCGTCGAAGACCAGGTCGGGCCTGGCTCCGCCGGCGCAAGCCACAGACCTTTGACCGATACGCTGCTGCGGGAGCAGTTCGCGGAGCTGCGTCGGGCGCTGGTCGCTGGAATCGATACCCAGACCGATCGCATTACCGCCGAGGTTCGGGCCCTGCTGCTGGAGGCCCTGCCGCCGGCTTCTGAAGCGCATCCGATTCCCAAGACCCAGCCGCCCCCCTGGGGTTGGATTGTCGCCGGCGTCGCGTTGGCCATTGCACTGGTGAGCACGGCGCTGTGGTGGCGGGACCTGACCCTCCTGCGGTCAATGGCCGCCGACCTCGGGCAAATCCGGGTGGAGATGGCACAGCGCGCGGCTCCCCCGCAGGCCCCGGTCGCCGAAACGCTACCTCTGGCGCCTCCGTCGGAAGACGCGGCAGAAGTGCCACAAGCCGCCGGCCCAGCCGCGGCCGCAGGGGCAGCGCCAGAAGCAGTTCCCGCGGCTGGGCCGGCGGCTTGTGGCACTTCTGCCGCGTCTTCCGACGGAGGCGCCAGAGGTAGCGTTTCGGCGACCGGGGCCTGCGGGGGAGCCGCGCGCTGTGCCATCTCCACCCGGATTTGCCCGAGGTCGGCGGCCATTGACCGCAGGAGGGTCAGGTCCCGCCACCACAGCGCCGTGCTCACCAGTGCAATGGCCAACGCGACGCCGGCGACAATCCAACCCCAGGGGGGCGGCTGGGTCTTGGGAATCGGATGCGCTTCAGAAGCCGGCGGCAGGGCCTCCAGCAGCAGGGCCCGGACCTCGGCGGTAATGCGATCGGTCTGGGTATCGATTCCAGCGACCAGCGCCCGACGCAGCTCCGCGAACTGCTCCCGCAGCAGCGTATCGGTCAAAGGTCTGTGGCTTGCGCCGGCGGAGCCAGGCCCGACCTGGTCTTCGACGAGACCGTCACCTGCACTGGGAACCCCTATCGGTCTGAACGTCGTCTGCTCCGAAGTGCGTCGATCGGCAACCAGATGCAACTGGTAGAGCACTTTGGAGACGTCGGTGGGCTTGATCTGCTTGGGCAGCACTCCGACCGCACCCAGCGCCCGCGCCTGACCCAGGTACAGCTCGCCTTCCTGGGAGGTGTACATCAGGATCGGGATAGTGGCGGTGCGCGGATTGTTCTTGATCGCCTGAACGGCCTGGAAGCCGTCCATGCCCGGCATCAGGTGATCCATGAAGATCACATCGGGGCGATGGCTGGCCAGGTAGACGATCGCCGCTTCGGCGCTCTCGGCACTGTCGACGTCGATCTCGTACTTCTCGAGCATGCGCGCGAGAAACAGTCGTGCCGACCGGGAGTCATCGACGATGAGTGCGCGTTTGGCCCCCATACTCCGCTCCAAACACCTGCAATTAAGCGTACTTGGAGAAAGTGTAACCTAGAACACTTATGGCGCCAGCGCTGTCGCGCCGAAGCGACTGCGCCCTTCGGTCATGCTGTCACGCGTATCGGCCCCGGCGTGATACGCACGGAGTCGTAGAGCTGGACCAGACGGCGGGCCATGGTCGCCGAGGACCAGTTGCGAGCATAGGATCTGCCGCGGTCCGCCAGAGTTGCCTGCAGGTCCGCGTCCCTCAGGACCCGGATCACGGCGGCGGCGAATTCGTCTTCCTTTTCTTCCGCGACCAGCGCGCCGCAGCCCGGCTTGAGAATCGAGCGCGTACCCAGGTGCGCCGTCGAAACCACCGGCGTTCCCTGGGCCATGGCTTCCAGCAACACCAGGCCTTGCGTTTCAGTTCGCGAGGCGAAGACGAACACGTTCGCGGCTGCGTAACAGTCCAACAGAGTGGTGTCGCGATCCAGGTAGCCGACGAAGTGCACGTCACGCGCCAGCCCCAGACGCTGAACGAGCGATCGCAGCGACTCCAGCGCAGGACCTTCACCCGCTATGACGAGCAACGTATCGGGCATCGTCTTGCGGACTTCGGCGAAGACGCGCACCAGAAAATCGATATTCTTTTCATGGGCGACGCGGCCGATGTAAGTCATCAGCGGCCGCTGGGGCGGCAGCGCAGCCAGCGCACGGAAGCGAGCCCCATCGCCTTGCCGGAAGCGGTCGGCCGGCAGGCCGGTGGGCAAAATGTGAATCGGCGTAGACACTCCATACTCGAGCAGGACGTCGCGCATGGGTTCAGATGGCGCGATCAACGCCTGAACCTGCGCACATTGCGAGCGAGTGAATTTTCGCGCCAGCGATTTGCCCAATCCGCGCGGTAGCGCCGGCACGTAGTGATGCAGGTACTCTTCGAAGAAGGTGTGATACGTCGCCACGCAGGGGATGTTCAGGCGCTTTGCCAGGCGCACGCCTGCGTAGTGAGCGATAAACGGCGTGTGGATGTGGACCAGATCCACGCCGTTGAAGCGATCGTCCGTGAGCACACGACTCAGAGCACCCCAACGCATACGCCGATCTTCCGGATCACCCGGAACGCGCGCCGAGGGAACTCGCATAATCGACAAGTCCGTGTCCTGCGCCGCGCCGGCGTAGGCCGGCGTGACCAAGAGGGTTTCAACCCCGCAGCTGCCGAGGTCCTCTCGAAACGTCCTGATGGATGTCGAGACGCCGTTGACGCGTGGAAAATAGACGTCGGAGATAAACAGCGTTCGCAAGAGCTACAGGGCCAATCCCAACACTGCCAATGAGGCGCCAACCCCGGCACCGGCGATGACATCGGTCGGATAGTGAAGCCCCAGAACGACGCGAGAGCTCGCAATCAGTCCCGCCAACGGTATGACGACCCACCCCAGCTCCGGAAAGTGCGCCGTAACTTGCCAGGCAAACGACACCGCATGCAGGGTGTGTCCCGAGGGAAAGCTGTAGCGATCCAACGGCGCCTGCGCCATGGAGATGGACGAATGCGTTATGAACGGGCGCTCACGCACGAAAATGCGCTTTAGGACCTTGTAGAGCGCCACTCCGAGCACACCTGTGAACGCCATCACAACGGCGGGTCGCACAGCGGAAGCACCGTACAGCAGGGGCAGCGACAGAATCAGGACGTACCAGATGACGCCATCGCCCAGCCGGCTGGCGATCTGAAAGACTTTGCGGGGAATGGCGAGCGAGGCGCCGCGATTCAGCCGACGGCACATGGCGAACTCAGCGGCGTCGGCGCGCGCGAGAAGTGAGCTCAAACCGTTCGCCTTCATGTGAGCGGCCCGCCTAGGGTTATCCCAACGTGGACAGGTTGGGCCCGCGGCGCGTCAGCCGGATGACATTCACATTAAGGTTTTCTTGCAGAAGTGCCCGTTATGTCTTGAATTCCAAGCGATTTAGGACGACCTGGGCGAATTTCGCCGCAGCGCCCGCCGCATAACCCAAGAACAGTGATGGCTCCGTCAATTCCAGTTCCAGCAACACCGGCTCACCCGCGGCCTCACGGATCAGGTCAACGCGGGCATACAGCGGTGTTGCAAAGGGGATGGCCGCCAGGGCTCTCGCCGCAACGCTGAGTTCATCGGCGGCAGCGGTGCGCGAAGTAATCTGTTCGGCCAGAAACAGCGGAGTGCTACCGCGAGCAGTCGATTCCTGGGCTGCCGATGCCTGCGCCAGCATCGGTCCTTTGCGGACCGCATGGCTGAATTGACCAGCAAAGAACATCAGGGCGGTCTCCCCGTATTCGTCCACGCGATCCAGATAAGGCTGCAACACAACGCTGCGCCGCGCATCCAGAAGTCGCTGCGCGTGAGCGGCAGCCGTCTCTCGATCAGCCCTCGTGTATCGTTGAGTATCGCGTGAGCCCGCACCGACCGCCGGTTTTACAACCAGTTCGGCGGTCTGCAGCCGGCGAACGAATTCGTCGAGCACCGCGGCCACGGACATACCCGGCTCGACAAACGTGCTCGGCACGATCGGAACGCCTGCCGACGCCAGCTCCTTGAGGTAGTGCTTGTCGGTATTCCAGCGCACCACGGCCGGCGGATTGAACAGCGTCGTAAGACCGGACGTCCTGTGAACCCACGAGAGGAACTCGTTCAAGCGGTCGGTGTAGTCCCAGGTCGAGCGCAGCAGCGCGATATCGAACGACGTCCAATCCACCTCGGGCTCATCCCAGGCTGCTATCTCAACTTGCGCGCCCGCCGCACGCAAAGCTTGTTCCAGCGGTAGCTGGTCTTCGTCCAGACCACGAGCTGCGTGCGCCGTAACCAGCGCGACGACCGGCTTCACGGCATCACTCCCGGATGCCTGAGCCTCGATCCATCAACACCACGGCGGTCGCGAACATCGCCACGGCAGCCCCGACCATCAGCAGGAAAGCCACCTCCATGTTGACGTCCGACACGCCCAGGAAGCCGAAGCGGAAGGCGTTGACCATGTGCAGGATCGGGTTGACGTAGGAGACCTTCTGCGCCCACTCCGGCAGCATGGTGATCGAATAGAACACCCCGCCGAAATACGTCAGCGGAGTCAGCACGAATGTGGGAATCCAATTCACCTGGTCGAAGTTCTTCGCAAACAGTGCGTTCAGGAATCCCCCGAGCGAAAAGATCGCCGAGGTGAGCAGAACGGCTGCAATGATGATCAGCGGATGTTCCACATGCAGGTGCGTGAAAATCAGCGAGACGACCGAGACCGCGATGCCCACCAGCAGCCCGCGCACCATCCCGCCGGAGATGTAGCCCGCAACGATGACCCAGCTGGGCAGCGGGGAGACCAGCATCTCCTCCAGGTGCTTGCCGAATTTGGCGCCGAAGAACGAGGACACCACGTTGCCGTACGAGTTCGTGATGACCTGCATCATGATCAGGCCCGGCGCGATGTATTGCCGGTAGTCGAAGCCGCCCATCGCGCCCACCCGGCGGCCGATGAGATTGCCGAAGATCACGAAGTACAGCGTCGCCGTCACCACCGGCGGCACGACGGTCTGACCCCAGATCCGGATGATTCGCCCGTACTCGCGAATGACGATGGTCTTGTAGCCGATCCAGCGCACGACACTCATGTTCATCGGCGCGGCTGCGGATTCCACGGTGGTATCCATTACGAACGCGCTCCCAGTCCGCCGTTAGCGGCAGCCATGGCTGCTGCAGGTGCCGCTACGCCGGCACCCGTCGGGCGTCCTTCCACCAGTCGCATGAAGATCTCCTCCAGGCGATTGACCTTGTTGCGCATGCTCGGCACTTCGATGCCCATCTGCGACAGACGCAGGAACAGGTCATTCAGATTCTGCTCCTTGGAAATCTCCACCTCGAGCGTGTGGCTGTCGATCAGCGCGGCGGCATAACCTTCCAGCGGCGGGGCGGCAGCCAGAAAGTCGCGCAGGTTCAACACAAAGGTCTCGGTATTCAACCGGCGCAGCAAGCTGCTCATCCGGTCGCGCTCCGCGATCAAACCGCCGTTGATGATCGCGATGTTGCGGCAGAGCGTCTCGGCTTCCTCCAGGTAGTGGGTCGTCAGAATAATCGTCGTGCCGCGCGCATTGATCTCGCGCAGAAAATCCCACATGGAGCGCCGGATTTCGATATCCACCCCGGCCGTGGGCTCATCGAGAATCAGCAGTCGCGGCTCGTGCATCAGGGCTCGCGCGATCATCAGGCGGCGCTTCATGCCACCCGAGAGGCTGCGCGACATCTTGTCCCGCTTGTCCCACAGCTGCAGCTGCTTCAGGTATTTTTCCGCGCGCTCCCGCGCGACGGCGCGTGGAATGCCGTAGAAACCCGCCTGGTTGACGACGATGGTGTGCGGCGTCTCCCACATGTTGAAATTGAGTTCCTGGGGCACGATGCCTATGCAGGCCTTCGCAACCTCCAGCTCGCGGTCGATGTCGTGCTCGAACACGCTGGCCGTGCCGCCGCTCTTGTTGACCAGCGACGTCACGATGCCGATCAGCGTCGTCTTGCCGGCACCGTTGGGCCCCAGCAGCGCGAAGAAGTCCCCTTCCTCGACATCCAGATCGATGCCCTTCAGCGCTTGCACGCCGTTCTTGTAGGTCTTGGTCAGTCCGCGGACGGAAAGTGCATTCATGCGCAATTGTGGAACACCTGGGACCAGCTTGTATTGGGCCGCACCGCTGCCTTGTGAATCAATGCCTCAGCGGAGGTATTGACGCTGCAACGCCGCGGCGACCGGCGACCGGCGACCGGCGACCGGCGACTCTCGCCGCTTACCTCAGTTGGCAAAGTAACGGGCGAGAAACTCGTCGAACGTCCCGGTGTCGCTCGCCTCGATACTGCGCTGTTTGACCAGCGATTCCTCCGCTTCCGCGGCGAACTCGCTGAGGCGGGCATCGTTCGGGGCGTACAAATCCAGGAAATAAGCCTTGTGCGTCATCGACATACGCAACGCCAGATCGAAGAACGACTCGCCGGTCGTGGTGAGCTCCGTCATGAGCCTGGCCGAGGGGGTCAGCGCGGGGTCGGCGATTTTCGCACTTTGCAGGGCCAGCGCCTGGGTGTAGGGCCGCGAGGTGTCCCCCCGGTCCAGAATTTCACATATTCCAGTCATCGAATCGATGAGCTCGCGGGCCCATTCCTGCATCGGGACCGATCTGCCGTCGCGCCACAAGCTCAGTCCGGGCTCCCGGCCGCGGCGGGCCACGGTGACATGATTCTCGTCGAGCAGGGCCTGCTCCGAGTCCCCGATAGGCGCGCTGTCCTTGATCAGGCACAGCGCCAGGAACGCTTCGAGAAAACGCAGCTTGTTCTGATTGACCCCGACCGGATCGAAAGCGCTGACGTCGAGCGCCCGGACCTCGACGTACTCGACGCCCGCGCGCTGCAACGCCTTCGTCGGGCGCTCGCCCGAACGAGCCACGCGCTTGGGGCGGATGAAACTGTAGTACTCATTCTCCAGCTGCAGGATGTTCGCATTGAGTTGACGGTACTCGCCGTCCACTTTCACACCGAGTGCCTCATACGGAGGGTGCAATGTCGAAATGGCGTGTGCCAGATCGCGCACGTACTCGTCGAGGCTGTTCACTGACACAGCCAACCCGGCCTGGTTGCGGTTGCGATAGCCGACATCGCTCATGCGCAGGCTGGTCGCATACGGCTCGTAAGCCGTGTTGCTCGTGAAATCCTCCAGCTCGAAATTCCTGCCCTTCAGGAACGACTTGCAGACCACCGGGGAAACGCCGAACAGATACAGCACGATCCAACCGTAGCGACGGTAATTGCGCAGCAGATCGAAGTAGCTCGCCGAGATGAAGTTCGTCCCAAAGCCATGGGACTGGCGCACATCGGCATACGCTTCCCAGAAGGGCATCGGGAACGAGTAGTTGAAGTGCACCCCCGAGATGGCCTGCATCATGCGGCCGTAACGCAATCCCAAGCCGTTGCGGTAAACGGTTTTCATCCGGCCGATGTGCGACTTACCGTACTGCGCCAGCGGAATGTCCTCGTCGCGTTCTATGGCCGAGGGCATGCTGGTCGCCCACAGCAATTCCTCGCCCAGGTGTCGATAGACGAATTGGTGCAGATCGAGCAGGTACTGCAGCAGCTCCCAGGTAGCCTTGAACGGCGGCGTCACCAGTTCTATCAGCGCTTCGGAATAGTCCGTCGTAATGTGTTCGTTGGTCAGCGCCGATCCCAACGCATACGGATGCGGCGTCTCCACCAGGCGCCCGTCGGGCGTCATGCGCAGAGATTCCTTTTCCACGCCTTTACGCCCGCCCTGCAGGATTTCCGGTTGCCCACTGTTGATCAGCGCGGCCAGCCGCCGCTCAAAGGCACGATCGATACGGGATCTGCTCATGAGCGGGCTACCATGGACCGAACGTGCACCACAACTTCATCCGTTCACCATTTGCTTCAAGAACGCGCGAACGCGCCACGCGCCCTTGAGGATTCGCAGCACACGCCTGGGTTTTGCCGGCCGCATCTTGCCGCGTCGCAGGGCGCCCGCGCAATCCGTCGGGGCCCGAATCTATGCCTGCACGGTCCCGGCACTCCGCCAGACGGGCGATTCCGCCGGCAGCGATTCGAGCCTGCGGGCCGCGTACTCGTAGCCGGCCTCTATGGCCCGCTCGAAGGCCTTCCAGTTCAGCATGTCGATCTGCGCGAGCGGCGGCTGCAGCAGCAGGTCCGTCTTGTCACGGTGAGCAGCAGTCATCGCGCTGCTATTGACCATGCCGGAACGCCACAGGATCTGAAAGATGTTGGGCAGTTGCCGCCGCGAGCGCAGCCAGCTCATCAGCTGCCAGGGCAGCGGCACGTCGATCTCATCGCTGCGCCCGACGAAAGCCCGGTCCGCACCTACGTCGCACCCAATCACCGGACCGCGACCGAGCTCGCGCATCGCGTCCACGGGAAGATTGTTCATGGTTCCCCCATCGACCAGCACCTCCCCGTTGTGCAGGACCGGCGGCAGTACACCCGGAATCGCCACGGAAGCGCGCAGCCAGCGCCATAACTCACCGCGCCGGTGAACCTCCGAATGTCCCGTCGTCAGATTGGAAGACACGCAAAAGAACTCCAGCGGCAGGTCCTCTATGGTCAGATCGCCAAAAGCGTTTTTCAGCATGCGGCTGACTTTGCGTCCCGAAACGAGTGATACGAACGGAAGCGTGTAGTCACGCAGTGGATTGACGTCGACAAAAGCTTTCCGAAAACGCTCGGTGAGCTCATCGATGCTCCAGCGTTGCGCCACGCCTGCACCGAGTATCCCGCCCATGCTCGTTCCGCCGACCAGATCGATCGGAATTCCCGCTTCACGCAGCGCCTTGACTATCCCTATGTGCGCGAATCCGCGTGCGCCACCGCCTGAGAGCACGAGGCCGATGCCTCGGCCCGTCAACATTCGCGCAAGTCGCTGAACGTCGGCAGGACCATTCACGTGGTGGTGTGGAATGCCTGCATGGGCATTAGTCCAACGCGCGGCGGCGCCGCGCACGAAGTCTCCGTCGTGCATGAGCACGAGTTCAGCGCGCTGGGGCGCCATACTGGATTCGTGTTGGCCGGCTAGCGCTGCCCACCCGCCGCTAGGTCTTTCAGCACGCGCAAGCAGCAACAAGGCATCCGCCTGTCGGACGCATAGATTAGTCCAGCCGCCGGCTCCAACATCCGCAACATAGACGACATAGTCGTTGGCGGTTTCCAACCTATGGAACCAATGGCTCGTATGCGTGGCCGCTCGGACACTCCACACCAACTCCGTGCGCCCGCAGGCCGATAAGGCCTTTACAAACTCCGCGGCAAAACTCGCGACGTCGACTTCCATGCTTTGCGGTATGAGCGTGAAAGTGCGTGCGCTGGGTAGTGGGCCCGGCACACGCAACTGGGATTGCTCCAGTCGATCGACCGTCAGGCGTGCGATGCGCAGCATCGCGTCCGGATGCTGACCGAAGACGCGATCGAATGATTCGCGCGACACGCGTGCAAGCTCTGTGTCCCGTAATGCAACGACGTGTGCGGTACGCGGGCGACCGGAGATCAGGCCCATCTCCCCGACGGTTCCCCCGGTCATGACGCGCCGCATGATTTGCGGAGGACTTCCGTCAGGCCGGAAAACGCCGAGACAGCCGCTGAGCACGACATACAGAGCGTCAGGCCGCTCGCCGGCCCGGAATAAAGTCGCGCCCCCCGGAAGTGAAAGCCATTGAGCGGAGACGGCGAGCAGCCGAAGCACGCCCGGCTCGAGTCCGTTGAAGAGTGGCAAACCGTTGAGTACCGCGCCCAGATCGGCGCGCATCATCACGGTCTCTTCTGGAATGTCCCCCTCCATATCATAGGCATCATAGGCGCGTGGGCGCTCCTAACGCTCCAAAATCGCCGTAACTCCCATGCCGCCCGCAGCACACACGGAGATCAGACCTCTTTTCGCCTTAGGGTCGCCGGCCAGGAGCTTGGCCAGTGTGCCGACAATGCGGGCGCCGGTAGCCGCAAATGGGTGCCCCACGGCAACACTGCCTCCTTTGACGTTCAGCCGCGCCCGGTCGATGCTGCCCAGCGGAGCCTCCAGACCCAGGACATCCCGGCAATATTCGGGGGATTCCCAAGCCTTCAGCGTGCACAGCACCTGCGCCGCGAAGGCCTCGTGGATCTCGTAATAATCGAAGTCCTGCAATGTCAGTCCGGCGTCGCGCAGCATGGCCGGGATCGCATAAGCGGGGGCCATCAGCAGCCCCTCCTTGCCGGACGCGAAATCGACTGCCCAGACCTTCCCGTAGCGCAGGTAAGCGAGCACCGGCAGATTGTGCTTCGCGGCCCATTCGTCGGTCGCGAGCAGCACGGCG
>FTJL01004600.1_pt6 | contig 10248 bp, 10 predicted proteins | sample 1658551 | NCBI WGS metagenome assembly FTJL01 (sample SAMEA3914835, study PRJEB12502) | metagenome | biome: forest; material: soil | place: Canada | collected 2011-07-03 | depth 0.3 m
AACCGCTCGCGCGAACTGTCGAAGAGCTAGGCCCGGCCGAAGCGCTCGCGCGCCATCTGGCTGATCTTCTCGGCGTCCCACGCGCCCTCGGCCATGGCCTGACGCATCTGGGTCATCTCTTCGCGCGTGTTGGTGTGCGGGAAGAGCGTCTCGGGCACCGGCACGCCCAGCCAGGCGCAGAGCGGCTCCCAGCCTTCGCGCACGTCATAGACCAAGAGGCGCGGCGCGGGGATGGCGGCCATGACCTCCTGGGTGTGGCGCTCGAACTGGGCCACCATGAAGTCGCGGTCGTGGATGTGCTCGCCGAATTCGGGGGTCACCACCTTGGCGAAGAACGCCTTCATCGCGGAGTCGAACTGCCGGTTCAGCATCTGGTCGGAGAAGACCGTCGCCTGGGTGGAGTCGAACCACGGGTCCGCGTCGCGCACTGACAAAAGGACCTTGGCCTCGGGGTAGTAGTCGGCCAGCTCGCGCCAGAAGCTGCAGCCCGGCGCGTCGGTGCAGGATTGGTAGCCCTCGAAGATCCGCTCCCAGTCAGGCCGGCCCTCGGCGGCCTCGACCCACAGCCGGGCGCTGGACATGTCCATGATCACTTCGCGCATGTGGTGGCAGCGGTCGAAGCCCAGCTGCTCCAGCGCCAGCTTCAGCGACGACGTGCCGGTGCGCGGATAGCCCGCGCCGATCACCTTGAGCGTCATGTCAACCCCTCCGTCAGTTCACCACCCGGCCCGCGCCCGGCAGGTGTAGGGAGAATTCCGGGATCTCGGCGTCGAAGTTCTCGCCGCCTTCGGTGACCAGGTGGAAGACGCCGCGCATGCTGCCCGAGCCGGTGCGCAGGGTCGCGGTCTGGCTGTAGCGGAAGGCCTCGCCGGCCTTGAGCTCGGGCTGCTCCTCGGCCACGCCCTCGCCGGAGGTCTCCTCGCTGCGGTTCATGGCGTCCACCACCGTCCAGTGATGGGAGGTCACCTCGACCGTCTCGCGCCCGTGGTTCTCGATCTCGACGGTATAGATCCAGATGTATTCGCCCTCTTCCGGATCGGATTGCTCGGCGGCGAACGCGGCCACCACCCGGACCACGATGTCGCGGGTGCGGGTCTCGTAGACCGGGGCGTCCCTGGACGCGGATCGGCGGGGAATGCGTCGCACCGCTCAAGCCTTGTCGAGCGCCCGCGACAGATCACGCTCCAGATCCTCGTGCGCCTCCAGGCCCACCGACAGGCGCACCCAGCCTTCGGTCAGGCCGAGCTCCAGCCGCTCGTTCTCGGGCACCGAGCGGTGGGTGGTGGTGGCGGGATGGGTGATCAGCGACTTGGCGTCGGCCAGGTTGTTGGAGAGGTCGATGATCTCCAGGGCGTTCAGCGCATTGAAGGCCGCGTCCTTGGTTCCCAGGTCGATGGCCACCACGGTGCCGCCGCCCGACATCTGCCGCCTGGCCAGCTCGTACTGGGGGAAGCTGGGGTCCCAGGGATAGAAGAACCGCTTCACCTTGGGGTGGGCCTCGAACAGGGCGCAGAGCGTCATGGCCGTCTCGGCCTGGCGGCGCACGCGCAGCTCCAGCGTCTCCAGCCCCTTCAGCATGATCCAGGCGTTGAACGCCGACAGCGTCGGGCCGGTATGGCGGATGACATCGCGATAGCACTCTTCGACCAGTTCGTTGGTTCCGAGCACCGCCCCGCCCAGCACCCGGCCCTGGCCGTCGATGTGCTTGGTCGCCGAATAGACCACCACGTCCGCGCCCAGCTGCAACGGCTTCTGGAACACCGGCGAGGCGAACACATTGTCGATCACCACCTTGGCGCCGGCGGCATGGGCGATCTCGGCCACGGCCTTAACGTCGGCCAGTTCCAGGAGCGGATTGGCCGGCGTCTCCATGAATACCACGCGGGTGTTGGGCCGCATGGCGGCGCGCCAGGCCTCGACGTCGCGGCCGTCGACGACGGTGGTCTCCACCCCGAAACGGGGCAGCCACTGGGTGACGATCCAGCGGCAGGAACCGAACATGGCCCGGCCCGCCACGACGTGATCGCCAGCCTTGAGCAGGCCCATCAGCGCCAGCTGCACCGCGCTCATGCCCGAGGCGGTGCTGCGGCAGGTCTCGGCCCCTTCGAGCAGCGCCATGCGCTCCTCGAACATACGGTTCGTGGGGTTGGCGTAGCGGGAATAGACGAAGCCGGGCTGCTCGCCCTTGAAGCGCGCCTCCGCCAGCTCCGCGCTGGCGTAGACATAGCCCTGGGTCAGGTACAGGGCCTCGGCGGTCTCGCCGTGCGGCGAGCGGTCCAGGCCGCCGCGCACCAGCTTGGTCTCGGGCCGCCACTGACTGGGATCTTCGGCCACGACGGCCTCCTTCTGGATGGCCGGCATGAATAGGGCGGGCCGGTCGGAGGTCAAGGGCAGGAGGTCACCGCCGCCTGTGCCCCGTCATGTCGGCGCCGGTGTCCCTGGCCAGCCGGGCGTAGACCGGCACGGCCATCAGCGACAGCACGCCCAGGAAGCAGAACGGCAGCGTGAACTGCGAGGGCGTGATCGCCTGGCCGCCTGAGCTGATCCGCACCAGCTGCAGGGCCAGGCTGCCGACGGTGATGCCCATGCTGATCGACAACTGCAGGATCACCGCCTGCAGGGTGGAGGCGGCGGTCACCTGTTTCTGATCCAGTTCGGCGAAGGCCAGGGCGTTGGAGGCGGTGAACTGGGTGGCCCGCACGAAGCCGCCCACGGCCAGGACGGCGAACATCAGCCAGACCGGCGTGTTGGCGCGGAAGAAACCGGGCGCCAGGGTGAAGATCCCCACCGTGGCGGCGGTCCAGACCAGCACGTTGCGGAAGCCGAACAGCTTCATCATCGGCGTCGCCGCCGGGCGTGAGATCAGGGCGCCGATGGCCATGGCGACGGTAAGCGATCCCGCCTGCAGCGGGCTCCAGCCCATGCCGATCTGCAGCAGCAAGGGCATCAGGAACGGCGTCGCGCCGATGCCGATGCGCAGCAGGGTGCCGGCGGTGCAGCTGGCGCGGAAGGTCCTGGCCCGCAACAGCGACAGGTCCAGCACCGGGCGTTCGGCGCTGCGGGCGTGGCGGATGAACATGACGATGGCCGCGACGCCGACGATCAGCGCCGCGACCTGGACCGTCCAGGGGATCAGATTGAAGCCCAGGGTCTCGGCCAGGCCCATGGTGGCCGACATAGCCACCGCCGCCAGCACGAAGCCCACCGTGTCGAAGGGGCCGGGATGCGGCTCGCGCCGGCGCGGCACGAACTTCCAGACCGCGATCATGCCGAGGATGCCCACCGGCAGGTTGATGTAGAAGATCCACGGCCAGCTGCCGAACTGCAGGATCAGGCCCGTCAGCGGCGGGCCGATGACCGGGCCCACCATGGCCGGGGTGGTGAGCAGCGCCATGGCCTTGACCAGCTGCTCGCGCGAACTCTGGCCCACCACGATGATGCGTCCCACCGGCATGATCATCGCCGCGCCCGCGCCCTGCAGGATGCGGAACAGCACCAGCTCGCCCAGGGTCCGCGACAGGCCGCAGAGCACCGAGCCCAGCAGGAACACCGCCATGGCCGCCATGAAGATGCGCCGGGCGCCCCAGCGGTCGGCGGCCCAGCCCGAGGCCGGCACCACCACCGCCTGCACCAGGATGTAGCTGGTCAGCACCAGCTTCAGGTCGATGGGCGGGATCCTGAAGGCCGCGGCCAGGGTGGGCAGGGCGGTCGAGAGCGCGGTCTGATCGATGAACTGCATGAACAGCGCGCTGCCCACCGCCAGGATGGCCAGTTGGCGGCCTATGCCCTGGGGTTCGGCCGCGATCTCTTCCGCCAGCACCTCGCCGGCAGGGATGATCTGGGGTTCCTCGGACGATCCGGCGTCTGCCACGGCGGCGCCTTAACGCGCCCGGAGGCGTCGCTCAACCGCCCTGCAGCATCAGGTGGGCCAGCCGCGCGCGGTTTTCGCGCAGATACGCCGGCAACTCCTCGAGCGGACAGATCTCCCGGTTGGGATCCGGCGGTCCTGAGCGGATTCGTTCGATCACCTCGCGGTAGCGGTCGAGGTTGTCGGAGCGGTTGTTCTCCTGATGGGAGTAGCTGTCCATCTTGTGGGCGATGTCGGGGGCGGTCCCGACCGAGGTGAAGTGCCAGCCGGCCGGCTCGATTCGGTTCGGCTTCAACGGCCGGATCAACAGCACCCGGGCCACGCTGGGGCTGGTGGAGGCCAGATGCCGGGCCCGCATCATGACCAGGCTGCCGAGCCGTTTGCCCGCGGGAAAGCGTCGGCGATAGTCGTAGAAGCTGTTGAAGAGGTCCATCTTCAGCACGGTGAACTCGCCGGCGAAATCCTGGATGGCGCGCCGGTCCACCACCTCGTCGGCATCGCTGATCAGCACCAGGTCGTCGGGCGCGCAGAGGCCCTGGAGGGCCGCGACGCCCTGGTCGCGCTGATGGAATTCCCGCGCCCAGGCCAAAGCCGCATGATCGGGAAACTGCGGGACGACCACGTGCAGGATCTGCGGCATGAACGCCGTCAGCTCCGCCGCCTGGCCCGGAAGATGGATCGGCTTGGGCTTGCCGGAGAAGGTCTGCGCCGCCTCGACGATGACGAACCGGTGCACCCAGGGCGCCATCTCGTGCAGCTTGATCTTCAGGGTCTCGATCTCGCCGTTGTAGGGAAAGATGTCGAAGATCCGGGGCGCCCCGTCGCGCGGCTGGGGCTCGAGCGCGATCCGGCCCATGGCCTCGGCGCCGCTGCAGACGACCAGGTCCCGGTGGATCATGCCGAAAGGCTGGGGCCGGTCCAGCATGCCGCCGAGCACCCTGATCGCCGGTCCCGGATGTCCGGCCCGGACCAGAAGGGTGGAGCCCAGGGCATAGAGGGCGTCGGGGGCCGCCTCGAGCGGCTCGTCGCTGGACCAGCCGGCCTCTCCGCTGAGCACCGCGCACACCCGCTCGATCAGCTTGCGCTTGGCGCCGCCGAGGACGGGCCGAATGGCGTCGATCAATTGCGTGAAGCCAGCTGGGTCTTCGAGCGCGGCTATGGCGCGGGCCAGATGAAGCGCTTCATGCACCTGGGTCGCGCTCTGGGGAGGCGTCTGCCCGAGGCCCAGGATCAACCGGCGCGAGGCGGCGCCCGTCTGGCCCAGGACCAGCCGACTGGCGGTCTGCTCCATCGCCGCGCCCCAGGACTGGGCATGGTCCGTCGAGGCATGTTCCACGAGGGTCCGCAGCGCCTGGGCCCAGCGCCGGTAAAGGCTGCGCACCCGCTCCGCCGCGAGGTCGCGACGACCGGATGCCAGGCAATTGCCGATCTCCAGCTGAGCAGCCCACCAGCCCAGCACAGGATCCGCCAGCACGGTCCGGCGCCGGACATAATCCAGCTCCTGATCCAGGCCGGCCTCCGGCGCGATGAGGGTGAGGCCCGCCTCCGCCTGCTCGAGCGCCTTCGCCGCCTCGGGAAAGGCGCCCGTTCCGGCAAGGGCGGTGGCCAGCAGCAACCTGTGATGGGCCCCGGTCTCCGGCGAGGGGCGCAGGACGTCGACGGCTTCCGCGGGGCGGTTCTGTGCCAGCAGCGCCCAGGCCAGGGGGCGACGCTGGTCATCCGCCAGCGCGCCGGCCCGGTGCAAAGCGAGCCCCCACCCCGCCAGCGACTTGGGGTCGTTCTGGGACCACGCCCAGCGGAATTGGCCGCTCAGCCGCGCCCGCCAAGCGTCGGGCGATTCCTCCGGCGACGCGGCGTTGGCGGCCGCCAGCGAGTCCGCCCAGTCGCGCTCGAAGCGCAGGACAGCCTCGTCCGCCAGGGGCGACTTCCAGAGCGCCCAGATGTCCAATTGCAGGCTCATGCCGAGCTCGATGCACCTCCCAGGGTTGTGTATTGGACGCCATCCGGGCTCGCAACCATCTGCGGGTTCGGGTGTTGCCGGCGCATGGCCAAGGCGCCGACTGATCCGCCCCCCGAGGCGACCGGACGGCCGCCGACCTCGCTGGCCGCCGTGGCCGCGGCGATCCAGGCTTGCCGCCGGTGCGAGCTCTGGGCCCACGCCACCCAGGGCGTCGCGGGCGAGGGCCCGGCCCATGCGCGGATCATGTTGGTCGGCGAACAACCCGGCGACCAGGAGGACCAACTGGGCAAGCCCTTCGTCGGCCCGGCGGGTCAACTGCTGGACCGGGCCCTCGGCGCGGCCGGCGTCGATCGCCAGGCCGCCTACGTGACCAATGCCGTGAAGCACTTCAAGAACGAGCCGCGCGGCAAGCGGCGCCTGCACAAGACCCCCAATCGCGGCGAGATCGCCGCCTGCCGCTGGTGGCTGGACAACGAGCGGCGGCTGCTGCGGCCCCGGGTCATCGTGGCCATGGGCGGTTCGGCGGTGCTGGCCGTGTTCGGCAAACCTCTGCCGATCCTGAAGAACCGGGGCCAGGCTTTCCAGCTGCCGGACCAGGCCCAGGGCCTGATCACCGTGCACCCGTCCTCGCTGCTGCGCATGCCCGCCGAAGCCGACCGGGATGCGGCGTTCGCCGCGTTGGTGCGGGACTTCAAGGCGGCCCGGGCGCTGCTAGAGTAGGAAGGCCTTCAGCCGCTCGCGGTTGTCGCGGATGTAGGCCGGCAGGTCCTCCAGGGCGCAGCGCTCCCAGCCGGGCTGCAGGTCGCCGGCGCGGATGCGGGCCATCAGGTCGGCCAGACGGGTCTCGTCATCGACCCCGACATTCTCCTCGTGGGCGTAGCTGCCGAGCTTGCGCGCGACGGCGCGGGCGTCGCCGATGGAGGTGAAATGCCAGCCGGCGGCCTCGATCCGGTTGGGACCCAGCGGCGCCGGCAGCAGGGTGCGGGCGACGCCGTAGCTGATGTCGCGAAGATGCCGGGCGCGCAGGACGATCAGGTTGCCGCTATCGGGCCACGCGGCGTCCACCCGGCGATAGTTGAAGAAGTAGCGTTGCTGGGCCAGCTTCAGCACGGCGAATTCGCCCTGGAACCCCTGCAAACGGCGGCCGTCGACGATCTCGTCGGTGTCGGTCAGCAGGATCAGATCGTCCGGCGCACAGAGGCCCTGGAGGGCGGCGATGGCCTCGTCGCGCTGGTGGTACTCCCGCGCCCATGCCGACGCGACATGATCGGGGGCAGGTGAGGTCACCACGTGGGTGATCTTGGGCAGGTAGTCTGCGATCTCGGCGCGCTGGCCGGGCAGGAAGATCGGCTTGGGTCGGCCGGAATAGGTCTCCTCGGCCTCGAAGATCACGAAGTGATCCACCCACGGGCTGGTTTCGTGGAGCTTGAGCTTCAGCACCTCGAGCTCGCCGTTGTAGGGGAAGATGTCGATGATGCGCGGCGCGCCGGGCCGCGCTTGTGGCTCGATGCGGACGCGGTTCAGGCTTTCCTGGCCGCACACCATCACCAGCTCGCGCCGAACGGGCTGCCGGTCGGGGTGCTCCAGGGTGAAACGGCCGAGAAGAGCGATGGCCGGCCGGGGATGGCCCGCCCGGGCCAGGGCGGTGGCGACCAGCAGCTGCAGATGGTCGATGGGCCGCGGCGCCTCGGCGAGGTCGCGCCACGACGCCCGGCCATCCAGGATGTCCAGGGCGATGTCCAGGAAGCGGCCCTTGGCGCCCCTGAACAGGGTCCGCACCGTCCGCAACAGCGCCGGCTGCCGCTCGCCCGCGCTCGCCGCCGCGATGGCCCTGGCCAGATAGAGGGCGGTGCGAAGCTCATCCGCAGGCGGCGGCGCCGCCAGGAGCGCGGCCTCGAGGGTGTCGGCCGCGGGGTCCGCCAGGCCCAGGATCAGCTGGCCGGCGACCTGATCGCGAGACGCCCCCCAATCCGCGGCGGGCTTGGCCAGGAGCTCGAGCATCTGCCCGAACCGCGCCAGGCGCTGCTCGAACCAGGCGGTCAGCCGCTCGGCCGCGGCCTCCGGGCGGCCCGCCTCCAGCTGTTCGCGCGCCTCCTGTCGGGCCTCCAGCGATCCCAGCGCCAGGTCCAGCCGCGTGCGCCGCGCCCCCAGCCCATGGATGGCGGCGGGAACCTCCTCGGGCCGGAGCCGGGCCAGCCGGGCGGCCGCGGTCCGCACCGCCTCGCGCGCACCGTTGAAGTCGCCAAGCCCCGCGCTAGCGCGGGCCGTCTGCAACCAGTGGGCATGATCGTCCCCGGCCGAGGACGCCAGCACTTCGAAGGCTTCGCCGAAGCGGCCCTGGGCGAGCAACGCCTCCGCCAGCTGCTCCCGACCCATGTCGTTGAGCGTGCGGGCGCGGTGCAGGACCAGTCCCACCCCCGCCACGGTCTTCAGATCGTTCAGTCCCCAGGCCCGCTTGAGATCGGCCTTCAGCGCCCAGTAGGCCTGCAGCCGGCCTTCGTCGGGCGCCGGCGTGCGGCGCTGGGCGATATCGTCGGTCCAGGCCCGTTCGAAGCTGGTCACCCAGCCGTCGGCCAGGGGCGAGCGCCAGAGGCCCGCGATCTGCAGCCCCAGGCTCACGGCGCCTCGCGGCTCAGGATGATCTCGTCGTCCAGGGTCCGGCCGACCGGGAACTGGTATTCCCCCACCTGCTCGAAGCCATGGCGGGCATAGAGCCTCTGGGCGCCGAAGTTCTGGGACCAGACCCCGATCCACAGCCTTCGCCCCGGCGCGGCCAGCCAGTCCAGCGCCACGGTCAGGAGCCGGGTTCCCAGGCCCGAACCCTGGGCCTCCCGGCGCACATAGAGCCGCTTCACCTCCCCGCAGTCCGGCGTCACCTCCGCATGGGGCAGGGTGCAGGCGCCTGCCTGGACGTAGCCCAGCGCCCGGCCGTCGCATTCGGCGATCCACAGGCCGTGGTCGGCGTCGCCCAGGTAGCGGGCGAAGGCGCCCGGCGTGTAGGCCTGGGCCAGAAAGTCGGCCAGGTCCTCGGGCGGATAGAGATGGGCGAAGGTCTCCACGAAGGTGTCGAGGCCCACCTCGGCCAGCACCGAGGCGTCTTGCGGACCGGCTCTGCGAATCTGGGCGCCCATGTCCAACCCGCTTATCCGCACGGGCCGCCGACCGCTATAGTGGCGCCATGCCGATCCCGATCTTCACCCATCCCGACATGCTGGCCCACGAGGCCGGCGAAGGACATCCCGAACGGCCCGACCGGCTGGCGGCGGTGGTCGCGGCCCTGGCCGACGCGGCGCTGGACGAGGATCTGCGCGAGGCGCCTCGGGTGGAGGACCAGGATCTGCTCCGGGTGCATCCCGCAGACTATGTGGCGGCGATCCGAAGGGCTTCGCCGGTCCGTGGCCGGGTGCGGCTGGATCCCGACACCGCGATGTCGCCGGGCAGCCTCGCCGCCGCCGAGCGCGCCTGCGGAGCGGCGGTCGCCGCGGTGAAGGGCGTCGCGGCCGGGGAGTTCGACCGGGCCTTCTGCGCGGTCCGGCCTCCGGGCCATCACGCCGAGCCGGACCGGGCGATGGGGTTCTGCATCTATTCCTCGGTGGCCGTTGCCGCCCGCGCGGCCCAGGCCGCGGGGTTCGAGCGCGTGGCGGTGGTGGATTTCGACGTCCACCACGGCAATGGCACCGAGACGGTGGTGATGGGCTCGCCGGACCTGTTCCTGGCCTCCATCCACCAATGGCCCTTCTATCCGGGCACCGGGCAGGCGGGCCGGCGGGGCTCGACCTTCAATGCGACGGTTCCGGCCATGGCTCCGCGAGAGGCCTGGCGGAAAGCCTTCGAATCGCTGATGCCGCAGGTCGACGCCTTCACCCCCGACCTGATCCTGGTGTCGGCCGGCTTCGACGCCCACGCCCGCGATCCCCTGGCCGAACAGTCGCTGGAGGCCGAGGACTATGCCTGGGCCACGCGCGCCATCCTCGAGGTCGCACGGCGAAGCTGCGGGGGAAAGGTTGTTTCTTCGCTCGAGGGCGGCTACGACCTTGAGGCCCTCGGCCGATCGGCCGCCGCGCACGTGCGGGCGCTGCAGGAGGACTGAGCCCCGCCGCCGGCGCCGGAAGGCGTGGGCCTATGGGGGCCGTTTCGCGACATGCCGACCGAGTCTGCGAAGGCGGGCCAGATCATCGAGGCTTCCGACCCGACAGGGCGCGGCCGCGGCCGCGCGGGCGCCATCGTGCTGGCGCGCCACGGCGAGCCGGCGCTGTCGCGCAAGGTGCTGCTGAGCTCGCGGCAGTATCGCGAATGGTGGGCGCTCTATGAGGCCGGCGGCATCCTGGCCGGCCAGTCCCCGCCCGAACATCTGAAGGAAGCGGCAGCCCGCGCCGGGGTGATCTACACCTCGACCCGACTTCGGGCGAAGGAGACGGCC
>FTJL01000686.1_pt2 | contig 10230 bp, 9 predicted proteins | sample 1658551 | NCBI WGS metagenome assembly FTJL01 (sample SAMEA3914835, study PRJEB12502) | metagenome | biome: forest; material: soil | place: Canada | collected 2011-07-03 | depth 0.3 m
GCCGACCTCGGTCGCGCCGTTCGTCGTGTGAAGAGTCTCGAAGCCAACGACGCAGGACTGGGCGCACAGGTACTCGCCCGTGAAGAAGAGGAGAAGCGGCTTGACGCGCAGTTGGCAGCCGCTCAAGCCGATTACGAGCGTGCCGATATCGACCTCAAACGGCGCAAAGCGCTGGTGGCGTCGGGTTCGGTTTCCGGCGACGAACTGACCCGCGCGCAGAACGCACATGCCTCCGCCGAAGCGAACGTGAAAGGCATGAAAGCCTCCATTGCGCAAGCCCACGCCACCCGTAATGCCGCGGTCGGTGCGAAACAGGCCAACGCTGCACTGATTTCCGGCGCCGACATGGACAGCAACCCCGAAGTGGCATTGGCTCGCGCAAAACGCGACCAGGCCGCACTGGATCTCGAGCGCACGATCATCCGTTCGCCCGTGGACGGGGTGGTCGCCAAGCGGCAGGTTCAGCTCGGCCAGAAGGTACAGGCCGGGATGCCGCTGCTGTCGGTCGTTCCGATCCAAAACATGCATATCGACGCCAACTTCAAGGAAGTGCAGCTCAAGAAAGTCAAAGCGGGACAGCCTGCCACGGTGCGGGCCGACATGTACGGCGAATCCGTGACCTATCACGGTGTCGTCGAAGGATTTTCGGGCGGTACGGGTGCGGCGTTTTCCCTCATTCCGGCACAAAACGCGACGGGCAACTGGATCAAAGTGGTACAGCGCCTGCCTGTTCGAATCCGTCTCGACCCCGCCGAACTGCAAGTTCATCCGCTGCGGGTCGGGATGTCGACGACTGCCGAAATCGACTTGAACAGCAAGTCCTGAGAAGGAGAAAACCATGACACAAGCTCAGGCCGCGCGTAATGACGCGCCCGCCCTTCAGGGGGCGATGCTCTGGGTGGGGGCCATCGTTCTGGCGCTGGCCAACTTCCTGGCCGTACTGAACATGACCATCGCCAACGTCACCCAGCCGAACATGGCCGGGGCGCTTGGCGCCGGCTCCAGCCAAGGCACCTGGATCATCACCGCCTACGCGGTCGCGGAAGCGATCAGCGTTCCTCTGACCGGGTGGCTTTCTGCTCGCTTTGGCGCGATCAAGGTGTTCTCGCTATCGGTACTCTTGTTCGGTATCTTCTCACTGATGTGCGGCGTATCCACCTCGATCGGCATGCTGCTCCTGATGCGCGTATTCCAAGGCTTCGCCGGCGGTCCGCTGCTGGCGCTGTCTCAGACGCTGCTGCTGCGCATCTTCCCCAAGGAAAAGTCCATGCAGGCCATGGGATTGTGGGCAATGACAACGTTACTCGCGCCCGTCGTCGGGCCGGTGTTGGGTGGATGGATTTGCGACAACTATAGCTGGCCGTGGGTCTATTTCATCAACATACCTATGGCGCTGCTGTTTAGCGCGGTCGCTTGGAAGTTGCTCAAGCGCTACGAAGAGCCGGTGGTCAAGAATCCGGTCGACAAGATTGGCGTCCTGCTGCTATTCACCTGGGTGGCTGCGCTCCAGATCATGCTTGACGAAGGCAAAGACAAGGATTGGTTCTCCTCTCCGGAGATCTGTGTCCTCGGGGCGATCGCGGTGATCGGGTTCATTTCCTTTGTGATCTGGGAATTGACCGAGTCGCACCCCATTGTTGATCTGCGCGTATTCCGCCACCGCGGCTTTTCCGCCAGCATGTTCGTGCTCGCGTTGGCCTTCGGCGGTTTCTTCGGCCTGAATGTGCTCACACCGCTATGGCTCCAGTACAACATGGGGTACACCACCACCTGGGCCGGGTTGGTTGTTATGTGGGGCGGTGTGCTTTCGGTAATTTTTTCGCCGATTGCGGCCAACCTGTCCAATCGCGTCGATGCTCGATGGCTGATCTTCATCGGTTGCGCCTGGCTGGGCGGCGACACCGCTTGGCGGGCACTCGCCAACCCGGACATGGACTTCTGGACGATCTGCATCCCGTTGTTGGTGATGGGCGTCGGCATGCCGATGTATTACGTGCCGATCACTGGATTGGCAATGGGCTCGGTGGATGAAAAGGAAACCGCTTCGGCGGCCGGACTGATGAATTTCGTGCGGACGATTTCCGGTGCATTCGCCACCTCACTGGTCACCACGTCCTGGCAAGACCGCAGCTACACAGCCCATGACCAACTGGCCAGCATTGTCGATCCCGCCCGCACGCTCACCGCCCAAATCGCCGGTGCCCCGGCAATGGCAGGCCAGGCGGCGCGCGAAATGTTCAACAACATGGTGACGGGCCAAAGCCTGATGCTGGCAACCAACGGGTTGATGATGGCCATCGCCGTCGTCTTCTTCGTCGCGGCCTTCGCGATCGTGTTGGCACCCAAGGCGGCACGGGCTGTGGACGCAGCATCAATCGGCCACTAGGAGCGACCATGAAAACGATCCCGCTCATTATTTTGAGCCGAACAACGACTCTGGGCGCAGTCCCGCCCCGATTGCACGCACTCGCGCCGGCAGTTCATGTGGTGAGGCCTCGGGTCAACCCACGCGAAGTGAGGTCCTGCCTTTCCGACCTGCGTTTGACGAAGGGGGCGACACAATGGTCTTAGACTTCCTGATATTCCGTCGGCATAGTGACGACCTTGAAGGATTGAGGAAACTCTCTCTCTTCGAGGGCCTCTCCAAACAGGAACTTACTATTGTTGCCCGTCTGCTGCATACGCGTGAATACCTCGCGGGCGAGGTGGTCTTTGACGAGGGCGAGGTCGGACAGGCGATCTATTTGTTGCTCGACGGCCAAGTGACCATTTGCAGGCAAGGACATCCTGAAGACGGGCATCTGGCAACCCTTGGCGCCGGCGAATTCTTCGGCGAGTTGGGCTTGCTCGATGAATCGGTTCGAACGGCACAGGTTCGTGCCGCCAGCGATTGCAAGATGGCCGTCCTTTTCCGGGAGGACTTTCATGGCCTGATGGAAAGCCACCTACGCATCGCGCACAAGATCGGCAGGCAGCTCCTGCGCCATTTGGGACAGCGGCTGCGAGAACTCGGGTTGACTGTCGGGAATCATCGACACCTATGAACAGAACAATTCATCGTGAGCCTGGGCCGCTGGTGTGGGCAATCATCATCGGCGCAACGCTCGCCCTATTGCTCGCCTTAAGGGGAATATTGTGGCTTGTGCTGCCAGCTTTGTTGGCATTGCTCCTCTACTACACGCTCTATCCCTTGATGCAGGCTCTGACTCATCGGGGCGTTACACGGGATAAAGCAGCTGCATTGGTGATGTTTTCCTTCCTCATGCTTGCCGTGGTTTTGATCGCACTGATGGCGCCCCACGCGGTAAGCCAAGCCGCTGATTGGCATGCGTCAGCAGATCGCTATCTGCAAGGAGGAATACATTTTTTGCACAACGTCTTGAGCATGCTGGAGGCCAGTTTTTCTCCATTCGCTCGCGCCCACTTGACCGATACGGTCATGCAACGCATCGATCAGTCGAGTTCATTCAGCGAACATCTCGAAGCACTGGGCATAGCACTTTCGACTAATTTGCCTCCGCTCCTTCTCGTGCCTTTCTTTGCCTATTTTCTCCTTCGTGACGGACGACGATTCAAAGAACTTATGAGTGGCGCTGTTCCCAACGCTTATTTTGAGAAGAGCCTGAGCCTGCTTCATCAGGTTGACCGGATCGCCAGCGCCTATTTCATGGGCCTGCTGAAGCTCACCGTCCTCGATACCCTGACGCTTGCCTGCGGGCTCTGGATTTTGGGATTTTCGAGTGCCTTGGCTCTCGGATTGACGTGCGCCGTGCTGGCGTGGATTCCCTTTGTAGGTTCAGTACTCGGCGGCGTGTTGGTGGTGCTGGTAGCGGCAACAGATTTTCCCCATGCTCCTTCGATGGCCTACTCGGTTGTGGGGTTCTTCGTCTTTGTACGTCTGCTCGACGATTTTGTGTATATGCCGATGACCATTGGTCGAGAGCTGCGCATGCACCCCTTGATAACGGTTGTAATGATATTCGCCGGTGGTGCAGTGGCCGGTATTGCCGGGACGATGCTGGTACTGCCGGTTCTCGGCGTGGTTCGCATCATTGGCGAGACGATCAGTGTAGTCGCGACAGACGAACGCCTGCTGGCGCGTCACCGGCACGCTCAAGAACTACGACGTCGCTCAGCTGCACGGGATCTCCTCAATGACTTCAAATCCGACGGCGAATGACGCATATACAGCGACCGATGCCACGTTAACCAATTATTTTTTCTTTGAATTTTTAAAAGCAACATTTACCAATAGGAACCATTATGGCCATCCATCTCGCTCATTTCGAGTACCAGAACCACGCCCATTGGGGCGTGCTTAGCGCCGACGGCGTGATCCCACTACAGGAGAACTACGCGACCACTGGCGACCTGGTGCGTGCGGTGAAACCCGCCGAGCTCGCCAGGCTCACCGGCACACCCATTCCGCGCAAGCTCATCACCCTGCTCAGCCCGGTTACTCGCAATCAGCAGTTCGTCTGCCAGGGCGCGAACTATCGCGAACACATGATCGAATCGGGCATGGCCCCGGACGACAAGCACTTCAACATGGTTTTCACCAAGGCCACCAGCTGCATCGTGGCTGCCGATAGCCCGGTGATTCGCCCAGCGCACGTGCGCTTTCTTGACTACGAGGTCGAGCTTGGTCTGATAATGCGCCGCGAAATAACCGGCCCGGTGCAAGTGACAGAGCAAAACCTGCACGAGTTCATTGCCGGCATCGTGGTTGTCAACGATTACTCGGCACGTGATATCCAGATCCCGCAAATGCAGTTCTACAAGGGCAAGAGCTACCGTACCTTTGGTCCCGTCGGGCCGTGGCTGTGCCTGCTGGAAGCTGCCGACATGAAATACCTCAGGCAACTGCAGCTCACGCTCAAAGTTGATGGTCAGGTTCGGCAAAGCGACAGCTCGGGCAACATGGTGCATGACCCCGTGGCCACGCTCAACGAGCTGGCCAGCCTGCAGGATCTTTTTCCAGGCGACCTTATCGCCACCGGCACGCCGGCGGGATGCGCTTTGGTCATTCCGTCACCTGCCAAGCAGAAAATCGCTGCGCTTTTGCCCGAGGCCAAGAAGTGGGCCTTGTTCCTGGAGGCACAAGAAGAGCGTACGCAGTACCTGCAACCCGGCCAAGTTGTCGAAGCCGGCATCCGCAGTGCCGACGGCGTGATCGATCTGGGCACACAGCGAAACGTCGTCACCATCAGCCAATCCGACGACGATCGGGCATTGATCGCAACGACCAAAAAGATCCTGGTCACGGGACTCCGCTCCGGCGTCACCGAGTCTGCCGTCCAGTCATGGCTCAGCGGCTTTGGCCCGGTGGCCCGGGTCGAGATCATCCGTGAAGGTAACGCCGCCAGTCCGTGCGCCCTGGTCCATATGGACATTGGCGACGCTGCGGCGGCCATTCTGGTATCGCGGTTGAGCCATTACTGGCACGACGGTGCAATGGTTAACGCCTCGCTGTTGCATCACTGAAGCGGCGTCGCTTCACCGTTGATAAGTCGCTTGAGAGTCGACTCCCTTTTTTAAACTTTCCCAAAGTCGGAGGTCATAGTCGCGATGCGTACCTGGGCTCGCGCCAGCAGGGAATCGTCCTGCACGGCCAGGCGCGGCAGCGGCGTCGCAGTCAGTCGGGCCGCCGCGGCGCCGCTCACACCCAGCGAGCGCAGGATGGCCTGGACGATCTGCTCTGGATAATCCTTGGCGATCCGGCCCTGCGCCATGCGGTGTAATGCGACCAGCACCGTGCCCTTGACGACGTCGACCGCCACCTCCAGCGCGGCAGCGTCGAACTGGCCGCGCTTGACACCCTCGTCCAAGTCGGGCGGCAGCACTTCGTATAGCACGCTCTTGGCGCCCGCCACCCGTAGGCCGGCGCCGGACACGAAGTGCGCTAACAGGCGGCAGGAACGGGCCAGGTGCAGATAACAGCGGATCGCCGTCGCCACTCGCAGCGCCGGATCCTCGATAGTGCCGACCACGCCCTCGATCAGCTCCAACATCTCATTGCTGATCTGCTCGCTGACGGCAACCAGCAAGTCTTCGTTGCTGCGGAAATAGTTATAGAAAGAGCCCTGCGACACTTCGGCCGCAGCCACCACGTCGGGAATCACGCTGGCGCCGACGCCTTTTTGTGCGAACACGACCAGAGCGCTCTCGATCAGGCGCGAGCGCATGCGCTCGCGACGCTCGGCGGCAACGCGTGGTCGGTGGTCGGTGGGATTGGTGGCAGCGGGCATCGTGGTGATCCGGGCAGTTGGTACGCCAGCGATGATACCAGATTCGCCTGCCCGGCAGCTTAAGCCGGATCAGGCTGCGCCCGCTTGCCCAGCCGCTGCGCCAACGGGTCAACGGCGCGCACCAGACCACTATTGATCTCGCTGATTTGGCGTGTTTTCTGGTTCCATATTCTGTCCTGCGCGGCGCTGCCAATGCGGCGCCCATTTGCCGGTTCATACGAAATTTCATTTGACATATATGTCATTATGACGATAATGTCACTTAGAAGCGATAATAAATCGCCGCCCCGGCAACCTTATCCACCAGGAGACACTATGACTGCATCCCCGCGCGCCCTGCTGCGCACGCAGCCGACCTATCCGGAACATGCCCTGCCGCCGCAGGTACAAAAGCTGAAACGCCCGGCCGCGCTGGTCAAGGCGAACGCTCTGGCGTTCCTGATGTTCGAGAAATGCGATCTCGACGCCACCGAAACCTTCCTCACCGACTTCGGCATGCGCACCGTGGCGCGCGACGCCGGCCAATTGCTAATGCGCGGCAGCAACACGGCGCCCTGCATCTACCTGGCGCGGCGCGGTAACCACTCGCGCTACCTTGGCGCCGCCTTCCGCGTGGCCGGCGAGGCCGAGCTGATCAAGCTGGAACGCCAAGCCGGCGCGCGCCGCCTGGCTGCCGACGCTATCCCGGGCGGCGGCATGGGCGTTGAGCTGATCGACCCGGCCGGCAACCTGCTGTGGCTGGTCTGCGACCAACCGCCGCTGGCTCAGCTGCCGCTGCGCGCGCCACTGCACCCGCTGACCAACAGTGTCAACCACCTGCCGCGCGTGAACGCCACAGTGCGCGCCCCACTGGAACCGGCCGCAGTCGCGCGCCTGGGACACGTGGTGCTGCAGACCATCGACTTCTCCAATATGGCGCAGTGGTACATGCGCCACCTGGGCCTGATTCCCACCGACGTTCAGTACCTGGAGGACGGTTCGCCCACCCTGTCCTTCTTCCGTCTCGACCTAGGCGCGACGCCGGCCGACCACCACAGCTTCGTGCTGGCCGGCGGCATCGAAGAAAAGTATGAGCACAGCGCCTACGAGGTGGTCGACCTGGACGCGCTGGGACAGGGCCACAACGTGTTGCGCGCCAACGGCCACCGCCACATGTGGGGCATCGGCCGCCATGTGTTGGGCAGTCAGCTGTTCGACTACTGGTACGACCCGGAAGGCATGGAGTTCGAGCACTACACCGACGGCGACGTGTTCACCGCCGACTACCCCACCCACTACGTGCCGCTGGAGCTATCGGGCATCTGGGCCTGGGGTGACGATGTGCCGGCCACAATGGGGGTCCAGCGCGACCTCGGCACTTTGTTCAAGGTGTTCAGGTTGCTGTGGCGCGGACGACTGTCGGTCGCGCGCCTGAAGCTGCTAGGCCGCGCCATGGGCCGCCCGCGTCCGTGGCTGTGACCAGTCCTCTGCACCATCCATTCCAATAACAAAGAACCAAGGAGAACATCATGGCAACCACTGTGGTCCGCTATCACCATGAAGGCAAGCCGGCCTGGGGCGTAGTTCATGAACGACGCATCGCGCCGTTGTCGCGCTACTATGCCAGCACCGCCGACTTCATCAACGAGGGCATCGACGAGGCACACGCCAGCACGCCGGCGCAAGCGCTGCTGGCGCTCGATCAAGTCTCGCTGCTGTCGCCCATCACCGGCGACCGCCAGTTCCTTTGCCAGGGTATCAATTACGCCAGCCACGTACGTGAGTCCGGCATGGACCCGGCACGGATCGGCTTCAACACCTTGTTCACCAAAGCACCCTCGTCGCTGGCATCGGCGCATGACGACGTGGTGCGGCCGGCCCACGTGCGCCTGCTGGATTACGAAATCGAGCTGGGCCTGGTGATGCGACGCTCGCTGCGCGGAGCCACTGCGGTCGGTAGCGGCGAACTGCACCACTGGCTGGCCGGCGTCACCATCGTCAACGACATCTCGGCGCGCGACGTGCAACTGCCGCAGGGCCAGTTCTACAAGGGCAAGAGCTACCGCACCTTCGGCCCGGCCGGACCCTACCTGCTGCTGCTCAGCGCCGAGGAATGGCTGCGCTGGCCGGAGCTGCGCATGCGCTTGGCGGTCAACGGCCAGCCGCGTCAGGACAGTTATTGCGGCGACATGATCTACAAGCCGCACCAGACCCTGACCGAACTATCGGCCCTGCACGACCTCGACGCCGGCGACCTGATCGCCACCGGCACCCCGGCCGGTTGTGCCGCGCGCGCGCCTGGCAAGTTGGCGCTGTGGGCGATGAAGCACCTGTTGTCGGACGCCACCAAATGGCGTCTATTCATCCAGAAAGGGCTGGGCAATCCGGCCTACCTGCGGCCGGGCGACGTCATTACGGCGGCGATCCGCAGCGACGACGGCAAGCTCGACCTGGGCGAACAGCGCAACAAGGTGGTGGCGGCATGAGCGCGCCCTGCCTGGTCGCCACCGTCGAGCAGTTCGGCGACGCCGCCGCGCATCACCATGTCGAACAGCGCTGCGCCGGCCGTGCCGTGCTGCTGCCGCCCCCCCCTCTGACCTGAACCGCACACCTACGGAGTCCCCATGTCTGACTTTACCCTCGCAGCGACGGACGCGCCTGCCCGCATCCGTTCGCTGGACGACCTGCGCGCTGTTGAACAAACTCCATGGCAGCAAAAGCTGCCAGCCCGCACCACCTATGAACTGCTGCAGCAAGCCTGCGAACGCCATCCCGACCGCACCGCGTTGCGCTTTGTGCTGTCTGGCGCGCCGGATGCGCCCGCGTTCGCCATCAACTACCGCAACCTGCTGGAACAGGTAACGCGCGCTGCCAACGCCTTCCACCGCGCCGGCGTCAGCTCCCAACAGGCGGTCGCGCTGCTGCTGCCCAATCTGCCGGAAACCCATTACGCGCTGCTAGGCGCGCAGGCAGCAGGTATCGCCAGTCCGATCAATCCCATGCTGGACGTGGAACATATCGCCAGCATCGTCAAAACCACCGGGGCCACCGCGCTAGTGGTGCTGGCGCCGCTGCCCGACAGCGATGGCTGGAGCAAGGCGCTGGCAGTGGTCGAGCGCTGCCCGTCGCTGCGCACCATGTTCGTGGTGAATCTGGCGGCCTATGTCGACCCGGCCACCGGCGCCGCGCTGGACGCGTTGTATCAGGCCGCGCCCCGGCCGCAGCGCGCCGACTTGTGCATCCTGCCGTTCGATGCCGCGCTGCAGGCGGAGCGCCCGGACCGGCTGGCGTCCGGTCGCATCATCGACGCCAGTGACAGCTGTGCCTATTTCCATACCGGCGGCACCACCGGCCTACCGAAGATCGCGGTGCACACCCACCTGAACGAAACCTTTGTGGCCTGCATGCTGAACTTGATGGAGCCGAGCCATCATGTGGTGCTGTGCGGACTGCCGCTGTTCCACGTCAACGGCGCCATGGTGACCGGGCTGGCCGCATTCCACTGCGGCTGGGAAGTGGTGATGCTCACACCGCAGGGCTACCGCGGCAAGGATGTGCTGGCCAACTTCTGGCGCCTGGTGGAGCGCTTCCGCGCCACCAGCTTCAGCGGCGTGCCCACCATCTTCGCCACCCTGGCCGGCATGCCGCGCGACGGCGCCGACCTGTCCTCGCTGCGCCACGCCTTTTGCGGCGCGGCACCGTTGCCGGCCGAAGTGGCACGCCGCTTCGAGGCGGCGGCCGGCATCCCGCTGTGCGAGGGCTACGGCCTGACGGAGGGCGCCTGCATCTCCACGGTTAATCCCACCGACGGCGGCCACCGCGCCGGCAGCGTCGGTCTGCGCCTACCGCACCAGGACTTGCAGGTGTGGCAGGTCGACAGCGCCGGCCTTGCCGTGCGCGCCTGCGCCAGCGAAGAGACCGGCGTGATCGGCGTGTCCGGCCCCAACGTGTTCCCCGGCTACCTGAACGAACGCGACAACCAGGGCATCTGGCTGGCGCCGGG
>FTJL01316084.1_pt1 | contig 10213 bp, 8 predicted proteins | sample 1658551 | NCBI WGS metagenome assembly FTJL01 (sample SAMEA3914835, study PRJEB12502) | metagenome | biome: forest; material: soil | place: Canada | collected 2011-07-03 | depth 0.3 m
GCCGCCGCGCCCAGCGCGGTCGAAATTGGCGCCGTCGCCGTGACGGCGGCCGGAGCGGACCAGACTGGGCCCGACAATGACGGCCAGCGCGGATCGGATGATGAAACGTCGGGCGACGCCAACGCCGCGGTGCAGGCCCCCGCCGATCCCTCCGCGCCGCAGGATCCCAGCGCCACGGGCGCCCTGGTCTTCCCGGCGAACGTCATGGCCTCGGGCGCTCCGGCCCCGGCGACGACGGTGAACTCCCAGACCGTTCCGCGCCTGGCCGCGGGCATCGTCGCCAACGTCAAGGCCAAGGCTACCCATTTCGATCTGTCGCTGGATCCGGCGGGCCTCGGGCGGGTCGACATCAGCGTCCACATCGGCGCCGACGGTGCGCTCAACGCCTCGCTGAACTTCAACAGCCCGCAGGCGGCCGAGGCGCTGAAGGCCCACGCGGGCGAGCTGCGCGAGGCGCTGCAGCAGGCCGGGTTCACCCTGACGGACTCCGGTCTCAGCTTCACCGCCGGCGGCTCGGGCCAGGGCGGCGGCCAAGGCCAGGGGCAGCCGTCTCACGGGCCCAGCTACACCGCTTCGAATTCATCCGCGGCCGAGCCGCAAAACCAACCCACGCCGGCCGCCGAGGCCGCGTCTTCGCCAGCCGACGGGCTGGACATCCGGATCTGAGGAATAGGCCATGGGAACTGTCGCCACAGGATCGCACTCGGTGACCCAGTCGATCTCCAGCCTGCTGGGGACCGGGACGTCCGCGAGCGGGACGCAGACGACCACGGGCTCGTCGTCGAGCAACAGCACGTCGTCGAACATCTCCAACGCCCAGTCATCGCTGGCGGGAGATCAGCAGACCTTCCTGAAACTGCTCACCACCCAGCTGCAGAACCAGGATCCGCTGAACCCGATGAACACCGACCAGTTCACCCAGCAGTTGGTCGCCATGACCGGCGTGCAGCAGCAGATCCTGACCAACGAGCTGCTGCAGCAGATGGTGGGCAACCAGACCGGTGTCGGCAGCCCGGTCGACCTCCTGGGCAAGGCCGTGGTCGCCACCTCCAACCAGGCCACGCTGCAGAGCGGCAAGGCCGACTGGGTCTACACCACCGCGGCCCAGGCGTCGGACGTCACCATGACGGTGACCAACAATCTCGGCCAGACCGTCGCCACCCAGGACCTGGGGGCGCAGGCGCCGGGCCAGTACGACTTCACCTGGAACGGCAAGGACCAGACCGGCGTGCAGCTGCCGGACGGCGGAAGCTACACCTTGTCGATCAAGGCGGTGGACGCCTCGGGCAACGCCATTTCGACGGCCTCCTACCAGCAGGGAACCGTCACCTCGATCAACAACTCCGGGGGCCAGGTGCTGCTGACCATCAACCGGGCCCAGGTGCCCGCCAACGCCGTCACCTCGGTGACGACCTCGCAATGACCACCATCAACCAATCATCCGGCGCCCGAACGACGCCCGCGGCAGAACTGGCCGCACTCCGCCAAAGCGGTTCGGCAACGGATAAACCCAAGGGACCATCTTCATGAGCATTTCCAGCGCAATGCTGGCCGGCGTGACGGGGCTGATATCCAACTCCTCCGCGCTCGCCGCCATCTCCGACAACATCGCCAACGCCAACACCACCGGCTACAAGAAGGTGGGGGTGGACTTCACCTCGCTGGTGAACACCGGCCAGACCGGCGCCTACGCCGCGGGCGGGGTCTCGACCACCACCCAGCACTTCGTCAGCCAGCAGGGATCGCTGACCGCATCCACCCAGGTGACCGACCTGGCGATCTCGGGCGACGGCTTCTTCGTCACCACCACCAAGCCCACCGGCCTCACGGCCAGCGATCCGCGCTATTTCACGCGGGCCGGCGCCTTCACCGTGGATTCCAACGGTTTCCTGAAGAATGACGCGGGCCTCTACCTGGAAGGCTGGCAGGCGGACGCCAACGGAAACATCGCGATCGACTCGGCCAACCTGTCGAGCCTGTCGCCGATCAACATCCTCCAAGTGGCCAACACCGCCCAGCCGACCACCGACTCGGCCATCGACGCCAATCTGAACGCCGATCAGGCGATCTCCTCGGCCGCCACCAACGCCGGATCGGGAACGGCCAGCGCGCCGGGCTACAACGCCGACGTCAATCCCGCGACCACGCCGGCGATCGGGGTCAGCATGACCGAGTACGCCAACGATCCGTCGACGGGCGTGAAGCCGGACTTCTCGCTGACCATGCCGGTGTCGGACTCCAAGGGCGGCACCCGCAACGTGGTGGTCGACTTCCTGAAGTCGGGCACGGCCAACCAGTGGTACGCCGAAGTGCGCGCCGATCCGCCGTCGGACGTGACCACCGACCCCAACCTGTCGCCGGGCCTGATCGAAAGCGGCATCGTCGCCTTCAACCCCGACGGCACGCTCGACAAGGCGAACACCACCCTGTCGACCACGCTCACGCTGGGCGCCTCCACGGCCACGGCGCCGAAGGCGGGCGATGGCGAAAGCGCGGCCAAATGGTCCACGGGCCTGGGCGTCAGCGGCCAGAGCATCAGCCTGGACCTCTCCAAGCTGACCCAGTTCTCGGCGGCCTCGAGCGTGACCCAGGTCACATCGAACGGCACGGCCTCGGGCGGCATCTCGGGGGTCTCGATCAGCAACCAGGGCGTGGTCACCGCCGTCTACGACAACGGCACAACCCGCACCCTGGCCCAGGTCGCCCTGGCCACCTTCCCGAACGAAGACGGCCTGACCTCGGTGGACGGCAACGCCTACCAGCAGTCGATCAACTCCGGCGCCCTGACGCTGAAAGCGGCGGGCACGGCCGGGGCGGGCACGATTTCGCCCTCCAGTCTGGAGGCTTCGACGGTGGATCTGTCGGCGGAGTTCACCGGCCTGATCACCACTCAGCAGGCCTATTCGGCAGCCTCGAAGATCATCACGACGGCTGATCAGATGATTCAAGAACTGCTGAGTATGAAGCAGTAATACTTTCGCTAATCTTTGGGAAAGGTCTTGAGCCGTTCAGAAATCATTAACAGAGGCGGGGACTGGGGCCGGTGGTTAGTCGGATTTTTACTATCCGAATTAAGCCGCCGTTATGGCGGCACGGCTATGGTCCCCGCCAACGATGATGGTGGGAAAGGCGTGAGGCGATGTTGCAAGCACAGCAACGCATCAACAGCAGAGGCGAGAAATACGTGATCGGTCCAACCGGCGCGCCCCTGACGCTGGACGATTTGCCGCCGGCCAACACCCAGCGTTGGGTGATCCGGCGCAAGGCTGAGGTGGTGGCCGCCGTCCGCGGTGGCCTCTTGACCCTCGACGAAGCGTGCGAGCGCTACAGCCTGACGAACGAGGAGTTCCTGAACTGGCAGCAGTCGATCGATCGACATGGCCTGCCCGGTCTCAGGACCACACGACTGCAACAATACCGCTGATCGGACCCCTTCCTCCCCCGATCGGCATTCGCGGCCGCGTCCTCCCAGACGCGGCCGCTTTCGTTTTGGCGAAACCGCTTCGCCGGCCCTACGCTTCCCGCACCTGCCGTCGCCATAGCGCGGCGTAGTCGCCATCCTTGGCCAGGAGGGCGGCATGGGGGCCGCGTTCGACGACCTTGCCGGCGCGGATCACCAGGATCTCGTCGGCATCGGCGATGGTGGACAGGCGGTGGGCGACCACCAGGGTGGTGCGGCCCTTGCGGGCCCGGCGCAGGGTGGCCTGGATCGCCGCCTCGGTCTTGCCGTCGAGCGCGCTGGTGGCCTCGTCGAGGATCAGCACCCGTGGATCGGCCAGCAACGCCCGGGCGATGCCGACACGCTGGCGCTCGCCGCCAGACAGCTTCAGTCCCCGCTCGCCCACCTTGGTCTCCAGGCCCTCGGGCAGGGCGCGGATGAAGGCCCCGAGTTCGGCGGCCTCGGCGGCGGCCCAGATCTCCTCCTCGCTGCCGTCGGGCTTCCCGAAGGCGATGTTGACCCGCAGGGTGTCGTTGAACAGGGCCACTTCCTGGGGGACCAGCGCCACCGCGCCGCGCAGCGAGGACTGCTTGACCTGCCTGAGGTTGCAGCCATCCAGGGTCACCCGGCCGGCCTGCGGATCCAACAGCCGCAGCGCCAGGCGCACGGCCGTGGTCTTGCCGGCGCCGGAGGGTCCGACCAGGGCGACGGTGCAGCCCGGCGCGGCGTGGAAGCTGACGTCGCGCAGGCCCTCGGTGCGGGCCGAGTGGCGATAGGAGACATCCTCGAACGCCAGTTCGCCGCCGCGGCCGTGCGGGGAGGGGGGCAGGTCGATGGCGCCCGGCGCATCGGTGACGTCGGGGACCGCGCGTCGCAGCTCCAGCATGGCCTCCATGTCGATGAACGATTGGCGCACCTCGCGGTAGGCGAAGCCCAGCATGTTCAGGGGTGTGTAGACCTGGATCATGATCAGGGTGGAGGCGGTGACCCCGCCCAGCCGCATGTGGCCCTGGCCGGCCTCGTAGAGCGCCAGCACGGCCATGACGCCCAGGCCCAGGCTCATGATCGCCGCCTGCACCAGGTTCAGCAGGATCAGCGACAGGTTCGACTTCACATAGGCCCGGGCGTAATCGCCGAGCGCGGAGTCGTAACCGCCGACCGCGCGGGCTTCGGCCCCGAAGCTCTTCACCGTCTCGTAGTTGAGCAGCGCGTCCACCGCCCGGCCCGCCGCCTCGGAATCGGCGATGGTCAGGTCGCGCCGGTGCTTGATGCGCCAGTCCGACATGGCGAAGGTCGCCGCGCCATAGAGCACCACCGTGGCCACGGCGGTGGCGGCGAAGCGCAGGTCGTAGCTTCGCGCCAGCACCACCGCCGCCAGGATCAACTGCAGCAGCGCCGGGCCCAGGTTGAAGATCAGGATCCGCATCAGATAGTCCACCGCCCGGGCGCCGCGGTCGATGGTCCGGGCCAGCGAGCCGGTGCGCTTGGTCTGGTGGTAGTCGAGCGAGAGCGACAGGGCATGGGCGAAGGATTCCGCCGCCGCCTTGCGTACCGCTGCCTGGCCGAGGGGGGTGAAGATCGCGTCGCGCAACTGGGGCGCCGCCGAGGAGACGAAGCGCAGGGCCGCCCAGCCGGCCGCGAGGCCCGCGGCGGCCATCCCGAATTGGGTGGTCACGTCCCGGCCCTTGGCGAGCGCATCCACCGCCTTGCCCAGATAGAGTGGCGCGATCACGCCGGTCAGCACCCCGGTGATGGTCAAGGCCAGGGCCAGCAACAGCCGGAACCACAGGGCCTTGGCGCCCGACCTCAGCACCAGGCGCAACAGGTCGGCCAGCGCCGGCAGGGTCTTCAGCTTGACCTCGGGCGGGGCGACCTCGCGGTCGGCCGGCCGCATCCGGTGGGATGGCCTCATGGCCGGGCGCCCTTGTGATCGAACAGCAGCGTCGACTGCACCCCGCCGCCAGGAGGCGTCCAGTCGATCCGCCAGGCGCCATCCACGCGCTGGGCGGCGAAGGGCGGGGTGGCGACGTGGGCGGGAGGCGCCGCGGCGAAGGCCACGCCCGCCTGCAGGTGTTGGCCCGTCGCCCGTAGCCCATGCGCGCCCGCGCTGAGGGGCCTGGACAGCACCGCGCTGAACATCCCGCGGGTATCGGCGCGGTCGTCGCCGGCCTCGGCGCCGTCGAGCTCCAGCCGGATGGCTTCCCCGGGAGCCGCGCGGCCGGAGGCCACCGCCGCGCCCGAGCTGTCGTAATCGATCGCGGTGATCCCGCGCTCGGGGTCGCTGGGCGTCATGGCGGCCGCCGCGGCCGGATGCAGCATCGCCGCCGCCGGCCCCGGCGAGGGCAGTACGGCGAGGTAGCCGGTGGCCCGCACCAGTCGCCCGCCGAGGGTTTCCGAGAGGGAATACAGCCGGGGCGCATCGCCGACGGGCGCGGAGAGCCTCCAGACCCCGCCGCGGTCGACCGGTCCGGTGATGGTCGAACCGTCAGGAGAGGCCAGGCGGATCACGGAGCCGGGCGTCGCGGTCCCTGACAAGGACGTCGCCCGGGCCTGGCGGACGGCGGTTGTCAGCTGGGGCGGGGCCAGATAGGCGCCCACCGGCGACGACGCCGGCGCGGCGGCGCCATGCGAGGGCGCCGCGCGGCTGCAGCCTGCGGCCAGGGCGCACAGCGCCAGGATGGCGATCAGACTTCCGCCCCTCACCGACGCCCGTTCTTCCCGAGGTTGCTCATGCATCCTGATATATGTGCTTCATCGACGGGCGATAGGGCGAGTCCCGGTCGTTCCTTGGAGCGTGGCATGACTGCAAGTCCAGCATCGATCCGCTCGGTGGGTCTGTTCTGCGGTTCGTCCGTGGGCTTCGATCCCGGCTGGTCCGAGGCGGCGGCCGAGTTCGGCCGCGTCCTGGCGGGCGAGGGGCTGAGGCTGGTCTACGGCGGCGGGGCGGTGGGGCTGATGGGAGCCTGCGCCAAGGCCGCGATCGGCGCCGGCGGCGAGGTGCTGGGGGTGATCCCGGAATTCCTGCGTCTGCCCGAGGTGGCCTACGAGGCGGCCGAGCTGGTGGTCGTGCCGTCGATGCACGAGCGTAAGGCGAGGATGTTCCAGGAGGCGGACGCCTTCGTGGTGGCGCCCGGCGGCGTGGGCACGCTGGAGGAGGCCATCGAGCTTTTGTCCTGGTCCAGGCTGGAACTGCACAAGAAGCCCATCGTGTTCCTGGATCTCGGCGGCTTCTGGCGTCCCCTGTTCGAGCTGATCGACCACATCGTGCGCCAGGGATTCACCCCGCCCGAGTTCGCGGCGGCCTTTTCCTCGGTGGAAAGGGTGGACGAGGTGCTGCCCCGCCTGAGAAAGATGGCTGCGGCGGCGCCCGGCCGCGCGCCCATGCCCCTGCACGTGACTTGATGACCCTTCAAGACCTGAAGCGATACGGCGCCGGCTACGCCCTTTCCGACGCGACCATTGCGGAGCTGCCGAACCATCACCAGGGCAAGGTGCGCGACAGCTACGACCTGGCCGGCGGCCGGCGGCTGCTGATCGCCAGCGACCGGCTGAGCGCCTTCGACCTGATCCTGACCTCCGTGCCGCTCAAGGGCCAGGTGCTGACCCAGACGGCGCGATACTGGTTCGAAGCGACCGCCGACATCTGCCCCAACCATGTGATCGCGTATCCCGACCCCAACGTGCTGCTGGCCCGGCGGCTGACCATCCTGCCGGTGGAGATCGTGGTGCGCGGTTATCTGGCGGGCACGACCGGCACCTCCATCCTGACCCTCTACAACCAGGGTCGGCGCGAGATGTATGGCGCGCGCTTCGAGGACGGCATGCGGGCCAACCAGCAGCTGCCCCAGCCAATCATCACCCCCACCACCAAGGCCGACGCCGGCGATCACGACGCGCCGCTCTCGGCCGACGAGATCCTGCAGCGCGGTCTGCTCAGCCCCGAGCAGTGGGAGCAGATCCGGGACTATGCGCTCAGGCTGTTCGCGCGCGGCCAGGCCATGGCGGCCGAGCGGGGCCTGATCCTGGCCGACACCAAGTACGAGCTGGGCCTGGACGAAGATGGCCGCATCGTGCTGGCCGACGAAATCCACACGCCGGACTCCAGCCGCTACTGGCTGGCCTCCAGCTACCAGGACCGCTTCGAGCGCGGCGAGCGGCCGGAGAGCTTCGACAAGGATTTCGTGCGCGCCTGGGTCTCGTCCCGCTGCGATCCCTACAGGGACCCGATCCCGGCCATTCCCGAGGAGCTCGTGCTGCAGACCGCCGAGGTCTATGTGCGGGCGTTCGAGACGATCACCGGCCAGGCCTTCGCCGCGCCGGACGCGGGTGAGCCGGTTCTGCGGCGCATCCGCCGCAACCTTCAGCGCTTCTTTTGAGGGGGAAGTGTCGACCGGCCGAACCCGATCTTGGGGGGCTGGGGGGGCTGTAAGGATCCGAGACCGCGCCCGACCGATCGACCTTCATAAACTGGCGTGGCCATGCGGCCCTGGCGGGTTCGGAAAGTGGTCATTTCTTGACGCCGACCCAAACCGGGTCACGGCTGCGTGACATTGTCCCTGTGATCGTGCGGGCACAGCGACCGGTGTTCTGCGGGTGCGACCGTTACGACCATTGCCGGCTCATCCGGGGTTGAGGATAAGGGCCGGGAATTGAGCTTGCAGACCCGCCTCGCGGGGATGCGGGGCACGGGGAAACCGCGGGCCTCCAGGACGGCGACGTCCTGCGCGGGAAAATCGAGGCGGCGAGGCGATCCTGCGGGGTCGCCTTTTTGCTGTGCGGGGTTCGGACGCGCCGCTCGCGCGACGCGCCTCGCCGTGACGGAATGAGTGCGGGCCGACGGCCATGGTCACGCTGAGGGCAGCCGCGGGCTGCGCCTCGAAGGACGCATTGGACGTGGTGCAGATCGGCGTTCGGAACGGCCGCTAGTCGTCCCGGTGGACTCGCTCGCGGCGCTCGTGGCGCTCCTGGGCTTCCAGGCTCAGGGTGGCGATCGGCCTGGCTTCCAGGCGATGCAACCCGATCGGTTCCCCAGTCTCCTCGCAGAAGCCGTAGCTCCCATCCTCGATCCGGCGCACGGCCTCGTCGATCTTGGAGATCAGCTTGCGCTGGCGGTCACGGGTGCGCAGCTCCAGCGCCTTGTCGGTCTCCGAAGAGGCCCGATCGGCAAGATCTGGGTGGTTTTCCGTGTCCGTCTGGAGATGGGACAAGGTCTCGCGCGATTCGCGCAGGATCTCGTCTTTCCAATCCAGCAACTTCTGCCTGAAGTATTCGAGCTGACGCTCGTTCATGAAAGGCTCGTCCTCGGAAGGACGATAAAGCCTTTCCTCTACCCGTACCGTGGCCGACTGCATAAGGCCCTCGACACTCACGCCCGCCCCCCATGGCGAGCCGGAGGGCTTATAGCAGAACGGCTTGGCTGTTCAACAAAGGCAAAGCCGCGCAAGTTGTCGCGGATGAAAGCCAAGCTAGATTTCGCAGTGTCGAAATAAGGGCTCAAATTTCAGCCTGTAGAAACTTTGGGGCCTCACGCCGCCTTCAGCGCGGTCTCGAGCTTGGCCAGCTCCACCGCGGCGCGGGCCTCGATCTGGTCGAGCAGCGCCTCGAGCCGGGGATCGCTGGTGGCCTCACGCTGTTGGCGCACCGCGTCGGACAGCCGCCGCAGCCCGCCTTCATCGACCTCGCCATCCAGCAGGGCCAGCTTCAGGTCGTCGAGCTCATCCAGCAGCCGATTGGCGCGGCCGATGGCGCGGCGTCGGCGGCCGAGCGGGCCATCCACCTCCTGCAGCGCGATCAGGGCGTCCAGCGACCCCAGGGCCGAGACCCCGAGCGCCACCGAGGCCTCCGACGCCGCCGAGGCGCCGCCCGCGCCGCCGAGCGCGAAGCCCGAGCCCGCCGCACGCCGTGGGGCGGCGGAGGAGGGGGCGTTCAGGCCTTTGGAGCTGGTGATCTTCATGGCGCACGGGGGACTGGAGCGGACTTGAGACCTGAGTCTGAGAGCGCCGTCTTGCGGTATGGTTAATGCCCGGCAGAACTTGCCCGGCGCCCGGATCGTGCAGCGCCGCGGACGTCTAACCATCGGAATAGTCGCGGGATTTCCTCGCTTTCAGACTGGCACGAAGGTCGCATGGCGAGAGCGCCGCATTCGGCGGCAGCGTCCTGCAGGTTAACCATGCGTCTTTCAGCGTCCTGGTTCGGAGCCTTCCTGGCCCTGATCTCAGCCGTGCTCCTGGCCCAGCCGGCGGTAGCCGGCTCGCGCATCAAGGACATCGTCGAGTTCGAGGGCGTGCGCGACAACATGCTGGTCGGCTACGGCATCGTGGTCGGCCTGAACGGCACCGGCGACTCCCTGCAGAACGCGGCCTTCACCAAGCAGAGCCTCTCGGCCATGCTGGAGCGGCTGGGCGTGAACGTCCGTGACGCGGCCGCGACGCTGAACACCAAGAACGTGGCGGCGGTGATGGTCACTGCCCGCCTGCCGGCCTTCTCCGCTTCGGGCTCGGAAATCGACGCCACCGTCTCGGCCATGGGCGACGCCAAGAGCCTCTTGGGCGGCACGCTTCTGGTCACCCCGCTCCTGGGCGCCGACGGCCAGGCCTATGCGGTGGCGCAGGGCACGGTGCAGACCGGCGCCGTGTCGGCCCAGGGCGCCTCGGGCTCCACGGTGCTGCGCGGCGTGCCCACCGCCGGACGGATCGCCGCCGGGGCCATCGTCGAACGCGAGATCGGCTTTCAGCTGACCAGCATGACCAGCCTGCGCATGACCCTGCGCAATCC
>FTJL01001837.1_pt4 | contig 10138 bp, 9 predicted proteins | sample 1658551 | NCBI WGS metagenome assembly FTJL01 (sample SAMEA3914835, study PRJEB12502) | metagenome | biome: forest; material: soil | place: Canada | collected 2011-07-03 | depth 0.3 m
ATCTGGAATCGCTGCCGAGGCGTGAGTTACTACAAGCTCAAGGAACCCCCGGCTGACGGGGTCTGCGCCGAGCGCATTGTCAATTCCACCATCGACGCGCGTCTGTTTGAACTGGATGCCAGGACCGGCAAGCCGTGCCCCGATTTCGGCAGCGGCGGCAGCATCGACTTGAAACAGGGCATGGGCGAGGTCAAACCCGGATTCTACTTCCAAAGCTCCGCACCGCTGGTCGCGCGAGACTACATCATCATTGGCGGTTGGGTCGTCGACAACTACAGTCGCGGCGAGCCGTCGGGCGTGATCCGTGCCTTCGATGCGCGCACCGGTACGCTCGCATGGGCGTGGGACTTGGGTAACCCCGAAATCACCGGCCAGCCGCCAGAGGGACAAACCTACACGCGCGGCACGCCGAACATGTGGACGACCGCAGCTTACGACGACCAGCTTGGGCTCATCTATGCGCCGCTCGGCAATGCAACGCCTGACTTCTTCGGGATGGGCCGGCCACCTCATTCGGATGAATACAACTCCTCACTGGTGGCCCTGGAGGTCGTGACTGGACGTGTGAAATGGAAATTCCAGACGGTCCATCACGACATCTGGGATTACGACCTGCCTTCTCAACCGACACTGGTCGACGTGCCGGACGGCAAGGGCGGAACGATCCCCGGCGTATTGCAATCAACGAAACGCGGCCAGTTGTTCCTCCTGGATCGCGCGACGGGGAAGCCGATTGCGGACGTGGTCGAAAAGCCCGTGCCGACGACGGGTGCGGTGCCCGAAGAAAAGCTCTCGTCCACGCAGCCCTATTCGGTCGGCATGCCGACCATCGGCGCCGAACGGCTCACCGAGAAAAAGATGTGGGGCGCGACCATGCTCGATCAGCTCATGTGCCGCATCCTGTTCAAGCAGCTACGATACTCTGGCGACTTCACTCCGATCGGCCTGACGAAGGCGCTCGACCAGCCGGGTAACATCGGCGGCTTCAACTGGGGCAGCATGTCCTACGATCCCGTCAATCATCTGGCTTACATGAACGACATTCGCATCCCGAACGTCTTCTGGTTGATGCAGCGTGACGAGTTTGATGTCTGGTCAAAGTCGCATAAGCTCGAAGCGAGCGGACACGGTCCGTCGCCGCAGTTGGGAACTCCTTACGGTCAGGCGATCTACATCTGGATGTCGCCGATAGGCGTGCCATGCAACCAGCCGCCCTATGGCACGATTACGGCCGTCGATCTAAACACGCATAAGGTGGCTTGGCAGGTGCCGGCAGGGACTGCGGAGCGGCTCGGTCCCTTCGGCATGGCATCACACTTGCCTATGCCCGCAGGCATGCCCACCTATGCGGGAACTATGACCACGGCGGGTGGCCTCGTGTTCTTCGCTGGCTTCCAGGATTACTACATTCGTGCCTACGACGCGCAGAATGGCAAACTTGTGTGGCAATACGCCTTGCCAGTTGGCTCTAGTGCTACGCCTATCTCGTACGTGTCGCCGGCGACCGGCAAGCAGTACGTCGCGATCTCCGTGGGTGGAGCGGCGCATTCTCTCGACAACGGTGACTACGTAATGGCCTTCAGCCTGCCGGACGCGCAGAAGTAAGTTTCGGGGTTGTGGGGAGGGAAAATCGCCCTTCCGCAGACTATGATAGCAACATGGCTAGCAAGCGTAAGAGAGGCCGTCCACCGCACGACGACATACTTACGAAGACAGAATGGTCGGTCGTGCACGCCGTTCAGCATGGAATGACGACTCGGGAAATCGCGAGGCGCCGGGGGGTGAGTTTCGATGCCGTCAAGTTTCACATTGATAATGCGATGGGTAAGCTCGGGGTACCCAACCGTCACGCGTTGCGGCGCTGGTTCCGCGTCCCCAAGGGCAGCGCATTGAGCGTGCAAGCACCGGCAGGAGACGAGACGCTCGTGCTTGGACAGATCTCCCGGTCCGTGCGCGACATACAGCTGTCCGAAGCCTGGTACCGCGACGTGCTGAAGGTTCCGCATCTCTTCACGGTTGGGAAGTTTGCATTCTTCGACTGCGGGGGCGTGCGTCTGTACCTGTTCCAGGCGGACGGCGAACCGCCTCCGGAGTCGATAATCTACTTCGGTGTCGCCGCCATCCAGGAGAGCCATGAGGCGCTACGCCGGCGCGGGGTCGATTTCATCAATGCACCGCACCTGATCCATCGTCACGCCGACGGCACCGAGGAGTGGATGGCCTTCTTCAAAGACCTGGAGGGCAGGCCATTGGCGATCATGTCCAAAGCCAAGCCACCGGCCTGAATTCGCCACTCGCTCGCCCAAGGGAAGGCCGATGCGCAAGCCGCGCTCTCGCGCGTGATTGATTCCCGAACTTATGCGCAAGTCCACGCCACAGCGGCTCAGGTTGCGCCATCTAAACCCGCAGAAATCATGCTGGCAGGCCTGAATGCTGGGATACTGCAGCCACCAGGCGCGACCGGGAGCGGGCGATGAAACTGAAAAAGCTGGGTGTGTGGAGCGGGACCGATAGCCTCAGTGCAGCGGATGCAGCTTCTTTCGCGAAACGCGTCGAGGCGTGGGGCTATGGCGCGCTGTGGATACCGGAGGCCATAGGGCGCGAGGTGTTTTCCGCATCCGCCTGGCTGCTGGCCAATACGAGCAGCCTGATCGTCGCCAGCGGCATCGCCAACATCTACGCCCGCGATTCGCTATCTTCCGCGGCGGCACAGAAAGGACTCAACGAGCAGTCCGGCGACCGGTTTGTGCTCGGATTGGGCGTTTCGCACATTCCTCTAGTGCAGGGCGTACGGCAGCACGAGTATGGCAAGCCCGTTGCCACCATGCGTGCGTACCTGCGAGGCATAGCCAATGCACCGTACAAGTCGACGCCGCCGGCGGCGGCGCCGAAGACCGTCCTCGCCGCACTCGGACCGCGGATGCTGGAGCTTTCCGCTGAACTGGCAGACGGCGCTCATCCTTACAACGTCACCCCCGAACACACCCGGCAGGCGCGTGAGATTCTGGGCGCGGGCAAGCTGCTGTGCGTCGAGCAGGGGGCGATCCTCGAGACGAATGCCGCCCAGGCAAGGGCTCTCGCTCGCCAGTTCCTCACGCTATACATGGGCCTGCCCAATTACGTGAACAATTGGAGGCGCCTGGGTTTCTCAGACACGGACTTCGCAGGCGGGGGATCGGATCGGCTGGTCGATGCGGTGATCGCCTGGGGCGACGAAAGCGCGATTCGCGCGCGCATCGAGGAGCATTGGCAGGCGGGTGCCGATCACGTCTGCGTCCAGGCGATCGGCGCGTCGGGATTGCCCGATGAGCGGCTGCTCGATCTGCTGGCCCCGCGTTCGTAGACCGGCGTCGTTCGATTGGCCGAAGCGAGCCCGCATGAGTATTCTGACGTTCGAGTTCCGGCGGCATTCTCCGAGGAGGCTTCGGTGAGCTTGAGCGTGTCGGGTAGCCTGACGCAACGTCTGGATCGTCGGCGAGGTGCCTGTGTCCTCATTGCTGTCAAGGAACGTGCGCGCAGTAAGACGCGGCTCGCGGAAGCCCTCTCGCCGCCGGCGCGCATCGAGCTCGTGCGATCGATGCTCGCCGCTGTGCTGTCGGCCGCTGGAAGCGCACAGACAGTGAATCAGGTCATTGTCATCAGCCCGGAGCGGGACTGCATACCCGCCGAGGTCCCCGTGCTTGCCGATACAGGCGAATCCCTCAACGGTGCGCTGACGCAGGCTCACGAGATGCTGCTTAAATTCGGCTGCCGGGAGGTCGTGATACTGCCGGCGGATCTGCCGAAGATTTCCCACGCCGAGATCGACGCCCTGGTGCAAGCCGGACGCGCCGGTGGTTTCGCAATCGCCCCGGACTCAGCGGGAGTCGGTACTAACGCGCTGTGCCTCGTCTGCACTGCTCCTTTTCGTTTTCAGTTCGGGCTCGATAGCCGGCGTCTGCACTTGCAGGAAGCGCAGCGCATGGGCTTGAGCCCGCAAGTCGTCCGCCTTCCAGGCCTGGAGTTCGATGTGGATTCGCCGACCGACCTCAATCTGCTCGATACGCAAGCATGGCTGGCACGTCTTCGGGCCTGAGCGCGCTGCTGAGCGCCACCGAGGCTGGTCGCCGGCCCGATGCGACCGATGCGTTGGCGTTGTTGCCGGACGCACCGGTAGAGGAACTGCTGCCGGTCGCCGAGTCACTGACCCTTTCCGGATTCGGCGAGACGGTCACGTACTCGCGCAAGGTATTCATCCCCCTTACGCAACTGTGTCGGGACGTTTGCCATTACTGCACCTTCGCCAAAGCACCCCGGCATCTCGCGCGGGCCTTCCTCGGGGCCGAGGATGTGCTCGCGATTGCTCGCGCGGGCAAAGCGGCAGATTGCAAGGAAGCTCTCTTCACGCTCGGTGACAAACCCGAAGCGCGCTATTCGGTGGCGCGCGCGGCTCTCGATGCCGCGGGCGCCGCGACCACGCTCGAGTACCTCGAGCGCATGGCCAGGCTCGTGCTGGAGGAGACCGGGCTGCTGCCACATCTGAATCCCGGCGTCATGAGCACCAAAGATTTACAGCGACTTCGGCCGGTGAGCGCATCGATGGGATTGATGCTCGAAAGCGCTTCGGAGAGGTTGTGCGAACGAGGCAGCGCGCATTTCGGCTCCCCCGACAAGGCGCCGGCCGTGCGACTCGCGACGTTGCGTGCCGCCGGTGAGCTGCGCGTTCCGATGACGACGGGCCTGCTCATCGGCATTGGCGAAACGCGTCGCGAGCGCATCGAGTCCCTACTGGCGCTGCGTGCGGTTCAGGATGAACACGGCCATTTGCAGGAGCTCATCATCCAGAATTTCCGGGCCAAGCCCGGAACCAAAATGGCCGCCGCCGCTGAGCCCGACCTTAATGAGCAGCTCTGGACCATTGCGGTGACGCGTTTGTTGTTCGGCCCAGGTATGTCGGTTCAGGCTCCGCCCAACCTGCAACCGGAAGGGCTCGACAGCCTCGTGCGCGCCGGCATCAACGATTGGGGTGGCGTATCGCCCGTGACGCCCGATCACGTGAATCCGGAGGCGCCCTGGCCCCATCTGGCAGATCTTGCCCGCGCCACCGACGGCGCGGGAAGAGATCTGGTCGAGCGTCTGGCTCTGGCGCCAGCCTACGCGTCGCGGCCCGAGATCTGGACCGATCCCGCCATCACGCCGCGCATACGCCGATTCAGTGACAGTCGCGGCTTCGCGCGACCGGACAGATGGTACGCCGGCTCAGACGCGCAACTGCCATCAACAGCCGCACGTTGGTCGTCCGCCGACAAGCGTCGGGTAGAAGCCTCAACGCCCAGCGCTCACCCCGATACACGGTTGCAGCGCGAAGGCCGTAGCTCGCGGACGGGCGCGATTATCCAGGCTGCGCGAGCCGGACATGCGTTGAACGAGGCGGATATCGTTCGGCTCTTCAGTGTCGAAGGCCGCGATCTGGACGAGGTGATTGCTGCGGCGGACGAGTTGCGTCACGAGTCCGTCGGCGACACGGTTACCTACGTCGTCAACCGGAACATCAACTACACGAATATCTGCCTGTATCACTGCGGCTTCTGTGCCTTCTCGAAAGGACGAAGCGCCGCGGATCTGCGCGGGCCCGCCTACAACCTCGAGCTCGGCGAAGTAGCGCGTCGCACCGTCGAAGCGGCCGCTGCCGGGGCAACCGAAGTCTGCCTACAGGGCGGCATCCATCCGAGCTTCACGGGCGACACCTACCTGAATATCGTCCGCACCGTGAAAGATGCCGTGCCGTGGATGCACGTGCATGCGTTCTCACCGCTTGAAATCGTGCACGGGGCGACCACGCTTGGCCTGCCGCTCGCGACTTTTCTGGAAAGACTTCGAAATGCGGGTCTCTCGACACTACCGGGTACGGCGGCCGAAATCCTGGATGATGAGATCCGCGACATCATCTGCCCAGACAAGCTGCGCACGGACGAATGGCTCGAAGTGATCGGCACGGCTCATGCGGCAGGCCTGCGCACGACGGCCACAATAATGTTCGGACATGTCGAGCAGCCTGTTCACTGGGCCCGGCATCTGCAGCGCGTGCGCTCATTGCAGGCACGGACAGGTGGAATTACCGAGTTCGTGCCGCTGGGCTATGTGCACATGGAAGCGCCCTTATGGCGCAAGGGACGAACGCGTTCAGGGCCGAGCCTTCGCGAAGCCGTGCTCATGCATGCGGTGTCAAGGCTCGTGTTGCATCCGCTGATCCCGAACATCCAGGTGTCGTGGGTAAAGATGGGCGCCGCGGGCGCCGCGCTCTGCCTAAATGCAGGCGCCAACGACCTGGGAGGGACGCTGATGAATGAGTCGATCACCCGCGCGGCGGGCGGCGTTCACGGACAGGAGCTCGATGCTTCACAGCTTCAGGAGTTGGCCCGCCGCATCGGCCGCGCGACGCGTCAACGCACCACGCTCTACGGCACTCCCGACGCCCCACCGGTGAGTCGGGCGATGCAGTTTCAAACCTCATTCGCGCCGGCCGCGGTACCCGCGCGATCCGCATCCCCATCGCTCTCGGGCGGGGCTGCGGCAGACTGATCGCAAAACGGGGGACGCATGTTGCTGCGATTGGGTTACAAGGCCTCGGCGGAGCAATTCGGACCCAATGAGCTGCTCGATTTCTCGATTCTCGCCGAACAGCTCGGCTTCGACTCCGTCTTCATCAGCGATCATTTTCAGCCTTGGCGCCATACGGGCGGCCACGCGCCCTTCTCGATCGCCTGGATGGGCGCGCTGGGTGCCCGCACATCGCGAATCGCGATGGGCACCAGTGTGCTCACACCCACATTCCGCTATCACCCCTCCGTCGTGGCGCAGGCCTTCGCAACCCTTGGCGTGATGTTTCCGGAGCGGGTGATCCTTGGAGTGGGTAGCGGCGAATCACTCAATGAGGTCCCGGCGTCGGGACTTGCGTGGCCCGAGCCGAAGGAGCGCACCGCGCGGCTCAAGGAAGCGCTGGCGCTGATCCGCCAGCTCTGGAGCGAACCGCGCGTCAGTTTCCAGGGACAGTACTATCGCACCGAAAAGGCGACGATCTACGACAAACCCGAGCGGACGCCGCCGATTTATGTCGCCGGCGCAGGGCCGGTGATGGCGAAGTATGCCGGTCAGTTCGCTGACGGTTTCATCTGCACGAGCGGCAAAGGGCAGGAACTGTATCGGGATACGTTGCTGCCCAACGTGGCGGCAGGAGCCCAGGTGTCCGGCCGCGAGCCACAGGATTTCGACATGATGATCGAGATGAAGGTCTCCTTCGACAGCGACCTGCAGCGCGCCGTGGAAGACACTCGCCACTGGGCAGCACTGGCGCTCTCACCGGAGGAGAAGACTTCCGTCGAGGACCCGCTCGAGATGGAGCGGCTCGCGGACCAGATGCCGGCCGAACGCGCGGCGAAGCGCTGGATCGTCTCGACGGATCCGGACGAGCACGTGGAGAAAATTCGACCATATGTGGAAATGGGGTTCCGGCATCTCGTGTTTCACGCCCCGGGCTCCGATCAGGCGCGTTTTCTGAATCTGTATGCCGACCAGGTTCTGCCCCGGTTGCGTGCGGCGTTTGGCTGAGCGCGTGCGAGGCATTGCGTCATGAGCGGTGCGGCCGAGCTGCGTCTCATCGCACTAACCGATTTTCCGCAGGTGGCGAGCGGTGATGATCTCGCAGCCCTGACCGCGGCAGCACTGACACGCGGCGCACTGCAATTACGCGATGGCGATGTGCTGGTCTTCGCGCAGAAGGTGATTTCCAAAGCGGAAGGCCGGCGGATCGATCTGGCCGAAGTCGTGCCTGGTGCGAAAGCACTCGAGTTGTCGCAGACAGTGCAGAAGGACCCGCGACTTGTGGAGTTAGTCCTGCGCGAATCGCGACGTGTCGTGCGCTCGGCCAGGGACGTTCTGATTGTCGAGCATCGACTGGGGTTGATCATGGCCAACGCCGGCATCGACCAATCAAACGTCGCCGACCCCGCCAGCGGGGAGTTTGCCCTGCTGCTGCCCGAAAATCCGGATGCCAGCGCGGCGCGTTTGCGCGATCGGCTCCACACGCTGACGGGCTGCGCGCCGGGTGTCGTGATCGGCGACAGCTTCGGCCGCCCCTGGCGCATGGGCACCGTGGGCGTGGCGATCGGTTGTGCCGGGCTTGCCGCGACCCTCGATTTGCGTGGCGAGATGGATATGTTCGGCCGTCCTTTGCGCGTCACTGTGGTCGGTCACGCGGACGAAATCGCCTCGGCCGCCTCGATACTCATGGGGCAAGCGAACGAAGCACGGCCGGTTGTCCTGGTGCGGGGCCTTGCATCGCGAGCGCCACACCAATCTGCCGCTGCGCTCATTCGTCCCCAGCAACAGGATCTTTTTCGATGACTGGTCACGTCGTAGCGCTATGCGGCGGCGTTGGTGGCGCCAAGCTCGCACACGGCCTCGCATTGGCGCTGCCGTCCGAAGAGTTGTCCGTCATCGTCAACACCGGCGACGATTTTCAGCACCTGGGGCTCCGCATCGCGCCCGATCTGGATTCGGTGATGTACGCCCTCGCCGGACTATCCGATCCGATCAGGGGATGGGGACGACGCGATGAGACCTGGGCGTTCATGGAAGCGCTGCAAGGCCTCGGCTCCGAGACCTGGTTTCAGCTCGGCGACAGAGATCTGGCCGTGCACGTGGAGCGCACTTGGCGGCTCGCACACGGTGCGACCTTGAGTGAGGTCACGGCTCATCTATGCACGGCTCTAGCCATCGCGGTACGCGTACTGCCGATGAGTGACGATCCGGTGCGCACACGCGTGCTAACCGCAGAAGGATGGCTTGATTTCCAGGACTACTTCGTCCGTCGGCAATGCAGCCCCGCCGTACGCGATTTCATGTTTGCCGGCGCGGAGACGGCGCGAGCACAACCGCAGGCGTTGGCCGCCCTCGAACGCCGTGATCTGCGCGCCATCGTCATTTGCCCCTCGAACCCGTTCGTCAGCGTCGAGCCAATCCTCGCGGTGCCGGGCATTCGGCGTGCAATGCACCGGTCCATGGCGCCGGTCATGGCCGTCACCCCCATCATCGGTGGCAAGGCGATTAAGGGTCCAGCGGCGAAGATGATGACCGAGCTCGGCCTCGACGTCAGCGGCGCGGCGGTCGCGCGGCGCTATGCCGACCTTATAGATGGATTCGTGATCGATCAAACGGACCCGGTTCCGGACGCGACTGAGGGCGTCACCTTCTTCAGCGCCGCTACGCTCATGAATACCGTCGATGACCGGTTGCAGCTCGCTCGAGCGGTGCTGCGAGCGGCCGACTCACTCGTCGCATGATCGCGATCGTGGGCATACTCTATTGACACGGAATCGCCAGTACACATCACATCACCGAGACGGAGGACATCATCATGGCAGAGTCAAGCGAGCCGAGAGAACTACCGGCCTGGATCAAGGATCACGTGTCGCGCTATCTCGCCACCAACGGCGAAGACGGGTACCTCTGGGACGCCAGTCTCGGCGGCGGCAAGGGACTCGTGCCGACGCTGTTGCTCACCACGGTTGGCCGCAAGTCCGGGAAGATCCTCACGCTGCCGCTGATCTTCGGCCGCTCGGGCCCGGACTATGTCGTGGTCGCTTCCAAAGGCGGGGCGCCGGCGCATCCGGCGTGGTACTTGAACCTGGAGGCCAATCCCGAAGTGCAGGTACAGGTCAAAGCCGACAAATTCAAGGCTCATGCCCACACGGCGAATGCCGAAGAACGAACCACCCTGTGGCCCCGGATGGTGGAAATCTATGGGCCCTACACGGACTACCAGAAAAAGACTGATCGGCAGATACCGCTGGTCGTCTTGCAACGGGCGTGAGGGCCGCCGGGTTTCGAGGACGCTCAGGTCGAGCTCGAAATCCGTGTCGGCGTCAAAGTCGTCGGGAATGCCGGGGTTGGCCGGAAAGTTCGATATCCGGTCGTCAGGTTCGTCCGAGCCGGCTACTCCCGGAACCTCAAAGTGAACGCCGTGCCGCTCTGCGGGGTCGAGCGGACCGAAATGAAACCCCGGTTCGCGTACATGAGCTGCCGACAGATGCTCAAGCCTACCCCTGTCCCGTTGCGCTTGGTCGTGAAAAAAGGCACGAAGATATTATCGAGGTGCTCG
>FTJL01695997.1_pt1 | contig 10086 bp, 11 predicted proteins | sample 1658551 | NCBI WGS metagenome assembly FTJL01 (sample SAMEA3914835, study PRJEB12502) | metagenome | biome: forest; material: soil | place: Canada | collected 2011-07-03 | depth 0.3 m
ACGCGAACCTCGGACTGGCCGAACCGCGCATTCGACGCCGCAATGCGGATATCGCTGGCGAGCGCCAGTTCCATCCCTCCGGCCAGCGCATACCCATTCACAGCGCAGATGACGGGCTTGTCGATGTCCAACCCGGAGAACGGGTAGTCTGGCTGGCACCGGCCGAACGTGAGTTCGGCAAAGCTTTCCTTCGGGGGCATCGTCTTCTTGAGGTCGGACCCCGTACAAAACGCGCGATTCCCGGCGCCCGTCAGGATAACGGCCCGGACGTTGCTGTCCCGCTCCGCGCGTTGAAAGGCCTCGTTCAGTTCGACCAGGCTCTCCGGGTCCAGCGAATTCATGGCCTCGGGCCGATTCAGCGTAATCGTCGCGACTCCATCTGAAAGATCAAACAAGACTGTCATCATTGCTCCTTGTGCCTATATACGCTGGAAGATCGGTCTGCTCCAGGCCGCTCCACGGCGTCAAGCAGACCGCTCACGGTAAAGCGCTCCATGTCCAGCGCGACCTCCAACAAAGAAGCCGGCTTTACCGTGCTGCCGCCAAACGCAATACAGTCAGCCAATTTGCGCGACAACTCTTCGTTCGTCAAAGGAAGCTGCGACGCGCCACGCAGCGCATCGATATGCCTTTGCAGGGCCGTGCCGTCTTTGAGGGTGATGCTCACCGAGGCCCATCGCGGAACCATGGCACACGCAGATTCGCGCGCTTCTATTCGAGGCAGGAACGCTTGAATCGCAGGCCGTTGCACAGCTTCATCGGTGAAGCTGGCAAGCCCGACCTGGCCGTCCGCAACTGCGGCTGCAATCCCGTATTGCATGCTGAACTTCGCCTCGGTACCTGTCTTGGGGTAGTGGCGGATCAGTGGAACCAACGCACCGCCACTCGTTTCGACGGCAATGTGAACAACGTTGCTCAGCGTGATGGCGTGCTCGCGCTTGAGATCAAGTACGCCGTCCAGTGGCCGATGCAGTGCATAGCAAGCGGGATACTTCTTGATCTCGATGCCACTGCTTATCAGTTCCAGCGGATACTGGCCAAGGGTCTCAAGTTCGTCTGTGAGACCGTTCCCGCCCGAATACATGGACATGAACCCCGCTGGCCCATCGAGGGCTGCCGGCGAGGCCGTGAATCCTGTTTCGGAGAGCAACACAGAGCGCAGCGCAGCGGCTCCGCACTGGCCTGCCTGGAACGGCTTCGCATCCGTACCGAAGTTCTCCCTGGTCCCCGCCGTTTGCGCTACAGCCAGGCCAATGGCGTTCACAATCCGTACTTCCTCCAGCTCCAGAAGATAGGCGCAAGCCACGGCCGCCGCCACGGTACCGATTGACGAAGTCATATGCCAACCGCGCGCATAGTGCTCGTGTGCCATCGCCCGCCCCAGCTTGCACAACACTTCGAATCCCACTGTGTATGCCGCTGCAAGGCGCAGGCCCGTGACGCCCCGGACTTCGCCCAAAGCAATCAGCGCAGGGAGCAATGCCACGCTAGGATGGCCACTCATCGGCGAGGATGCATCATCATAGTCGAGGGCGTGCCCCGCCACGCCGTTGTGCAATGCGGCCAGTTCTACTGTCGTTGCGCGGCCGCGTCCCCATAGCCGTGCCAACCCCCTACCGGCCAGGTATCGCGTTTCGTCGAGGGCCGGTTGCACCGTCGCGATGTACTGGAGCACGTGCTGCGCCGGTTGCTCGTTCAATCCGGCGAGGGCAACCGCATAAGTGTCCGCCAGCGCGCGGGCACATTGCTGAACGTGCATCTCGGTCAGGTGTGTCGGTTTAAACCCGGCCGCAAAGGCCGCGATTCTTTGGCTCGCACTAAGTTGGAGCGCGGTCATGTCAGCGCCCCGACACAGCGTAATGTCTCAATTTCCACGCTACTCAGACCCAGGATCCCGCGGCATACATCGTCCGTGTGCTCTCCGAGCAGTGGCGCAGCCGAAACCGGCGTCGCACCGCTTTGCGACATCCGGAAGGGCGGCGCGTTGTAGATGGCGCTCCCCATCTCCGCATGGTCGAGGTAGACCCAGTGCCCGCGGTATCGAAGCTGTGGGTCGGAGCACACAATGTCCGCTGCATTTCTAACAACACCAGCGGCCACACCGACCGACTGAAGCGAAACCATCAGCGCCTGCGCGTTCCAGCTTCGCGTTTCGATGGCAATGGCGACGTCGATCTCAGTACACCGCGCCACCCTGCCATCCTGCCTTGACAAGGCTGGCTCCCTCAGCCAGGCGGGTCCACCCAGGACGCCAAGTAACGCACCCCACATTGCATCGCTGTGTACGGCAATGGCGATCCAACTGTCCTCACCCGCGCATGGGAACACGCCGTGAGGGAATGCGGGCAGACGTTGATTTCCACTTCGTGTGCTCAGTTCGCCGTTGACCGCATGGTGAACAACTGCAGGACCAAGCAGGGCGACGGTCGGCTCCGTCTGGGCCACGTCGATAAACTGTCCCTCGCCAGTACGCCGCCGATGGCGCAACGCTGCAAGCGTTGCGAACACCGCGTGGCACGGGTTCGGTATGTGGTCTGGATAGTTCGTTCCCGTACCGGCAGGCTCGCGGTCCGGCAATCCGGAAAGAAATTGCAGCCCGGTTAGCGCCCCGATAGTGAGGCCGTAGCCAAGGTATCTGTGATGCGGCCCCGTGGCGCCTTGCATCGACATGGCAAGATAGACGATATCCGCCTTGATTTGCCGTACCGCGTCATAGCCCAGCCCGAACTTCTCCATCGTTCCGGGCGTGAAGTTGTTGGCGACCACATCGCTCGTAGCTATCAACTGACGGGCGAGCTCCTGCCCTTTGTCGTGCTTCAAGTTCAGTGTGATGCTGCGTTTGCTGGTGTTGCGATCGGCAAAGTAGCCGCTGCGATTCACGCCGGACACACCGTCCTTGAATGGACGACTCAGCCGCAACGAGTCGAGACGTTCGCGGCTCTCGATCTTGATCACATCCGCACCGAAGTCAGCTAGCAGCTTCGTGGTGAACGAGCCGGCTCCAATCCAGGTGAAATCGGCAACGCGAATGCCCTTAAGTGGAAGGTTCGTCAATTCGTCACTCCCGACTTGAGTAAGGCCGCCTGCGCGGCGATGTCATAGCCAAGCACGCTCAGAATTTCACTGGTGTGCTCCCCCAGCCGTGGTGAGGGCCGCGATATGCCCCACGGAGTGGAACCTAGTACGTACGGAGCCCCCGGCACTGTCAGCGGCTTCCCAGTGTGGCTGTGTGCTACGGAGACAAAGTAATTTCGATACGCAAGCTGGCGGTTCTCCATCAGATCGCGCGGCGTATTGATTGGACAGATTGGGATGCGACGCGATTGGCCCTCAGAGTAGAGGTACTCCTTGGTACGCGCGCGGGCGAAGGGCGCGAACAATTCCGCGAAGATCTGTTTCGCCTCATCGCTCGCCTGATAATCGGGATTGTCCCATTTCGTCGCCAGCATCTGCTCCGCTTCCGGTACTCCCTCCTCCATGAGCCATCTGACATTAGCCACGCGGAACTGATTGGGAACGATCCCTCCAGCCATGAGGTACACCTGCCCGTCTGCACAGTCGAACACCCCCGCCCCTGCCCACCTTTGCTGCCCCGCTTCGCGCCTTCGGACGGTACCCTCAAGGTCATAGAACTGGATTGCATTCTCCATGCCCATGACGACGCACTCCTGAATCGAAACATCGATGTGACGCCCTTGCGTCTCGAGTCCCTCGGCCTCCGCCTCCCATACTCCCATCATCGCTGCGACGGCTGCGAACTGCGCAGCAGCCAGGTAAGCCTGGTTGCCATGTGCTGCGATTGGCGAGGTCTCGGGATAACCACCGAGATAGAGCATTCCGCCAAGTGCGAGCGCGACGATATCTTCAGACTCGTACTGTGAGTACGGTCCATCCTGCCCGAACGGGGTAATGCTCGCCATCACCAGTCGTGGCGAGATTGCAGTCAGCGAGACGTAGTCGAGACCCCGGCGTGCCATGACGCCAGGCTTCTCCGACTCAATCAATACATCCGTTTCGCTCACGAGCTTCCGGAAGATCTCTTGCCCCTCGGCTAGGTCCAGATCGATGCTGATGGAGCGCTTTCCCGAGTTAAAGTAGGCAAACGGAATACTGCGTTCCGGATGTGGCTGATTGTCAATGAATGGACCATCCCTTCTTACAGAAGAGCCCCCGACTGGCTCCACCAGGATCACTTCGGCCCCAAGATCAGCGAACATCTTTCCGCAGTACTGCCCGCTCGGGCCCGACATGTCAAGGACCCGCACCCCGTCCAGCGCGCGAGGTACTCGATGACCGGGCACTCCCGATGCCATTTGTGCGCCTCCTTCAGACATCGAGTACTTCCCCAGTCTTGCAGTAGCTCCGCCCCGCGATGCGGCCCAGCGGGTTGAGCTGCTGATGATCGACCCGGTGTCCCGAAACGACTCCTGATGCGCAGTGGACAACTACCACTTCACCTACCAGGAGCTTGGTTCGGGACGTTTCATCGCCAAAGTCCAGCGCCCTGTGAAGGCGGCATTCGAACTGCAGGAGTGATTCGCTGACGCGTGCAGGAGCCACGTGCGTTGAAGGGAGAGTGTGAAGGCCAACGACATCGATTTCGCTGACGTCAGGCGGATGCGGGATGGCGCATTCCTGCACTTGTCGCGCCATGGACTCAGACACGCTGTTGATCACGTATTCGCCCGACGCGAGGATATTGCGCACGGTGTCTTTGTACCCGGCAGCCCCCTCGTGGACCACGATGCCCAGCAATGATGGCGTCACGGAAATGACGACGAACTGACTAAATGGTGCCGCGTTGAGAACGCCGTCGGCGCTAAGCGAAGTGACCAGCGCGATAGGACGCGGAACCACGGCGCCCATGAGGAACTTGTAGCGGCTTTCCTCGCTGAACGTCGAAATGTCCAGTGCTTCGTAATCTGAGTAGTGCATGTCGCGGAACGTTCACAAAGATGGTGTCAGCAGAATTGCTGGCTCTTGGCAATTATTGATTCCAGTTTCGGCCAACACAAACGATATGTTCTTCGCTCTGTTTAGTTTTTCTACTCACTCCATCTTCCTCACCGGTTTATACAATGGGCGTTCGATGCCATATTTAAGCCGTCCGCTAACATGGCTTCCAGATCCAATGAACCCGCTCTCGATGCTACGATATGGTGTATGTTTAGATTTCCTGAACTGGCGGGAATACATCGTGAAGAACAGAGCAAAGTTGCCGCTTACCGCACTACGCGCCTTTGAAGTCGCTGCGCGGCTACGCAGCATCAAGCAGGCCTGCATTGAATTGAATCTCACGCCCGGCGCCATCAGCCAACAGGTCAGAGCACTTGAAGACCGTGTTGGTGTGCAACTCTTTGACCGCACGAGTGGTCGTTACGATCTGACGGCTATAGGGGAGCAACTGCTGTCACGGCTGACGCATTGCTTTGACGACATGGAAACGGCAATGCAGGAAGTTGTCGCGCATGCCGAACCGAATCGCTTGCGGCTCAAGCTCGCACCAACATTTGCGGCTCGGTGGTTCGCGCCACGGATGGTGAGCTTTCTCTCCAGTAACCGTGGCGTAGACCTCGAGGTCACAACTATCGCAAGTAGCGCGGAGATTGGTTTCGAACAATGCGACTTTCTCGTGCAGTTCGGGGGGGCATCCTGGCCTGACTTTGATTCAGTCCTGCTATTTCGTGACGAACTTGTCCCCGTATGCAGCCCAAAGATTGCCCGAACGCTGCGCAAGCCGGAGGACTTGCGTAAGCAAACATTGCTTCACTCGTCATTTCGAGAGAAGAACTGGGCGCAGTGGCTGGAGTCAGCTGGCATGGACACCCGCCTGGCGGCGACCGGGCCACGGTTTCAGAATGGGCTCCTCGCCTGTGAAGCAGCGGCCAGCGGCAGCGGCGTGGCAGTGATGCAACTGGCCTATGTAGAAGCGGACATAGCGCAAGGGCGCTTGGTGGCGCCGTTCGATCATCATGCCGTGTCAGAGAACGGCTACTACATGACCAGTTCGAAGCACCGTCGTACTGAGCGCAAGATTCAGGATTTCAGGAATTGGATATTAACCGTGCTCCCAGGAGCATCCCAGTCCAGGACGGCCCTCCCTTAGGAGGGCACCAGATCAGTCGATGCGAGCTCCGGTAGCCCTGACAATCTTGGCCCATTTCTCAAGGTCCGCATGCATGAGCGTACGCATCTGCACCGGCGTGCTGCCCCACGGCTCAATGCCCTGTTCGGCCCATTTCTCGCGTAGCTCTTTGTTGCCCAACACCTTCACAGTTGCCTCGTGGAGCTTGCTGATGACCTCCTTCGGTGTGCCAGCCGGCGCAAGCAAGCCGTACCAGGCAACAGCCTCATACCCGGGCAGCGTTTCTGCAATGGTTGGAAGCCCCGGCGCCAATGGCGAGCGTTTCGCGCTTGACACACCCAGCGCCCGCAGTTGTCCGGACTTGAGGAATGGCGTCAGGCTCGGCAAACTCGCGAACATCAACTGCACTCTTCCTCCGGCGACGTCCGAGTAGCCGGCGGCCACGCTCTTGTAGGGTATATGGACGAGTTCAATGCCGGCTGCTGCTTCCACCATGACGGTGAAGAGATGATTTGGCGTCCCGTTTCCTGCCGACGCATAGTGAATGCTGCCGGGCTGTTTCTTCGCCAACGCTATCAGCTCCCCAATCGATTTCACGGGCAGTGATGGGCCTGCCGCGAGCACGTATGGGCTTGTGGCGACAACGCTAATAGGCTCGAATCCATTGACGGGATCGAACGGCAGCTTCTTATAGAGCGCAGGATTGATCGTAAGGGTGCTTCCGAGCGTCAACAGGAGCGTAGACCCATCGCTAGGTGCCTTAGACACGAAGTCCGAACTCAGATTTCCACCTGCCCCGGACCGGTTGTCGATAATGACTGGTTGACCAACTTGGGCACTGAGCAGTTGCGCGAAGACGCGCGCGAGATTGTCGACCGCTCCCCCAGGTGCAGTTGGAAGAACGAGTGTGATTGGCTTACTTGGATAGGGGTTAGCAAGCGCCGCGCAACTGGCGAATACTGCGACCAGGGCGATGCATCGCCGAGCCAGGAGTTTAGCGTTCATGTTCGTCTCCACTATGGTGTCTTTCTCGATCGTCAGGACCTTTGCAGGTACCTCTCACTTGCACGCGCGCAAACACGTGACTGTCTACGCGGGATTCTTGAGCGGCGCCTTCCTTTTTGCAACCGAGAAGATATGCATAGCGTTTAGATCTTCTGCATCGCGGCTCGCGGACTGGACAGAAGGACACCGCCATTGCTCACCGGTAAGCGGCAGAACCAGTTGCAAGCAAGCCACGCGATGTCCACGGAACATCATTCTTGTTTGCGCTTTCGGGAACCCATCGCAGTTGTCCCGGAAAGGGCCCCTGATATAGTGCGCTCCACAAGCGACCAATACGCGTGGGCGACCTCTGGACGATCAACTGACAACCCGCAGGTGGCTCGCATTTCCGGGCCGAATTCTGACAACCCGGCGGTGAGACTCACCATCATGTAATGAAACAGGATCGGCTCAACTGGCGGCAGTAATCCCTCCGCCTGCGCAGCCTTGATTTTTGGCAGCAACCGGTCGATGAGGGGCGTCAGCACGTTCTCCGCAACCCAATGCAGGCGAGGACTGTCGGTCGTCGCCTCCTGGCGCATAAAGCGGTGGAACTCCGGGTAAGTCGCCGTGTGCCGAAACAAAGCCCGATACTCGGCCAGAAGGCGCTCCAGCGGCGGCGCCAAGCTAGCCTCCTGACGGGTCTGCTCGTCCCATTCTTTCCGGATTCTCTCGAACGTGCCTTCGGCGACCGCTTGCCACAGTAGATCCTTGCTGGGGTAGTAGTATGTGATCAGCGGGTGCTGGAATCCCGTACGCTGAGCAATGCTGCGCACGCTCGCCGCCTCAAATCCTTTTTCGGCGAACTCGGCAAGCGAAGCCTCCAGAATAGTCGCGCGAGTCAATTGCGCTCGCTGTTGCTCGGCGCGCTTCCGTGGGGCTGCCGAAGCCTCCGAATTTGCTGGCCGGACTCGCTCTGCCGTGGGGACATCCTTGCTTGCCATACGCATACGCTAGCAGGTGCAGCTGGCCCTTGTGGCCGCGGACAGGTGCACGACTTCCGAGCGGCTGAGCTTGATGTATATCGCCAAGCTACCGCTCCACCGCCTGAGGCTGAGCTATCCCAAAGTCGTAGGTAATCTCCAAGACACCATCACGGAGCCTAGGCTCAGCGCCTTTCATTCGCTCAATGACGTGCTCGGTGAGTTCGGGAAAAATGTCTTCCATTGGTTCTCCCTTTTTCAGTGAGATGGCCTGCGACCGTGATCCCATTGCGCAACAGAAGTCGTGCGCCGGAGATAACGTTCATCTCCTCTGACCATCCCTCACTAACTTATACGATAGTACAGTTTAGCGACTTTTGCAAGCAGCGGATGCCGCTGCTTTTTGCCCATCTTGCAAGACCTGGTGCCACGGCACGCCGCCGATGAGTGGCGCAAGGAACCTCGCACGCAGACCATGCACAACCTCCTTGAGACACACGTCTCTTGCAAGAGGATGCGAGCGAGCCCCCTGGGTTCAGAATTTATGGCGAATGCCGACCATAGCACCCGTCTGATTCACTCCCGCCGACGGGAGCGACACCGTGCCGATAGCGCCTCCGTCGATCGTGAACGATGCATCGCGCTGGTTGAATATGCGTCCCGCCGTGATGTACACGGCCGAGCGCTTGGACAGCGAGTACATCGCGCGTGCAGCAATGACGGATCCGCCGGTGGAGCTCCCCTTCACGGTCACACGCCCATACTGCACATCAAGTGCGATTTGCGGTTGAGGAAGGTAGGTTGCTCCCAGCCACCAGTAGTTGCTGCTTGGAGTGGCAGATCCCTGATTATTTCGGTGGAGAAATCCCCCGCCAACGGTTGCCGTGCCGAACTTCACATAGCCGTTGATGACACCACGGGTATCGGTCTGTGAGCTCCGAGGTAGCGCGGAACCAGCGCCACCACCACCATAGTTGCGGTCGATAGCGGTCGCCACACCCCAGCTCGCCGCTTCGTACTTCAACATTGCCGACATCGCCTTACAGGCCCGATAGTCTGAGGGCGATTCGCCCGCGCATCCCCCAGCAACCGCTGGCGCCACCGCGTCACGCCCAAACGAATAGGTGGCGCCAAACGTGAACCCGGAAAACGTGACGGTGTAATCAATGGCGTTGTCAACGCGTGCTGCCGTCAGATAGGTATCGAGCAAACCGGCCGCAAAAATATTAGGGGCCAGCGTGTCACCGATCAGGGAATAGTAGATCTGCGAATACAGACGGCCCAGGGAAACCGCTCCCCATGGCCCAAGCAGCCCAACGTACGCCTGCCTTCCGAACAGGCGGCCATTCTGGTTCGCCGTGCCTTGGCCAGGCGCAAAACCTGATTCCAGAACAACAATCGACTTGAAACCACCGCCCAGGTCTTCGATGCCGCGCAACCCCCATCGTGACGGGAACGAACCCGTAAGCGCCGGCATGCGTACCGCGCTCGACCGTTGCGGGCCAACGTTGCTCACGTACTCGACCCCGGTGTCGATGAGGCCATAGAGGGTCATCCCTGGTGCCTGCGCAGCGCTCGCGCTTTGCGCTTGCGCGAAGCCGGACGCGAGGGCAGCAAACGCAGTCAGGCCACACCAGACAGCGCGCGCGCAGCGTTGCTGATTTGGTTGAGCCGATGTTGAATCCATGTTTTTGTCTCCCTTTGTGTGACTTTTATCTTCCGTAGAAGTCAAATTTCGTCTCTCTGCGCATGAGCGCTCGGACAACGGCGCGCAGATGACAGCGAACATCAAGCGTGACTGATTGGGCCGCCTGGACGCGAAGAGGCTGCTCATGTCTCCCGACAGACTCGGCAAGCATCGCTACTGCAAATCCTTCGTCGGCAGACGGAGCCGCGAACAACCCAATGGCGAGCCGTTCTACTGACTCAGGGAAGTACAGGTCATCGACGAGTAATGGCCGCGGAGCTACAAAACGCAGCGTCCGCACTCGGCGCCGACAAACCGCCCACCGGCGCCTGTGAAGCGGGCACCGC